>Ga0302325_10019212_pt1 | contig 14377 bp, 12 predicted proteins | sample Palsa_T0_2_FD_201948 | JGI IMG/M metagenome (GOLD analysis project Ga0302325, IMG submission 201948) | Peat permafrost microbial communities from Stordalen Mire near Abisko, Sweden - Palsa_T0_2 | ecosystem: Environmental > Terrestrial > Soil > Palsa > Peat permafrost | place: Sweden: Abisko... | reverse complement strand
GTGTGTTGAGTTGCATTGATGTCGTCAATCCACTTCATGTGCGATTCGACCGGATCGACGGACAACGCGATGACCTTGACGCCGCGCTTGGCGAATTCCTCCTTTAGCTTGGCCGTCAAGCCGAGCTCCGTAGTGCATACCGGTGTGAAATCGGCTGGGTGCGAGAAAAGCACGCCCCAGCTGTTGCCGAGCCATTCATGGAATCGGATTCGACCGAGGCTAGAAACCTGTTCGAAGTCCGGCGCTGTATCACCGAGTCGTAAGCTGGCCATTAATATACCTCATAGGATAATCGCGGCGACGACCGCTGTTCGGCGCAGGCTACCGCAGGTCCTGCCGATGCAAAAAGAACGGAATTGCGGAAGTTCATGGACATAAACTCGATGTACCGAGCCCGCATGCGCAGCATCTAACGACGCAGCGGGTCGGATTAGCCCAAACGCCGCGCTCGATGAGCGCATCTATTGATGGACCAGCGCAATTATGGTGCTGAGAGCGAAGAGTGATCATGCGCAGGTATCTCTGTCGGCGCAGCTGACGGAAAATCGCCGCCGCGCGCCTGGGAATTCAAAGGATCAACGCGCAGCGTGCGCGGAGCCGCCCGAGCAGATCTGCCGACGATCATCCGTTGGTGAAGCTCGGCCACCGCACGACTTCCGGTGCCAACGAAGACAAAAGGCAGCACGCCGTGCAGCATGCAGGCGACGCCCGCGAAGACCATGCGCCAGCCAAAGGACGTCGCCATCCCTAGATGTTCGGCGTAGGTCTCCCCCATAGATTTGGGGTGAGCCGTGAACCATCCACCAATCTCCATATAAGCCTCGCTACTGGCTACGAAATATTGGAAAGAGGGCAAAATTGCTCAACGAAGTTCCTTTGTTGATGCAGGCTCTGAGATGTCATTTGGCAAGCTCGGCGCCGTCTACGCGGCATCGGATTCGACGCAGTTCACGATAACGAAGCATCGGTAACCAAGTCAGTCGAGAACGAGTGACAGGGCGGTTTTGACGAGGCGGAAGAAGCCGCGCAGAGCCGCGGACCTTTGCCCAACAACTGCCCGCGGGTGCGCCGAAATAAGTTAGAGCTATGGCGGCGCTAAGCTAAATCGCATGGACCGACTGAGCAGAAAATATAATATAAATCATATGTTTATGTAAGAAGCAAGGCTCACGCGATGATTGAAGCAGATCCGGAGCACTGGCACTGGCCGATCCACACACCTTCAGCGGTTCGCCGGGCAATCGACTTGCAATATGCCCGTGAAGGAACTACTTCGGGTTGTGCTGCGATAATGTATGGGGTCGACAGGAGACGAGCATGGCAACGGGTTGGGCGGGCGATGGCGCGGTTCAGGATCAAATTGACGCGACGGTGAAGGATGGAATTCGCCGCGCGCAGAGTCGCCTGCCTAGCGGCCCGGGGCCTACTCAATGCACCGGTTGTGGAACTACGATTCCCGAAGCCCGGCGTATCGCCATACCAGGGGTTCGAATGTGCATGACATGTCAGGAGGCTGAAGATCGCGACGCCACGCGATTCAGCGGTTACAACCGCCGTGGCAGCAAGGACAGTCAGCTGCGCTGAACGCTGCCCGCAGTCAGTGCGGCAACCCCATTGCCGACGCTCGCCGCCAGGACCTCTTTTCCGACCGAGCCTCGAGAATTACCACCCGAGCGCCACGCCATCGCGGCGGCCGTCGGCGCCACCGTGCAAAACCCCGGTCTGCCAATCGATCCGAATGGCCTGCGCCGTGCCGAGCGGATCGACGCTGGGAACGACCGGATGTCCCAAGGCGAGTAAGCCTTCAATGGCCTGGCTCGATATCGATTGCTCGACCTCAAACGAATTACCGCGGGCAAAGAATCTTGGTTGGTCGATCGCCTGCTGCAGCGACATTCCATGGTCAATCAGATTACTCAACAGGAGGATCTGTCCCATAGGTTGAAAATGGGTGCCGGTCACGCCGAAGGACATCACGGCTCTACCATCGCGCGTAAGCAGGGCTGGAATGATCGTATGCATCGGGCGCTTGCGCCCGGCGATCGTATTCGGATGCCCCGGTTCAACAACGAAGCCAGAACCTCTGTTATGAAGCACGATGCCTGAGTCGGGAGCAACAATTCCGCTACCGAATTCAGAGAAGATCGAGTTGATGAGGGCAATCGTATTCTGGTCTCGGTCGACCACTGTGAGAAATACAGTGTCGCGGTGGGTCGGACCGAAGGGCGGCGCGAGGTCTGCGATGCGGCTGGAAGCCGAAAAACGCCGGGCGAGCGCATCGGCATATCGGTCGCTGAGGATTTCATCGACTGCAACCGGTGCGGTGCGCGGGTCGCCGACCACGGCATCGCGAACGGCGTAGGCGAGTCGCGCGACCTCGGCAAGGAGATGCAGTCTCTGCACGCTGCTCACCGCGAGAGAGCCGACATCAAAACGCTCCAGCGTTCGCGCCATAAGAAGCGGGACCAAGCCCTGGCCATTCGGCGGGCACTCCCAAATCTCGTACCCACGATACGGGGCATGAATGGGGCTCACATACTCCGGTTCAAACGCAGCGAAGTCATCGAGCGTGTGCAGCCCGCCGAGCGCGCGCAGGCATGCGACGATGTCTTCGGCAATCCATCCTTTGTAATAAACAGTCGCGCCCTCCTCAGCGATGGCGCGCAGCGCCTGAGCGAGTTTCGGCTGACGGTGGACGGTGCCGGCCGCAGGCGCGGCGCCACCGGGGAGAAAAATGCTTGCGGCGACAGGCCCCTTGGCGAGTTTAGCGACCTGCGCCCGCCAATCGCGCGCCACCCGTTCCGTCACGGGGTAGCCCTCGTCCGCCAATCGAATCGCCGGCGCCAAGAGCTCATCAAGATCAAGCGTCCCGTGGTCCATCACGAGGCGCTCCCAGGCAGCGACCGCGCCTGGTACTGTCACCGCGTGCGCGCTCATTGGGTCGATTGCTGACAATCCGCGCTCAAGAAACCAGTCGGTTTCGGCAGCGCGCGGCGCCCACCCCGAACCGTTCATGGCGTGTATATTCCCTGTGCCGCCACGCATGTACAGCGCAAAACAGTCGCCGCCGATTCCCGTTTGAGTGGGCTCGACGACACTGAGCACGGCGGCAGCAGCCACGGCCGCGTCCACGGCGTTACCGCCCGCGCACAGAATTTGAAGCGCGGTCCAGGTTGCGCAGGGGTGCGATGTCGCGGCCATGCAGTGCACCCCGAGCGCCTCGGAGCGGCCGGGGTTTTGGAAGTTGCGTTCCCAAATTGCGCTTGGTCCATCTAAAGGCATGTGATATCCGTGCACATCAGGACGCCCGCATCCGCGGTTAGCTGCATCGCAGAGCCCGCGCACACTCTGGCAAGCTCACGGGTTGAAGCGGTTGCCAAGCAACCTGCAGCCGCGATTCCCGCCGTTCAAACCAAGTATCATCAATGCGTTGATTGGGATGGCGCTCGTGATCTAGTCCGCCAGATTCGCGCTTCTATCTCCGCCCACAGGGCCGAATAAACCTGCCCTCCTGCGCTTTTGGGCGCGTACGACGGGATTGGCGCCCGCCGCACACTCATCCGCTCGATCTCACTCGAGTACGGAACCTCTGTGGTGAGGAGCGCCGGAAACTGCTCGCGCGTGCTCGCGATCAATTCGTGGTGCAGCGCCTTGCGGCTGTCCACCATCGAGAAGAACGGCAACAGCGTCAAATCCGTCCAGCCGTTCGCCTCGATGAATTCCTGCAGTTGCGCCAGCATACGCACAGATAACGGCGTGGGCAGCAGCGGAACGATCACCGCGTCAGCAGCATGTAAAACATTTTCCGAGAGCAGTGAGATACCGGGAGGGCAATCGAGAATCAGCGCCGCATATGCATCTCGAAGTGATCGGCTCATTTTCAATAGACGCTCGGCCGGACGCTTCTGTGCGTTCAAATGCAAGTCGAAATTGCGATATGAAAAATCCGACGGCAGCACGTCCAATCCATCATGCCCGCTCGGCACGACCAACTCGGGTAACTCACGCTTGCCGGCAACTAGCTTCTTGGCGGACGCGCGCTCACTCGATTCACACCGCAAGCTATAGGTTGCGGCTCCTTGCGGGTCCAGATCCCACAACAGGGTAGTACGACCGACGGCCGCGGACAGAAACGCGAGGTTGACGGCGGTTGTTGTCTTGCCAACTCCGCCTTTGATATTTGTGATGGCAAGGATCTTCATTAGATGCGATACCCGGCACAAGAGCCGCGGCTGTCGGCGCACTCGCTCTGTTGCGCTTCACATCATAGAACCATTCTGGGAGCAAAGAAACATTCTCTGGGCCTGCGGCACTTATGCTACCCGGCGTGCTCCCGATTACCGCGCAGCGCCTGCGCCCGTCAATTCAACTGCGGCAGCAGCGCACTGCTGCGCGGCGGCAGTGGGCCCTCATTTCTTTTCTTCCAATTGCAGTTTGGGAATTCCGAATCTTCCGTCGAGTCGGCGCAGCTTCTGCAAGTCGATCGAACCCACGATGTTCACCACCGTGAATTCGCGTGGCTCGCTGGCGATGATCACAAGGCCGTTGGCGTTGTTCTGATTGACGGACATATAGATGTCGACGTTGGCCTGCTCCTTGCCGCTGCGAACTCCAACCAAGCGCTGCCATACTGGCGCCGACAATTGTCTACGAAGCATGTCTACGTCGGCGCTCGGATAGGCGAAGTCCTTGTCGAATGTGTAACTCCTGACGTAAATACCTTTAAGTCCGCTGATCAGTTCCTTGGCGGCAGCGTCTTCGGGATTACTTGAATCCAGAAAGGCCGCGGCTATCCCGAGGAGACCGGAGTCGAGGGTGATGCTAACCGAATCGCTCGCTTTCGCGGCTAGCGAGTCGAAGTTCGGCATCCTCAATTGGAAATCCGGCGCGGCCGCTGTCGCTAGCGCGAGTCTGGCTCCCAGCACGATGAACACTAGAGCAAATTTTCCGGCAATCATTCTCATACCTTACGCTCCCGAGTGCTCACCGGCTGCCACGTGCGCTTCATCGTTGACGACTCGATATGCGAGGTCCAGTTTCTCCCCCGTTACCCGCAAAGCTTCGAGCAACTGCTTGCGCGCTTCGAGCCCTTGCTGCTCGCGCCGCACCTGCCAGTCGTGCGTGATGAGGAAGCCAAGCACGACCGCTGCCGCGAGCGTCATTGACAGCCACTGCAGTCCCGCGGGCATCGACCAACGTGATCGCCTCTTGTCATGCGCCACGCGCAGCATGACGTGTTGCGTGAATTCTTCGCCGGGATCTACCGGTCGCAGCGCGTCTCGCAACTGATCATCCAGGTGGTTACTCATGTCACTGACCCACGCTTGGGGTAGGAAGAATCGAGTTTAGATGGGGTCGCCGCGCGAGAGTCCATTGCTGCCGTGTCCCCGACTTGCTCGCGCAATATCGCCAATGAGCGTTTGAGATGACTCTTTACGGTGTTAATCGACATGCTCAAGGTTCGCGCGATCTCCGTCGGATCGAGATCCTCCTGATAGCGCAACAGAACCACTGCGCGCGGCGCCGGCGGCAGCCGTCCGACAAGTTCACGCAACCGGCGCTGCAGCAGCGGATCGTCATCGCTTGCTTCGCTGACGAGGATCAGGCCCTCTTCCAAGGTCGCCTCTACGTGTCTCGGCTCGCGGCGAAGTCGATCGATGGCGCGATTGATCGTCACCTTACGTAGCCAGAACGACAGATGCGCGTCTGATTCTATAGAGGCCACGCTGCGATGCAGTTGCAGGAACACATCTTGGGCCAGATCTTCTGCGTCGTGCCGGTCCGACAACATCCGCAGCGCCAGGCTGTAAACCGAACGTTGGTGCTTGCGAACCAAGGCAGCGAAGGCCGCCGAATCGCCGGCCGACGCTTGGGACAGCCAGTCCTCTGGCGTGCAGCCCTCTGCCTCCGTCACGCAATCAATGTCCGCGCGGCTCGAGCCGCTGCTGGCTGAACTGTCATAGTACGTTCGAGGGAAGCCGGGCGACACCCGCATCTGGAAGACCCAGTCGTCTCTGCAGAGCACCGATTTTCTCAAGGTCGACCGCGCCGACGATGTTGATAATCGTAAATTCGCGCGGTTCACTCGCAACGACCGCAAAGCCCGTCACCTTGTGATCGTCGAGCGCGACGTAGACATCGACGTCCTCGCTCTTTTTCTGGTCATGAACCTGCGCCAACTGAGTCCAGGCCGGCCCGGACAGCTGAGATCGAACCGCATCGATATCCGCCTTTGAGTACGTGAAGTCCGCGGCAAACTGATAATTGCGCACCTGCACAGACTTCAGCCCCTGTATGAGGTGCTTCATCGCTGCGCTGTCCTCGTCGTCATCATCCATGAACCTACTCATGATACCGAGCGCCAACGATCCGATTGTAATATCGACCGACTGCGTCGCTTTCTGCTGCAAGCTTGCGAATGACGGCAAATTGAGCTGCGGGCTTTGTGCTCCGCCAAGTGCTGGTATGCCGGCAAACGCCAGCGTGGCAATGAACGGACGGAAAGGCATGATGGATCTCCCGGCGATGAGGGTTGCGATGAATTCTCGTCGTCTGCAGAAGAATACGCAGGGATGTGGGCCGGAGGGTGCAGCCGGTCGCGGGCCAGAATGGCGCCGTCAACGCGCAGGAAGAATATTGCTCCATGTTTCCGTGAGAACGTTGCTGTCGTTCTGCAGGAAGCCGCGCAGCTCGGTGGGTTCTGTGGGGTGCAGTTGTTTGACCCGAACGGTCATGCGCCAGGCTCCAGTGGCCTCGACACGATAGGCATTGCTTTCAACGATCTGCCCATTGGAAGGCGCCGTGACTACCGCTTTCACCTTGGCATCGGCCGGCAACGCGTCGAGCGATGGACCGGTGAAATCGACGACGAACTGCTGCTCGTCGTCTGCCAATTCGGCGAAGCCGCGACCTATACGCGTCTGCACTACCCAGCCGCCCGGCGGACGCTGCATCTGCTGCGTACCCTGCCAGTGCAAACGGTAGGTTAAGTCGATCGGCTGACCGATCGCTGGAAGCTGATCCGGTACCCAGTAGGCCACGATGTTGTCGTTGGTCTCGTCCGGCGTGTTGAGCTCAACCAATTCGACCCGGCCTGGTCCCCAGGATCCCACCGGTTCAACCCAGGCACTCGGGCGCAACTCGTAATGCGCCTCACTGTCTTCGTAGTTGTCGAATTTGCGGGCGCGCTGCATCACACCGAAACCGTGCAGCTGGTGCATCGAGAATGACGTGGTCAGCGTCTGCTTCGGGTTGAGCAGCGGCCGCCAGAGCCATTCGCCATCGCCCGTGGCAACCATCAAGCCGTCGGAGTCGTGCACCTCGGGCCGAAAGTCCGCACGATGCGGCTGATTCACGCCAAAAGCGAACATGCTCGTCAGAGGAGCAATGCCGAGTGTCGCAACGCGGGCGCGCAGAAAAATACGCGCGCGCACCTGGATCACGGTCTCAGTACCAGGCTGTACTTCAAACTGGTAGGCGCCGCTCGCGCGCTGCGAGTTGAGCAGCGCATAGATGGTCAGAGTACGCGCGTCGGCGGCCGGCTTTACGATCCAGAACTCGGTAAACCGGGGAAATTCTTCGCCGTGACTCCCGACGGTGTCGATCGCCAGACCCCGCGCCGACAACCCGTAGTGCAGACCTGCGCCGAGGGCGCGAAAGTAGCTGGCACCGAGAAAGACGACGAGTTCGTCTTTGTATTCAGGGCTGTTCAGCGCGTAATGCACGCGAAAACCCGCGAATCCAAGATCACCCCAGCTCTTGGGAGACAAGCTGTTCTTGCCATAGTTGAAGTCGGCGCTGTCATAGGCCATATGACGCACGCCTTGCGGCGTGACTTCGTTGATGCGGACAGACTCCGTCTGGAACTTGCCAAGGTGGAAGAACATCACCTCGAACGGCAGGTGTTCGGCGTGCCACAGAGCGTGATCGGGGCGAAATCGGATGTCTCTGTACTGATCGTAGGTTAGTGCCTGCAACTCCGCCGGCGGCCTGCGGCTTTCGCTTCGATATGCCTCGCGGGCCTGCAGCTGCGCGCGTGCGGCGACGTCGTCGAAGCCAAAGGCTCGAGTTGGGTCAGCATGTAAACCCACCAGTAAAACGCACGTGAGCGCCAGCGCCTGCCGTGCGTGGGCGGCTTGACGGCAAAGCGCGATAAGGCGGAACAGAGTCTGCATCAATGGCCGGCGGGGCTGCTCTTTCCAATCACGATAGCATGTTCACCAGCGCGACCCGGCTCCTTGCGGTCCGCCGAGCGGGCACGCAGACACAGACGTGGGCGCGAGCCGCACTGCCACAGTCCTCAGGCTGTATAGGCGGCAATCAGGGTCTGGGCTGCCTTCGCAGCATTCTCCGCCGGGCCGTGCGGGCTGTCACACGTCAGGCGACTCAGGTAACTGCCTTCCCAGAGGAGCATCAGCGAGTCGCCAAGTGCATCCGCTTCGCGCGCATGCATTGCACGTGCGAGCTGCCCAAAACGGTGACGCATGTCGGCCTTGTACTTTTCAATGATGGGGCGCGCCGGATGATCGGACTCGGTAATTTCCACAGCGGCATTGGCAAGCGCGCAGCCACGCGACTCCACGGTGCAGGTCTTTTTGAACAAGAGGCCGAAGAGCGCCTCAACCTGCGCGCGCGGATCCCCGGCGTGAGCCGCGACCGTCTCGTCCCACCACCCCCAGGCTTCCGCCTCTACCTCGCGCAGGTACTCCGCCACGAGCTCGTCCTTGGAGGCGAAGTTGCGATAGAAGCTCATCTTGTTCGTGCCGGCTTCCGAGGCGATGGTGTCGACGCCAACCGCATGGATTCCGCGGCAGTAGAAGAGTTCGCGGGCGGTTCGCATGATGCGATCGCGCACGCGCTCCTTCGTTTGCGCGGGAATAACCTGTTTCTTTACAGCGGCTTGCGTTGTCCTGAGTCGGGTCATTACGAACTTCCACTTGACACGTTACTTACCGGTCATTAACGTACAACCTTCCTACGTGACTGACCGGTAACACACTGCTCATAGCATCCGACTGTTACGGCGGCATGTCAAGTGCAGTACTTGGCAGGTCGATCGGTCAACGAGGAACCGGCAGACCCGGTGTTGCTTCTGCAAAGGTGATGGGAGTCATCCATGTCGTTCAAGAAACTGAGCATCCGCAAGGCCTCTGCGATCCTGGGCAGCGCCGCGCTCGTGGCGCTGGTGGTGTTTGCCGGGATCGGATACACCAGAGCAAAGCCTGCGGCTGCCGCCAATGCGCCTCTGCCGGAAGTGACGGTCGCCGAGGTGATTCACCAACCGCTGCGCGAGTGGCAGGAATTTACTGGGCGCCTGCAGGCGGTAAACACGGTCGAACTTCGCCCGCGCGTCAGCGGCTATATAGATCGCGTCACCTTCGCCGACGGCACGCGCGTCAAGAAGGGCCAGCTTCTGTTCCAGATCGACCCACGTCCCTTCCAGGCCGAGGTCGACCGCCTGGTCGCGGAGCGCAGCCGCAGCGTCTCCGACCTCGAACTGGCCAAAGCCAATCGCGCCCGCGCTGAGCGTCTGATCAGCGCGCACGCCATTTCGCGCGAGGACTACGAGCGCCTCGTCGCGGCGGAGGCCTCGGCACAGGGCGCTCTCGGTTCCATTGACGCGTCCCTACGCGAGGCCCGCCTCAACCGCGAGTTCACCGAGGTACGAGCACCCATCGATGGCCATGTGTCGCGTGCCGCCATCACCGCGGGCAACCTCGTGACGAGTTCAAGCCTGCTCACGACGTTGGTCTCGGATGACCCGGTGTACGTCTACTTTGACGCCGATGAGCAGACGTACCTGCGCTTTGCCAAAGCACAGCGCAATGCGCCCGCGGGCGACGATGCTGCGGGCGTCTATATTGGACTTGCGGATGAGGAAGGTTATCCGCACGCAGGGCGACTGGACTTCATCGACAATCAGGTCGACCCCGCGACCGGCACCATACATGCCCGCGCCGCGCTTGCGAACCCCGACGGTCGCTATACGCCGGGCCTGTTCGCCCGCGTGCGCCTGGTGGGCGGCGAAGATCGCGACAGCGTCCTGATCGAGGATCGCGCCGTGGGCACAGACCTTTCCAAGCAGTTCGTGCTGACGCTGGCTGGCGATAACCGCATTGAATACCGGTTGGTGGAGCTAGGCCCCGAAATCAACGGGCTGCGCGTGGTTAAGCAGGGTCTCGCGCCGGGCGAAATCATCGTGGTCAACGGACTGCAACACGTCCGTCCGGGCCAGACGGTTGCCCCCACGCGCGTCGCCATGGCCAGTAACTCGAGCGGTCTGGCCGAAGTAGCCGCGCAGCCGCGTGTGGCAAGCCCAGGCGCTGCGGCCGGCCTCGCCGCCGTCGTCATCCGGCCCCGCTGACGAGGCGCCGCAATATCAGCGAAGGACTTGACATGAAATTCTCCGAATTCTTCATCAGCCGCCCGATCTTTGCCGGCGTGCTGTCAGCTCTCATCCTTCTGGCCGGCCTGATCGCGCTGCCTCTGCTGCCGATCAGCGAATACCCGGAAGTGGTGCCGCCGACGGTCGTCGTCAAAGCAAGCTACCCGGGCGCGAACCCGAAGGTCATCGCTGACACGGTGGCAAGCCCGCTGGAGCAGTCGATCAACGGCGTCGAAGGCATGATGTATCAGTCCTCGCAGGCGACGGCTGATGGCGTCATGACGCTGACGATCACGTTCGCCTTGAGCACCGATATCGACAAAGCGCAGGTGCAGGTTCAGAACCGAGTCGCGCAGGCGTTACCAAAGTTACCGGACGTCGTGCAACGTCTCGGCGTCACGACCAATAAGGCTTCGCCCGATCTAACGATGGTCGTGCACTTGGTCTCGCCGGACAATCGCTACGACACTCTTTACCTCTCCAACTACGCGCTCCTGCGCGTGAAGGATGAACTCGCCCGACTCGATGGGGTGGGCGATGTCCAGGTATTCGGCGCCGGGCAGTTCTCGATGCGCGTTTGGCTAGACCCCGAGAAGATTGCAAGCCGCAACCTGACCGCCGATGACGTCGTGAAGGCCATCCGTGAACAGAACGTGCAGGTTGCGGCCGGACAGCTCGGCGCACCGCCGCTGCCGAACGCCACCGATTTCCAAATCGCGATCAATACCAAGGGTCGCCTCACGAGTGAGGACGACTTTCGCAACATAGTGATCAAAACCGGTACTGGCGGCCAGGTCACGCGGCTGAAAGACGTTGCCCGCATCGAGCTTGGCGCCGACACCTATGCATTGCGAGCGCTCCTCGACAACAAGGCCGCCGCGGCCATCCCGATATTCCAGCGGCCCGGCAGCAACGCAATCGCGATCTCCGAGCATGTCCGCGCCAAAATGCTGGAGCTGAAAAAAGATTTCCCGGAAGGCGTGGATTACCAGATCGTCTACGACCCGACCGTGTTCGTGCGCGGTTCGATCCATGCGGTCGTCCATACACTCCTCGAGGCCATCTTGCTCGTGGTCGTGGTAGTAATTCTGTTCCTGCAGACCTGGCGCGCCTCCATCATTCCGCTGATCGCCGTACCCGTGTCATTGATCGGCACCTTCGCAGTCATGCACCTGTTCGGGTTCTCGTTGAACGCGCTCTCCTTGTTCGGGCTTGTACTTGCGATTGGCATTGTTGTCGACGACGCCATCGTCGTCGTCGAAAATGTCGAGCGCAACATTGGCAACGGCTTGCTGCCGATCGCGGCTACGCGGCAGGCGATGCGTGAGGTCACAGGTCCGATCATTGCCACCGCGCTCGTGCTGTGCGCCGTGTTTGTGCCGACCGCCTTCATCAGCGGCCTGACCGGCCAGTTCTACAAGCAGTTTGCGCTAACCATTGCCATCAGCACCGTGATCTCGGCGTTCAACTCGCTGACGCTTTCGCCCGCGCTCGCCGCCGTCCTCCTGAAGGAGCACGGTGCTGCCCCGGACCGGCTGACACGCGCACTGAACGCGCTACTCGGCGGCATCTTCAGGCCTTTCAACCGGTTCTTCGGACGCTTCTCAAAGGAGTATGTGCACAATGTCGGCCGCGTCCTGCGCGCGGGCGGCATCGCTTTCTTCATCTACGGAGGACTCATCGCCCTCACCTACCTGGGCTTCGCGACGACCCCCACGGGCTTCGTGCCGCAGCAGGACAAGCAGTATCTCGTCGCGTTCGCGCAGCTGCCGGATGCGGCAACGCTCGACCGCACTGAGGCCGTGATCCGGCGCATGGGCGATGTCGCGCTGAAGTCACCCGGAGTGCAGAGCGCCGTGGCATTTCCGGGTCTGAGCATCAACGGGTTCACCAACAGCCCAAGCTCAGGGATCGTGTTCGTGACACTCAAGCCCTTCGAGGAGCGCAAGTCGAAGGATCTGGCAGCCGGCGCGATTGCCATGGCGTTGAATCAGAAGTACGCCAAGATCCAGGACGCCTTTATCGCCGTGTTCCCGCCCCCGCCCGTGATGGGCTTGGGCACTATCGGTGGCTTTCGGATGCAGGTCGAGGATCGCGGCGGGCTCGGCTTCGAAGAGCTCTACAAACAGACGCAGAACCTGATCAACAAGGGTAACCAGAGCCCGCAGCTGCAGGGCCTGTTCTCAAGCTTTCAGGTGAATGTACCGGAGGTGGACGCGGACGTGGATCGCGAGAAGGCGAAATCGCAGGGCGTCTCGGTGCAGGACCTCTTTGACACCATGCAGGTGTACTTAGGCTCGCTCTACGTCAATGACTTCAATGCCTTCGGTCGCACCTATGCCGTGACTGCGCAGGCCGAACCGCGCTTTCGGCTGCAGGCCAAGGATATTGTGGGGCTCAAGACGCGTAACAGCGCCGGCGACATGGTTCCGCTGGGCTCATTTGTGACCGTCAAGCGCTCGGCGGGTCCCGACCGCGTCATGCACTACAACTCCTACCCAACTGCGGAGATCAACGGTGGCCCGGCGGTGGGCTACAGCTCCGGCCAGGCAGAGGCGGCAATGGAGAAGCTCGCCCACCAGGAACTGCCAAACGGCATGAGCTTCGAGTGGACCGAACTCACCTACCAGCAGATCATTGCCGGCAACACGGCCGTGCTCATATTCCCGCTCGTAGTGCTGCTCGTGTTCCTGGTGCTCGCCGCCCAGTACGAGAGCCTGAGCCTGCCGCTGGCGGTGATTTTCATCATGCCGATGGTGCTGCTGTCTGCCATTACGGGCCTCATCCTCACGCACGGTGACAACAACATCTTCACTCAGATCAGCCTCATCGTGCTCGTGGGACTGGCGAGCAAGAACGCCATTCTGATCGTCGAATTCGCGCGTGACCGCGAGCTCGCGGGCGCAAGTCCCGTGCGCGCGGCGCTGGATGCGGCGAAGCTGCGCCTGCGGCCGATCCTTATGACCTCGCTCGCATTCATCATGGGCGTCGTGCCGCTCGTTACCTCGACCGGTGCGGGCGCCGAAATGCGCCACGCGATGGGTGTGACCGTGTTCTCCGGAATGATTGGGGTCACGATATTTGGGCTGCTTTTGACGCCACTCTTCTACGTCACAGTGCGCAAGCTCACACGCCGTAACCTGGCGCACAGCGCGACTGCGACGCCGGCGCGCCTGCATCGCACTGCCTCGAGCGAGGGCGTGGCGTAATGACGGGTCAACTCGCGCGCAGATCAAATGCTTCGCACATATTGGCCATGTTTTCCAGGACCTCCATGAACAGATTGACCGCGACTGCCCCCACCATGCTGCTGCTCGTAGCCTGTGCAGTCGGTCCAAACTATCACGTACCCGACACGCCACCGGCCGTCGTGCACAACGGCGCCTCTGCAGCCTTCCTGCCCCGGGATCCCGAAGCTTCCTGGTGGCAGGAGTTCGACGACCCGGAGCTCGATGGGCTCGAGCGGCGCGCGCTCACGGCAAATCTGGATCTGCGCATGGCAATCGACCGGGTACGAGCCGCGCGCGCCGTTTTTGTCGAGCAAAAGTTCGACTACGCTCCGCACGTGCCCATGCAGGTCGGCTATGCAAAGAGCGTCGAGCAGGAGCCCGGATTTGGCCTGAGCCGCATCACGGCCGAGAGTGACAATGTAGGGTTCGATGCGACCTGGGAGATTGATCTCTTCGGTCATGTGCGCAGATCCGTCGAGGCTGCGCGCGCCGATCTGGGCGCGGAGCGCGCAAGTTTCCGCGATGCCGAGGTAACGGTCGCGGCCGAAGTAGCGAGAAACTACTTCGAACTTCGCGGCGCGCAAAAGCGCCTGGGCGTCGCGCGCGCGAATCTCGCGAGCGAGCGGCAAACCCTCGAGCTTACGCAATTGCGGGATGAGGCAGGTCGCGGGTCGGAACTCGACGTGCAGCGCAGTCGCGCGCGCCTCGAAGCCACAGAGGCCACGATCCCGCCGCTCGAAACTGCCGAAAGCCAGGGTAAGTA
>Ga0302325_10019211_pt1 | contig 14378 bp, 17 predicted proteins | sample Palsa_T0_2_FD_201948 | JGI IMG/M metagenome (GOLD analysis project Ga0302325, IMG submission 201948) | Peat permafrost microbial communities from Stordalen Mire near Abisko, Sweden - Palsa_T0_2 | ecosystem: Environmental > Terrestrial > Soil > Palsa > Peat permafrost | place: Sweden: Abisko... | reverse complement strand
GTGCTCGTCGTCAGCAACCACGACACCATCGCGCCCCGATCCGGGTTCGAGACCCATCCGCACCGCAACATGGAGATCGTGACCTGGGTGCTGGACGGCTCGCTGGTTCATCAGGACTCGGCGGGTCACGTCGGCGTGATCTATCCCAACCTGGCGCAGCGGATGACCGCCGGCACCGGCATCAGGCACTCGGAGAAGAACGACCGTTCTGCCGTGAATCCGGGCGCCGAACGGCCGGTGGACCTGATCCAGATGTGGGTCGTCCCGGACGAGCCCGAGGAGGCGCCCGGATACGAGCAGCTCGAGCTGGACCAAGCCGACCTTCAGGGCCGGCTGGCGGTGGTGGCGTCGGGGATGGCGCGGCACCGCGACCAGGCGGCGATCCGCATCCGCAACCGCTACGCCGCCCTGCACGTCGCGCGCCTGCAACCCGGCGAAACCGTCACGATCCCGGATGCGCCGTTCGCGCACGTCTACCTGGCCCGGGGCCGGGTGGACCTCGAAGCGGAAGGTGCGCTGGAGACCGGGGACGCGGGCCGCCTGACGGCGGCCGGAGCGCGCCGCCTCGCCGCGGCCGAGCCCAGCGAGGTCCTGATCTGGGAGATGCACGCCGACCTGGGACCGGCGGTCCTGTGAGTGCTGAGCGGAGGGTGTCATGACGCACGACCTTGACGGTCCGGTCGCGATCATCGGGGCCGGGATCGGCGGCCTGACGGCCGCCCTGTCGCTCCAGCATTTCGGCGTGCCGGTGCGCGTCTTCGAGCAAGCCCGGGCCCTTCGGGAGATCGGCGCGGGCGTCACCATCACGCCGAACGCCATGAACGCCCTTGATTTCCTCGGCATCGGCCCGGCTCTGGCCGAGCAGGCCGGAGAAACGCCGCGGTACTTCGTCCGCAGCGCGGCCGACGGCCGCGAGCTGGAGCGGGGGCCTGACCCCGATTCGTTCGGGCCTGAGTTCGGCGCCGGTTACTGCAATCTTCACCGGGCCGACCTGCACGTGGCGCTGACCGAGGCCGTGACCAAGAACGATCCGGACGCCATCGCGCTCGACCACCGTTTCGACCACCTCGAGCAGGACGCCGGCAAGGTCGTCGCCCGCTTCTCGAACGGCGCCGCCTTCGAGGCCCCGGCCCTGATCGGCGCCGACGGCGGAGCATCGGCGGTCCGCGACGCCGTGTTCGGCGGGCAGGAGGCGTCGTACACCGGGCACGTGGCGCTGCGGGCACTCGTTCCCATCAGCCGGGTACCGCGGGCTATCCTCGCGGACCCCTACGCGCTCTACGTCGGCGCCGGCCGGTCGTTGATCCACTACCCGCTAAGGCATCAGACCACGATGAACTTGCTGGGTAACGCCCAGGCCTCGCAGTGGCAGGCCGAGGGGTGGTCCATCCCGGCCACGGTGCCCGAGTTCCTCAGCCTGTTCGCTGATTTCCCGGCGCCGGTGCGCGACCTCATCGCCGCGGTCCCCGGGCCTGATCTGTTCAAGTGGGGCCTGAGAGACCGGGAGCCGTTGCCGGCCTGGACCCGCGGCCGGGTCACGATGCTGGGCGACGCGGCCCACCCGATGACCCCGTACCTGGGTCAGGGCGCCTGCATGGCCATCGAGGACGGAATGGTCCTGGGCCGCGCCTTCGCCGCGTCGCAGGACCTCGCGGAGGCCTTTTCCCGGTACGAGACGGCGCGGCGAGATCGCGCCAACGGCGTCCAGCTGGCCGCCCGCTACCAGGGAAGGCAACATCACGGCTCGACGGCCGCCGGTCCCAGCAGCGGGAAGACCGCCGTGACCCTCGGCTTGTTCTCGTACAACCCGGTGACCGAGCCCATCTAAGACTGAACGTTCCAGTTCAGCGCACGGAAAACCACATCAAGGAAGGTAGAACACAGTGGCTATTTCAGACAGCACGGTGGCGATCATCGGCACCGGCAACATCGGCGGCAGGCTCGCGGCGGCCTTCGCGGCGGGCGGCCAGGACTTCCTGCTGGCCGGGCGCGACGCCGACGCGGCCCGCAAGATCGCGGCCGACCTCGGCGGGCACGCCGAGGTGGTGAGCGTCGACGAGGCGGTCGACCGGGCCGACGTGCTCGTGCCCGCGGTCTGGTTCGACGTCTACAAACAGCTCATCGCGCAGTACGGCGACCGGCTGGCCGGCAAGATCATCATCGACCCCACCAACCCGGTCGGGCCGGACGGCAAGGGCGGCTTCCAGAAGACCATCGGCGCGCAGGAATCCGCGGGCCAGATCCTGGCCGGGCTGCTGCCGGCCGGAGCACGGCTGGTCAAGGCGTTCGGCACGCTGTCGGCCGACACGTTGTCCGCGGCCGCACGCCGCGAGCCCGAGCGCGCGGTGCTGTTCTACGCCGCCGACGACGCCGCCGCGGGCGAGCAGGTCGCAGACCTGATCCGCGTCGCGGGCTACGAGCCGGTCCTGGTGGGCGGACTGGACCAGTCGATCCGCCTGGAGGTCTTCGGTGACCTGCACGAACTCGGCGCCTTGGGCCGAGTCGTGACCAAAACCGAGGCGCTGAAGGTGATCTGAGACCTGTGCGGGCAGAGTTACTGGAATCACGCCTGAGACGGGCGGGTGTCGATCCAGTTGACCATCAGCCTGCGCTCGGAGAAGAACCACTGCCCGTTCCGCTTGACGAATTCATCGAGGTAGCGGATGGAAGCCACCATCAGCGTGCGCTGGCCGTCTGCGGCGACGGAAAGGTGATGGGCCAGGCAGTAGCTCTCGCCGGTGGCCTGGTCCCCCGCTAGTGAGACCGTGCTCTGCCCGTTGAAGTGCATGGTGACGGCGTACTGGTTGAGGTCGTCGAAGACCGGGGCCAGCGACTCGCGGCCGTGTAGCTCCTGGGACGGTTCGGAGGAAGTGGGGTCATAGAACACCAGGAAGCGGGTGTCCTCGGTGAACAGGGCCATCTGGCCCTTGGCGTCGCGCCGGTCGGCGCAGTGGGCGTAGGCGTCAACCAGTTCCCTGATGGCCAGCCGGTCGGCCGCTTCCTGCGGCGAGATGGTCGTATGGGAGGTCATGGTCAGCCTTTCGTGGGCCCGGATGGTCGCGACGTTCCGACGATATATGAAGGTTAACTTCGAAGATAAGCTTCATATATTGTGACGGCAAGCACGCGCCGTTTGGGAGACGATGAGCAGGTGAGAACTGAAGGCGACTCGTCACCTATCGACCAGGCCGCGGTGGCCGCTCAGCTTCGGGCCGTGACCGTCGGGCTCATCCGGCGGTTGCGGTCCACGGCCAGCCCGGGCGATCTGACGTGGTCGCAGGAGTCTGCCCTGCTCAGGCTCGAGACCGGAGGCCCGCAGACGATCTCGCAGCTAGCGCGGGCCGAGGGAACCCGGTCGCAGTCCATGGGCGCGATCGTGGCCAGCCTTGAGGCGCAAGGACTCGTCGACCGGGCGGCGGACTCCCGCGACGGCAGGCAGAGCATCATCACGGTCAGCGCCGCGGGGCGGCGCGCGCTCGACGACGCCCGGGCGGTGAAGCAGGACTGGCTGGCCGAACGGCTGACCTACGAGCTCAATCAGCACGAACAGGGTATTGTTTCCCAGGCCGTGCCGCTGCTGCAGCGGATCGTCGATCTCAGCCCCGAAGGTGCGCCGGGCGGACCTCCGTAAGCTCGGGGCGGCAGCTTCGGCCGGTGATCACGACTGGAGCCGAGGTCATGGATCAGACTTTCCGGCCGAAGCACCGACAAGGTGCCCTAGGTACCGCCGGATGCGGAGTCGGCACCTGCTCGTCGGCAGCGTGCGTTTTGTATTTATCGCGCAAGTTATGCTGGCACTGATACGTCCCTCATCGTAAGGAGGCGGGATGACGAATAGCGCTTCCTATCCGGGCGAGTCGCCCAATGCCCGTCCTGAGTCCATCGATGAGCAGGTTAAACGCAAGGGCATCCGGCCAGTCGAGTCTGTTGAGGACATGACGCAGGTGGGTGTTTTTGAGTCCGATGAGGAACTGGAGCAGTTCCTCGCGCACGTCTACGCTGCCCGTCACACAGACGTTGCCTGACCGGCCAATGCGATACGTCGTCCTTGACACCGATGTGGCGTCACGGGCGATCAAGGGCAAGCTCACTGATCCGCTGGCCGCGCGGCTGACCGGCATGGCCTGGTGCGTGACGTTCGTGACCGTCGGCGAACTCTGGCAGTGGGCGACCATACGCAGTTGGGGACCGCAGACCCGTGAAGATCTCGAGCTTTGGCTTGGCCGCATTGTGGCCCTGGACTCAGATGACGCAACCTCGCGGATATGGGGCAGAATTTCAGCCGAAGCCAGGCGCCGGGGACGTCCGCGGCCAGCTAACGACAGCTGGATCGCCGCATGCTGTCTAGCCCACGACTTCCCGCTGGCCACCTTCAACATCAAGGATTTCAACGACTTCGTAGAACATGACAGCTTGCGACTGGTTTCCCCGTAATCACGCACCGCTGACTGACCAGACCGGACATACCGACCGACGGTGGTGGCGGCGCTGAAAACCGCTTGGCAGGCGGCGGCTCGGCGCGCGTACCCTGGGCCGGTGCGTAGCGCCGATCCTCTCCAGGCGGGGCCGTTCTCGGCGGGATCCGCTCAGCGGATGCCGATGGCAGAGCGCCGGTCAACGTCCGGGCTCGTCCTGCCCGGTATCAGATCCACAGCATGGATGCTCGGCCTGTCGCCAGTCCCGGCGGAGAACACATGGCTGGACAGGCTCGCTCGTGTCTACCTGGTCGCACGGGACTACCTCACCTCGTTCGAGGCGGCGCGGCGGCGGGTGTTCGACCGCGACCAGTGGATCAGCGTGCTGCTGGCGAAGTATCCGGCCGAGGAGTACCTGTGCCAGCTGACTGGCCTGAACCACGCCTCGAACTCCGATGAGCTGACCGCCGCGTACATGGAGCGTTTCCTGAACGTCGTGGCTGCGGACGCGGCCGAGGCCATCCGCCGCGCCATGGCAGGCGGCAGCGACGGGCAGCGCCGCTGGTTCCTCGCCCGCCAGGTCGTGCTGCGCGCGATCAAGCTGGTCCTGGTCCCGCCCGCACCCGCCGCCCCCGACGCGACGCTGGTCACCGACCTGGACAACATCGACCCCGAGAGCGCTGCCGTGCTACTGGTCCATCTGGCAGCCGACTCTCTGAGGCAAGAACGCCGCGATGACGAGCCGCGGTTCTGCTTCACTTCGGAATCGCTGGCCATGGAGATGATCGCGAACAACCTGTTCAACGACCGCGACGACAACGGGGACCTCCTTGGCCGGTACCGCCTCCTGTGGATGGGCTACGGCAGCCGCCTCACGAAGTTCCCCCCGCGCCGGTCGCCGGCGGACATGCTGCAGGAGGCGACCGGGATCAGCTTCGATCAGCTGACCACGCTCGGCTTCGCGTACTGGGCGCACATCCGGTCCTGCAGCCCGGGGGACCAGGTCAAGCTCAACGCGATGATCATGCCGGAGATCACCATAAGCCGGGCGACGATCGGCGCGTTCCTGGACCTGTTCTCCTCCACGCCGGCCAGCCTTGCCGCCGAGCTGCGCGGCTGCCCCAAGCCCTGGCAGATGCTGCCGATCCAGGACCGACCGCTGCTTCGCCTCCGCGACGACGTAGTGGTGCTCGACGAGCGGTACCTGGTCGAACGGGTGACGCGCGGACTGTATTGGCTGGTCCACGATTATGAGGCGACCGCGTACGGCGACAAGGCGCGCAACAAGTGGTCCCAGTCCTACAGCGAGATGATCGAGCGCCGCGTGGAAGACCAGATCCACGACATGGCACCGCAGCTACTCGGGGGCCAGAGCGCCGTCTTCACCGAGGAGGATCTGGAGGCCGCCTTCCCCGGCGTCAGGAACATCGACGTGGGGGTGGACTTCGGCAGTGAGGTGATCCTGGCCGAGGTCGTCGCGGGCACCGTCAAGCTCGCCACCCGCGAGCAGGCCGACGTCACCTCCTTCCGCGAGGATACGGAACGACTCGTCCTCGGCAAGGCGCGTCAGCTGTACACCACCGCCGCCAACCTGCTGCGCGATCCCCAGCCCGCGAACTCGCCCCTTCCGGCCCCAGCCAGGCAGATCCTGCCCATCGCGGTCCAGGGCGGGCAGTTCCCGGTCAACCCGCTCACGATCTACTACGCCCGCGAGCAGCTTACCGCTGAAAATCTCCCCCCGCCCGGCCCGATCGAGCCCCTGACCATCCTCGACCTGGAAGAACTAGAGGGCTGCCAGGCTCTTCAACAACGCCGCGGAACGACGCTACCGCAGTTGCTTGATTCCTGGAGACGGTCAAAGTACGGCGACGTGGCGTTCCGGAACTACCTCGTCTACGAGTACGGCGGCCAGGAAATCGGACGTCCCCAGGACGTTCAGGCGGCGCTCAAGGAATCGTTCAGTATCATCCAGCAGCTCCTCGGAGTCGACTCAGGCGAAAGGTAGGTTCCTACGACAGTCGCCATAAGGGCTGACCACACCGCCTAGCCACCACTCAAAACAAGCTGATCAGCGTCGCTCGTGTCGACCACATCAAGATCAGTGAAATCGCTCATAAGGCGGCCCGGCGTGCATTATCTCCGAATCCATCTCTCACTCAGCGTGACGGCAAGCAGTCGGCGCGACCGCTTGCCAACCCGTCAAGCCGATGTCGCGAGCCGAAGTAGGTGAGCATGCCAGACGTCGACGTGACGGTCAAGCGGAGCCAGCTGAGGAGCCATCAGCGGCCGACATGGGCCACGGGGAACCTGTTGCACCGTTCGATTCTGGCTGTTCACCAGAAATCTAGCGATGCCTGGCCCCATTGGCCGACGTCACGGATCTCGTTAAGCTCGAGGCTGCATCCGAAACCTTCACGCTGGACCGACCGGAGCCACCGTCAGATCCCGCTGCGGCTTCGGCCAGGCGGCGCGCGACGGCGTAGCCCCAGGGGATGCTGAGGAGCAGGACGAGCCCGAGGGCGAGTAGAAGTGGCGCCGGGCGGGCGGCGGCGAGGCCGAGGCAGGCCACAGCGGAGACGGTGCAGGTGCGGGCGAGCGGCCGGTACAGGTCGCGGTCGTGGTCCCAGGCGGGCAGGGTCGCGGCCACCAGCATCGTCGCACCCAGCACGACCGCGGCGCCCGCGCCGAGCACCCAGGCCGTGGCGGCCGGGGTGCGGCCGTCATGGGCGTGCTCGACCAGGCTGACCATCGCGGCGCCCATCGCGGCGACCGCGGCGGTCAGCGGCAGGTGACCGAGGATCCACTGCGCGCTGGCCACCCGCCCGGTTCCGGGTTGGCGTTGTCCGGCGAAGTCGAAGTACGTCCACCAGGCGCCGAAGCCGACTACGACCGCGGCCAGCCCCACGGCCAGGGTGAGCCCGCTGACCGGACGGCTGGACAGCCCGGTAACGACACCGGTGAGGGTCTCGCCAAGCACGATGATGATGAACGCCCCGAACCGTTCGGTCAGCGCCTCGGTGATGACCACCCCGGGCTCGTTGGCCGGGTCGGTGGTGACCAGCACGGCGGCGAACCCGGCCAGGTAGAGGACGTCCAGCGCGCCCCAGGCCAGCACGCGGTCGCCGGCGGGCAGCAGGGCGGTGCCGGCCAGCAGCACCGCGCAGGCCGTCGTGCCGGCCACGAACAGCCGGGACGGCCGGCGGTATTCGGGGCGGTCGCCGCGCCCGGCCAGCAACCACAGCACGGCCAGCACCGCGAACAGCACCGCCGAGGCGACGGCGAAATCGGCTCCGCGCGCCCCGCCCGCCTGCGGGATGGAGGCGCCCATCGCGGCGAGCACCAGGATCTGCAGCAGGAACGTGCTGCGGGCGCGGGCGTCGTCGTGGCCGTGCAGCTCGTGGTGCAGGCTGCCGTTGGCCCAGGCGATCCACACCAGCGCGAATACCGCCGCGAACTGGCCGAGTCCGGCCCAGGTCAGGTGCCCGGCCAGCCGGTGGGCGGCCTGGGCGACCAGCACGACCACGGCCAGGTCGTAGAACAGCTCGAGCGGCCCGACCACCCGCTCGCGCGGCTGCTCGCCGTGCGGACGCGGCGGCTGCCACAGGGCGCGGCGCACCCGGGCCCAGCCCTCCCGGCTAGTGGTCACGCCGCGGACGGCCGTGTCTTGGTCCAGTTGACGTCCCTTCCTGGCCTGTGTGACTCGTGTATAGCAGCTGGAACACCACTCAGGCGCGGCGTCGCAGCAGCACCCAACCTGAGATGACCACGGCCAGGCCGACGAACCAGTGCAGGTGGGACCGGGCGGCGAGGTTGTACAGCACGTCGATCCGGCCGAACTCGCTCACCGCCAGCTCGACCAGCCGCGCGCACTCGGCCGGTTCGCTGAGACGGCACGGCTGCAGCGACACCATCGCGCCACCCGCGGCGTGAACCAGCTTGACGGTCTGTTCCGCTGCCTCGACCGCCACGTCGCAGCCGACCACCGACGCGCCCTCGCGGGCGAACGTCAGGGCGGCGGCGCGTCCCATGCTCCCGCCGGTGCCCGTGATCACGCAGACTTTCCCTGCCAGCCGGCCGGTCATCTCAACGACCTCCCCGAGCGGACCCGGCGGGCTGGCCTGCGGCTGCGACGCCCACCGCATCGGTCCGCTTCGGGACCTCGTTGAAGTACCGGTAGATGACACCCAGTTCCTTCGTCATCGTCGTTCTCCTGTGCTTAAGCCGCTCACGGATTGAGCTCTGCTAGGCGGGTTGAATGACCAGCCTTGCTAGCTCCGAGGTGAGCGGCCCTCACTGGATCCTGGTGATTTCCGCGGGTCCGGCTTAGTTGATTTCCGAGGTGTCGATGCGCGACACGATGCGATCCGCGGCCTGGCCGAGGCGTCGCAGCTGCTCGGGCGACAGGATGTCGATGACGAGCGACCGCACGTGGTCCACGTGCCCGGGTACCGCTTCGGCGAGCGTCTGGAAGCCCTGGTCGGTCAGGATGGCACGGGTGAACCGCCCGTCGGCGGGGTCGCGCTCACGGCGCACAAGGCCTCGCCCCTCGAGGCGCTTGACCAGGTGCGATAGCCGGGAGAGCGATGCGTTGGTGACCTCGGCCAGCGAGCTCATCCGCATCCTGCGCTCCGGGCTCTCGGACAGCATGGCCAGTACCTGGTACTCGACCAGCCCCAGATTCGAGTCGCGCTGCAGCTGCTGATCCATCGACCAGGGCAGCCAGGTCATCAACCGCGCCAGGGACAGCCACGAGGCCAGTTCCGCTGCGGTCAGCCACTTCACCGGCGGCTCCTGCGCGGACGGCTCCCGCGCTGACGGCTCCTGCGCGGGCCCGGTCGCCGGACGACGCACGGCGGGAACGTGCCTGATAGCCATGGCGGTCGGCGCTCCTTAGCGAAGGACTAGAACCATCATTTCCAACTTGAATCATCAAGTCAAGGTTAGCGCGGTGAGGGCCCCAGCAGGCATCGCCGCCCGAGTGCCGAAACTCGACCTCTAGTTGATTTCGGTGGTGTCGATGTGTGACATGATGCGGTCCGCGACCAGGCCGAGGCGGCGGAGTTGCTCGGGCGACAAGACGTCGATGACCAGCGATCGCACGTGAGCCACGTGCCCGGGTGCCGCTTCGGCGAGGGTCTGCAAGCCCTGGTCGGTCAGGATGGCGTTGGTGAACCGGCCGTCGGCCGGATCGGGCTCGCGGCGCACGAAGCCCCGGTCCTCGAGGCGCTTGACCAGGTGCGACAGCCGCGACAACGACGAGTTGGCGAGGTCGGCGAGCGCGCTCATCCGCAGGGTTCGGTCCGGGCTCTGCGACAGCCTGGCCATGACCTGGTACTCGACCATCCCCAGGTTGGAGTCGCGCCGCAACTGCTGATCGATCGACCAGGGCAGCCAGGTCATCATCCGCACCACGGACAGCCAGGAGTCCACTTCCGCGGCGGTCAGCCACTTCACCGGCGGCTCTTCGGCCTCGCGGCGGGCTCCTTCGGTCACCGGATCAGAATACTGATTCGCGTGACTCACGGTGCTCCGGTGCGGTAGTCCCCGCACCGGAGCGCCACGGTGATCCCGAACGTCACACCTGGAAGGGCTCGGCGTCGGGCTGCGTCTGGACGGTCCAGGAGCCGGCGGAGCGGAAGCTGGCCGCGGTGGCGTAGCTGTCCTCGAGGAACTGCAGGTAGGTCACCTTGCCGTCGACGACCTTGACCAGGATCGAGAAAGGCGAGCTCACCACCTTGCCGAGCGAGTGCGACTTGTAGCGGAAGTCGCCGAACACGGCCACGTTCTCGCCGGAGGCGAACATCGTGGTCACGTTGAAGGCCTGGTTCCCCAGCGGGAGAACATCTCACCGAGATTGCCGAGGAACGCCTGCGGGCCGTACGAGGTGCCGGCCCACGGCATGATCTTGTTCAGCTCGGCGTCCTCGGTGTTGAGCGAGACATAGGTGGCGTCGGGGGCGACCAGATTGTGGACGACGTCAGGGTCCAGCAGGTTCTGCATCCACTGGCCGACGACCTCGAGGGGACTGGCGGACATGTCATGCTCCTTAACCCTGGAACGGCGGGATGGCGTGGACGACGGTCTTGGCTTCCTGAAACTCCGTGATGGCCAGCGGGCCGCGCAGCCGGCCGATGCCGCTCTGCTTGTAGCCTCCCTCGGCGAAGCCGTCGTTCAGGGCCGCCCAGGTGTTCGTCCAGACCGTGCCGGCCTGGAGCTCGCGGCTGACCCGGCGGCTGGTGTTGAGGCTGGCGGTGAAGACGCCGGCGGCGAGGCCGTATTCGGTGGCATTGGCGCGCGCGATGGCGTCGGTCTCGGTGTCGAAGACCTCGAAGGTCGCGACCGGACCGAAGATCTCCTTCTGGACGAGGTCGGTGTGGACGTCCTCGACCTCGAGCAGGGCCGGCCGGTAGAACGCTCCGGCGGCCAGGGCGCCGTCGGTCGCGGGGCCGCCGCGCACGATCGGCTTGGCGTAGGCCAGCGCCGCCTCGACCAGAGCGTCGACGCGGGCGACGTCGGCCTTGTCGATGAGCGGGCCCATATCCGTGGCCGGGTCCAGCCCGTCGCCGACGCGCACGTTCTCGAGCAGGCCGGCCAGGCGGGCGCGGACCTCGTCGGCCACGCCGCGCTGCACCAGGATCCGCGAGCCGGTCATGCAGAACTCCCCGGCGAAGGTCGTGATCCCCGCCGCGAGCAGCGGAACGACGGCGTCCAGGTCGGCGTCGTCGAACACGATCATCGGCGTCTTGCCGCCGAGCTCGAGGTTCATCCGCTTGAGGGTCGGGGCGCCGTTCGCGGCGACGATGCGCCCGACGGTGGTGCTGCCGGTGTAGCTGATGACCTGCACGTCGGGCGAGGCGACCAGGTAGGGAGCGCCGGTGTTGCCGGATTCGGTGAAGATGTTGACGACGCCGCGGGGCAGCGACGTCACCTCGGCGATGATCTGCGCGACCAGGTTGGCGACGAGCGCGGTCTGGCCTGGCATCTTGACCGCGACGGTGTTCCCCGCGGACAGCGCCGGAGCCAGGGACCGGATCAGCAGGGCGACGGGGGCGTTCCACGGCACGATGATGCCGACGACGCCTGCCGGCTCGGCGTAGGTGCTGAACCACTGTCCCGGCGCGACCTCGGCCGAGATCCCGGCCTCGGTCAGGGCCTGGGCCGCGTTGTGCCGGAGCGTGGGGCTCGGGGATGTCCCCTCGAACAGGCCTTCGGCGATCTTCTTCCCGTTCTCCTTGGTCACCAGCGTGCCGAGCTCTTCGGCGTGGGCGTCGAAGCGGCCGGCCATCTCGTTCAGGACCCGGTGGCGCAGGCTGCGGTCCCGGGACCAGGGCGACGTGTCGAAGGCGCGCCGAGCGGCCGCGACGGCCGCGCGGGCCTCGGCTTCGCCGCCGTCGGCCCACTGGCCCAGCACCGCTCCGGTAGCCGGGTTGATGGATTCTTTGACGGGGCCGGACCCGGTCCATTCACCGTCGATCCAGTGCTTGGCGATCTCGCTCATATGAGGGGCTCCTTCGGCGATACGCGACGCTTGTCACTTGATGCGTCAAGTCTTAGATCACATGACTTGAACTGTCAAGTCAACGGCTTGGCCACGGCCGGGCGGCTGGTTGAGCGATCAGCGGGCGGCGGGTTGAGTGATCAGATAGCCCGCTGCGGGTATCAGAGTCTTGGGCAATTCATATCAATTGGGTCGTGGGAAGGAGAGCCACCATGGCCATGCACGCGTTCCGCAACGGCAGGGGCCGGCGCGGCTGATGTCGAGATCCACGCTGGCCTGGCGCGGGGTGCTGGCTGTAGTCATCGGCGTCATCGCCGTCATCTGGCCGGGCATCACGCTGGGCGCATTCGTCATCCTGTTCGCCGTCTACGCGCTGCTGGCGGCGGGGACCGACACGGTACGCGCGTTCAGCAGCAAACGGGTCGGGCCGGTCCTCGGCTACCTGCTGCTCGCGGTCATCTCGGTCGCCGCAGCGGTCGCCGCGCTGGCCTGGCCCGGAATCACCGTGCTGGTCGCGACCGTCTGGATCGCGGTGTGGGCGGCGGTGACTGGTTTCACCGACCTGTTCCTGGCCTTCGGCCACGGCGAGGCCGCCGGTGAGCGCCTGATGTGGACGCTCACCGGGATCGTGTCCCTGGTGTTCGCGTTCGTGCTCGCCGTCCGGCCCATCGTGGGGGCGATCACGCTGGCCACCGTGTTCGGCTTCTTCAGCATCTTCTACGGCGTCATGTCGATCACCCGCGCCGCGCAGCGCCCGCCCGCGGCGTGACGAATCGTCGAATACAGAGGCTATTTTCCATGATCATGAAGGCTTGACAGTCCGGGCAGACTGTCGAGCCTTCATGATCACGCGAATCTTCAGGCGGACGGGCGCCAGGGCGTTTCGGGTGGGGTTTGAGATGCGAGTGAGGTTGGGGAGTGGAGGCGAGGTTAGCGGGGCGGAAGAGCGGTGGGAGGGGGTGCTCGGGCTGACGGAACGCGCAGGGGCTTGGGGGTGCGGGAAGGGGCAGGGGCTTGGGGGGTGTGGGAAGCGCGGGCGCTTCGGGTTAATTATTATCGATATTTTCTTGACCTGTCGACAGAAATGGCGTAGACCTGGGGTTGTCCTGGCGTGTGGCCAGGGGCGTGGGCCGGGATCGCGTCGGCAGGGGCGTGGGCCGGGATCAGGCTCGGAGGGAGCAGCGCGATGAGCTTGCACGGTCTGACATCGATCACTTTGGGTGTCCCTGATGTGGACGCGGTCGCTTCGTACTACGAGGACTTCGGGCTGCGCCGGGTGGGTGACCGCCCGGGTCGCGGCGTGGTGTTCGCCACCGCCGACGGCGGCGAACAACTGGCGCTGCGGCCGGCCGAGCGGCGGCGGCTGCTTGAGATCGCGATCGGCGCCGACGATCCCGACGACCTGGACCGGGTCGAGGCGGGGCTGCGGGGGATCGGGGCGGAGTTCGAGCGCGACACCGACGGCTCGGGCAACGCGGCGGGCCTGCGGGTGCGCGATCCGAACTCGGCGCTGCACGTCAGCGTGCAGGTCAGCCCCCGGATCACCGAAGCCGCCGCCAAGCAGGAGCCGACCAACGGGCCTGGGCGGCCCGACCGGCCCAACGGCCGGGCGCCGGCCATCGAGCGGACCAACCGGGTCCAGCCACGCCGGCTCGGGCACGTCGTGGTCGGCTCGCTCGATCAGGAGGCGTCGCAGCGGTTCTTCACCCGCGGCCTGGGGTTCAAGGTCAGCGACCATGTGCCGGGGCTGGCCTCGTTCATGCGGTGCTCCACCGACCACCACAACCTGCTGGTGCAGCAGGCCCCGCTGAACTTCCTGCACCACACCGCGTGGGAGGTCGACGACATCGACGAGGTCGGGCGCGGCGCCACGGCGATGCTGGAAGGACACCCGGAGCGGCACGTCTGGGGCCTGGGCCGCCACCACATCGGGTCCAACTTCTTCTGGTACCTCAAGGACCCGGTCGGCAACTTCTCTGAGTACTACTCCGACCTGGACGTCGTCCTGGACGACCAGCTGTGGAAGCCGTCGGTGGTGGAAGGCTCCCGCGGGCTGTACAACTGGGGGCCTCCTCCCCCGCCGTCGTTCATCCACCCCGAGGACCTGGCCGCGCTGATGACCGGCAGCCACGCGCCGACGGCCTGAAGGAGATCTCATGCGTATCGGGCGTGCTCAGGGCCGTCTCGTAATCATCGGCGGCGACGGCGTAACGGACGTGGCGGCGGCCAGCGGCGGCGAGTTCAGCGCCGACCCGGACCAGGTTTTCGCGGTGTGGGACCGGTTCACCGAATGGGCCGGCCGGCACGCCGGGGGGCGCACCGGCCCGCTGGTGCCGGGGGACCTCGGCGCGCCGGTGCTGACCCCGGCCCAGGTGTTCGGGATCGGCCTGAACTACCGGGAGCACGCCGCCGAGTCCGGCGTCGACGCGCCCGCCGTCCCGCCCGTGTTCACCAAGTTCCGCAGC
>Ga0302325_10019207_pt1 | contig 14379 bp, 13 predicted proteins | sample Palsa_T0_2_FD_201948 | JGI IMG/M metagenome (GOLD analysis project Ga0302325, IMG submission 201948) | Peat permafrost microbial communities from Stordalen Mire near Abisko, Sweden - Palsa_T0_2 | ecosystem: Environmental > Terrestrial > Soil > Palsa > Peat permafrost | place: Sweden: Abisko... | reverse complement strand
GTGTACAACGGCGTCCGGTTCACCCCCCATGCCGATCCCTTTGCCCACTCGAATGTCCCCTACATCCTCTGTGTCGGCTCCCTTCAGCCTCACAAAAACCTCGCCCGCCTCATCCTCGCCTTCCGCCAGCTCCGCGAGCGCCAGCCCGATCTCGAACTCTGGATCGCAGGCCGTCCCGAGGATGGCTTCTCGGCAATGCCGGAGCTTGAAGAACTCCTGGACACCCCTGGCCTCCAGATGCCCGGTTACCTGAGCGACGACGAACTCCAGGCAGCCTACGCAAACGCCCTGGTCTTCTGCTATCCCTCCCTCGATGCGAGCTTCGGGCTTCCCATCCTCGAGGCCATGATCTGCGGCACCCTCGTCGTCGCCTCAAACGCCTCCTGCCTCCCCGAGATCGCCGGCGGACACGCCGAGTTCGTTGACCCGCTCTCCCCGCATTCCATCGCCTCCGGCATCCAGACCATCCTCGACCTCGCCCCGGACCAGCGCGACGCCCGCGTCCGCGCCGCCCGCGGCTGGGCCGAAGCCTTCAGCTGGCAGAACGCGGCGTGGCAATACCTCCGCATTTACGAAGAATAGAGGTATGATCAGGGGCCGACCTTCAATCCATCCGCTTCCGCAAGCTGCCGCTGGGCCGCGTCGAAGCTGAGAAAGCGTTTCGCCCTCAGGTGCCGCGCAGAGGCGATATGCAGGAGGTCAAAACTCCGATGCCCGCCGCGCCATGTCCGGGCGTTCGAGAGCCTGCGCGCAAGGTCGATCACCGTGGCGAAATCGCAGGGGATGATTTCAAGCGCGCCATTATCGAGGTCGGCATCCAGGCGGGATAGAGCCGTTTGCGCTGCCTGTGGCGGGAAACCTTTGTGCCGGTCCCGTGCATTCATCCATGCCGCGAGGCGCGCGGCGTTTTCAAACTCGTAGAGCAATAGAGTGGTAACCGGCAACGCGCCATCGAGCGCCGCAAAAATGCCCGCGGCAGCCGCGGACGATGGGCGCGGCAGATAGAGGCTGAACAGGAAACTCGTGTCAGGATAGACGCTCAACATGACTGGCTCCGGCCTCTCGCAGGATTTCGTCAAAAGTCTTGTCCGAAACAACAAAGTCTCCGAAGTCCGCCCTCAAGCGCGCGAGGATGTCCGGTTTGGGCGCGCACTTTCCCTTTGGCGCCGCAGCAGGCAGGATGCGGGCGAAAACCTTGCCGCGTTTGGTCACTTCAACCAGTTCCCCTGCTTCGAGCCAGCGCGAGATGCGCGCAAACGAATTGCGCAGGTCACGGACGGTAGCGGTCTTCATCGTGATACATGTGTATCACTAAATTGGCGTCCGGACAAGGAAAAACACCGGGGGAACGATTCAGAGCACCGTATCGTCTATAAACCTGTCGAAGGAGGCATCCTGGTCGCCCAGCTTCGATACCATTACTGACCGCGGGAGGTCGTAACAACCTCCCCCACGAGCCCGCAGGCTTGCGACACTTCCCCGCTCGCGAAGCTTTTCACAAAACACGCTTGCCCCTTTCTCCGGGCGGCTCGTACAGTCCTGCGCTCTCAAAATTATTGCCCTTCCGCATGGCTGTTACCCACGAGTTTCAATCTCCAGACACCGCCGCCCGCGCAGCGGCAGCCGCCAGCCGCGCAGGGTCCGAGTCCGGCGACCTCCTGGGGGAAAAGCTGGTCCTCAATATGGGACCCTCCCATCCCGCCACCCATGGCGTCCTTCGCATCGTCCTCGAGATGGATGGCGAGATCATTACCAAGGCCACGCCCGACATCGGCTACCTCCATCGCGGCGATGAAAAAATCGCCGAGAACATGCAGTTCAACCAGTTCGTCCCCTACACGGACCGGCTCGATTACCTCGCCCCCCTGGCCAACAACGTCGCCTACGCCCTCGCCGTGGAAAAACTCATGGGCTGGGAATTGCCGCCGCGGGGCAAGGCCATCCGCGTCATCTGCTGCGAGCTGGCCCGCATTTCCGCCCACCTCCTGGGCCTGGGCGCCTACGCCATGGACGTGGGCGCCATGACGGTCTTCCTCTACACCTTCACGGAACGCGAAAAAATCTACGACCTCTGCGAGATCATCTCCGGGGCCCGGTTCACCACCAGCTACACCCGCATCGGCGGCCAAACCCGCGACCTGCCGGACCCTTTCTTCCCCGCCGTCCGCAAGTTCCTCGAGGGCCTTCCCGCCGTGCTCGACGAGGTGGACCACCTTCTTACCCGCAACCGCATCTGGATCGACCGCACCCAGGGCATCGGCGTCATCTCCAGGGAGATGGCAATCGCCTATGGCCTCTCCGGCCCCAATCTCCGCGGCTCCGGCGTGGACCGCGACCTCCGCAAGCTCCAGCCCTATCTCGATTACGACAAGTACGACTTCGACATCCCCATCGGGTCCGCCGGCGATTGCTTCGACCGGTACCTGATCCGGCTCGAGGAGATGCGCCAGAGCGTGAAGATCCTCAACCAGGTTCTGGGGAATCTCCCCTCCGGCCCCATCAATGTGACGGACCCCAAGAATTTCCCGCCTCCCAAATCCGAAGTCCTCACCAAGATGGAGCAATTGATCCATCACTTCATCATTCACACCGAGGGCATCGACGCGCCGCCCGGCGAAATCTATTTCGGCGCGGAAAATCCCAAGGGCGAGCTCGGTTTCTACATCAACTCGAAGGGGGGCGGCACGCCGCACCGGCTCAAGATTCGGGCTCCCTCCTTCGTCAACCTCAGCATCCTTCCGGCCATCCTGCCCGGCCATATGATGAGCGATGTCGTCGCGATCCTCGGCTCGCTCGACTTCGTAATGGGCGAATGCGACCGTTGATTCCCATGGCCGCCCGCTTTCCATCCTTAGCCGCATTCGGCGCATTGGGCGCTCCCATCGCCGCCGCGCTTATCGCCTGCTGCATCCTCCTGCCCGGCTGCAAGCGCCAGCTCACCGACGCCAATCTCTCGTGCGTGAAGATGGATATGAACCCGAAGGAAGTGGAATCCATCCTCGGGCCGCCCACGACGGCGGAATCGCGTGAAATGGAGCTCCAGACCGATGTCAAGACGCTCCCCGTCCAGCGGTACATCTACGTGCAGAATGGCAAAACCGTGGTCCTCCATTTCGTGGACGGCAAGCTCATCGGCCAGGAGGGCTCTTTCGATCAATGAACGTGCCTGCCGCTCTCTCAGCCCGGATCGACGAGGTCATTACCCACTACCCCGTCTCGCGCCGCAGCGCCGTGCTGCCGCTCCTCCATCTCATCCAGGAGCATTTCGGATTCATCTCCGACGAAGCCATAACCTGGATCGCCGCGAAGCTCGATATCCAGCCCATCAACGTCCTCGAACTCGTCACCTTCTACCCGATGTTCCGCCGCCAGCCCGCCGGCCGCTCCCACATCCGCGTCTGCCGCACCCTCTCGTGCGCCATGGCCGGCAGCTACGGGCTCATGGAGAGGATTTGCGCCACTGCCGGCATCGAGCGCCATGGCCACGATCACGGCAATCCCATCGCCGTCAGCCGCGATGGCAAATACTCCGTCGAGTTCGTCGAGTGCCTGGCCAGTTGCGGCACCGCTCCCGTCGCCATGTCCGGCGATGACCTCCACGAGCGCGTCACCGCGGAGTCCATCGCCCAGCTCCTCGATAGCACCGGCTCCAGCGCCACGCTCCCCAAGATTCACCCGCCTCACTCGCGCGAGAAACGGATCGTCTTCCAGAACATCGACCGCGACGGCTGGTCGAGCGACATCGGGAAATATCTCCTCTACGGCGGCTACGAGGAGCTTAAGAAGGCCATCGCGATGAAACCCGTGGACATCGTCAACGAGGTCAAGGCCTCCGGCCTTCGCGGACGCGGCGGCGCCGGCTTCCCCTGCGGCGTGAAGTGGGGCTTCATCAAGCCCGGGGAGCCGAAGCCGGTTTACCTCATCTGCAACGCGGACGAATCCGAGCCCGGCACCTTCAAGGACCGCTACATTATCCACCAGGACCCGCATCAGCTCATCGAGGGAATGATCATCTCCTGCTTCGCGGTCCAGGCGCATCTCGCCTACCTCTACATCCGCGGAGAATTCCCCGAAGGGGCGAACATCCTCGAAAGAGCCCTCGCCGAAGCACGCGCCCGGGGTTTCCTCGGGAAGAACATTCTCGGCTCCGGCTTCGATCTGGAAATTTATGTCCATCGCGGCGGCGGCGCTTACATCTGCGGCGAGGAAACCGGCCTCATCGAGTCCCTCGAGGGGAAGCGCGCCTACCCGCGCATCAAGCCGCCCTACTTTCCCGCTGTCCTCGGCCTCTACCAGTGTCCCACCATCGTCAATAACGTCGAGACGCTCTGCCACGTGAAGCACATCATCCGCATGGGCGGCGCCGAGTACGCGAAGCTGGGCCGTCCCAACAATACCGGCACCCGCATCCTGTGCGTCAGCGGCGACGTGCAAAACCCGGGCTATTTCGAGGTGGAAGTCGGCTCCCTCACGATGGGCGAGCTGATCAACGACCTCTGCGGCGGACCCAAGCCGGGCCGGAAAATCAAGGCCGTGATCCCGGGCGGCTCCTCCGCCAAGGTCCTGGACGCCACGGAGCGCTTCAAGCTAAAGCAGAAACAGCCCGACGGCTCGATGGCCGAACGCGAGATCGGCCTCGACGACATCCCGATGGATTTCGATTCCCTCGCGGCGGCCGGCTCGATGGCCGGCTCCGGCGGCGTCATCGTCCTGGACGATTCCCGCGACATGGTCTGGACGCTCAATAACATCAACGAATTCTACGCCCACGAGAGCTGCGGCCAGTGCACCCCCTGCCGCGAAGGCTCCCTCTGGATGAAGAAAATCACCGACCGCCTCCTGGCCGGCGGCGGCGTCAAGGGCGATGCCGGCACGCTCAAGACCGTGGCCGATAACATCGCCGGCCGCACCATCTGCGCGTTCGGCGAAGCCTGCGCCTGGCCCACCCAGAGCTTCGTCGCGAAGTTCAAGCCCGAGTTCGAGGCCCGCGCCAGCAAGCCGCTTCCGCCTCCGATGCCTCCCGAGATTTTGCCCGAGCAATTGATCGAGCACACCGAAATCCCGACCCTCCGCGGTCCTCACAGCGAGGGCACCGGCGAGGTCATTGCCGTCGCCGGCAGCACCTCGGCGCCCACGCCGCTTCCCGCGCATGAGCACTGAAACCACCGCCAAAGTCCAGTTGCTAAACGTCCAGATCGATGGCGTCTGGTTGCAATTCCCCAAGGGCACCCGCGTGATCGAGGCCTGCAACCAGTCCGGCAAATTCATCCCGCGCTACTGCTATCATCCCAAGCTCTCCTCGCCCGGCAATTGCCGCATGTGCCTGATCGAAATGGGCATGCCCAAGATGGGTCCCGACCGCAAGCCGGTCATCGGAGCCGATGGCAAGTCCGAGATCGCGTGGATTCCCCGGCCCCAGATTTCCTGCGCCCAGGACATCGCCGAGGGCATGGGCATCCGCACCGATTCCGCGATGGTCAAGGAATGCCGTCAGGGCGTCATGGAATTCCTGCTCATCAATCACCCGCTGGATTGCCCCATCTGCGACCAGGCCGGCGAGTGCCAGCTCCAGGAATTCTCGGTCGATTATGGCAACGGCGGCTCCCGTTTCCTCGAGCACAAGGTCAAGAAACCCAAGCGCGTCGAGGTCGGGCCCCGCGTCACCCTGGATGCCGAGCGCTGCGTCCTCTGCTCCCGCTGCATCCGCTTCATGCAGGAAGTCGCCCACGACGATGTCCTCGGCTTCGTGGACCGCGGCAGCTTCTCGACCATCGCCTGTCACCCGGACCGCACCCTCGACAGCAATTACTCGCTGAACACCGTCGATATCTGCCCGGTCGGCGCCCTGACCTCGACCGATTTCCGCTTCAAAATGCGCGTCTGGTTCCTCAAGGAGACCAAAAGCTTCTGCACCAGTTGCGCCACCGGCTGCAACACTCTCATCAGCGGGCGCGAAAACATCGTTTACCGCCAGACCCCGCGCGAGAACAATGACGTCAACTCCATCTGGATGTGCGATTATGGCCGCCTCAATTTCCATTATCTCCAGAGTCCCGAGCGGCTGACCAATCCCACCATCAAGGGCGCCTCCGGCAACGAGATCACCCAATGGGAGATCGCCCTCAGCCGCGCCGCCTCCGAGCTGAAGCGTTATCGCGGCGGCGAGGTCGCCATCATCGCCTCCGGCAGCTTCACCAACGAGGAGCTCTTCCTCACCCGGCGCCTCTCCGAGGCCCTGGGCACCTCGCTCCTCGACATCGTCCCGCACAACGCGGCGGGCGACAAAATCCTCCTCAGTCCGGACCGCAACGCCAATACAGCCGGCGCGCGGCTCATGGGTGTCACCGGCGGGGTTCCCGGCTCGCTGCTGGGCCTCATCTCCAGCGGCCTCAAGAAGCGGACCATCAAGGCCCTCATCGTCCTGGGTGAGGACGCGACGAAGGTCATCGGCGAGGAAATCGCCAATGCCGAGTTGATCGTCGCCATGAACATCCTGCCCAACGGCACCACGAAGCTTGCCCATCTCCTCTTTCCCTCTGCCGGTTTCGCCGAGAAACGCGGCTCGATGGTTAACAAAAACGGACGCCTCCAGCGCCTCAACCGCGCCATCCAGCCTCCCGGTTCCGCCCGCGACGATTGGGAAATCATCCGCGACCTCCTCCAGGGCGTCTCCGGGGACAACGGCATCTACATGATCGAGGACGTCTTTAAGCAAATCGCCACCTCGGTTCCCGCGTTCGCCGGCCTGAGCCTGAGCAAAATCGGCGATCTGGGAGTGCAGCTTAAACTGGACACCGGGGAAGGAGCACCGGCTCCGAAAACCAGTTCGGCCACCGCCCACACGCCATGACCCGGCACCTCTCATCTCGTGGGTTTTCCACCGCGGCCAAAGGTCCCTTCCCCACTTCCTCCTAAAATGGACCTCCTTACCTCCATCGACTGGTACCTGATCTTCACCTCCCTGGCCAAGACGGTGGTGGTGCTCGGCATCATCCTGACCATGGTCTCCTACACCGTCTATGCGGAGCGCCGCGTCAGCGCCCTCATCCAGGACCGCCTCGGGCCCAATCGCGTCGGATTCCCCATCTCGCTCCTCGGCGCGAAAAATGATTTCTCTCCCTTTCTCGGCGGGCTGGGCCAGCCCATTGCCGATGCGGTGAAGCTCCTGATCAAGGAGGATTTCACGCCGGCTCACGTGAATAAGCTCTACTACTGGATCGCCCCGGCGCTCGGCATCGGCGCCGTCATCGTCAGCCTGGCGGTCATCCCCTTCGGCAGCTCCTTCCTCGGCGATAAGATGGTCATCGCCGACGTCAACGCCGGCCCGCTGTTCATCTTCGCGTTCTCCTCGCTGGGCGTTTATGGCATCGTCCTCGCCGGCTGGTCCTCGAACTCGAAGTACTCCTTCCTCGGCAGCATCCGCTCCAGCTCCCAGATGATCTCCTACGAGCTCTCCCTCGGCCTCTCGGTGATCCCGCTCTTTCTTATCCTGGGCACGCTCAATCTCAGCGACATCGTCGACTACCAGGTGAAAAATGGCTGGCTCCTCATCCCCTTCACCAACGGCCACCTCGATCTCCGCAAGATTCTCCTCTGGGGACCGATCTTCATCTCGTTCGTCACCTTCACGATCTCGATGTTCGCCGAGACCAACCGTCTTCCATTCGATCTCCCCGAGGCCGAGCAAGAGCTCGTCGGCGGTTATCATACGGAGTATTCCTCGATGAAGTTCGCCCTCTTCTTCCTCGGCGAGTACGCCGCCATGATCGCCGGCTGCTCGCTCATCGTAACCCTCTTCCTCGGCGGCTGGCATCTCCCCTTGATCCCGGATGGCGCCGGAGTTGGCGGGTGGGAGGCGCTCCATGCCATCCCCGCCTGGTTCTGGGGACTGGTCAATATCGCCGTCTTCTTCGGCAAGGTCGCCCTCCTGCTCCTCTTCTTCATCTGGGTCCGCTGGACGCTCCCCCGCTTCCGTTACGATCAGCTCATGCGGCTCGGCTGGATTTTTTTCTTCGAGATCGCGTTGGTCAACGTCTTCCTTACCGCCCTGATCGTGGCCGTAATTCCCAATTAATTAGCCATGGCTTACACCGTCGCCCGCCCCAAGCTCACCTTCTGGGAAAAATTCTACCTGCCGCAAGTCGTGGGCGGTCTCGCCATCACTTTTCGCCACCTGGTGAACATGCTCGCCGGCAGGACCAAGGTGGTCATGCAATACCCGGAGGAAAAATGGGACGCCAGCCTTCCCCCTTACTATCGCGGCGCTCCCGCGCTGGTGAAGGATGAGAAAGGCCGCGAACGCTGCGTGGCCTGCCAGTTGTGCGAGTTCATCTGCCCGCCCCGGGCCATTCGCATTCTGCCCGGGGAACTGCCCGCCGAAAGCAAGTGGAGCAAGGTCGAGAAGTTTCCCGAACAGTTCGACATCGACATGACCCGCTGCATCTACTGCGGGATGTGCGAGGAGGTCTGCCCGGAGCAGGCCATCTTCCTGCGCAAGGATTACGCCACCACCGGCTTCAGCCGGGACCAGATGGTACATGACAAGGCCAGGCTGTACGAGCTCGGCGGCACGCTCGAGGGCCTGGTCTTCAAGTGGAACCCGCTCAAGTAAATGGCCGCGATCCTCTTCTGGTTCTTTGCCGCTCTCATGCTCGGGTTCGCCTGCGCCGTGGTGTTCAATCGCAACCCGATTGCCAGCGCGCTGAGCCTCGTGGTTTCCTTCGGCGGCCTCGCCGCGCTCTTCGTCATGCTGGATGCCTACTTCATCGGCACGATCCAGGTTCTCGTTTACGCCGGCGCGGTGATGGTTCTTTTCCTCTTCATCATCATGCTGCTCGACCTCAAGGCCGAGGAGCGCCGCAAGCTCAATACCGGCGCCATTCTGGGGGGAATGATCGTCGCCGCCGCCTTCGTCGCCCAGCTCGTCGCGGTCATCGAGGAGCTGCCCTTCGGCACCCGCACCTTCCCGGTCCTCCATAACCGGCTCTACGACGTCGAGAATGTCGGCCGTCTCCTCTTCTCCGGCTATAACCTGCCCTTCCAGGTCGTTGGCGTCCTGCTGCTGGTAGCCACCGTGGGCGTCGTCGTCCTCAGCAAACGGGAGCTGAAGTAATGGAACTCACCCTCGACGATTACCTCCTGGTGAGCGGGCTGCTCTTCGGCATCGGCTTCGCCGGCGTACTCCTGCGCCGCAATATCATCATCATTTTCATGTGCCTGGAAATGATGCTCAACGCCGCCAACCTCTCGCTGGTCGCCTTCTCCCGCTTCCGCGTCCAGGACGGCCTGCCCAATTACAACGGCCAGATGCTCGTCTTCTTCGTCATCACCGTCGCCGCCGCGGAGGTGGCCGTCGGCCTGGCGGTGATCGTCGCCCTTTACCGCGCCCGCCAGACCACGCACGTCGAGGACATCAGCAGCCTGAAGTTCTGAAAAAAATGGCCCTTCCCTGGATCATCCTCCTCACCCCGCTCCTCGCCGCGGGGTTCATCACGCTCTTCACCCAGCGCCTGCGCAACCTCAGCGCCATGATCTCGGTGGCCGCCTGTCTCATCTCCTTCCTCGCCGCCTGCCTCCTCTTCTTCAAGCCCGACGGCATGCCTGTCGCCGAGTACCACTGGCTGAACCTCGGGCCGCAATTCTCGATCTCCTGCGGCTTCATCGTCGATCAGTTGAGCAAGGCAATGCTCTTCATCGTCACCGGCATCGGCTCCCTCATCCATATTTATTCCCTCGGTTACATGGAGGAAGACGAGGGCAAGTCCCGCTACTTCGCCGGCCTCTCCCTCTTCATGTTCTCGATGATCGGCATCGTCTTCGCGAACAACTTCGTGATGATGTTCTTCTTCTGGGAACTGGTCGGCGTCAGTTCCTATATCCTCATCGGCCACTGGTTCGACCAGCCCGCCCCGCCCGCCGCCGCGAACAAGGCGTTCATCTGCAACCGCATTGGCGATTTTGGCTTCATGCTCGGCATCCTCATGCTCTGGGTCTCCACCGGCACCGTGTACTTCTCCGGCCTCCGGGCCGCCGTTCCGGGCTTCGCCGGCAATCCCGGGTACCTCACGGTCGCCACGCTCCTGGTCTTCTGCGGCGCGGTCGGCAAGTCGGCCCAATTCCCCCTCCACGTCTGGCTTCCGGACGCCATGGAAGGCCCCACCCCGGTTTCCGCCCTCATCCACGCCGCCACGATGGTCGCCGCCGGCGTTTACATGCTTTCCCGGGTCTTCTTCCTGGTCCAGGCATCCTCCGCCGCCCAGTCGGTCATCGCCGCCATCGGCATCACCACCGCCGTCGGGGCCGCGCTGATGGCCACCCAGCAGAATGATATCAAGCGCATCCTGGCTTATTCGACGCTCTCGCAGCTCGGTTACATGGTTTGCGCCGTCGGCCTGGCCGCGGATCGCGCCGCCATGTTTCACCTCTTCACCCACGCCTTCTTCAAGGCCCTTCTCTTCCTCGGCTCCGGCGCGGTCATCTACGCCACCCGCCATGAGCAGGACATCTGGAAAATGGGCGGCCTCAAGAACCTCCTTCCAACCACCTTCCTCACCTTCCTCGCCGGCACGCTCGCCCTCACCGGGTGCCCCCTCTTCAGCGGCTCCTACAGCAAGGAATCGATCATCTCCGCCGCGCGCGACGGCGGCCATCCCCTCATCTTCGCTCTCGCCCTTGTTACCGCCTGCCTCACCTCCTTCTACATGTTCCGCCTCGTGATCGTGGTCTTCTGGGGGCACACCCGCTCAAAACACGCCCGCGATGGTCACCAACCTCCGGCGGTCATGACCCTTCCGCTCATCATCCTGGCCGTCCCCTCGGTCATTGCCGGCTACAGCTTCTTCGCGGGCAGGTTCCTCACGCTCCCCACCGAGCCTGTCGATCTGGGCGTGATGTTCCTATCGATCCTCGTCTTTCTCGCAGGGGCCGGCCTCGCCTGGTTCTTTTACGATGGCAAGGACTCCGATCCCATCCACATTCCCCTTTTCGCCAATCGCTTCTACATCGATCAGTTCTATCAGACCCTGATCGCCTGCACGCAGGACCTGCTCGGCTCCCTCAGCGCCACCTTTGACCGCTGGATTCTCGATGGCGTGATCGTTCGCGGCGTCAGCAGCGCCGCGTGGGTGACCGGGTTTGTCCTCCGCTTCCTCCAGTTGGGCAATCTGCAAGCGTATGCGTTCCTCTTTGGCGCGGGCTCGGTCGCGCTGATCTACTACTTCCTCTTTAGCAAACCATGAGAAATTCGAACTCCGAATTTTCCCCGTCATGCTAGTTCTCCTCATCCTCGTCCCCATCCTGGCCGCCGCGGCCATCCTGCTCGGCGCGCCGGCGCGCCAGATGGCTTCCAGCGCCGCCTCGCTCAACCTGCTGCTCACCCTCCTGGCCCTCGCCGGCTACCATTCCACCCAGGGCGGCTACCAGGAAACCTTCCGCTTCCCCATCCTCCCGGAGTGGGGCCTGAATTTCTTCCTGGGCGTCGATGGCCTCAGCCTCGTGATGCTGCTCCTTACCGCCATCGTCACACTCGCCGCCATCTGGGTGGCTCCCCCCGTGCAGGGCAATGAACCCGCCTACTTCGCCTGTCTCCTCTTTATCTCCGCCGGCGCCACCGGCGCGTTCGCTTCGCTCGATCTCTTCTTCTTCTACGCCTTCCACGAGCTCGCCCTCCTCCCCACCTTCCTCCTCATCGGCATCTGGGGCAGCGGCGACCGCCAGGCCGCCGCCTGGAAAATCACCGTTTACCTCGCGGTCGGCAGCTTCATCCTCCTGCTTGGCCTGCTGGGCCTTTACCTGAGCTTCCCCGTCGATCACCGCACCTTCGACATCACCGTACTCCAGCAGCAGGCCTCGCTCATCAATCCCGGCTCGCGCAATGCCATTTACCTGACCCTCCTCCTCGGCTTCGGCATCCTCATCTCCCTCTTCCCCTTTCACACCTGGGCGCCCGCCGCCTATGCCTCCGCGCCCGCTCCCGCCGCCATGCTCCATGCCGGCGTCCTGAAAAAATTCGGCCTCTACGGCCTGCTCCGGGTCGCCCTGCCGCTCCTGCCGGATTCCGCGCGTCATTACGCGGGCCTCCTGCTCGTGCTGCTCATCGGGAACATCATCTACGTCGGCCTCGCTACGATCGGCCAGAAGCGCCTCGACCTCATGCTCGGCTACTCGAGCGTGATGCACATGGGTTACATCTTCCTCGGCCTCGCCTCATTCAACATCATCGGCACCACCGGCGCGGCGCTCCTGATGTTTGCCCACGGCCTCTCGATTGCGGCGCTTTTCGCCATCGCCGGCCAGGTCCGCGAGCGCACGGGCACCCTTGCCTTCGCGGAGCTTGGCGGCCTCGCCAAACCGATGCCCGTCCTCGGGTTCGCCTTCGGCCTCGCCGCCTTCGCCGCCATCGGCCTTCCCGGCTTCGCCAATTTCGCCTCCGAGATTCTCGTCTTCTTCGGCGCCTTCCAAAACGGCACCGCCACCCCCTTCTCCCAGATCCAGATCGCCACCACGCTCGCCTTGTGGGGCGTGGTCATCTCCGCCGTTTACATGCTCCGCGGCTACCGCGCCGTCTTCCAGGGCGAAATCCAGGAGCGCTGGACCGGTCTCAAGGACATCACCACGCTTCGCTGGCCGCTCATTCTCCTCCTTGCCGTCCTCCTCCTCGCGGGCTTCTTTCCGCAGATTTTCGTCCATCTGCTCAGGCCCGCCATCGCTCAATTTCTCGCCGCCAAATAGATAAATGATCGCGCCCGCCTTTCTCGAAGTCGCCGTCCTGGTCACCGGCATCTTCCTCCTCATTTACGAGTCCTTTGCCGAGGATCGCGAAAAGAGCTTCGTCGCCGGCATGGGCATCGCCGGTCTCGGCGTGGTCTTTATTGCCAGCTTCTTCGCCGCCCAGACCCCGGCCATCACCGGCCCAGTGACCGGCTGGCTCCAATTCTACAGCGCCGACGCCTTCGCGCTCTTTTTCAAACGCTTCGCCCTTCTGACAACGATCATCGTCCTGATCATCTCCCTCGAGTATCGCGACGTCGTCCGCCGTTACATTTTCGGCGTCCATTCGGATGCCGGCATCGGCGAATTTTATACCCTTCCCGTCTTCACCTGCGCCGGCCTGATGTGGATGGCCTCGGCCGTTGATTTCGTGATGATCTTCGTCTCCCTCGAGCTGGTCACCATCTCCTTCTACATCCTCGTCCCCTACATGCGGCGCAACTCGATCTCCCTGGAGGCCGGCGTGAAATACCTCGTCCTGGGCGCCCTATCCACCGGTTTCTTCGTTTACGGCGTCACCTGGATATTCGGCCTCACCGGCACCACCAATCTCGCCCAGGCCGCCGCCGCCATGCGGCAGATCACCGGCTCCCAGGGCCCGCTCCTCTTCGGCTTCATGCTCATCCTCACCGGCCTTGGCTTCAAGATCGCCGCCGTCCCCTTCCAATTCTGGGTGCCCGACGTTTATCAGGGCGCGCCAACTCCCATCACGGCTTTCCTCTCCGTCGGCTCAAAGGCCGGCGGCTTCATCGTCCTGATCCGCGTCGTCGAGGCCTTCCTCTCGGTCCCCATGCTGCGGGAAAAGGTAATCGCCATCCTCTCCGCCATCGCCGTCCTGACGCTCATCTACGGCAATCTGGCCGCAATGCCGCAGAACAATCTCAAGCGCCTTCTCGCTTACTCGAGCATCGGCCACGCCGGCTACCTCCTCATGGCCGTCGCCAGCCTGGATGGCGCCCGCTCCGCCTCCGCCATCGCCTTCTACCTCGCCGGCTACCTGCTGATGACGCTGCTCAGCTTCCTCATCATCGTGGTCGTGGCCAATGCCACCGGCGGCGACGACATCGCCCAGTTCAACGGCCTCGGCAAGCGCGCCCCCGGCCTCGCCTTCGCCATGCTCGTGGCCATGCTTTCGCTAGCGGGCGTCCCTCTCACCATCGGGTTCTTCGGCAAGTTCTTCGTCTTCGCAGCCGCCATCGAGCAGGGGCACTACGTGCTCGCCGCAGTCGGCGTGCTCACCGTCGGCGCCGGCTTCTACTATTACCTCAAGGTCGTGCGCGCCATGTACTGGCTGGACCCCGCCGGCGAGACCAGCGTCCCGGTCGCCCCGCTTACCCGCTTCACGATCACGGCGCTCGCCGCCCTCATCTTTTTCTTCGGTGTCTATCCCGCTCCGATCCTCCGCACTCTTTCGGCGGCGCCCGGCGCGGAGGAAGTGGTAGCGGCCGATCGCTAAGGACGGCTCGGTTGCAAAGGGACCTAGAGCGTTTCAAGTAAAACTGTAGCCGGCATGAGGGGGTCGAACCATGCCGCGTTCCCCCGCGTGGCTCACCGAGCCACGGCTACAACGCTCTCGCGCCAGGTCAACGCGCCAACGCGCGCGAGCGTTGT
>Ga0302325_10019206_pt1 | contig 14380 bp, 13 predicted proteins | sample Palsa_T0_2_FD_201948 | JGI IMG/M metagenome (GOLD analysis project Ga0302325, IMG submission 201948) | Peat permafrost microbial communities from Stordalen Mire near Abisko, Sweden - Palsa_T0_2 | ecosystem: Environmental > Terrestrial > Soil > Palsa > Peat permafrost | place: Sweden: Abisko... | reverse complement strand
GGACCGGTGGTGACCGGAGGGGTCGTGACCGGGGTTCCGGTGCCGCCGGTGCCGCCGGTGGTGCCGCTGGCGCCGCTGCCGCCGGTGCTGCCGGTGCCAGTCCCGCCGGTGGTGCCGGTGGTGCCGGTGCCGGTGCCGGTGCCGCCCGTGCCCGTGCCCGTGGTGCCGGTGCCGGTGCCGGTACTCCCGCCGGTGCCGCCGGTGCCGCCGGTGGTCGGAGTCGTGCAGACCGACGGACTGATCGTGTCGCCGATCAGCGTGACGGCACCCGAGCTCGTACCCTCGCCCGCCAGGAGCCGCCCAGCGACGGTGACGCTGTCGTCCAGCGAAATCGACGTGTTCGCCAGGATCGTGCCCACGAAGTTCGAGCCGGTCCCGAGCGTCGCCGAGCTGCCGACTTGCCAGAACACGTTGCACGGCGAGGCGCCGTTGATGTAGCTGATCGAGCTGTCCGAACCGGTGGTCAGCGTCGATCCGATCTGGAAGATGAAGACGCTGTCGGGATCGCCCTGTCCGTCGAGCGTGAGCGTCCCGTTCGTGTCGAGCATCACATCCGAGGCGTTCTTATAGACGCCAGGGGCGAGCGTCAGGCCGGTGAGATCATTCGAGGGGAGCACCTCGGTCGGAGCTTCGCCTGCGGCCTGGTTGTAGGCGGTGAGGGCGTCAACCTCCCCTTGCCCGGCCACGGCATCGGCGTCGTGTTCGGTCCCCAGGATGATCCCCGGCGGGAACCCGGTGATCGACGTGCCCGGGTACACGCCGACGTCGCCGCCGACGATCGTTGTGTCGGTATTGGTCACCGATGCGGCGCCGAGAACTCCGAACGGAGCGGCTGTCCCCAGATCGGGGGCGGTTGCGGCCAGTGCGCTGGTCGGTATCGCCAGCGCGGTCATCGATAGGATCGAGACCAGCCCTACTCCGACCTTCTTCTTACTCATTCCAGCCAGACGACCGGATCTGGTCACCGGCGCGCCATCGGGCGCGCGGGTGCGGCAACGGGACGAACTCATGGGGTCTCCTAGTTGTCAGCCTGAAGACACCCGGTTGCTCTGAGCTATGGGATGAGGATGGCCTCCGTCTCCTACGACCTTAAGCCGTATACCGACCGAGCTGCTCATCCTGATGAGCGATTCACCAATAAGTAGACGGACGTATTAGCCGCATAGGCGGATGTCTTAGTCTCGCCGCCCCGTCGAGCGGGGCCTGCGGACCGGTTCGCGACGAGCGGTCATCGGCGCTGTGCGCTGGGACGCCGCTGCATCTCGCGGTATGGCATCGCCCCCCGACGCGGTGGATGCGGGGTCGTCTCCTCTGGGTCTTCGGGCAGGGCACGCGGCGGCAAGGCGGCCAGCTCCCGGCGTGAGGCGACCCCGAGCTTGCGGTAGATGTTGCGCGCGTGGGTGCGGATCGTCTCCACGCCAACCTGGAGCGTCTGGGCGATCTCGGCATTCGAGCTGCCCTGCTGGAGCATCGGAAGGATCTCGGCCTCGCGGGGGGTGAGCAGCTGGGACCCCGCGACTGCCAGCGCGCTGGGCTCCCCGCTGTGCCAGGGGGTGAGCTGAATGCCGCGGGAGGCCAGGTGGATCGCCGTCAGGACATCGCGGGCCTGGGTATCGCGTCCCAGACAGGCGCTGGCCCCGAAGGCAAGCAGCTGAGCGCACGTGGTCATCGTGGGCTGGCTGCCCACCAGTACCAGCCGAGTCTCCGAATGCTGACGGCTGAGCTCCCGGACCCGCGCCAGTTTGACGAGCGCGTCAACGTCGAGGATCGCCACTTTCGGGCGGTGGGCACGCAGAACCACGTCGAGGCGCTCGGGCGCGACATCGTCAGCGACAACGTCCAGCGTCGTGTCGTCGTCGATCACGACACGCAGGCCTCGGGCGAAGAGGTCCTCGAAGTGGGCGACGACCAGGGTGATCTGGGGAGAAATGGGCATAGGGGTTCGAGCGCCGGCAGCGAGGTCACCGGCGTGCCGCCGCCGCAGCCCTAACTACATCGGCACACCGGGCCGAAAGGATGAGCCCGGTCTCACCCGCCCCGTCCCCCGATCACCCTCTCAGATCACCCGTCAGGGTGAGCAAAGCTCCTCAATCCTGCCGAGAGCTGCGAATCCGCGCAAGCCAAGCGCTGCAGAGCTGAAGGGGCAGCCATCTGCGGCGTTGCGCTGCGCGTCTACCGGCCCGACCCGCAGCGCGAGCTCGGAGCTCGCGTGCGGCTCGGCTCAGAACGCCCAAGGGTGAGTGGATTCTCACCCGTCGCGTCCCCCTGCGCCCATGGAAGATCACCCGCTGCGGCGGACGAAAACAACGCTGCACTACCGCACGCTGAAAGACATGAAACGACTCCTGGCTCTGAGCCTCCTCGCCGCGATGCTGGTGCCGGCGTGCGTCGCCCTCGCGGCTTCGCCGAAAACCACGTTCGCGCACGCCAAAAACGATGCGCACACCGACGTTGCGGGAGGTGCAGTGGGGTCGGTCGCCGGCGTCGTGCGTATCTCCACTTTCAGCGAAAACTGCACCGGAGCCGTGATCGCCCCCAGGGTCGTGTTGACCGCAGCGCACTGCCTGGATGATGTCCTCGATAAGGGGACCATCCGGGTTCTCCTCGATCACACCCACCAGAATCTCGGAGTCGCTGCTTACTACATAGCACCGGGCTTTGACCCCGCAACTCACGTCGATGATGCGGCTATTTTGATCCTCAAATCGCCATCCAAGGAGCCGGCGCTCCAGGTGATGAGCCTGGAGCCGCCTGCCGGGACTGGGGCGATGATCACGGGCTACGGTCAGCAGACCTACGCCTCGGCGGTCACGACGGTTGCGTACTCTGCCGATACCACGATCCAGTCGTTCGCTTCCTGCCAGGCCAGCTGGGCGGAGTACGGTACTGCCGTACCCAGTTCGGACATCTGTGCCCAGAGCCCGAATGACAATGACACCGTCACCCGGGGCGACAGCGGTGGTCCTCTTCTCGTGAAGTCCCGGACCGGTAGCTGGAGCATCGCCGGGATCAATGATCTGGTCGTGATTCCCAACGATGTGTACGACGGTGCCATCCCCCAAGCATTCGGGCGGGTCGACACGCTTCGTCCGTGGATTGAGGGCGAGATCGCCCGGCTCGGCTAGACGGTACGCGACAGGATCAGGTCGCTCCTACGGCGGTCCGCGGCTCGCCGAGAGCGCTTTCTGACGGTGAGCCGAGCGGCGGGCGTTCGCCGACCGGGACCCGGACGGTGCGGCCGTCCTCCCACGGTCGCAGGAACTGGCCGCCGGTCGCGCTGCGCGGGCCCTCGATCCGGTGTTCGACCGCCGCGAGCACCGCGAATGCCATCTCGCCGAGCGCGCGCAGCGGCTGGTGGCGGTTCTGACGTGACCCGATCCGGCACTCGGCGAGCGCGTCGAGACCCAGCTCGTCCAGCGCGTCGATCAACAGGGCGATCTCGATCCCGTAGCCGACCGGGAACGGCAGTCGCTCCAGCAGTCGGCGCCGGGCGGCGAATTCGCCGGCGAGCGGCTGGGTGAACCCCGCCAGCAGCGGGAAGTGGAGGTTCAGCAGCGGCCTGGCCATCAGCTCGGTGACCCGGCCGCCCTGATCGGCGAGCGCGTGTCCGCCGGCGTTGAACGGGCGGGCGAACGCCCCTTTGACGAGCGCGATCTCCGGATCGGTCAGCAGCGGGCCGAGCAGCCCCAGCAGATGTCCGGGATCAGGATCCTCGGTGTCGGCATCCAGGAAGCACACGATTTCACCGCCGGTCGCCGCCAGCGCTCGCCACATCGCATCGCCCTTGCCCTGCGCCGGCCCGAGCTCAGGCGCCAGCGCGTCCTGCTGCAGGACCCGAGCGCCGGCGACGGCAGCGCGGTCGGCGGTCCCGTCCGCCGAGGCGGCGTCGACGACGACGACGTCATCGACCAACCCGGCCTCCCGCGCGGGGCCGACGGTCAGCTCGATCACGCCGGCGATGGTTTCGGCGCATTCCCGGGCCGGGATCACGACCGTGACCGACGGCCGGCCCGCGTGGGCGCGCAACCGTTCGAAATCGAAGTCCGCGGCCGCGAAACGGCGGCGCCCCAGCCACGTCGATACCGCCAAGTCGACCGACAGTCCCCGCGCCGCGCGGCCATCGGTCCGGACAGCGGTTCTGACGCGGACGTCAGCGGGCCGCAGGATCGGGATCCTGTGGCGCGCCAGGGTCCCCGCGAACGCCTCGTCCTCGAGCGCCGGCGTGGCGTCGATCCCTCCGACCCGGCGGTAGACGTCGGCGCTGACGCCCAGCGACGCGCCCGCGAAGTGGTGGTGGGCGGCGCCAGGATCGGTTGCCGTGATCTCCGCCATCCGTGCCGCGGCGTCCCGGCGCCGGCGATCGAGCACCGCGACCGGCAGCTCAGTTGCCTCGGCGGCGAGCTCGATCGCTCCGGCGATCACGTCCGCACCTCGTTCCAGGTGTGCGAGCTGGCGCTCGAGCCAGTCGGGCGCGGGCTCGGAGTCGGCGTCGGTCGTGGCGATCAGGCCACGGGGAAGCCCGCGTGATCGCAGCCGCTCGGCCGCCACATCCATCCCGAGCCCACGCGCCGGACCCGAGCCGGCGCCCGGGCCCTGCAGGATCGTCAAGCTCAGCCCAAGCCGTTCCGCGGTCTCACGCGCGACCGGCTCGGTGCGGTCCTGGCAACCGTCGGCGACCAGGATCGTCTCAAACGCGCTCAGCCCAACGGTCTGCGCGGCGAGCGCCTCCAAGCACGCCCCGATCCGATCCTGCTCGTCACGGGCGGGCACCACGACGACCGTCACGGGGTCCATCTGGCTCCGTGCGCGATCCGCTCGCTGCCGCGGTCGTAGTCCTCGTCGGCGTCGTGGGTGAGGACGCCGACGGGCCGGCCGCCGGTCCCGTACCACGCGGTGAAGCCGCCGTTGTCATGACGCCGCAGGCTCGTCTGCTCGTAGCCGTCGCCCCAGGCCGCGTACTTGAGCGTGTGCGTACCGATCGTCGACCAGAAGCCCGGCACCGAGTCCCACACGGCGTCAGCGCCGGCGGCGGTCGCACCGGCGATCGCCCCCTCAGACAGCGCGTCTCCCCAGTGCTCGACGCGCAGCGCCCGGCCGGCCGTCAGGTTGTGGGCCTTGCAGACGTCGCCGGCGGCGAGCAGGCCGTCACGGGCGGTGCGCATCGACGCGTCGACTCCGATCGCGCCGTCGTCGAGCTCCAGGCCGGCCTGTGCGGCGAGCTCGGAGCGTGGGCTCACGCCGGATGCCATCACGATCACGTCGGCCTCGATCCGCCGCTCGCCGGCGATCACGGCCGCGGCGCCGGCACCGGGCTCGATCCGATCGACCGGAGCTCCGAGGTGCAGCGTTACGCCGTCGTCGCGCAGCCAGTCACGGATGATCGCGGCCGCCTCGTCCCCCAGCCGGGCCGCGTTCGGCGCGGTCTCGTCGGAGACGAGCTGCACCGGATGGCCCCGCATCCGCAGCGACGCGGCGATCTCGCATCCGATGAACCCGGAGCCGATCACGATCACCCGGGCGCCGCCGGTCAAACGCTCCAGCAGCTCGCGGACGTGGTCGGCGGTGCGCACGACACGGACGCGCGGATGGTCGGCACCCGGGATCGGCAGCCGGGTCGGCTCGGCCCCCGTGGCCAACAGGCAGGTCCCATACGACAGCTCCCGACCGCCTGAGAGCGTGACGGTGCGCTCGCCGGCGCTAAGGGTGACGGCGCGGCCGGAGATCAGCTGCACCCGCTGCTCGATCAGCCAGTCCTCGTCTTCGATCGCCAGCTGATCGAATCCGATCTCGCCCCGCAGCAGCTCCTTGGTGAGCGGCGGCCGTTCGTACGGCATGCGGTGTTCGTCTGAGACGATCGCGACCTCGCCCTCGCGGCGGAGCTGACGGTAGGCCCGCGCGGCCGCGAGCCCAGCCGGTCCGCCGCCGATGATCAGCAACCCGAGCCGGTCGCTCACGTTCGCTCCAGCACGTCGAGCAGGTAGTCGGCGGTGCCCAGATCGGCGATCGCGCGCAGCCACGGCAGCGACCGCAGCCGCCGGTGCACTGAAGCGGCCGTCTGCGGGCGCTCAGGCCCGTTCGGACGCCAGTGGACCGCTACCAGTCGTCCGCCGGCCAGAAGCACGTCGCGCAGCCGCTCAAACGTCGTGGCCAGTGCGTCGTCGTCCAGGTAGTAGAGGATCTCGGAGGCGACGACGAGATCGTGTTCGCCGGGTCCGATCGCGCCGGGGATCTCGCCGATGATCGCGTGGGCGTGCGAGCAGCCGGCGAGCGCAGCCCGCGCGTCCGCGACCGCGGTTGGCGAGAAGTCGATCGTCGTCAATGCCTGGCAGCGCGGGGCGAGCCGGGCGCTGAACACGCCGATCGAGCCGCCGAGCTCCAGCGCGGACGCGAACGGGCCGGGGCCGCAGGCGCTGAGCGTGGCGTCGTACTTGGCGCGCTCGTACCCGCTCGAGCGGTACCCCCAGGGGTCGCCGTCGCGACGGTAGCGCCGCTCGAACTCGGCCGCCGTCATCGACCGTCCTGGGCGCGGTCCTCGAGCGCCCGGGCGCCGGCGGCGGCCAACCCCGGCTCGAGGCGGTGCTGGAGCAGAAACAGCTCGAGGTCACGCCGGGCACGGTCCAGGTCGCCGCCGGTCGCGAACGGATGCGATCCGCAGGCCCGCGCGGCCTCGTCCAGCAGCTCCCGTGACGCGTGCGCGATCGCGACTCGGGCGTGCAGCGCGATCCCGGGCAGCTCAGGTGCGGCGGCGTCCATCGCCCGTGCGGCCCGCTCCAGCCACGCCGTGATCGTCTGCTGCGCGGTCAGCATCCGCCCGGCCGCGAGCGCTTCGAGCGATCCGGGGTTCGGCCGGCCGGCGAGCTCGTCGAGGGCAGCGTGCAGCGCGCGGTCGGCCATCCCGGCCCAGCTGGCGGCGGTGCGCAGCGCGTCGCGCCCGAACCACGGCTGCTCGGCCAGGCCGCCCGGCGGCCCGAACCGCGCCAGCACCGGCGCTCGGTCAAACACGACCCGGTGGGAGACCGAGGCACGCAACCCGGAGGCGCGGTACCAGCGCTCGTCCACCGTGACCGAATCGCCGTCGGTGAGGTCGATCCAGACCGCGACCGGCAGGCGTGCGTCAGGGTCACGCGCCAGTACCAGCGCGCGGTCAAGGCCCCCCGCGCCGGAGCAGAAGGTCTTGACGCCGGAGAGCGTTTCGGTGTCGCGGCGGCGCTCCACCGTCGCCCGCGGGCCCTCGCCGGGGCGCGGGTCGCCGCCCCACACCCCGACGCGCAGACGCCGGTCACGTACCGCCGAAAGCTCGGCCTCGCGCAGCGCCGGCGGCGCCTGCACCGCGAGCCGCTCGACGCCGTTGAGGTGCCCGTCGAAAATCCTCCCCACCGACGCATCGGCGCACGCGACCGACCGGACCAGCGCGAGCTCCTGGCCGGCCGGTGGTCGCTCGGGACCGGCGACCGCGTTGAACGCCAGCGCGCCGGCCTCCTGCAGCAGCGTGATCGCGTCATCGGGAAACACCGGCGTCACGCTCCGGTCTCGTTCGGCGGCGGCCGCGGCGATTGCGCGCAGCGCCGTCGTGATCGTCCCCGTCGCGGGCTGCGGGGCGGCGGGCGCGACCGCGGACCGGCTCATCTCAAGGCCTCCAGCGTCAGCCTGTGCGCGCGCGCGTGCGTGGCGGCGAGCTCGACGTAGCGGATCGTCTCGGCCGCTCCGTCGCGACGGGCTCCGGGTCCGATCCCGTCGTGCGCGAGCACGACCGAGCCGGCGACGAGCCCCTCGCGCGTCTGATCGAGCATCCGCTCGGCGTCGTCCCCGCGCCAGTCGTGGGTGTCGGTCGTCCAGCCGATCAGCCGCAGCTCGTGCTCTCGGGCGACCGTGGCCGTCCACGGCGCGGTGTCGCCCCACGGGGTCCGCCACAGGGCCGGCGCCACGTCTACGGCCGCCAATTCGTCAAGTGCCGCCGTCGTGTCGTCACGCAGCCAATCGAGGTCGCGCTCGCTATGGCGGACGTGATCGTGACAGTGCAGGCCGATCACGTGTCCGTCGTCGCGCATCCACGCCAGCAGCTCCGGCGCCGCAGCCGCCCGCGGCGCGATCGGGAAGAACGTCGCCCGGACGTCGAGCGCGCGCAGCAGCTCCAGCAGCCGCGGGGTCCAGGTCCGATCGGGCCCGTCGTCGAACGTCAGCGCGACCCCGGACACGTCAGGACGGGCGGCTCTCGAGCGTCTCGGTCAGCTTCGCGATCGCGAACCCCCATGCCTGCCCGGGCTTGACCTTGGGCGGTAGCGACACCTCGTCGGGGTTGGTGACGATGTCGAGCAGCACCGGACCGGGTTCGGCGAACGCCTCACGGATCGCCTCGTCGAGCTCGCCGGCTTGCTCCACGCGGAGCGCGCGCAGGCCGGCGGCTCGGGCGATCGCCGCGATGTCGACGTCGCTCAGCTCGGTGCCGAACTCCGGCAGGCCCGCCTGCTCCTGCTCGAGCTTGACCATCCCGAGCCGGCCGTTGTTGAACACCACCAAGCGCACCGGAAGCTGATGCGTGACCGCGGTGATCAGGTCGCCCATCAGCATCGTCAGACCGCCGTCGCCGCAGAACGCCACCACCTCGGCCGAGCGATCGAGCGCCTGCGCGCCGAGCGCCTGGGGCATCGCGTTGGCCATCGAGCCGAGGTTGTAGGAACCCAGCAGTCGCCGCTGCCCGCGCATCGTGACGAAGCGAGACAGCCACACGGTCGCCATCCCGGTGTCTGAGGTGAAGATCGCGCGCTCGGACGCGTGGCGGTCGACTGCCACCGCGACGGCCTCGGGCCGGATCCGGTCGTCCGGGTCGTCGAACACGGTCCTGACCTTCTCGACCACGCCGCGCGCGTCGTAGTTCGGATCCGCGAGCTTGTGCTGACGCTCGCGCCAGTCCTCGTAACGGGATCGCGCCGACTGAAGATGATCGACGCCGTCCTTGGGTGCGACACGGCGCAGCAGTTCGGCGGCGGCCAGCCGGGTGTCGCCGATCACGGCCTGCTCGACCGCGGTGCGCCGGCCGATATGGCCCGGGCGGTGATCGACCTGGATCACCCGTTTGCCGCTCGGATACCAATCCGTGTAGGGGAAATCGGTACCGAGCATCAGCAGCAGATCGCAGGACTCAAACGCGTGCTGCGCGGCCGGGTTGCCGATCAGCCCGCTCTGGCCGACCTCGAACCGGTTGTCTCGCTCGAGTCCCTCTTTGGCCTTGAGCGTCAGCACCATCGGCGCGCCCAGCCGGTCGGCGAGCGCCAGTACCTCGTCGCGCGCGGGGCGGGCACCGCATCCAACCAGGAAGGTGACGTTGGTCGACTCGTCGATCATTTCGGCGGCGTTCGCCAGCTGGGACTCGTCGGGGACCACCGGCACCTGGGTCCGGGCGAAGCGGGGCGCGTGCTCGGGGGCGTCGAGGCCGGCGACATCGCCGGGCACGGTCAGCACCGAAACGCCGGGACGATCAAGCGCCCGCTGGATCGCCTGCTCGAGCATCCCGGATAGCTGTGCCGGATTGGTGACCGTCCGGCAGTACTCGGCGACGTCGCTGAACACCGCGTCGTTGTCGACCTCCTGAAAGAAGTCCGAGCCGAGTTCGGCGAGCGGCACCTGACCACAGATCGCCAGCACCGGAGCGTGCGACTTCTTGGCGTCGTAGAGCCCGTTGAGCAGATGCAGCGAGCCTGGGCCGACGGTACCCATGCAGACGCCGAGCGTCCCGGTCAGCTGGGCCTGGGCGCCGGCCGCGAACGCGCCGACCTCCTCGTGGCGTACGCCGATCCACTCCAGCCGCTCGTCACGGCGGATCGCATCGGTGACCGGATTCAGCGCATCGCCGACGACGCCCCAGACCGTGCGGACACCGAGCCCGGCGAGCGCCTCAACGATCGTCTCGCCGACGTCGCTCATGCGGCGCTGGGCTCCGGCGCGCGGGCGGCGAACGTGTCGGGATCGGCGCGCTCCCAGTCAAGCGCCCACGACTCGGGCGGCTCCTCGACCAGCTGGCCAGGCGCGAGCCACTCGTACAGATCGGCGTAACTGGCCGAGGTGACGCGATCGACGCGACGGACCAGATGGTGGGGGCTGACATCGGACGGCGAGCTCAGCCCCATCGACCCGATCAGCCGCTGCGCCTCGGCGACGGCCGCGTGCTGGTAGCGGTAGACGCGCTCGGTTTTGTCGCCGACATCGAGCGCCCGTGAGCGCTTCGGGTCCTGGGTGGCGACCCCGACCGGGCACTCGTTCGTGTTGCAGCGTTGGGACTGGATGCAGCCGACCGCCATCATCATCGCCCGGGCGGCGTTGGTGTAGTCGGCGCCGATCGCCAACCGCTTGACGATGTCTGAGCCGGTCGCGATCTTGCCGCTGGCGCAGACTCGGATCCGGTCACGCAGGCCGCAGCCGACGAGCGCGTTGTGGACGGTCATCAGCCCCTCGGTGAGCGGCGTGCCGACGTGGTCCTCGTACTCCGCGGGGGCCGCTCCGGTGCCGCCCTCAGAGCCGTCGACGACGATGAAATCGGGCGTGATCTGCTCGGCCACCATCGCCTTGCAGACCGCCAGCAGCTCGTGACGCCGACCGACGCAGAGCTTGAATCCGGTCGGCTTGCCGCCGGCGAGCTCCCGCATCTCAGCGATGAACAGGACCAGCTCACGCGGGGTCGAGAACACCTTGTGGGCGGGCGGGCTGACGCAGGTCTCCCCCTGGGGCACGCTGCGCGCCTCGGCGATCTCCTTGGTGACCTTGGCGCCGGGCAGCACGCCGCCGATTCCGGGCTTGGCGCCCTGGCTGAGCTTCAGCGACACACATTTGACCGCGTCCTGAGCGGCCTTGTCGCGGAACTGCTCGCGATCGAGGCCGCCGTCCTTGGCCCGCGCGCCGAAGTAACCACTGCCGAGCTCCCAGACGACGTCGGCGCCGTTGAGGTGGTATCGGGTGAGCCCGCCCTCGCCGGTGTCGTGGGCGAACCCGCCCTTCGCCGCACCGCGGTTCAGCGCGGTCAGCGCCGCTCCGGAGAGCGCGCCGAACGACATCGCGGACACGTTGAGCAACGCCATCTCGTAGGGCTGTGAACAGTCGGGGCCGCCGATCGTGATCCGCGGCTCGGCTTTCGGTGGGTCCTGCGGGTGCATCGACTGCAGCAGCCACTCGTATCCCGGCTCCCTGACGTCCCGCTCGGTGCCATAGGCCTGCTCGTCCTTGATCCCCTTCGCGCGCTCGTAGACCGACGTGCGCGTGTCACGGTCAAACGGCCGGCCGTCGGTGTTGCGCTCGATGAAGTACTGCTGCAGCTCCGGACGAACCGTCTCCAATGCGAACCGCGCATGGCCGAGAATCGGGTAGTTGCGCAGAATCGAGTGGCGGCGCTGGATCACGTCGTGGATGCCGATCAGCGCGATCGCGGCGAACACGGCGGCGACGACGATCCAGCCCCAGCCGCCGAGGGTCAGGGCGGCGACGACAGCGAGCACGCATAGCGCCAGCGCGGATCCAAGGGCGGCAAATCTCACCACGCACAGATACCCGTGCCCAGGGTGCGCAAACCGTCGATCGGAGTGCCTGGCCAAAGGAGCAGCACCGGTCGCCCCGGGGGCCGCCGGTCGTCGGTTGCATTCCAACATCGAGCGCGACGTGCGGTTTCCGCACCAAACCTGCGGACAGCACCTGATACACGGCCAGCGCGTGACAATCGCCGCAATGTGGCTACCGTGAGCTGGACCGAAAGCACCAGATAAGGAGGAGCGGGATGTCGGCTCTGTCGACGCGCAGTGGGACGGGGTGGTCGCTGGTCAAGGGCCCGGTGGCGATCATCGGTGTGTTGGGGATCGCGTTCGGCGTGGTCGGGCTGATCGCCGGCGGTCACGGATTCGGGACCGGGCACGTGCCCCACGGCGCGATCGCCGGTAAGCACTGGCTGGGCATCGAGGCCAACGGCTGGAGCAACCTGCTGTCGATCGCCGCGGGCCTGCTGCTGCTGCTGAGCGCGCCGCTGCACTGGGGCGCGAAGACGTCGGCGTTCCTCGTCGCGCTCGTGCTCGGGGCGGCCGCCGTCGTGGGCGCGGTCCGCGGCAACGGCGTGTTCGGGATCTTCGCCGCCAACCACCTGACGGAGATCATCTGGGGCGCCGCCGCCGTCGTGCTCGTCCTGGTCTCCGGCCTGCCGCGTGTCGGCAGAACCTCACGGGCGGCCGTGCCTCCGGCCGACGGTACCTACTGAGGGGGCGGTCGATGCCCGGCGACGGATGGCAGGTCCCGGAACCGGGCCTGGTCGCACACGCGGCGCTGCGCGGCGCGATCGCATCGATGGCGATGACCGGCGTGCGGGTCGTCACGGTCTCGCTCGGCTTGGTCGATCAGGCACCGCCCCAGCAGCTCGCCGGAGAGTCACACGGAACCCGGCGCGCGCTGGTCGAGCTCGCCCACTGGGGATTCGGCGCGCTCGCCGCGGCCGGCTTCGGCGCGCTGCCGCGCTCCTGGCGCGAGCGCCACTGGACCGGCCCGATCTACGGCTTGGTGATCTGGTCGGGCTTTGAGGCGACCGCGCCGCTGCTCGGTCTGCCGCACGCCGAGCAGGCCGGGATCACCCAGCGCCTGGCGATCGCCGCCGACCACGTTCTCTACGGGTTCGTGCTCGACGAGACGCGCCGCGCGCCCCAGGCCTGAGCTGACTTCAGATCACGACAAGGCCGGCGCCGGCGAACGGTCGGCGCCCACCAGCTGGTAGAGCGAGTCCGGCGCCAGCAGCCAGGTGCCGTCGGCTCGCCGGTACAGCGCGCGCTGATCTGACAATGCGCGCAGTCCCAGGCTGACCGTCGGCCGCCGGGCACCGATCAGATGGCCGATCGCTGCGTGCGTCAGCCGTTGCTCGATCGCGATCCCGGCGGGCCCCCGCCGTCCCCACCGGTCGGCCAGCAGCCAGAAGAACCCGAGCAGCCGGTCCTCGACTCGCTCGAGCCTGCCGATCGCGGCGTTGATGTCGGCCCGTTCCAGCTGGCGCATCGCGACCGCAAACAGACGGGGAATCATCCGCGGCCACTCGCGCATCGCGACCAGCACGCGGTCGTCGAGCAACGCCAGCACGGCGATCTCCGGGCACACGAGCCGGACGCCGGCGGCCAGCGAGCTGCCCTCGTCGGTCCCCAGATCGAGGAGGTCGCCGGGTCCGTAGAGGCTGGTCGAGGTCCGGTCGGCGAGGCGCACCTCACGCGCGAGCAGGCCGTCGACCACGAGCAACCCGAACGGGCGGCCGGCGACCGGCGGGACGGTCTCGCAGCTGCCGGTCTCGCAGCATCCGGGGCCGAGCTCGATAGCGGGAATGGTCAGCGCGCGGTACGCGGCGGCCGCCTGCCCGTTCTCCAGATCCGCGGCGAGATCGGGGAGCTGCTCGAGCAGCCGGATCGCGCCGGCGGGCTTGTGGTCGGCGACGCGCTCGCCGAGATCCCGCCGGTGCGGATCGGCGGGACGCTCAGGCCGGAACCGGCGTAGTGCCGGACTCGGCTGCGCCGGCGGTGAGTGGATGGTCAATGCGGACACGGGTACTCCATCTGCGGGCTCGGTGTTCGAGCGCTGCCCGTGAATCGAGGTCGGATGTGACTCCGATCACGTGCCTCGCCTATCGACACAGCCCGTGACCCGTTCAGGATCTCGCAACCGCTACGTATCAGGCTAGTCGACCGCGACATCCAGGTCGACGGATCGATCTTTGCCACCGACCGGCGGGTGCGTGCTTGCCGGGATGTATCGTTTGCTCATGCCCGGGACGAGCGATGGTCAGCCCCCCGCTGACGCCGCGGGCTCCGAGGACTCAAGCGTCCTGGCGCGGATCTCGACCGAGATGGTCCGCACGATGAAGCAGTACTACGGCAAGGGCCCCGTCTCGGCGAAGTCCTACCTGGTGGACGACCTGCTGTTCGTGGTGATGCGCGAGGGAATCACGCGGGCCGAGCAGACGATGCTCGACGCCGGCCGGGAGGGCACGGTCCGCAGCTTCCGCCAGGAGTTCGAGAACGAGATGTCCGAGATGCTGACTCGGATGATCGAGCGCGTCACGGGCCGCCGAGTCGTGACCTACCAGAGCCAGGTGCTGTTCGACCCCAACCTGACGATCGAGATCTTCGTGTTCGACGACGGTGCCACCCCCGGGCGGGGCGAGTCCGACGATCTCATCGGTGCGGGCAATCCAGAGTCGGGTCCGTGAGCTCTCGGACCCGCGTCGCGGCCTGACGCAGCAGGCGTGAGACCTGCATCTGGGAGCAGCCCATCCGCCGTGCGATCTCGCTCTGCTTGAGATCCTGTTCGAGTCGGAGCTGCAGGGCGGTGCGCTCCCGATGCGGCAGGTGCGAGATCTCAACCGCGAGCGAGAGCTTGG
>Ga0302325_10019205_pt1 | contig 14381 bp, 9 predicted proteins | sample Palsa_T0_2_FD_201948 | JGI IMG/M metagenome (GOLD analysis project Ga0302325, IMG submission 201948) | Peat permafrost microbial communities from Stordalen Mire near Abisko, Sweden - Palsa_T0_2 | ecosystem: Environmental > Terrestrial > Soil > Palsa > Peat permafrost | place: Sweden: Abisko... | reverse complement strand
GCAAGGCGGGCAATGAGGATGTTATGGCCGGTACTCGAAGGATCTTTATGGAGAGTGCGCGTACACCGCTGCTCAGTGTGGAGACGATGCAGGACGTGATCAGCGAGTCGGTGGCGCAGCAGCGTTTCACCATGATGCTGCTTGGCTGCTTCGGCCTCATCTCGCTGTTCATGGGAGCCGCCGGACTTTACGGCGTGATGTCGTACACCGTAGCTCGCCGGACAAAAGAAGTTGGGTTGCGCCTGGCTGTGGGAGCGGATCGGGGAGACATCCTGCGCATGGTGCTGCGCGAAGCAGGTCTGCTGGTGGGACTTGGCCTTATGGTGGGCTTTGCCGCCTCGCTCGCCGGTGCACAGCTCTTGCGTAGTCTGCTTTTCGGTGTGGCGCCGCGCGACCCGTTGACACTGGTTTTCATGTGCGGTGTCCTGTTGTTCACTGGGCTCTTTGCCGCATGGTGGCCGGCCGTGCGTGCCGCATCCACCGAGCCTATGCAGGCACTTCGCATGGAATAGCGGACTTCAGATCGGGGACTTAGCGACAAGCCTTCTGTTGTGATCATCCCAGCGCCATGCCGCAGCTCCTGTGAGATGGACTCCGCCGAGCCAGCGGTTAATTCCATTGAGTTGCATGTGATCAAGTTGGCTCTGAAAAACACGCAAACCCGTGTCTGTAATCCTTATCATAGAGTGCGCGATGCTCGACTTATCACCTTCGGAGCCCACCTGACCGGCATTTTCGATTTCAATCAGTGGATGAGGAACCGAGGCCATCTCATAGAGGATTGCGAAGAACGAAAGATCGCCCATAAATAAGGGGTTCTCCATCTGCTGCACCGCAAAGAATAGTTTGATTGCAGAAAGTGCGCCCCGCTCGCGCAGCACGGAGAGACATTGTCGTTCGGTCCGCGACAAGCCATTGTCGATGGAAGGAAATTGCTGTAGGTGACGCCGTAAGGCAGCGGCGAGGAAAGGCAGCGGAGACGTGTCCTCCTGGAGAACACGCTCGATGCTTTTGGGGTCGGGCGCAGTGAACGCGTTCCAAGCAGTGCTTCCCAAGCGGAATTGAGCGTCGGATACCACGAGACGCGTATCAAGCAGCGAAGTCAACTGATCCGACGTGAGCTGGCCCAGTCCAACGAAATTACGTATACCCGCATACTGGCCCACGCAGATCAGGCTCAATTGGGACTCTTCCCTTTTCGATCGGCTGAACCAATCAAGCAGTTCGATCAGGATCAATTGATCGGAAAGGCGATAATCGAGCCACAAGACAATTTCTTCTTCGTGTTTGGCAGCTGCGTCGAGTGTGCGAAAAGATGCCTGCAAGTAAGCGAGCGCATCCTCCCGCTCGAAGCCAAGCTTGTCAGAAAGAAATTGCGCGCGGACATTGCACCATGATTGACGATCGAGTCCGGCGGGCGCCGGGCCCTCGTATTTCAAATCGCCATAGGTCCTAATTTCGCCGGGTACAGCGGCCTCGCGAAGTGTTCCGGCGACGGATTCTCCATCTACGATGTGCAGCATGATAGCCCTTCTGAGTTGTTGTTCTCTTAGGACGTCCTGTAGCGCGGGTAGAACCTCTGCGGCGTAGCCGGCCAGCAGAGGCTCCAGTCTTTGCCTTGCACGTGTAACCAGAGAGCGAACTGTGCTTTCCGGCACGCCGATAGCCTCAGCGACCTTACGATGGCTCAAGCCATCCATGTGAAACATGGTCAGTGGCAAGCGGTAACGGGGAGGTAGAGTCGAAATCGCCCGCCAAACCTTCTCCCGAAGTTCGATGCTCTCCATCGCTTGCAATGCAGACTCAGAGCTCGCTGGGATAGCGAACAATACTAACTCGGCTTCATGATCGGAAAGCCGAAAGAGATCCGGCCGAAACGCTCTTAGCCAGTCAATTGAAACGCCAAAAACAATACGGCGAACCCAGGGGCCGAATTTGCTGGGATCGCTCAAGAGATCGCAGTTTAGCCACGCGCGAAGAAAGGCTTCTTGAGCAATATCCTCAGCCTCTGAACGATCGCCCAATAGAATACAAGCCAGCCCGTATATCTGGCGCTGATACCGAAGAACCAGCTCGCCAAAGGCTTGCTGGTTCCCACCACGCGCGGCGGTTACAAGTTCGGCATCTGACTTCGAATCCATTCGAACCTCTAGAGATTAGTCGAATAATTCGAGCATTACGCTGCAAAGAAAAATCGAATCACAACATTTTAGCCATGATTCGTCGCGCACAGCTTGGCAATTCTGCCGCTAAACATCTCGATAAGCGCGTGATCGCGGGCTCACTCGATTCTGCAGTCTCCTGGTGTCGCTTTGCGGTCCTTCGACCCAAAAGCGCACCAGTGGTCAATCTGGTGGCTTGACAGCAGGACACCACTCGGACCCCTGGATCCGCCTATGAGGGGCAGTTTCCTCAATGGCGTGGGCACTTTCTATGGTGATGACACGCTCGGTGGCAAGCCAGTTCGGGCGCGATTCCTCTGGTCCAAGATCACTCCGACAACGTGTCACTGGGAGCAAGCGTACTCGCCGGATGAAGGCAAGACCTGGGAGACAAACTGGGTGCAGGACATCGAGCGAGCTCGTTAGCCAAGACACCCGATTGGCTCCGAACACTCAACTGCAGGGGAAGGCATAGACCCCCCCTGCGAAAAACCGCTCGCTTGGATTCCTGCCTTTTCGGGACAGGTGCTCGGCCGCGACCCGGTGATTGTGCGCGCCTACGACTTCTGGGAGCAAAGATTCAAGGGCGATCCCAACCTCGTGGGCAGCCGACTCACTCATGACGCAGGGCGATCATCGGGTCTATAAGCGCGGCGCGTAACGCCGGCTCCAGACATGCAAGCAATGCCGTTATCACAAGCAAGAGCGCAACCGATACAAACGTTGTAGGATCGGTAGCCTTTACGTCATAAAGTAAGCTCACCATCAGGCGGGTGAGTCCTAAGGCTGCCGAGGTTCCCAAGAGAATACCCGCTGCTGCAAGACACAAGCCTTTGACAATTACCATACCTAAAACCTGGGCACGGCTCGCTCCAAGCGCCATACGAATACCGATCTCTTGCGTGCGTAACGCAACCGAGTAGGCAATGACTCCGTAGATACCGATGATTGCCAGGAGCAGAGCCGTCCCCGCGAAGGTTCCCAAGAGGAACAGGTTGAAACGGCGTGGCGCAACCGAGCCGGCGAGAGCTTGTTCAAGTGTCTGAACGTTGTAGACGGGCTGCGTGCGATCAATGTTGGCAACGATCTCTTCGATGGTGCGCGCGTCCGGCTCTCTGCTTCCAGAGGTACGCACGAAGACGTTCACTAACATACGAGTTGTGACTGGCGCCAGTTCATAGGAAGTATAGATCTCGGGCATAGGCTCTGCGTCGAGCTGAGAGTACTTAAAGTCGGCGACAACGCCAATAATTGTGCCGGTGACAAAGCTCCCGCTGATGTGCCGCCCGACTACTGATTCTCCATTCAGGGAGAGGCTGCGAGCGAAGCTCTCGTTGACGAGTACATCGTCCAGCATTTGACGGTCGCTGGGCCAATGGCCGACCCCGTATTGCGGCAGAAGCGGCACGCCCATGACACGCAGATAGCCCGCAGATACCGCACGAATGCCCACAAAAGAGGCGGTGGCGGCAGAATGCGGCGAGAGACCCTCGACCTTAACATTGGTATGCAGCGTGTAGCTGTCGATGCCGGCGGCTTCTACCCCCGGAAACGCTTGCAGGCGGGCGAGGAGTGTCTGAATGTAGGCTTGTTGTGCAGCCCAGGTGCCGTATTGCGCTCCCGCCAGCGAAACGCTCAGAGTGAGGATACTGGAGGGATCGAATCCGGGCGGTGCGGCGGTCATACGCCGAAAGCCTTTCACCATAAGCCCGGCTCCGGTAAGCAGCACGACTGCGAGAGCCAGTTCAATAGCAACCAGAATTTCCCGAGTGCGGATGTGGCCTCCACTTCCCGTGGAGGTGTGGATGCTGACCTTCAGTGTGTCTTGCAGGTTGTTGTGCCACAGCATAACGGCAGGCGGTAGGCCGAAGAGAATCCCGGTAAAGCAGGAGACCGCGGCTGTGAGCAGCAGGATGGGTCCGTCGATCCTGGTCTGGGCGAGCCGTGGAAGCGCGTGCGGCAAATCGCGAATCATAACGACGATGGCCCCATGAGCCAGTAAGAGCCCGGCAGCACCGCCGGCGAGGGCAAGTAAAACTCCCTCCGTTAGGAATTGGCGGATGACGCGTGTGCGTCCCGCGCCCATGGCGGCACGGACCGCGATCTCCCGCCGGCGGGTTGTAGCCCGGGCGAGCAACAGGTTTGCGATATTGGCGCCGGCGATCAGCAGAACAAACCCCACCGCCGCAAGCAAGACCATCAGCGCCGGCCGCGCTCCACCGGCAAGCTTTTCCTTCAGCATCTTCATACGCCAGCGTTGAAAATTGTCGAATTGGTGTTCGTATGCGTCATGCCCTTGAACAATGCGGCCCCGAATGGAGTCCATCTCCGAACGGGCGGTGGCAAGTGAAATCCCGGACCGAAGCCGTGCCACAACGCAGACATAATCTGGTATCGGTCCGAACTCCTGGACGATCGCCTTCCACGAGTTGGAATCACTCATGGGCAGCCGCATCGCGGACTTCGGGAATGCAATGTATGCGTCGATTCTCCGTTCCCCCGCCCCAGAGTATTGCTGCGGCAAAAGGAACTCGAAGCTTTTTGGAAGTACGCCTGTGATGGTGAAGGGAAAGCCGTTGATGTTAACGCTTTGTCCGAGGATGTGCGGGTCACCGTTGAAGCGGCGTTGAAAAAGCTCATGGCTGAGCACGATCGCGTGGGGCTCCCCCTCGGGAAAGAGTCTCCCCAGTGCGGCTTGTGCTCCAGTCAGGCTCCAAAAGCCGCCGGTAATAGAGACGACGCGTTCCTGGGATGGCTGGCCCTTATACATCAGCGCCAAGTCCTGATTGCCATAGGCGGCGATGCTTTCGAAGGAGTGAGATTGATCTTTCCAGGTGGAGTAGTCCGCTCGGTTCACAAGATTGTCATGGTCGCTTTCGTAGTCCACGTCGTAACTTGCGAGCCAGACGAGACGGCCGGCGGAGGGATAGGCGAGTGGCCGAAAGAGCACGGCCTCGACGACGCTAAAAACTGCGGTGTTCATACCGATGGCTAGGGCCAGCGTGAGGAAGATGACGGCGGCAAAACCGGGATTGCGGCGAAATGTTCTCGCCCCGTAGCGGATGTCCTGCAGAAGCTGCTCAAGCCATATGACATGCCAGACGGCGTAGGTGTCCTCCCGGATACGCGAAACATTGCCGAACTTGCAAAAAGCTGCCCGACGCGCCTCATTCTGCTTCATACCACGGTCAAGGTTGGCCTGGGTCTCAGCTTCGATGTGATCGCGTATTTCCTGATCAAGACTGTCCAGATGGCTGCGTTTTCTCATGGCTCCATCTCATACCGTCGGCTGCAAAATCCTCGCAATGGCAACCCAAGCTGACGAGAAAACTATTCGCATCTCAGCGCGATCATCGGGTCCACATGTAGCGCGCGGCGAGCGGGGATATAGCTCGACATCAGCCCCACAGCCAAAAGAAACAACGGAACGCAAACGAAGGCTGTAAGGTCATGCGCGCTGAGCCCGAAAAGCATGCTCGAAAGCACCTGGGAGACTCCGGCGCACAAGGCTACACCCACCAGCCCTCCGATCAACACTGGCCGCATAGCCTGCCAGAGGACAAGCCTCATCACATCCGCGCCATTCGCGCCAAGCGCCATCCGGATGCCAATCTCCCGCACGCTGCGGCTCACGCTGTACGACACCATGCCATATACGCCGATTGAGGCTAGCAGCAGAGCCAGCGCTCCCAGCGCCCCGGAAAGCCCAGCCGCAATCCGCGACGGCGCCCGCCAGATCTCCAGGTTGTCCGCAAGCCGGATCACGTCCACCGAAACATCGCGATCCAGCGACTGCGACGCCACACGAATGCCCTTGGCGACGCCCGCAAAGCCGTTCGCATAGCGAACCAGCAGATACGTTCGCACATCGTCTCTCGGTGCGGCAGGATAATAGAGATAGGTCGTGTTGGCATCGCCCAGGTGCGACACCTGCGCATCCTTCGCCACGCCGATCACGGAATATCGGTAACCACCAGCGCCTATCGTCTTCCCTACCGGATCCTCACCTGGCCAGAGCCGCTGCGCCGTGGCTTCGGTAACGATCACCGCCGACGCATCGCGGTTTACGCCGGCCGTGAATCCGCGCCCGCGCACAATCGGAATGCCAACCACCGAGAAATATTCCGGCGAAACGTGGTTGTATTCGATGCCGATCTTCTCGGCGCGTCCCGGAACCGTGAACTCGCCTTCGCTGAAGTCGTGGGCCAGGGGGGCGCACTCCGCTTGCGCCACCTCCACTACGCCTGGAAGGGCTGCAATGCGCTGGCGCAATTCCTCGATAAAGACCGTCGCGCGATGCTCGTCGTACCCCTGCGATCTGAGATTGAAAAACGCCTGGGCTACGTTCTTTTCGTCAAAACCAGGATCGACCGTCTGCGCGTAATAGAGCCCCCGCAGCAATAATCCAGCCGCGAGCAGCAGGACCATGCACACCGCCACTTGAGAGCCCACCAGCGTGTTCAGCAGCCATCGCCCACTCCTCTTGCCGGAGCCGCCATGCGCGCTATCTCCCTTCAAAATACTGTTCAGATCGAGCCGCGCGCTCTGCAAAGCCGGAACCAGTCCGAACACAATCCCCGTAACCAGGGTCAATCCAAGCGAGTAGGCCAGCACAGACAGGTTCGGCGCTACATTCAACGCGAACGTAGGAAAACCGCGCGGCAAGTGAGAGGTCACAAACTCCATGATCTTCACGAAGGACCAAAGCGCTACCAGCGAACCCAGCACCCCTCCCGCAAGCGAGAGCAGCAAACTCTCCGTCAGCAGTTGCCGCACCAGCCGCCACCGGGCAGCGCCGATGGACAGGCGGAGCGCGATCTCCTTCTGCCGCACCGAAGCACGTGCAAGCAGAAGGTTCGCCACATTCGCGCATGCAATCAGGAGCACCAGTGCGAACGCGCCCAGGGTTACTGAAGCCACGGAGATCACGAGGCCGCGCTCTTCCGGACTGTTGAAGAAGGTAGCTGTCCGGATCGCCAGCGAAGTCGTGCGTCCCGGATACTGTCGATCGATTCGTGCCGCAATCACGCCCAGGTCCGCGCGAACCTCCTGCATCGTAACCCCTGGCCGGGTGCGCCCGAGCAAAGCCAGCCAGCTCTGATTGCCATCCTCTATGCGAAGCCGCCCTGGCTCCAGCGCCTTCTCCATCGTGATCGGCGCCCAAAACTCGCTGGGGATTGCCTCCGTGCCCGTGAATCCAGCCGGCGCGATGCCGACCACGGTGTAGGCTGTGCGATTGAGCGTGATCGTCTTGCCCACCAGCGAAGGATCGGCGGCAAAACTCTGCCGCCACAGCGCGTCGCTCAACACCACCACAGCGTTCGCGCCGGCGCAATCCCCTTCGACCAGCCCTCGTCCCAACGCAGGGTGTTCGTTCAGGACATCGAAGTAGTTGCACGTGATGGAGGCGCCCAGCAGCTGCCGCACGTTGCCGCCGGCCAGCGTGGCCTCGACATACGGCTCATACGCCACCAGGCCGGTGAAGACGTGGTTATGGTCGCGATAGTCCAGGTATTCGGGATACGAAAACATGCTCCCTTCGCCGTGAATATCGCGCGAAAATCGTCCGCGAAAAATCTGGTTCACGCTCACCAGCTGTTTCGCCCGAGGCACCGGCAGCAGGCGCAGGGCCACGCCATTCAGCACCGAAAAGACGCCGACATTCACGCCAATACCCAGCGCAATCGCCAGCACCGCCACCACCGTCAAACCCCGACTCCGCCACAGCGTGCGGATTCCGAAGCGAACGTCCTGAAGCAGTTGCTCCAGCCACGCCAAGCTCCATACCGCGCGCGTTTCTTCCTTCACTCGCGTCACGTTGCCGAACTTACGCAGCGCTGCATACCGCGCCTCTTGCGGTGACATTCCGCGGTCGATGTTGTCCTGTGTCTCCACCTCCAGGTGGTCGCGGAGATCCTGGTCAAGATCCTTCAGCATGCGTTTGCGCCGCGTCATGGTTCGCCTTCCCGTTCCGCGGGCCGAAGAATACGCGCAATCGCTGCTGCCAGTGCGTCCCATTTGCTGGTCTCAACCGCGAGCTGCCGCCGTCCCTTCGCCGTCAAACGGTAGAATTTGGCGCGGCGATTGTTCTCTGAAGTTCCCGCTTCCACCGAAATCCAACCTCGCTTGATCAGCCGGTGCAGCGCCGGGTACAGCGATCCCTGCTCCACTTGCAGCACATCGTCCGACCGGAACTCGATGGCCTTCGCGATCGCGTGCCCATGCAGCGGGCCAAGCTGCAGCGTGCGCAGAATCAGCAGGTCGAGCGTTCCCTGTAGCAACGCAATCCGGTCTTTTTGCTCTTTAGTAGACATTCTAGGTGATGATAATAGCCTTCAGGTAGAATGTCAAAGGGAGTCCCATCGCCCAAGAAGTCTGGTTCACCTCAGGGTGGTCGCTGTTCGATTTCGGACAACGATTTTGGATCTCGGACAGAATGCATCCTTGATCGAGCCCTCTCGCGGGCTGACCTGCCCGCAAATGAACCGCTTACGGTCCGAGAGACATTGGCGCAGAACGTGCAACGAGAAAGTAACCACTCGTGGAGGCTTCTATGGGAACCCTGCTGCAGGATCTTCGTTTTTCATTTCGTCAGATCAGGAAGGCTCCGAGCTTTGCTGCCACTGCGGTGTTGACCCTGGCGCTGGGCATAGGCGCAAACACGGCAATTTTCAGCCTGGTAAATGCACTCCTGCTCAAGCCTCTTCCGGTGGCCAATCCCAAACAGATTGCGGCTCTGACTCTCCGCCAGAACAACGGACCCTCCTTGCCATTTTTCTCCTGGCCTGAATTCAAGGAAATTCGCGCCCAAAGCAAGGGCTCCTTCAGCGACGTGTTCGTGTCCACGATGGGACTGGACGGAATAACCATTCCCGGGCAGCAGCCGGAGCGGGTCATGACTTCCTACGTGAGTGGCAACCTGTTTGATGCGTTGGGGCTGAAGGCGGCGGCAGGCAGGCTGTTTTTGCCCAGCGAGGGAGAGGTGCTCGGCCGCGACCCGGTGATTGTGCTCGGCTACGACTTCTGGGAACAAAGATTCAACGGCGACCCCAACGTGGTGGGCCGCAGTGTCACCCTGGATGGACAACCCCTCACCGTAATCGGCGTGGCGCCGAAAAGCTTTCAGGGCTTGCAAAGCTTTATCTCCGTCGCGGCGTTTGTGCCCTTATCGGAGATGGGGATCGGCGGCACGCCGGCGGATGTTCTGAATAGCTGGTCCGACCGCGAGTTCGTTGCCTACGGACGTCTCCGGCCGGGAGTCAGCCTGCATCAGGCGAGCGCTGAACTGAGCATCGTTACCCAGAACCTGATGCGCCAGCATCCTGACGTGGAAAAAAAGATCGACATCGCGGCTGTTCCTGAGTCCAGCCAGCGCATCACCACCGGCGACCCCAATACCATGGTGATCGTCGCAGCGCTCTTTATGGGCCTCGCCGGCATGGTGCTATTGCTGGCCTGTGTCAATGTGGCGAATCTGGTTCTGGTTCGGGCGACGGTGCGGGAGCGGGAAATGGCCGTCCGCTCGGCCCTGGGAGCCCCCCGTTCCCGGCTCCTGCGACAAATGATCACCGAAACCGTTGCCTTGGCGCTCATGGGCGGGGTGATGGGGGTGGTCGTAGGTATGTGGGCCAGCAGCGCGCTCGCTCACATCAACCCCCATGCCGATATTCCCCTCTTCCTTTCCTTCGAATTCGATTGGCGTATCTTCCTTTATTCCTTGTTGGTTGCACTACTGGCAGGGGTGGTGGTCGGAATCGTGCCGGCTTTGCGGCTGGCGAAAGCCAATGTGAACACCGTTTTGCACGAGGGCAGCCGAGGCGTTACCCCTGGCCATCACTGGTTGCGTGACAGCCTGGTTGCCCTTCAGATTGCCGGTTCCCTGGTGCTGCTGGTGGTGACCAGCTTGTTCGTTCGAAGTCTGTCGGCAATGCAGACCATGGACTTCGGTTTTAAACCGGAGCAGGTACTCAATGTCGCCGTCGATCCAAACGAGATTGGGATGAAGGACGCGCAGACACGCGCTCTGGCCGGTGACATTCTGCTTCGTCTCCATCAACTTGCCGGGGTGGACTCGGTGAGCCACGCAAGCATGGTTCCCTTGGGCTACTTCGGCAACGGCGATACGCTGGTGATCGACGGAGCCCCGGCTCCTACCGATCCCGCTGCATTCGGCGCGGGCTTCAACGTTGTCTCGCCCGACTACTTCAGCGTGATGGGCATCGATGTTCTGCGCGGCCGCGCCTTCACCGCTATGGATGATGAACAGGGAAGAGATGTTGCGATTGTCAGCGAGAGCACGGCCAGGAAGTACTGGCCCAATCAAGATCCTATCGGTCGCACCTTTCGCAGAGAGAGCGAGAAAGCGCGCAAGCTCGCCGTAATTGGAATCGCAGGAGATGCGGAATTTCAGCTATTTGGCGGCGCCAAGAAACGGCCGTTTTTCTATCTCCCTTATGCCCAACACGTTGCAGGGAACAGCTTGATGGTATTCCAGTTGAAGACACACGGAGATCCCCTTGCTCTTGTACCCACCGTCGAAAAAACGATCCATGGGCTTGCCCCTCAGCTTCCCATCTTTCAAGTGCAAAGTATGCACCAGGCGCTCTTTACGCTCAACGGTCTGTTGCTTTTTCAGATAGCGGCATCGCTTGCAGGGATCATGGGCGGACTGGGATTGACGCTGGCAGTGATTGGCCTTTACGGCGTTATCTCTTACACGGTGAGCCAGCGCGTGCGGGAGATCGGTCTGCGGATGGCGCTGGGAGCCAGCCGGGGCATGGTATTCAAAATGATTTACCGTCAATCGATCCGTATTGTAGGAATCGGCCTGGGGATTGGTCTGGTCGTGGCCGTGGTGGCTGCGCAAGCCGTTGGTAGCCTCGTCATCGTCAGCGTGCGAGACCCTGCGACCTACGCGATGGTGATCACCGCTCTGGGAATTGTGGCGCTCGCCTCCTGTTTTCTACCTGCCCGGCGAGCGATGGCGGTGGAACCGATGGTCGCGCTACGCGAGAACTGAATTGGATGCGGCCTCGATTGCGATTGATCTCTACCGCTGAATGCTTATGTTTGTAGGGTCCGGCTCATAGCCCTCGTCCTGTACGGTTTTCTGGACAGCCGAGCGAAGCGTCTGCTCGTCTGAATTTTTCGGAATATTGCAATGGCGCCGAATTACCTCTTCCCCACTCACCATTCGAACCAGCCATTTCGACTTGCCCGCATCCCAAGTGACTTCTACCCGATCCGCGCGCATGGGCACCTCCGCCTGGAAGTTTCCTATCCTACCACCTTGGCACGAAAAAGGAAGTGGGCCTTTCGCCCATAAGCGCTAACTTAACTTGGAGGCTGCCGAAATCCGAGAAGACGTTGGTGTCTTGGATTTCCAAGTCACCACAAAGCCGTCATCCTGAGGATGACGATTTTGTGGGAGTTTGGGCGAAAAACTTCCCCTTAAGCTAGCGCTTATGGGCCGCAGGCCCGCCTCCCTTTGGATATTTTCAGGTGGTCGCTGGAACGTCTACTCCGAATGAAGCACGGAGACCAAATCCGTGCGCGCCGCCTGTGCAGCGGTGGCCAGTCGATTAAACTCCTATTGTTCTCAAGTCGTCTCAATCGGAGGCACAAGACTTCATGCCCTCATCCCATCGCCCTTCAGCGCGTGCTGTTCGTCATTCACTTTTATGGGCAGCTTCGCTGCTTATCGTTTTGCCGGCAGCGCTCATCGCTCAATCGGTGCCGCCGGCGCTGGAGTCTCCCGCTGCAGGCCCGCCCCAAACGGGTCCAAACGGCGAGAAGCTTGCTGGTATGCCGAAGTTTCATAATCCCGCGCCCTATGACATTGACGACCACTCGGGCTTCACGCAGATTTTCGACGGCAAGAGCTTCATCGGATGGGACGCCGACCCCACCATCTGGCGCGTCGAAAAGGGCATTATGGTCGGTGAAATCCTGGAGGGCAAGCCGAAGGGCAATAACTACATCGTCTATCGCGGCGACAAAACACGCGACTTCGACCTGAAGCTGCAGATGAAAATCGAGAAAGGCGGTGGCGGCGGCATTCAGTACCGCAGCCTCACCGGCGTGCCATGGGGTCGACTGCAGCCCGAGGGCCAGCCGCCCTATGACCTCAAATTTATGATGACCGGTCCACAGGCAGACTTCTGGTTCCCGGTCACCGCAAAGACTGCGGACAACACAGGCCAGTGGTACTCGGAAAACACCATGCAGGGCATCCTCGCCTATCGCGGCCAGGTAACCGAAGCGCTGCCCGGCCAGACCAATCGCCTGGTTGCCAATATCGGTGACATCCGGGCGCTCGGCGGTTACGTCAATGTGAACGAGTGGAACGACTACGAGGTGATCGCCCGCGGCGGCGTGATGATGCATATCATGAACGGCCAGCTGATGGCGATCTTCATCGATGACAATAAAGACTCGGTCAACAACCAACCGGGACTTATTGGCTTCGAGATAGAAAGCCAGCCGTGCAAAATCTCCGTGCGCGATATCTGGCTGCGGAGCTTCGATTAGTTGACAATCGGGGCCTTGCCGGTTAGCAAGAACCCCGATTTCCGCGGGTTACATTCGGAGGTTAGACTTAGCGGGCTGCGGCATCGGCTGCCTCTGCCATGGTTTGCAGCAGTGTTAGAAACTTCTGGCTTTGACCGTGGAACAGTCCGGAGGCGATGAACCCTGCGATCGCGGCCCTGGCGCCCGCAAACTCATCGGTCAGCGGACGAATGATCGCAACATGGGGCAGTTTCGAGCTGATGAATTCACAAGGGACGGGGAAAATCAGGCTGGGTTGAATCTTGGGGTTGAGCGGGTCAAAAAAATTGGGAAACTTCAGCCCGGATATCTTGTCGGTAAACGGCGCCACCGGAGCCTGCACTCCGTTGCCCGCAAAATCAACCCATTCCAGGAAGTGAGCGATCTCATCTCCGCCGATGCCAAGCAGAATCTTGAGCACCTCAGGATCCGTCGCTTTCTGACTCAGGGTTGCGTAGAGACTCGTACCGCCTTGCTCGATGGTTCCAAAGTGGAAGGCCGCTACATTCGCGATCGCTTGAATATGGTCGTTACCCAGAAAATTGGGGTTGGAAGCGCCTTCGAAATCGTTGTTGTCCCGGGGAATGGCAGTTACATCTTTGAGAGTGATTGCCTGGGGGAAGGTGGCCCCTGAGTCCGGATTCGCTGTACTGCGGTACCGCGTGAACCAGCTGGTATCGACGTTGAGATGCATGAGGTTGGTGAGGCGCTTGATTCCCGATGATCCTTTAGCCGTGCTTCCCTCCAACGTCCGGAACTCGTCGAAGTCAACAGGCTCCCCTCCTCTGGACTCGAGATAGGCATTGAGAAACGCTGCGTGGCTCTGTTCATCCAGGGTGTTGCTGCTTATGTATTGCGGGCCGTCGCCATCGAGGTTCGACAAGGCTATCTGGTAGTTATTCAAAGGCGGGTTCGGGTTCGGGTCTACCTCGATGGGCTTGTTATCGCCGATACCGCCCAGTTCGGCATACTGTACCCAAAGGTCCGACTCGATTAGCTCTGCCGCTGCCACAAAACGGAGGATGGCCTCATCGCCCTTATCAAGAGCACCTTGTTCTTGTGCGCGGGCCAGGGTTCCCTTCGCTAACAAACCCGCGCCCACTGTAGCTGCGCCACTTGCCAGAAGACCGCTTTTCATAAATGAACGGCGATTCACTGAACGCTTGATATTGTTCACTGGATTTTCCATAGTTTCGTCAACCTGTCCTATTGCGAATATGGGTCTCTCTCGTGGAGTAACCCGAAGTTGACAATAGGCTGGGTGGGCGGGTGCTGTTGTCATGGAATTGTCTGATAAATGTCTTACTGCTGTTACAGATGAGCGGATTTATTTTGGATTAATTAAGCTATCCCTTCAACTAACCAGAAGCGCGTGAGTGCGTCTAAGGCCTGTCTTGTCGAGGGAGCCGACGTCTGTTTATCCCTCAGTATCCGCGTATCAGGGCACGACTTTAGTCGGGCCGCACAGGCCCCGCGCAGATCTGGGCTTTAGCCCCTGGGTTTTTCGCTTTGCCTGGTAAGAGTAGGCAGGGGCTGAAGAGTCCGCGTGAGAACTCGGATTTGCAACTCCAGCCCCGTAGGGGCGACCTGAAAGTAGCCCAGGACGCAGTCCTGGGTTGTGTTCAGGGAGAGATATCTAGTCCCGGAGGGACGGCTGAATCCATGCTCACC
>Ga0302325_10019204_pt1 | contig 14382 bp, 14 predicted proteins | sample Palsa_T0_2_FD_201948 | JGI IMG/M metagenome (GOLD analysis project Ga0302325, IMG submission 201948) | Peat permafrost microbial communities from Stordalen Mire near Abisko, Sweden - Palsa_T0_2 | ecosystem: Environmental > Terrestrial > Soil > Palsa > Peat permafrost | place: Sweden: Abisko... | reverse complement strand
GGTCAGGGCCACCGGCTTTCGCGAGTACGACGCCCGCTGGCTGATCGGGCCGGACATCAACCTGATGGGCATGCAGGCGCTGGGACTGGGCCTGGGGACCTACTTCGCCGAGCGCGGCCAGCGCCGTGTGGTTATCGGGCACGACTTCCGCTCCTACTCGCTCACGGTCAAGCAGGCCCTGACGCTGGGCCTGATCGGCGCCGGCTGCGAGGTGCTCGACATCGGCCTGGCGACGACGCCGATGGCCTACTTCGCCCAGTTCGATCTCGGTGCGCCGTGCGTGGCGATGGTCACCGCCAGCCACAACGAGAACGGCTGGACCGGCGTCAAGATGGGCTGCGAGGCGCCGCTGACCTTTGGCCCGGATGAGATGGGAAGGCTGAAGGAGATCGTGCTCGGCGGCGACTGGAAGGAGGTCGCCGGGGGCAGTGTGACCCACGTCGAGGGACTGGCCGAGCGATACATCGCCGACGCCGCCGGCTACTGCCAGCTCAGCCGGCCGATCCGCGTGGTTTGCGCCTGCGGCAACGGCACCGCCGGCATCGTCGCGCCCGAGGCGCTGCGGCGCATGGGCGCCGACGTGGTCGAGGTCGATTGCGAGCTCGACTGGAGCTTCCCCAACTACAATCCGAACCCGGAAGACCACGCCATGCTGGACGCGATGGCGCGGGCGATGCGCGAGGCCTCCGCCGATCTCGCCCTCGGCTTCGACGGCGACGGCGACCGCTGCGGGGTGGTGGATGACACCGGCGAGGAGATCTTCGCCGACAAGATCGGTCTGATCCTGGCCCGCGACCTCGCCCCCGACCATCCCGGCGCGAAGTTCGTGGTCGACGTGAAATCCACCGGCCTCTTCGCCACCGACCCGGTGCTGAAGGAGGCCAAGGCGAAGGTGGTCTACTGGAAGACCGGCCACAGCTACATCAAGCGCAAGACCGCCGAGATCGGCGCCCTGGCCGGCTTCGAGAAGTCCGGGCACTTCTTCTTCAACAACCCGCTCGGGCGCGGCTACGATGATGGGGTGATCGCCGCGGCGGCGATCCTGGCCATGCTCGATCGCCATCCCGGGCGCAAGCTCAGTAAGCTGAGGAAAGCGCTGCCGGTCGCCTTCACCTCGCTGACCATGTCGCCACATTGCGCGGACGAGGTGAAGTACGAGGTGGTGGGCCGCGTCGTGCGCGAGTACCAGGCGCTGGCGGCCGCGCACGCCGAGATGCTCGGGCGCAAGATCGTCGACGTGAACACGGTCAACGGCGCCCGGGTCACGCTCGAGGACGGCTCCTGGGTGCTGGTGCGCGCCTCGTCCAACAAGCCGGAACTGGTCGTGGTGGTCGAGAGCCTGCGCTCCGAGGCCGACATGCGCGCCCTCTTCCACGAAGCGGTGAAGCCCCGGCTTGCCCGACAGCCGGAAGTCGGCGCCTACAACCAGGAAATCTGACGCGTCCCTTCACGGCGCGGATCGACGAGGGGATGACGCATGCGCGTGGCGATGATCGGGACGGGATATGTCGGGCTGGTCTCCGGCGCCTGCTTTGCCGATTTCGGCCATGAGGTCACCTGCATCGACAAGGACGCGGCCAAGATCGGGCGCCTGCACGAAGGCAAGATGCCGATCTACGAGCCCGGCCTCGACCTCTTGGTAAGGCGCAACGTCGAGGCCGGCCGGCTGTTCTTCGCGGTGGACGGCTCGCAGGCGATCCGCACGGCCGACGCGGTGTTCATCGCGGTCGGCACCCCCTCGCGCCGCGGCGACGGCTACGCCGACCTCTCGTTCGTCTACGCCGCGGCCGAGGAGATCGGGGCGCTGATCGACGGCTTCACCGTGGTGGTGACCAAGTCGACGGTGCCGGTGGGCACGGGCGACGAGATCGAGGCGATCCTGCGCAAGGCCCGTCCCGACGCCCAGTTCGCGGTGGTCTCCAACCCCGAGTTCCTGCGCGAGGGCGCCGCGATCGAGGACTTCAAGCGACCCGACCGGGTGGTGGTGGGGCTGGAGGACGAGCGGGCCCGGCCGGTGATGGCCGAGCTCTACCGGCCGCTGAACCTCAACGAGACGCCGATGCTCTACACCAGCCGGCGCTCGTCGGAGCTGATCAAGTACGCGGCCAACGCCTTCCTGGCGATGAAGATCACCTTCATCAACGAGGTCGCCGACCTCTGTGAGGCGGTGAGCGCCGACGTGCAGCAGGTCTCGCGCGGCATCGGGCTCGACAAGCGCATCGGCTCGAAGTTCCTGCACGCCGGTCCCGGCTATGGCGGCTCGTGCTTCCCCAAGGACACGCTGGCCCTGGTGCGCACCGCCCAGGACGCCAAGGCCCCGCTCACCCTGGTCGAGGCCACCGCCAAGGCCAACGAGGCCCGCAAGCGCGCCATGGCCGGCAAGGTGGCCGACGCCCTGGCCGGCGACCTCGCCGGCAAGATCATCGGCGTGCTCGGCCTGACCTTCAAGCCGAACACGGACGATATGCGCGACGCCCCCAGTTTGCAGATCGTCCCGGCCCTGCAGGCCATGGGCGCGCGGGTGCAGGCCTACGACCCCGAGGGTCACGAGGCGCGCCAGCTGCTGCGCGACGTTGACTTCAAGGCCGGTCCCTACGAGGCGCTGGAGGGGGCCGACTGCGCCGTGATCATCACCGAATGGGACGAGTTCCGCGCCCTCGACCTGGAGCGCGTCAAGGAGGTGATGCGCCGCCCCCTGATGGTCGACCTGCGCAACATCTACAAACCCGAGGAGCTGCGGCCGCGCGGGTTCACCTACCTCAGCGTCGGGCGGACGTAGCGGCTAACGGTCGAGCCAGGTTTGCGAGGCCCAGATCGCGCCGATCCAGAACGCCGCGCCCATGGCCGCGACGAACACCATGCAGGAGATCGAACTCACGGTCGTGGCCCGCGGCTTGGGCAAGCCCTTGCGGCCCCAGACGGGCTCGTGCGCCATGTCGCCTCCCTGAAGGCTTTCTTGTTATCTGCCGCGCCGATCGAGCGACGCAAGGTCATGAGGTTAAGGCCGGATTAGGAAATCTGTCCAGTCTGTAATGTGGGCCGTGCTAAGCTTGGCCTTCATCCCGCCCACGACGTTGGAAAGGACGAAAATGCGCCCATCGATGCGATATGCCCTCGGGGTCTTGGCGTTGGCCGGCGTCTGCGCTGCCTGTACGGGGCCAGTGACCAATGCCCCGCCCAGCGCCGCCAACACGGCGTCCCTCGCCCCGCCCGCCGCGCCGGCGGCGACCAACGCTGCGGCGACGGCGCCCGACGCGGCCGACGCCGCCGACGCCAAGGCCTTCCTGACCGGGCTCTACGCCCACTACCAGAGCAACAACAACAACAACTTCCAGATGTTCGACGCCAACGTCCGCGACGTCTTCGATCCCGACACCATCGCCCTCTTGAAGACCGACCAGAAGGCGCTGAAGGGCGAGCTGGGCGAGATCGACGGCGACTGGCTGTGCGACTGCCAGGACTTCACCAGCATCCAGGCGACCATCAACGTGACCTCGGCGAGCCCGACCACCGCCGAGGCCACCGCCGACTTCCATGACACCGGCGACACCAGCCGGGCCAGCGAGCGGGCCAGCTTCGACCTCGTCAAGGTGGGCGGCGTCTGGCGCATCCACGACATCACGGACGCGGGCCAGCCGCCGCTGCGCCAGGTGCTGCAGAAAGAGATCCAGAGCCTCGCAGCGGGCGGCCAGACCAACCGCGCCATCGACGACGCCCCCTGACATGTGCGGGATCGGAGCGGGCTAGCTGCGTGCGGCCAAGGGAGTTGTCGCATGGCCGAGCCGTTGCCCGAGGTCGCCAAGCGCGACCGGATCACCGCCGAGGCGGCCTGCGTCTGCGGCGCGGTGCGGCTGGAGATCGTGGCGCCGGCGGTCTGGGCCTGGCACGACCACTCCGCCGCCAGCCGTCACGCCCAGGGCTGCGCCTACGCCACCTACGTCGGCAGCTGGAAGAGCCGTTTCCGGATCCTCGAGGGCGAGGAAGTCATCGCCCGCTTCGTCGATCCGGAGCGCGGCACGATCCGCAGCTTCTGCGCCCGCTGCGGCACGCCGCTGATGTACGAGCGCCCGCGCTCGCCCAAGATGGTCAACATTCCGCGCGCCCTGTTCGAGACCCGCACCGGCCGCGAGCCGCGCTACCACATGTTCGTCAGCGAGGCTGCTGACTGGACCTACCTCGGCGAGCCGCTGGCGCCCTTGAAGGGCTATCCCGGCGTGCTGCGCGAGCGGCCGCGCAAGACCCGGCGCCGGCTGGCGGAGGGGATGTTCTAGGTTAGCCCGTCGCGCCACGGTCGGGGCGGAGGACCGTGAGCTGGCGCGGACCGGCGTTGGCGGCGGCGTGAGCGACGGCGGCGTTGGCCTGATCCATGGGGAACTCGGTCAGCTCGAAGTGGGCGAGGTCGATCAGGCCGGCGCGGACCATCCGCACCATCCTCGGAATGGCATCGCGCGGGTACATCCAGGCGCCGCGCAGGGTGATCTCCCTGTGCATCAGCACATTGTAGTTCAGCGCCAGATCCGACCTGACGCCCCCCATCAGCACGATACGCCCGCCCTGACCCACGGCCAGGATCGCGGCCTGCACCTGCGCTGCGGACGCCTCGCGCGGCAGGAAATCCAGGACGAGATCGATCCGTCCCGCCGCGGCCTCGAGAATGCGTCGCCGGTCGTCCGCCTCGACGCCGGTCATCGCGACGGCCCGCACCCGCGGGCCGAGGCGGCGCACCAGATCGTCCAGCGTGCGCTCATTGCGGCCGCTGGCCACGACCTTGGCCGCGCCCATCGCCAGCGCCACGGCGACGCCGGCGCCGCCGAAGCCGCCGGTGGCGCCGCTCACCAGCACGGTCTCGCCGGCGCGCAGGTCGCCGGCCAGGAGGCCGCCGTAGGGCACCAGCAGCCGGCTGAGGGCGCACCAGCGGCCCGCATCCGCCGGGTCGATATCGCCGAGCCGCGTAATGTTCTCGGTCGCCGCCAGCATCTGCTCGGCGTAGGCGCCGTGGTGATAGAGCCGGTGCAGCGGCAAGGCCGCGTCGGTCCGGTAGGTCCACCCCTGGAGGATGGTGTCCGACGGCTCGTCGCGCGAGCGGATCGTCGGCTCGCAGAAGACCCAGTCGCCGGCCTTGAGCTGGGTGGCGTCTGGGCCCGCTTCGCGCACCCGGCCGATACAGCCCGGACCGGGCGCGGCCGGCAGCTCCAGTCTGTAGCTCCGCGAGCCGTTGAAGACGTTGGCGGCGTAGCTGGTGACCCCGGCGGCGGCGACATCGACGACGACCGAACCCGCGCCGGGCGTCGGGTCGGGCAGCGTCTGGATGGCGAGCGGCTCGCCGAACGCGTTCAGGACAGCGGCTTTCACGCAGGACCTCGGGGGAAGCTGACGGCACGAACCTTAGCGGTTGTTCTACACGAAGGTTCCGGCGGGCGGGCGAACTGAGCATCATGCGATGTGGGGCGCAAGGCGGTGGCCCGCCCGGTTCAGGTCACCCGCGAGCGGACCTGGAAGCGGGTCTCGCGCCAGAGGCCGCTGTCCAGGATCTCGGCCAGCGTCTCGGCCGCGCGCCAGACGTCCTCGAAGCTCAGGTAGAGCGGGGTGAAGCCGCAGCGCAGGATGTCCGGGGCGCGGAAGTCGCCGATCACGCCGCGGTCGATCATCGCCTGCATGATCGGCCAGGCGTCGGGGTGGGCGAACGACACCTGGCTGCCCCTGGCCGCCGGGTCGCGCGGGCTCGCCAGCGTCAGGCCGTGGCCGGCGCAGCGGTCCTCGACCAGCTCGATGAAGAGGGAAGCCAGGCGCTGGCCCTTCTCCGCCACCAGGGTCATGTTGGCGTCGGCGAACAGGTCGAGGCCGCACTCCAGCGCCAGCAGCGACAGCATCGGCGGCGTGCCGCAGAGGAACCGGTCGATCCCGGCCGCGGGGCGGTAGTCGTCGTCGAAGGCGAAGGGCTCGGCGTGGCCCATCCAGCCGGTCAGGGGCGAAGCCAGCGCCGCCTGCAGCCGCTCGGCGACGAACAGCCAGGCCGGCGCGCCGGGCCCGCCGTTCAGGTATTTGTAGCCGCAGCCGACCGCCAGATCCGCGTCGGCGGCGTTGAGATCCACCTCGATCGCCCCGGCGCTGTGGCTGAGGTCCCAGAGCGCCAGCGCCCCGGCCGCGTGCGCCGCCCGGGTGAGGGCCGCCATGTCGTGCTTGGCGCCGGATTTGTAGTGGACGTGGCTCAGCATCACCAAGGCGACGTCCGCATCGATCGCCGCCGGCAGCTCGGCCGGCGGCCGCACCCGCAAGACGACCCCGTCCATGACCGTCCCGACGCCCTGCGCCACATAGAGGTCGGTGGGGAAGTTGCCCGGTTCGGTGACGATCACCTTGCGGCCCGCCTGGTGGCCGAGGGCCGCCACGATCAGCTTGAAGAGGTTCACCGAGGTGGAGTCGGCGACGGTCACCTCGTGCGCCCGTGCGCCGATCAACGGCGCGACCTTCGCCCCCACCCTGGCCGGCGCGCCGATCCAGTCGTGGAGGTTCCAGCTGCGGATCAGGCCCTCGCCCCACTCGTGGGACATAACGGCTAGCACGCGGGCCTGCGCCGCCTTCGGCGCGGCGCCCAGCGAGTTGCCGTCGAGGTAGATGACGCCGTCGGGCAGGTCGAAGCGGCGGCGGAACGACTGCAGCGGATCGTCGGCGTCCCAGGCGCGGACTTCGGCCAGACTGGGGCTCACGCCGCGCGCCTAGACCGCCGCCCTGACCGCCCCGGCGATCTCCCGCACCAGCTGCCCCACGAGCTTCTCGTCGTCGCCCTCGGCCATGATGCGGATCAGCGGCTCGGTGCCGGAGGCGCGGACCAGGACGCGGCCGGAACCGTTGAGGCGAGCCTCGGCGTCGGCGATGGCGCTGATCACGGCGGCGTGCTCCAGCGGTTTGCCGCCGGCGAAGCGGACGTTCTCCAGCTTCTGCGGCACCGGCTGGAACTGGCGGGCCAGCGTGCTCATCGGCTTCTTGGCCCGCACCAGCTCGGCCAGCACCTGCAGCGCGGCGATCAGGCCGTCGCCGGTGGTGGAGAAGTCGGAGAGGATGATGTGGCCGGACTGTTCGCCACCCAGGTTGATGCCGGTCTCGCGCATCTTCATCATCACCGCGCGGTCGCCCACCGGGGTGCGGTGCAGGGCCAGGCCCCGCTCGGCCAGGAAGCGCTCCAGGCCCAGGTTCGACATCACCGTCGCCACCACCCCGCCGCCGGCCAGCGCGCCCTTGGCGGCCCAGGAGGCGGCGATGATGGCCATGATCTGGTCGCCGTCGACGATCTGGCCCTTCTCGTCGCAGATCACCAGGCGGTCGGCGTCGCCGTCCAGCGAGATGCCGATGTCGGCGCGGTACTGGCGCACCGCCGCGGCGATCGAGGCCGGATGGGTCGAGCCGCACTCCTCGTTGATGTTGAAGCCATCGGGCGAGACGCCGACCGGGATGACCTCGGCGCCCAGCTCGTAGAGGGCGGTGGGCGCCACGCGGTAGGCCGCGCCGTGGGCGCAGTCGACGGCGACGCGCAGGCCGCTGAGCGACAGGTTCTTGGGGAAGGTGGCCTTGACGATCTCGACGTAGCGGGCCGGCGCCTCGTCGATGCGCACCACGCGGCCGAGGGTCTTGGGGCCGGCCAGGCCCTCCTGCAGGCCTTCGTCCATCAGCGATTCGATCTCGGCCTCGCGCTGGTCGGAGAGCTTGTAGCCGTCGGGGCCGAAGAGCTTGATGCCGTTGTCGGCGAAGTCGTTGTGCGAGGCCGAGATCATCACGCCGAGGTCGGCGCGCATCGACCGGGTCATCATCGCCACCGCCGGCGTCGGCAGCGGGCCGAAGGTGCGCACGTCCATGCCCACCGAGGTGAAGCCGGCCACCAGGGCCGGCTCCAGCATATAGCCGGATAGCCGGGTGTCCTTGCCGATCACCACCAGGTGGCGGCGGTCGTCGACGCTGGTGAAGAGCTTGCCGGCCGCGAGGCCCACCCGCAGCGCCACCTCGGCGGTCATCGGATGGACGTTGGCCTGGCCGCGGATGCCGTCGGTGCCGAAATAGACGCGCTTCTTCATGGGCCTGTCCGCCGAAACGTGGGGAAACCGAGATTTATCAAGCCGCCCTATAGCGAATGCTAAGGCGTTCGCCGGAATACGAGCATAGCAGTCTAGCCTTCCGGCGCCCGAACCACAAAGGACCGATCCTTCATGTGCGGCATCATCGGCATCGTGGGCGAAGGCCCCGTCACCGAGCGGCTGATCGAGAGCCTGAAGCGGCTGGAGTACCGCGGCTACGACTCGGCCGGCGTGGCTGGGGTGGTGAACGGCTGTGTCGAGCGCCGCCGCGCGCCCGGCAAGCTGCGCAACCTGGAGGCCGTGCTGGCGGCCGATCCGCTCAGCGCCAGCGTCGGCGTCGGCCACACCCGCTGGGCCACCCACGGCGCCCCCACCGAGCGCAACGCCCACCCGCAGAAGGCCGGCCGCGTCACCGTGGTCCACAACGGCATCATCGAGAACTTCGCCGAGCTGAAGGCCGAGCTGATCGCCGAAGGCCGCCGCTTCGAGAGCGACACCGACACCGAGGTGGTGGCGCAACTGGTCGACCACTACCTGGGCGCGGGCCTCGCCCCGCTGGTGGCGTTCAAAGCCGCGCTCGACCGGCTGACCGGCGCCTACGCCCTCTGCGTGATGATCGACGGCGAGGACGAGCTGGTGATGGGCGCCCGCCACGGGCCGCCGCTGGTCGTGGGCTACGGCCAGGGCGAGATGTTCATCGGCTCGGACGCGCTGGCGGTGGGGCCGTTCACCAACCAGATCAGCTACCTGGACGATGGTGACTATGTCGCCATCGACCGCGCCAGCGCCCGCATCTTCGACATCGCCGGCAAGCCGGCGACCCGCCCTGTGCACACCGTGGCGGCCTCCGCGGCGCTGATGGAGAAGGGCAACTACCGGCACTTCATGGAAAAGGAGATCCATGACCAGCCGGACGCCGTGCAGCACACGCTGGCCGCCTACCTGGACCCGATCGGGCTGCGCGCCGCGCCGCCGGCCGGGCTCGACTTCACCCGCATCCAGCGGCTGCAGATCGTCGCCTGCGGCACCGCCTCCTATGCCGGGCTGATCGGCAAGTACGTGATCGAGCGGCTGTCGGGCCTGCCGGTGGACGTGGAGATCGCCTCGGAGTTCCGCTACCGCCAGCCGGCCCTGACGCCGGGCACGCTGGCCATCGCCATCTCGCAGTCCGGCGAGACCGCCGACACCCTGGCGGCGCTGCGCTACTGCAAGGAGCACGGCCTCGCCACCGCCGCCATCGTCAACGTCCACGCCTCGACCATGGCCCGCGAGGCCGACCTCGTGCTGCCCACCCACGCCGGGCCGGAGATCTGCGTGCTCTCCACCAAGGCCTTCGCCGCCCAGGTCTGCGCGCTGATGTCGATGGGCGTCGCGGCCGGCGTGGCGCGCGGGGTGATCGACGCGGGCGAGGAGAGCCGGCTGGTCTCCATCCTGCTGGAGGCGCCGCGGCTGCTCGCCGAGGCCATCCACATGGAGGACGCCGTGCACGAGGTGGCGATCCAGGCCGCCAAGGCCCGCGACGTGCTCTACCTGGGCCGCGGGGCGATGTACCCGCTGGCGCTGGAAGGCGCGCTGAAGCTGAAGGAAGTCAGCTACATCCACGCCGAGGGCTATGCGGCAGGCGAGCTCAAGCACGGGCCGATCGCGCTGGTCGACGAGGCGACGCCGGTGATCGTCATCGCCCCCACCGACCCCTTCTTCGAGAAGACCGTCTCCAACATGATGGAGGTGATCGCCCGCGAGGGCCCGGTGGTGCTGATCACCGACGAGGAGGGCGCGCGGCATGCGCCGCCGAAGGCCAGGGTGGTGGTGGGTCCGGCGTGCGATCCGCTGATCGCGCCCCTGGTCTACGCCGTGCCGATCCAGCTGCTCGCCTACCATGTGGCCGTGCAGAAAGGCACCGACGTCGACCAGCCGCGCAACCTCGCCAAGTCGGTGACAGTGGAATAGCCGCGCTGGATTTGGGGCCACCGCTCGTCTAGGCACATGCGCTCATGAAACCTGTCCGCAAAGCCGTGCTGCCCGTCGCCGGGCTGGGCACGCGCGTCCTGCCCGGCGCCAAGACCACCCCCAAGGAGATGCTCAACGTCTTCGACCGGCCGATCCTCGCCCACGTGGTGACCGAGGCGCGCGCGGCGGGGATCGACCACTTCGTCTTCGTCACCGGCCGCGGCAAGGGCGCGATCGAGGACTACTTCGACCACCACGTCGAGCTGGAGGCGCAGCTGGAGGCCAAGGGCAAGGCCGACGTGCTGGCCGACATCCGCTCGGAGCTGGCCCGGCCCGGCGAGATGAGCTTCGTGCGCCAGATGGCGCCCCGCGGGCTCGGCCACGCGGTCTGGTGCGCCCGCCACATCGTCGGCGACGAGCCCTTCGCGGTGATCCTGCCCGACATGCTGATGCGGGCCAGCCCCCCGGCGCTCGCCCAGGCCATCGCCGCTTACGAGGCGGTGGGCGGCAACATCGTGGTGGTCGAGCCGGCGCCCCCGGGCGAGGCGCACAAATACGGCATCGTCTCGCTGGCCGAGACCGCGCCGGGCTTCGACGGGCGGCTGGCGCGGATGACCGGCATGGTGGAGAAACCCCCGCCGGGAACCGAACCCTCCAACCTCTTCATCTCCGGCCGCTACATCCTGCAGCCCGAGATCTTCGAGCTGCTGGCCAGCCAGCACGCCGGCGCCGGCGGCGAGATCCAGCTCACCGACGCCATGGTCCGGCTGATGGCGACGCAGAGCTTCCACGCCCTGACCTACGACGGGACCACCTACGACTGCGGCGACAAGGTCGGCCTGCTGCGCGCCAACGTCGCCTTCGCCCTCGCCCACCCCGACCTGGGCGCCGACGCGCGCACGGCGGTGGCGGCGCTGCTGAAATAGCCTCCCTCCCCCTCGTGGGGGCGTCGGCATTCACATATCTCCGTTTCGGCTATCCCTCGCCCCGCGCAGCGGGGAGAGGTCGGCCGGGCGCGAAGCGGCCGGACGGGTGAGGGGACCTTGCCGGCAAGGTCGCCGCCGTCAGGCGGCGGGTTTCAGCCCCGCTTCGCGGCTCGACGCTGCGCGCAGCGGGGAGAGGTCGGACGCCGTAGGCGGACGGGTGAGGGGTGCTCGGCGCGGGGCGAGGGATACCAAATGGCGGTCCTCCCTATGTGCGAATAGCCACGTGGGGAGGGAGGACGTGGCGTGGGGCCGCTGTTTTCGATACTTACAAGGCTCGCACCGAACTTGGAGGCAAGCCGATCCCCCTCAGCGGCAAGCCTGACTATGGCGAACGGTCGGCAGGCGCACGCCCGCGCCGCGCCGGCGAGGCGGCGCGACCGTGAAGACCATCGCCAAGGTGCTGGTGATCAAGCTCGGCGGCGTGGGCGAGATGGTGCTGGCGTTCCCGGCCTTCGAGCGCATCCGCCAGGCGCATCCGAAGGCCAAGATCACCCTCCTGACCACCGAGCCGTTCGCGGCGCTGGCCGCCTCCAGCCCGTTCTTCAACGCGGTGGACGCCGGCGGCGCGCCGAAGGACCCGGCCTCGTGGACCGGGCTGATCCTGCGGCTGCGGCGCGCCCGTTACGACCGTGTCTACGACCTGCAGACTGACGCCGCCTCCAACCTGATCTTCCAGGGGCTGCGGCCGATGGCGCCGGCCTGGTCGGGCACGGCGCTGGGCTGCGCCCTGCCCCACCGCAACCGTCGGCGGGCCGAGATGCACCCGCTGGAGCGCAACGCCGACCAGTTGAAGGATGCCGGCGTCTGGCCCGACGCGCCCACCCGGCCGCTGTCGGCGGCGCCGCCCGACATCTCCTGGATCCTGGCCCGCAGCGCCCAGCCGCGCTCGATCACCGTGGCCGGCGGCCATCGCCCGCTGGTGCTGCTGGCCCCCGGCTCGGCCCCGAACGAACCGCAGATGCGCTGGCCGGTGGAGAGCTACGCCCAGCTGGCCAAGCGCCTCACCGAGGCCGGCTACGACATCGTCATCATCGGCGCGCTGGGCGAGAGCGGCCTGGCGCACGCCATCCAGCGCCAGGTGCCCCGCGCCCGCGATCTCACCGGCCGCACCGATCTGGTCCAGATCGCTGGCCTCGGCGCCCGCGCGGCGCTGGCGATCGGCAACGACATGGGCCCGCTGCACCTGATCGCCGCCGCCGGCGCGCCGACCATCGCGCTCTTCTCCAGCGCCACCGATCCGGCGCTGGCCGCGCCGCGCGGACATGTGACCGTTTTGCACGCTCCGGTCTTAAAAGACCTGTCGGCGGCCGCCGTGGCGCAGGCCGCGCTCGCTCTCGCCGGCGCCCCGGCTTGATTGCCGGGGATGCGTTGGTCATATTTCAATCTAGTTGTGGCGCATTGTATTGGCCGTAACCACCTCTGCTGAAACTGCCCAAGGAGCACAGCCTATTCGTCGTCCCATGCCCGCGCCCCCGTCCAAGGACGGTCCGCGCATCAACGAAGACATCCGCGTCCCCCGCGTTCTGCTGATCGACCAGAACGGAGAAAAACAGGGAATCATGCCCACGTCCGCCGCGCTGGAAGCGGCCGAGGAAGTGGGGCTCGATCTGGTGGAAGTCTCCCCCACCGCCGACCCGCCGGTCTGCAAGATCCTCGACTACGGCAAGTACAAATTCCAAGAACAAAAGAAGAAAAACGAAGCGCGCAAGCGCCAGAAGCTGGTCGAGATCAAGGAAATCAAGCTTCGCCCCAACATCGATCACCACGACTACGAGGTGAAGGCCAAGGCCATGCATCGCTTTTTCGAGGAAGGCGACAAGGTGAAGGTCACCCTGCGCTTCCGCGGCGGCGAGATGCGGCACCCGGAGCTGGGCATGAAGCTGCTGGACCAGGTCAAGGTCGACTTCGACCCGGTGGCCAAGGTCGAGAACGAGCCCCGCATGGAAGGCCGCCAGATGGTGATGATCCTGGCCCCGCGCTGAGGCGGCCGGCCGCTCCGCGGCTGCGAATTTATTATGACCTGATCTGGGTCAACGTAACCGTTCGACGGGCCGCGCATTGGTGGTGTCCCAGGCGCCCGGCGGACAGATGACCCAATTCGCCCCGATCCTCGCCGCCGACCCCGCGCCGACCCCGTTGGCGTCCCCGTGGCCGCGCGCGCCGCCCCCGGTGAAGCTCGACCTGCGCCACGTCAGCTTCCGCTATGGCCATCGCCTGGCGGTCGATGACGTCTCGATGCCGGTCTACGCCAACCGGGTGACGGCGCTGATCGGGCCCTCCGGCTGCGGCAAGTCGACCCTGCTGCGCATCTTCAACCGCATGTACGAGCGCTATCCGCACCAGCGCGCCGAAGGCAAGGCGCTGCTGGACGGCGTCAATGTGATCGGACACGCCGTCGGCGCGGGCGAGCTGCGCGCCAGGGTCGGCATGGTGTTCCAGTCGCCGATGTCCTTCGCCATGTCGATCTTCGACAACGTGGCCTATGGCGCCCGGCTCTATCGTGACCGGTCGCGCCAAGAGCTGAACGAGCTGGTCGAGCGCTCCCTGCGGCGCGCGGCGCTCTGGGACGAGGTGAAGGCACCGGCCGCTTCGGATGATGAGCAGGATGCGCCCGCGCCTCCAGCGCGCGCCGCCGCATTGAGAATGAGTTGCAAAAGCGGGCGGGGATCGCTAGATGGAACGCCACCATCGGAGCGCCGCCTTGTACGTCTGCAACTGCAATGGGATCCGTGAACGCGACGCGCGCGCCGCCATCGCGGCCGGCGCGGCCAAGCCGGCCGAGGTGTTCCGTCATTGCCAAAGCCGGCCGCGCTGCGCCAAATGCGTCTGCGACATGCGCCGGATGATCGACGAGACGAGGTCGGCGCTGCGTCACGCCGCGGAGTAGGAGCCGGCCGATGCAAGGCGATCGCGCCATCATTGCGCGGCTGAATGAGGTGCTCACCAACGAACTGACCTCGGTCAACCAGTACTTCCTGCACGCGCGGATGCTGGAGAACTGGGGGTTCCGGCGTCTCGGCAAGATCGTCTACGACGAGTCGATCGGCGAGATGCGCCACGCCGACAAGCTGATCAAACGCATCCTGTTCCTCGACGGCCTGCCCAACCTGCAGGACCTGCACAAGCTCGCGGTGGGCGAGACGGTGCTCGAGGCGCTGGGCGCCGACCTGGAGCTGGAGCGGCGCGGGCGCGCCACGCTGGTGGCCGGGGTCGGCGAGTGCGAGGCGGCGGCCGACTTCGTCAGCCGCGAGGTGCTGGTGGAGATCCTCACTGATACCGAGGAGCACATCGACTTCCTCGAGACCCAGCTGGCTCTGGCCAAGTCGCTGGGAGAGGCGAACTACCTGCAGAGCGCAGCCGGCGAGCTCGAAGACTAGCAT
>Ga0302325_10019203_pt1 | contig 14382 bp, 17 predicted proteins | sample Palsa_T0_2_FD_201948 | JGI IMG/M metagenome (GOLD analysis project Ga0302325, IMG submission 201948) | Peat permafrost microbial communities from Stordalen Mire near Abisko, Sweden - Palsa_T0_2 | ecosystem: Environmental > Terrestrial > Soil > Palsa > Peat permafrost | place: Sweden: Abisko... | reverse complement strand
ACTTTCCCGCCGATGGGGTCCGACGCGCCTCCCCCCTGCGCCCCGGAGGGCGCCGCTTTCGGCCCGTCCTGGGCGGCCACCGGCAGCGCGACGCCAAGGGCAACGAGGACGACGAGGAGACACGGGGCGGACGGACGGCGATTCATGGGTTGCCTCGACGGATTCCGGACTCCAGGAGTTGTTCTCTGAAGCCCGGCGACAGCTGGGGGACGGTGCGCAGCGTGACTGAGCCCGGCGTGTCGAGAAGAAAGTCGGTGGGGAAGCTCCAGCGCGTCCCGGACGGCAGCTGAGCCGGCGGCGGCCCGAGGTGGCCGACGAGCCAGGCCGCAAGGCCAAGGGCCGCCGCCAGGCTGGCGCAGGTCACCAGCCAGGGCAGGGGGGAGTCCCGCCGTGGGGGGCGCCTCTCCAGCATCCGTTGCAAGGGCGGCGTGCGCGCCGCGTCGCCCTGGTGGGCAGCGGCGAGGGCTGAGCGCAGCGCGTCGTCTTCCTCTGACTTCATGCCGCTTCCTCCAGGGCAAGCAGCGCCACAAGACGGCGCTTTCCTCGCTGGTAATGGACCCGGGCCGTACCGAGCGCAACCCCCATGACGCCTGCCGCGTCCTCGATGCTCAGGCCGTGAAAGAAGACCAGGTCGAGCACCTCCCGCTGCCTCGCCGCCAGCCGTCCCAGCGCTTCTCGGACGCGCGCACCGCGCTGGCGGGACTCGAGCTCCTCGTCCACCGAAGGCACCGCGGCCGGAGCCAACGTCCCCTCCCACCACCGCCCCAGGGCGGCGTCGCGAAACCACCGGCGCCGCCGCGACTACGCGGCGCCGATGCGTACCACCGAGAAGAGCCAGGTCTTGAAGGAGGAGCGCTCGGCGAAGCGGGCGGTACCGTCCAGCACCCGCAGGTAGGCGGACTGGAGCACCTCCTCGGCCTCGCTCGCATTCCAGCGGCAGCAGCTCAGCGCCCACGCGAAGGCCGCGGGATGAAGCTGCGCGAGCTGCTGCTCGATGTCTCCTCGGTCCATGAGTCGTCGACATCAGACCACCTACCCCGGGGGGTTCGCGAAGACGCACGCCGAAGCGTCGCCTTCCTGGGCACCACCATCCGGCGTCTCCTCGCTGAAGTAGACGCAGACGAAGCTTTCATCCCAGCACTCGGTGAGCTGGGCGCCCGGACCGGCGTCGGCCTGCAGGAGGTCCGCCTCGGCCTGCCCAGCACCGGTGGCGTTCCAGCGGGAGGTGACGTGCCCGACCTCGAGCCCGTTGGCCGTGCCAAGCGGTGTCCCGTCGGCGTCCAGCAGGAGGGCCCCCGAGCCATCGGCGGCGTACACCGCCCCGACGCCGACGGCGGTTGGCCACCCGGTGGGCGGGCTCATTCCCGTCAGGTGCAGCTGCACTTCCCGGGCAGGGGCCTGCGTCTGCCACGCCGCGACAAGCTGGCCAGTCTGCGGGTAGCCAACCGGGTCGAGCTGGTGGGCAAGGCCGAAGTCCACCGAGAAGGTGCCCTGGTTGGGCCCGTCCGCGCCGACGCCCTGGGAGGCGCCCTGCAGAAACGGCTGGAAGCCCGCGTCCGCCTCGGACTTCGGACGGAGCTGCAGCGTGAAGGCGTAGGCGGCGGGCCCGACGCCTTGGACGACGAGCTCCCACGCCACCGGGGACAGTGCGTCGCTGAAGGGCCCCCAGCGTGCGCTGTCCGGGCCCACCGCCGAGGGCGGATTCTGGGCAATGGACACCACCGTGTCGAGGACGGTCCCCACCTCCTGGTTGACGGAGGCGCTCGTCTGTCGCGTCAGGACGTAGAGCCCCGAAGGCCCTGTCCCCACCGGCCCGCCAGCACTGGCCGTGGCACCCGTCCCCGCGTCCGGGACGGAGACGTCGAGCGCCTGCCGGGAGGGAAGCGCCTTGGAGAAGGACAGGTTGGACGTGTCCGCCGCTCCGCATCCCGTCAGGAGACAAACCCACAACAAGAGCTGCTTCCGCATGGCACCCTCCAGGCGCGCGCGCGCCTTTCGTTTGGAGGCTTGGTGGTGCGGGGCGGCTGTCCATAGGACACCGCTTCTTCAGAAAAAGGAGCGCTCGCCCTGTGCTGCAGTCCTTACCGGGGGCTCGGGCTAGCCGAAGGGGTCCACGGCGACGATGCTTGCCGCGTGGTGGACGGCGAGGAGGACTGCCGCCAGGCCAAGGGAGGCAAACCAGCTGCACACCAGCGCCACCTTCTGGGGGTGCTGGAAGTGCTTCACCGCGAACCAGAAGACGTAGAAGGGGATGAGGAGCACCATCAGCCCCGTCCCCAGGCTGCGCCGGAAGGCGAAGGCGAGAATGGGCAAGGACAGCCCCGCCGCCACGAGGGCGAAGAAAGCGCCTGCCCAGCCAAGCAGCGTCACGTAGAGTGCATCCCCACGCCGGGCGGGATAGCAGGAGTGGGGGGCCGCTGCCCACTGTCGTTCCGTCCCAAAGGAGCCGACGATGAATGCCTTCCGCAAACTCATGCTCTGGGTGACGTCCGGTGGCCTGCTCGGGGGCTTCGTCGGCGCGCTGGTGACTCGCAGCGTCGCGCCCACGTTTTACGCGCCCATCAGCAAGCGGGTGTCCGCGACGCTGTGCGACTGCGCCGCGGCCTCGCTCACCGCGGATGCGATGTTTCGCTGGACCTTCATCGGCATCATCGTCGGCGCGGTGGGCGGGCTGCTGTTGGGCCTCTTCGCCGCGATGGCGAGGAAGAAGCCGGCCGACGCGCCACCCGCTTCGGCGAAGGCCGGCTGACCGAGCGCACCAGCGCCCACTTCTCGGGCCGGGCGAGGCGCTTCAGCGCCGCCTCGCGCCGCAGCGCGGCCCCCCGGTCCTTGGCTGCTTCGCGGTAGACGAGGCTCACCGGGCAGCGGCTCCGGGTGTAGGCGGCGCCCTTGCCCGCCGCATGGGCGGCCAGGCGCCGCGGGACGTCGTTGGTGATGCCGGTGTAGAGGCTTCCGTCCCGGCAGCGAAGCATGTAGACGCACCACCCCTGCCCGGCGACGGCCACGGCCGGTGAGGCTACCACCCCCCGTCCGACGCGCTTGGCCCCAGAGAGCCCGGCGTGCTAGGCGACCCACCCGCCATGAACGCTCATCCCTCCTTGCGTACGACGTGTCTCCTGGCCGCGCTTTCTGCCGCCGCCTGCTCTCGCTCCACGGACAAAGTCACCATCGACTTGCGCCGCCCCAGCCAGGGCACGCCGGTGGCCACCTACGCCGGTGGCGTCCTCACCACCGAGGACGTCAACAAGGCCCTGGCCCAGCTGCCGCCCATGGTGCGCCTGCGGTACCAGAGCCCGGCGCAGAAGAAGGAATTCGTCGAGCGCCTCGTCACCATGGAGCTTCTGGCGCGGGAGGCCGTCCGCGAGGGGCACGCCAAGGACCCGGAGGTGGTGGAGACGGTGAAGAATGTCCTGGCCCAGAAGCTGGTGAAGGACGAGCGCGAGAACAAGACGCCGCCCGTCACCGACGAGGAGGTGCAGGCCTATTACGACGCGCACACCGCCGACTTCGTCCGCCCGGAAACCTGGCGGGTGAGCACCATCTTCCTCGCCATCCCGGAGAATGACGCCGCGAAGCAGAAGGCACAGCTGGCCAAGGCCGAGAAGCTCTTGGCTCAGGCCCAGAAGCTGAAGCCCGAGGACTGGAGCGGCTTCGGGCAGCTGGCGAAGGCCAACTCCGATGACCCGTCGAAGGTGCTGGAAGGGGACTTGCGGGCCCTCACCGCGGCCGACTTGAGCAGCCGCTACGGCCCGGACGTGGCCCAGGCCGCGCAGGCGTTGAAGCAGCCGGGGGACCTCTCCGGCCTCGTCCGCGCCAAGACGGGCGTGCACATCCTCAAGCTGCGTCTGCACAACCCCCAGACGACGCAGGCCCTGGCCGACGTGAAGGCGCAGCTGCACACCCGGCTGCAGAACGAGCACCGGAACCAGGCCTATGAGAAATTCATCACCGAGCTCAAGACGAAGGCCGACTTGAAGGTGGACGAGTCCGCGCTGGCCAAGGTGGTGGTGGACATCAACCCCCGCGCCGGAGCGCCCGCTGGGCCGACGACGATGACGCCCGCCCCGATGAGCCTCCCCGTCCCCACCGTTCCGCCGGCGACGACACCAGCGCCGACACCCACCCCGCGCCCCCACGAATGAGACGCTGGGCCCTCCTGCTCGCCCCGGGGCTCGTCTTGGCCTGCGCGCGGCGGGGGGCCCCGGAGCTCGACCCGTCCGTGGTGGCCACGGTGAACCAGGAGGCCATTCCCGTCGTCGAGTTCGAGCGCGAGCTGGCCCTGGCCTACGAGGTGCCTGAGGGCACGCCGGCCATCGCGCCGGACCAGCTGTTGGCCCTGAAGCAAACCGTCCTCCAGGGGCTGGTGGACCGCCAGCTGTTGCTCCAGGACGCACACGCCAAGGGCATCGCCGTCGCGCCCTCTTCCGTGCTGGCCACCGTCTCGCGCCTCAAGGCCGAGTACCTCGACGCCGGCTTCCAGGAGGCCCTGGCCCTGGGCCGGTTGAGCGAGGCCGACTTCGAGCGGAAGACGGCGGCGCGGCTCACCGTGGAGAAGCTCGTCGACGAGGTGGTGTACGAGCGGGTGGCCGTCACCGAGGACGAGCTCCAGGGCTACCTCGAGTCCCACGCCGCCGAGTTCCAGGAGCCGGAGCAGGTGCACGCCGCCCAGCTCGTGGTCAAGGACGTCGAGGACGCCCGGCGCCTCCGGGAGGAGCTGCGCGGGGGGGCGAAGTTTGCCGCCGTCGCCCGCGCCCATTCGCTCTCCGCGGACGGCCGCTTGGGCGGCGACCTGGGCTGGTTTCCACGGGGAGTGATGCCTCCCGAGTTCGACAAGGTGGCATTCTCGCTGGAACCGGGGCAAATCTCGGATGTGGTGACGAGCGAATACGGCTTTCACATCTTCAAGGTCCTCGAGCGCCGGCCAGCCCACCGGAAGGAGCTGGCCCAGGTGCGCCGCGAGGTGGAGCGGCGCCTTCTGCGCGACAAGAAGGAGAAGGCCCAGGCGGCCTATGTCCACTCCTTGCGCGACCACGCCGCCATCCGCATCAACGAGGGCGCCCTCGCCAAGGCAAGCGGGCCGCGGCTGGCCGGAGCCAGCCGGCCCGCCGAGGAGACCAGGCCATGAGGCGCAGCGCCCAGGCCCTGGCCTGCCTCCTCATGGGGCTGGGCCTCGCCCTTCTGCCCCGGGCGGTGCGGGCGGAGCTCGTGGACCGCGTCGCCGCCGTGGTGAACAACGAGATTATTACCCTCGGCGAGGTGATGAAGCGGGCCAGCCCGGACCTCCAGCGAGCGGACCAGGAAACGGCGCCGGAGGACCGGGCCAAGAAGCACGAGGAGATTACGCGCAAGGTGCTGGACGCCCTCGTGGACGAGAAGCTGCTCGACCAGGAGCTGCGCGAGTCGAAAATCACCGTCGAGGACAAGCAGGTCGACCAGGGCGTCCAGGAGGTGATGAAGCAGTACAACTTCACCGCCGACCAGCTGGCGCAGGCGGTGGCCAACGAGGGCCTGAGCCTCACCGACTACCGAGAGCAGCTGCGCAAGCAGCTCGGCCGCTTCCAGCTTCTGAGGGAGAAGGTGGCCAAGCTGGTGAAGGTCTCCGACGCTGACATCCGCAGCGAGTACGACCGGATGGCACGCGACGAGGGAAAGGAGATTGAAGTCCACGTCCGCCACATCGTCGTGGCGGTCTCCGAGACCGCGCCGCCCGACGAGGTGGACAAGGCGCTGGCCGCCGCCACCGCCATCGCCGTCGAGGCCCGGCAGCCCGGCGCCGACTTCTCCGAGCTGGCCAAGAAGAAGAGCCAGGGGTCGAGCGCCGCGGATGGTGGCGACTTGGGCTTCTTCAAGCGCGGCGCCATGGTGCCCGCCTTCGAGAAGGTGGCCTACAGCCTGAAAGCCGGTGAGGTGTCCGACCCGGTGCGCACCAGCGTCGGCTGGCACGTCCTCAAGCTGGAGGAGCGCCGCGCCATCGGCCTTCTGCCGCTGGCGGAGTTGCGGCCTCAAATCGAAGAGAAGCTGCGCCGCGACCTCTCCGAGCGCGCCCGGGTGCAGTACGTGAAGACGCTGCGGCAGGCGGCGGTGGTGGACATCAAGCTCGGTCCGCAGGCCGTGACGGAGACGAAAGTCCAGTGACCCTCCCCAGGGTGGGCATCTCCATGGGCGACCCCTCGGGGATTGGCCCGGAGGTGCTGGCCGCGGCGCTGGCTCAGCCCGACGTCCTCTCGGCCCTCGTCCCCATCGTCTTCGGTGACGGGCCCTCCCTGGAGCGCTTCCCCGCACTGCGCCACCTGGAGCGGCTCACCGAAGGCACGCTGAGCAAGTCCAGCGGGCCGGCGCTGGTGGCGCTCACCACGCTGCCCGAGAAGGACCGCCGCCCGGGCAAGCCCTCGCGCGCGGGCGGCAAGGCGCAGCTGGCCTACGTCAGGGCCCTGGTGGCGGCGGCCAAGGCCGGCACCGTGGACGCCCTGTGCACCGCGCCCGTCTCCAAGGAGCAGATTCTCCGCACCGGCACGCGCTTCTTCGGGCACACGGAGCTCCTGGCGGAGGCTTTTGGCTGCGAGGTGCTGATGCTCATGGACGGGCCGAGGGTGCGCGTGGCGCTGGCCACCAACCACCTGGCCCTGCGCGACGTGCCCAAGGCCCTCAGCGTGCCGCGCCTGACGGCGCAGCTGCAGCTGCTCTCGGCGGCGCTGAAGCCGGGCCTCGGACGTCCCCCGCGCCTGGCCGTCACCGGCCTCAACCCGCACGCCGGAGAGGGCGGGCTGCTTGGCGACGAGGAGGTCCGCACCATCGCCCCGGCCGTGGCCCGCGCGCGCCGTCGGGGCGTGGACTGCACCGGGCCGCTTCCGGCCGATGGGCTCTTCGCCCACCCCGAGCGAATGCCCTTCGACGCGGTGCTCGTCATGTACCACGACCAGGGGTTGGTGGTGGCCAAGGCCCTGGACTTCGACAGCACGGTGAATGTCACCCTGGGCCTGCCCTTGCCGCGCACCTCACCGGACCATGGCGTGGCCTACGCGCTGGCGGGGACGGGACAGGCCAGCGCCCTGCCCATGGTGTCGGCGCTTCTCAAGGCCGCGGCCCTGGCCGCGCCGCGGCGGCTGCCCAAGGCTCTGGCGAAGGCCCGAGGGGACAAGACGGCGTAGGGCTTGGGTTACGCTTTCCTCCCGGACGATGGCGCGGCTCCCCTTCCTTTTTCTCCTGTGTGTCTGTGCCGTGCCCGGCCGCGCCCTCGCGTCTCCGGCAGCGGATGCGGGCACGCCCGAGGACACGGACGCCCAGGACCGGGACGCGAAGCTCGAGCGCTTCAAGGCCATCCTCGCCCGCTTTCCGAAGGACCCGGACGCCAACTTCAACATCGGCATCCTCTACCAGCTGAAGGAGGAGCCCCAGCGCGCGCTGCCGCACTTCGAGACGGCGCTGAAGGCGGACAAGGAGGACTGGCATTCGCTGGCGAGGCTTGTGCAAGTGAACCAGGCGCTCGGGAAACTGAAGGCCCGGGACCGCTCTCGCGCGCACCTCTTGGCCCTCTACCGCGCGGGGAAGGTGGTTTACCCCAACGCCCAGGTGGCGACCGTCTTCAGCCGCGACCTCTTCCGCCTCGGAAAGTACTGGGTCGTCGCCCTCGAGTCCTACGAGCCGGCCGCACAGCACGGCACGCTCTACAGCTTCGAGGTCCTCTCCAAGCCCGAGGCCGGACAGAAGCTGCGCACCCTCACCCTCGGGTCCACCGAGCCCGCCGCGCTCCCGCGCGCCGATGGGGGGACGAAGGAACGTCTCTTCCTCCTCGTCGGCCACTGGCCGGATGGCACGCAGGTGCCCTACCGCGTCTTCGACAACGAGCCCACCTACGACGCCCTCCGCAAGGAGGTGCTCGCCATCCTGTCGAGCGAGCTCCCCAACGGCGTCGGGCCGCCGGCCTCCAACTGACGTCGAAAAAAATGGGCCGGCGAGTGCCTGGTTTCTGGCCGAAGGGAGATGCGAGGATGCAAAGACGCCCCCGGGGACCACACCTTGCGCCCGGGCGGAGGCCACCTTTGATGAGAGCTCTCGTGCTGTCGGTTGCGACGTTGGCGTTTCTCGGCTGTGGCAGCAGTGTCGACGTCACGCCCTGGGTGGGCAGCTGGACCGCCAGCGTGGCCCAGACGGAGACGTGCTCCGGGTCCTCCGGGAGCCACACCGACGGGCTCACTGGCGCCATCATCATCGCCGCCGGCCCCAACTCCGGGACCATCATCACCGAGCCAGCGAATGGCTGCGACTTGACGTGGGCCGTGAGCGGCAGCAGCGCGACGCTCACCGCCAACGTCACCTGTCCCACGGTGCCCGCCTCGGTGCCCGGGACGTGGGCCGCCACCTTCACCACCGGCCTGCTCACGCTCAATGGCAGCACCATCGGCGTCAGCGACAGCGGGAGCGCCATCTTCACGCCCACGGGCGACCCGGCGCAAAATTGCACCTTCAATCAATCGGGGTCGTTCAGTAACTGACGCTCGCGCGGCGCGAATTTCCCTGGGTTGCGGAGCGCGGGGGCGTGGGGAGATGCTTCCCGCCGGTGCTTTGAGGGGGCCCGCTTCCGCTTCCCCCCGGGGCAAAAGGGGAGGGACGTCTCGATGAAAGCCTGTGTCTTGTGTGTGTCCGCGCTTCTTGGGTGGGGCTGTGGCAGCAGCAGCAGCGGTGGCCCGGTCTCCGCCGCCTGGCTGGGGACTTTCAGTGCCGACGTGACGCAGGTGGAGACGTGCTCCGGGGAGCAGCACACCGACACGCTGACGGGGAGCATCACCATCGGCACGGGCAGCACCGGTGGCACCATCGTCACCCAGCCCTCCGATGACTGCGACTTGACGTGGACGGTGAATGGCACCTCCGCCGCCATCGTCTCTGGCACCACCTGTCCCACCGTGCCTGGCTCGGTGGGCGGGACGTGGACGCCCACCTTCAACTCAGGAAGCCTCAGCCTGAGTGGCACCACGGGCAGCACCAGCATCAGCATCAACGACAGCGGGACGGCCGTCTACGTCAACGGCACCACCCAGACGTGCACCTTCACCCAGTCCGGCACCTTCACCAAGTAGGGCCCCAGGGAAGCGGGCTGCCGCCAGGACAGCGTCCGTCACGCCGCGCGAAGGGTAATCTCGGCGATTTCCGGCGAGGCCCCGAGCCGCATGCGCGGGCCCCAGGTGCCGGTGCCGCGGTGGGTGTACACCCAGATGCCGAAGAGTTTCCGCAGGCCGCTCAGCACGGGCTGGCTCAGCCAGACGAAGAGGTGAAAGGGGAAAATTTGTCCCCCGTGCGTGTGGCCTGACAGCTGGAGGTGCACGCCGGCCTCGGCCGCGGTGCGCGCCGCCGCGGGCTGGTGCGCGAGAAGGACGCGCGGGACGCCTTCTGGCGCACCGGCGAAGGCCAAGTCCGGACGGCAGGCGTGGTCCGGGTGGAAGCGGATGCCCTGCAAGTCCGGCACGCCGCCGAGGGCGAGCTCGCTGCCGCCACGCGAGATGACGCGGTGGCTGTTGCGCAGCACGGTGAGCCCCAGGCGGTCCACTTCCGCCTCCCACTCCGGCCCGCCCCAGTAGTACTCGTGGTTGCCGGTGACGTAGTAGACGCCAAACCGCGCGCGCAGCCCGCCCAAGGGGGCCACGAAGTCGCGCACCGCCGACACCTGGCCGTCCACCAAGTCCCCGGTGACGGCCACCACGTCCGGGGACAGCGCATTCACCCGCGCCACCACGCGGCGCAGGAAGGGCTCGTCCGTCGCCTCGCCGATGTGCAAGTCGGAAATCTGGACAATGCGCAGCCCCTCCAGGCCAAGGCCCAGGCCCGGCAGGCGCACCGTCACCCGGCGCAGCTGCAGCACCAGCGCGGCGCTGAAGAGCGCCCAGCCGGTGAGAAGCACCGTCAACCCGAGGATGGCCAGCGCCTGGACGCGGGCCTCGTGCACCCGGGCCGCGCCGTGGGGAAAGCCGTGCAGCAGCCCGAGACACAGGCGGAGAGCGTCGGTGGCCAGGGTGGAGGTGAGGAGGATGCCCGCCGCGCCCAGCCAGAAAGTCCCGAAGGCGAAGAGGCTGCTCGACAGACGGTTGGCCACCGTCCGGACGAGGAAGAAGCCCACCGGGACGGAGGCCACCGCCAGGGCGAGGAGCGTCCAGCCCAGCGCTGCCCAGACGGCCGGCAGCTGGGTGTCCGAGAGAAGCCGCACGCCCGGGTAGAGGTGCAGCAGCGCGAACAGCGCCGTCACGGCCAGAAACGAGCGAAGAAGCCGACGGCGGCGGGGGAAACTGTCTGCCATGAGGGTGTTGCGAGCTGTAACAGCCCGCTCTCGCTGCTGCAGCCCGCGACGACGGACGGTGTTGCGAAGGACACCCACCTGTCACGCAATGGGCAGCCCCCTCGAGCGTTCTTCTCGGTGCAGGTCGTCAAACAGGCGGCCTGCTTCGGGAGTACTGCATCATGAATTCCATCGTTGCCGAGAAGCGAATCCAGTCCTTCGGTCTTCCCTTGTTGGTCATCGCGCTCTGCGTCTTCTACATGCTCGGCGCCGCGGCGCTCGTCGTCGAGGCGATGAAGTCGGGTGAGCTCGCCAGCACAGCCGCGGCCCACGCTGGTGTGCCGCTCATCGCCTGCGTCCAGGCCTCCTAGGTGGACGCCTCCGGAGCCGCCAGGGCCCTCAGCGCCTCCGCATTCTCGGCCTCCAGCAGTCCCTCCTTGAGCAGCACGGCCAGCGCAGCCTTCGGGACGCACCACAGCTGCCTCGCCTCGTCCAGCTGCCCCAGGCGTGCGATGGCGCGCACCCGGGGCTCCTTCCGGTAGGCGTGGTTGAGGGCCTGCACCAGGGCCTCGACGTCCGGCACCGCCCAGCGCTGTTTCGAGTCTCCCACCGCCACCCAGAGCTCCGGTGGTGCGATGCGGACGTCCAGGACGGAAAACCCGCGCGCCTCCATGCACTGGCACAGGGCCCCCACCAGCTCGTCGGGCCGTACGTCGAGGGCCACCGACAGCCCCCCTTGAAGCGCTCCTCTGGCGCAGAGTGCGAGGAGGGTTGGCTGGCCCGGAGGAAGCGCCGGCGCCTCGGAAAGCAGGCCCAGGGCCTTGAGTCTCTGGACGTCCGCCCCCGGCACGAGCGCCTCCTTCCCCCCAGCGAGGCACCAAGCCTAGCCGTGCGCGGTGGCCGCGACACGTGCCGGCGCGGGGCCCACCACGCAATTCTTCCCGAGTCGCTTGGCCTCGAAGGTGCGCTCGTCGGCCTTGGCCAGGACGTCCTCGAAGGCCAGCCCGTCCTCGGGCCAGCTGGCCACCCCGACGCTCATCGTCAGCCGGAGCTCGCCGCGGCCGATGGGCACCCGCAGCCCGGCCACCTCCAGGCGCAGGCCGTCGAGGCGCAGCACGGCCTGCGCTGCGTCCGTCGCCGGAAAGGCGAGGACGAATTCGTCGCCTCCCAGACGCGCCGCGAGGTCGCTCTTGCGGATGGACTGCCTGAGTCGACGGGCCACGGCCTGCAATGCGAGGTCCCCGCCGGCATGGCCGTGGGCGGTATTCATCTCCCGGAAGCTGTCCAAGTCCGCGACGGCGATGGCCAGGGACTCGCCCCGGCGGCGGGCGCGGCTCATCTCCTCCTCGAGGCGCTCCTCGAACCAGGCCCGGTTGGCGAGCCCGGTGAGCCCATCCGTCCCGGAGAGGTAACGCCAGCGACGGCCGCGCAGGGCGACGGCGGCGCTCATCACGCCGGCGCCGGCCAGCACCACCATCCGCGCAATCTGCGAGCTCCAGGCGAAGTCCCCGTACCCCGTCGGCCGGCGGGACATGGCCGCCATGTCCCAGTGGCCAGCGGCGTAGGCGGAGAGGCCGGCGAACTCCGCCACCGCCAGGCCCGAGGCCAGCACGCACAGCCGCCAGTCGTAGCGCAACCCGGCGCTGGCGATGGCCAGGAAGTACACCTCGAAGACGACGCGGCTATTCACCGCGGTGAGAGGACGGCCAAGCACGAAGAAGATGGCCAGCCCGGCGCTCACCAGGGTGACGTCGACGACGATGCTCAGCGCCCCCATCCACGGTCGGTAGGCGTAGCGGACTCCGGCCCAGATGAGCAGCGCGGCCAGGAAGGCGGACAGCGTCAAGAAGCGCCCCACCATGGACTCGGTGCTCATGAAGGCCACCCGCGCCGGGACGCCGCCAATCCTCAAGAGTGGGGTGAGCTGGATGAGGGCCAATAGCCCGATGGAGGCCAGACGCACCTTGGCCACGAGCCTCTCGCCGCTCTCGCCGGCTTCGACGACCAGCCGGTTTCGTTCCTGGAGGGCGCGACGGAGACGTCCTGCGAAGCCGCGCAGGGTCCGAAGCAAACCCGGGCGGGACAGCCCCGCAGAGGTTCTCACTTGAAACGGAAGTCTACCCTCGCCGCTGGAAACCTCGCCCGGGGTAAATTCTGACGCGTCCTCGCCGCCGAGGCGCACGACGCGCGCTGCATACTTTGTGCACAGCGCAAAGGGAGGCCCCGGCACCTGGGGCCACGCCGCTTCCTTGCCTGCTCTCACCCTTCCTTCTGCGCCACGGCGGACGGGCCAGGAGGAGGCTTTGGGGCGTGGGCCGTGTAACCCAGCCAGGCGGCACCGGCGGCAATCACCACGCAGGCGACGCCTCGCCGCAGCCCCACGCGCTGGCCGAGGAAGAGCCAGCCGATGAGGGCCGCGAAGACGACACTCGTCTCCCGAAGCGCGGACACCGGGCCCAGGGGCGCGTACTGCATCGCCCAGAGAATAAGGCCATAGGCCAGAAGGGACAGGAGGCCGGCACCCGCCGCCCGGGCGTTGTCGGCCAGCGGCCGCACGAGACTCTTCACGTCGCGAAACAGCACGTAGAGCAGCGGCATGCCCACGCCCCACACGAGGCACATCCACACCGCGTAGCCCAGCGCAGTCCCGGAGAGCCGCACGCCCACCCCGTCCGTGACGCTGTAGGCGCCGATGAAGCCGCCCGTCCCCAGGGCCGCGGGCACGCTGCCCAGGCTGAAGCGCCCGCCCTCGAAGGCCAGGGCGAGGATGCCGCAGGCGACAAGGACGACGCCCAGGGTGGTGGACAGGCTGAGGCGCTCGTTGGCGAAGAGGGCGGCCCCCAGCGTCACCACCAGGGGCGAGGAGCCGCGGGCGATGGGGTACGTCTGGACGAAGTCCCCTTCCCGGTAGGCGCGGATGAGGAAGAGGTAGTAGCCGACGTGGAGGACGCCGGAGAGAAGCACATAGGGCCAGCTGGGCACGGCCGGGTGCGAGACGAAGGGCAGCGCCACGGCGCACACCCCCACCACCACCACGCTCATCATGGTGGTCGTGAAGAGGCGGTCCGCCCCGCTGCGCAGCATGGCGTTCCACGAGGCGTGAAGCAGGGCGGCACCGAGGACCGCCAGGAGGACGAGGGGCGGCACCTCTTCCGGGCCTCAGACGTTGAAACGAAAGTGCATGCAGTCGCCGTCCTGCACCACGTACTCCCGGCCCTCGACGCGCAACAGGCCCTTCTCGCGCACGGCGGCCTCGCTGCCGTACTTGAGGAGGTCCTTCCAGTCGAAAACCTCGGCCTTGATGAAGCCGCGCTCGAAGTCCGAATGGATGACGCCCGCCGCCTCGGGCGCCTTGGCGCCGCGGTGGAACGTCCAGGCCCGACACTCGTCCTCGCCCACGGTGAAGTACGTCTGTAGTCCAAGCAATGCGTAGCCGGCCCGCACCACCTTGTGCAGCCCTGGCTCGGACAGGCCCACCGACTCCAGGAAAGCGGGCCGCTCCTCGGGCGGCAGCTGCTGGATTTCGGCCTCGATGGCCGCGGCCAGCACCACCACCTCGGCGTGCTCGTCGGCCGCGATTTTTCGCACGGCCTGGACGTGCTTCTCCTGTTCCTCCCGGCCCAGCTGGGCCTCGGAGATGTTGGCCACGTAGAGGACGGGCTTGTCGGTGAGGAGGAAGAGGTCCCGCAGCCGGACGCGCTCCTCGTGGGTGAGGCCCTGGGCCCGCACCGGCCGGGCGGCGTCGAGTCCGGCCTTCACCCGCTCGAGGAGGGCGAGCTCCAGCTTGGCCTCCTCTCCGGCCTTGCCACCGGCCTTGGCCGTCTTCTGGGTGCGCTCCCGTCGCTTGTCGACGGTGTCCAAGTCCTTGAGACAGAGCTCGGTGTCCACCACATCGTGGTCCCGGCTTGGGTCGATTCCACCCTCGACGTGGACGACGTTGGGGTCCTCGAAACACCGGAGGACGTGCAGCACCGCGTCCACCTGGCGGATGTTGGCCAGGAATTGGTTTCCCAGGCCCTCGCCCTTCGAGGCCCCGCGGACGAGGCCGGCGATGTCCAGAAACTCCAGCGTGGCGTGCAGCGTCTGCTTCGGCATCACCAGGGCCGAGAGCTGGT
>Ga0302325_10019200_pt1 | contig 14384 bp, 8 predicted proteins | sample Palsa_T0_2_FD_201948 | JGI IMG/M metagenome (GOLD analysis project Ga0302325, IMG submission 201948) | Peat permafrost microbial communities from Stordalen Mire near Abisko, Sweden - Palsa_T0_2 | ecosystem: Environmental > Terrestrial > Soil > Palsa > Peat permafrost | place: Sweden: Abisko... | reverse complement strand
AGACCGCCGCAGAGACGGCGGTCAGGAATAGGAGATCACGCTCCCGATGCAACCAAAGTGCGACACTGAGTCCGACAACCAAGAGGACAGAAAGGGCCGCGCCGCGCTTGCTCCCAAAGGCGAAAATAATGATCGAAGGGTGAACATATTGTGAGTAACTGCGCAGGCAAGTGAGCCATTGCGATATCCACCCCGGAACCACAATGAAGCTAATGAGCGTGAGTGCGAGCAGCGAGATGGCAAGGCTTATCGCAAATCGTTTTCGCTCGCGCCAGCCTGCGAGTGTCCAGACCAGCATCGGCAGTAGCACGGGAATTGCGATCTGGGGCTTTCCCGCAGCCAATGCAGCCAGCGCGGCAGCCTGAATCGGGCGACCGGAGCGGAGCAGCGCCAGGCTGCCAACGATCAGGCCGAAGAATAACAGCGTGGGCTGCCGCATTTGCAGAGCATTGATTACCGGATAGCTAGAGAATGCCAGAAGCGCGTAGGTGGCCGTAGATGTGTCCCACTTCCTCCGCAGCCAGCCAATGGACAACGCCACCATGGAAGCAAAGAGGGATAGGGCGATCTTGTCGGCCGTGTGAAAGTCGAGCAGGCTAAGGATTAGCAGCGGAAACGTGGCCTGAATCGGATAGGCAAGACGACGATCATTTGTTATGTTAAGCGATCTCGCCGTCACCCCATAGGAAAACATTTGATCCCGCTCTGCAACTTCCCGCCCATAGGGGTTTTCGTGGCACAGGACGGCCCGACCGGCATTCCATAACTGGAAGTAGTCGTTTACGGCACCAGCCCTCAGCCCCATCCTGCTGACAGATGTAAGGCACGTCGCGTAGTACCACGACACGGCTAAACACAGGACGGCAAGGATTGCGCCTCGGGGCTTCATTCTTTACGGTCCTCCCTAGTTCCGTTTCTGGCGGCAGAGTCATGCAACGAGCTAGTCATGGACGGCTGGCCGCTCCTGATTTTGGCAAACATGAAGTGGTCCGCAAACAAGATCCTCGCATTACGTCTAGTCTCTGGCTGGGGTTACAAGATTAGTGTCCAAGGGTTCGCGCAATGGTTTGCGCGATTTGATCGATGCCCCGAGTTTGAGCATCGGCTTTTCGATCAACACATAGGAAGCGACCGCACAACCGGCCACCATGAGCAAGGTTAAGATGATCGAGTGCGTGCGCTCCGGCGTAAATGGTTGCTGCCACAGGTATAGCGAATAGCTCAACACGCCGATCACTGAGGCAACAGGATTGTTGAGAATCCAGTCCTGGCGTTCGATTAGAAGAAAAACCCAGAGCGCGATCAATAGCGGCACAGCTCCCCAAAACATGCTCATGCTGCCGCGCCAGCACACGCAAGCCAATGTCCACGCGGTTACCGGAACGGCGATCACAATGGCGGTGGACTCGGCCATCCATTGGCAGCGCTCACGAATTTGCCGTTCATAGATCGCCAGCAGACTCCCAGCCGCAACGCTGTCCATGGTGCCGGGGAAAGAATAGTGGACATAAGCGGCAGCATAGGGCGATGGACTCAAGGCAAGCGCCAGACGAAATCCAGCAGCTGCCAGCATGGTAATCCACGCGACACGCGCGCGAAACCGAAAGACCAGCAACAAGGCCAAAGGCCAGAGGAGGTAGAACTGCTCTTCCACCGACAGTGACCATAGATGTTGGAATAATAGCGGGGTGCTGTTCAGGCGATAGGAAATCGTATACGTGACAGCGTACAGCAAAGCGGAGCGGGAAGCTGGCGACAACAGGGCGACAATGAAAATATATGTAAATGCCGCAGGGAAAATCCGAAAGCACCGCCTCCGATAAAAGGCCACGAGATCGATCCGCCCCTCGTGCTCGTATTCCTTTTGTAGCAGCCTGGTAATGAGATAACCCGAAAGAACAAAAAACACGTGGACACCGAAGGCGGAGAGCAAAACCGGCGCCCCCGAGCCGCCCCACAAGTGGCCGACGATGACGAACAGGATCGACATCGCTCTGAGCCCATCGAGAGAGGGTATCCGATTTGCTGACGCGGACTTCATCGCTACCTTTCCCTGAAAGTATCACAGCCGCGGGGCTTATAAGCGGCCAAACTGGCACAGGAGGTGCCGGCGGTCGGTTAACCTGCTCGGTCGGCGAGTAGGAAATCGCCGGCGGATTTCTGCTCCATGGTTCGAGCTAATTCGCCTGCGTTTTCAATGGTGCCGCCACAGTTGCAGGCGCGCGTTCAAACAGGACCGCAATTTTGTCGGTGTAAATCGGATGCCAGGCCGGAGAGTGCTGTAAAACATAAGCCGGAGGTTTGCCGACCTCTAACAGGACGTAGTCGATCTTGTACTTATCCAGAACTTCAAACGGCGACTGGATCAACACAGCCTTGAGATAATCGTTGAAAGTACCATTGAACACAAAGATGTCGGTGCGGCCATCCATAAACGGCTTCAACTCGGGTGCATTCCATTCCATGTATCCGCCCCACCAGTCCTGGTTGAAGATCCGCCCGTTGATGTGCTGCCGCTGCATGAATTCCAGAGCGGCCGTGGGGTATTCTTCATTCACTTTCTGCTGTAGCTGTGCCGTTGAAGGAAAGAAGAAGATCATCGCGCCGACAACAGCCGCGATAATGATGGCGTTAAGCCACGGTTTATCAAGTTCCCGTTCATACGGCGGAAACAGGTTCAGACGTGGCGCAAGTATCGGTACCATGACCAGGCCCGCGAAGAACAAGAACCGCTGATGCGAGAGCGCAGCCCAAAGAGCAAACGCGGTTAGCAGTACCTCATCCAATCGCCAGCGGCGGCGGGAGAACAGTGCAGCCGCCAACAACGCCACAATCATGATCAGCGCCAGCTTGCCGTACCGGTTGCTGAAGTCCACAGACTGCCACTCCACGAGGTGCTGCATGACGCCTTGCTGGCGGAGAAGAAGTGTATATGGATACAACACGAGCTTGTAGCCAAAGGGGTTGACAAAGAGCGCCGCCAGGGAAGCGCCCAATGCCAGCAGCAGTTTTCTTAACTCCACGGAACTCCACCGATGTGCCACAACCAAACCCCACTCCCCTTCCACCAGACCGGAGGCGATCGTTAGTGCCAGGACGATCACGCCAAAGACCCAGGAGCCGTGAAGACTGATCCAAAGGACAAACAACGGTGGCAAGAGCCAAAGGCCCTTTCCGGCCCGCCGAAAACGGTCCAGCACGAGCAGCAGCCCTACCATGCACAGCCAGCCGAATAGCAGCGTGCGGGGACCGATGGACACGGTCCCAAGGCAAATAGCGCCCAACGTGGCGACTGCGGCGTCCTTGCAATCGGCCCCGGCCTGGCATGACCGGTAATAGACGCCGACGTAAATCAGCACCAGCAGCACGAAATATACCGTCAGAATGCCTTGCAGTCCCATCGCCCTGAAGCCTAGAAAAAATGGGGCCTCCGAAAGCCACTCGAAATTCATCCAAGGCGATCCCGCCGCGCTGAAGGAATAAGTATCCATATTGGGGAATGAGTGGTGTTCGAAAAGATAGGCGGCGTTGCGCAAGTGCCACCAGATGTCCGGCTCCCCAAACTGTTTTACAGAAGACCCGAGGATCGCCGCCGCCAGCAGTGACATGCACATTACAGGGAAAGAGAAAATGCTGGCAGCCAGACCAGTCCAGTAAGTGGTGGCGGCCGGGAGTGCCTTCCCTGACGGCGAATCTGAAGTGGTCGGTAACAGAATGTCCCCTACCTATCTGATTTCGATTTAATTCGCCAGGACTTTCACCGGTGCCGCCACACTTGCTGGCACGCGTTCGAACAGCACAGCAACCTTGTCCGAGTAAATCGGGTGCCATGCCGAAGAGTGCTCCAGGAGATAAGCCAGAGGTGCGGCTGGCTCTAAGATGACATGGTTAAACTTGTACTTATCCAGCACTTCGAACGGTGCCTGGATCACCACAGCTTTGACATAGTCGTTGAAGGTCCCGTTGTACACGAAGATATCGGCGCGGCCATCAATAAAGGGCTTCAACTCAGGCGCGTTCCATTCCATGTACCCGCCCCACCAGTCCTCGTTGAAAATCTTTCCGTCGATATGTTGTTGCTGCACGAACTCCAGTGCAGCCTTGGGATACTCTTCGTCCACCTTCTGCTGTAGCTGTGCCGGAGACGGAAAGAAAAAGATCAGCGCGCCCACGACGGCAGCCATGATAGCAGCGTTAAGCCAAGGTTTATCCAGGCCCCTTTCGTAGGGTGAAAACAAGTTCAGACGCGGCGCAAGTGTCGGCGCTAGGATCAGACCTGCGAAAAACAGGAACCGCGCATGCGACAGCGCCGCCCACAAAGCAAACGCCGTCAGCAGTACTTCATCCAATCCCCAGCGGCGGCGGGAGAACAACGCGGCGGCTAGTAATGCTAAAATCATGATCAGCGCCAGCTTGCCGTCCCCAGTGCTAAAGTCCACAGAATGCCACTCCGCGATGTGTTTCATATTGCTCGGCTGACGGAAAAGAAAATCAAATGGGTACAGCACCAGCTTGTAGCCAAAGGGATTCACAAACAGAGCAGCCACTGAGGCGGCCAAGGCCGGCAGCAATTTTTTCGAGTCTCCGGAGGTCCACCGCTGCGCCACAACCAAACCCCACTCTCCTTCCACGAGGCCGGAGACGATCGTCAGCACAAGAACGACCATGCCAAAGACCCAGGAGCCGTGAAGGTTGATCCACAAGGCAAACAAGGGTGGCAGCAGCCAGAGACCCTTTCCCGTCCGGCGAAAACGGTCCAGCACGAGCAGCAGTCCTACCATGCACAGCCAGCCAAACAGCAGAACGCGAGGCCCGATGGATACAACTCCTAGAAAAATAGCCAGCAGTGTGGTGACAGTAGCATTCTTGCAATCGGCGCCAGCTCGGCATGACCGGTAATAGACTCCCACATAAATCAGCACCAGCACCGCGAAATATACCGCAAGAAGGCCTTGCAGTCCCATAGCCTTAAAACCCAGGAAAAGTGGGACTTCCGAGAGCCACTCGTGGTCAAGCCAGGGCGACCCTGCCGCTCCGAAGGAGTACGTATCCACACTTGGGAACGAGCGGTGTTGGAAAAAATAGGCGGTGTTGCGTAGATGCCACCAGATATCCGGTTCCGCAATCTGCTTTACCGAAAACCCGAAAATCACCGCCGCCAACAAAAACATGCACATAACAGGAAAAGAGAAGATGCTGGCTGCCAAATCAGGCCAAAAGTTGCCGCCCGCTGGCGCGGCTGTTTCGGCTTGTGACGAATAGGAGGTCGTCGGCAACAGATATCCCTTTCAGTGCGTCCGTTGACGGTAACACAGCCGCAGACCCTGTAGTATACTCACCATCTCTTACTAAGACCACATTATGACTCGCACGGCCAAGCTGTTACTGGTCCCCGTACTTCTCCTCCAGATAGTCTTTTTTAGCTTCATCGCCCTGCATCGATTCATCGATGGAGACGAGGGTTTTTATCTATTGGCGTCGCGACTTATCCTCATGCACAAGAAGCCGTATCTAGACTTTTTTTATACGCAGGCGCCACTATTGCCTTACGTTTACGCCATATGGATGAAGTGCACCGCAGTGTCCTGGGTCTCAGCCAAACTATTCTCTGCCTCGTTGACGGCCCTGCTCGGTTCCTTGTTATACGAGCATGTTTGCCGCCTAACGCGGAGCTGGCTGGCAGCAGTTGCAGCGGTGATCTTGTTTGCTTCGAGCACGCTTATCTTCGCTTTTTTCCCCGTGGTCAAAACCTATTCTCTGGCCGGGCTGTTTCTTTTCGCTGCCTATGTGGTTGTCGGCCGGCTTTCCGCAGCATCTCCCCGATGGCTGATAGGTACTGGTGGGCTATTGTTTGGGTTGGGCGCCGATACTCGTTCCTATTTGCTTCTGCTTGCCCCGTTATTCCTGTGGTGGATCTCTCGCAACTCCGATGCAGGCACCCGGCGAGCCTCGATTCTCTGGTTCCTTGGCGGCTTCACCATCGCAATGTTCCCCTGCCTGTACTTGTTCGTCTCTTCTCCTGATGCTTTTCTGTTCAATAATCTGGGGTACCATGCAATTCGCTCCGACGATGGCCTGATCGGAATGTGGGGCGAGAAGCTCGTCGCATTTCTTGAATTCTTCCTAGGGTACCAGGGAGGCAGCAACGGAATTCAAGACAGCATCTTGTTCGTTATCAGCTTTGCATTCGTCTCCTCGATACGCAAGCAAAGATATCCTCCGCGGTTCGCCTTTCAGATTGCCTTCGTCCTGAGTATCATTTCCATTCTGCCCACACCGGTTCACCCCCAATACTTCTGTCTATGCATCCCCTTCCTTATAGTAACTGCGGTATGCGTCGTAAACGACTTGCTTGCAGAGTTGGAGAAGAGTCGATCGCGGCTGCTTGCAGCCGCCGCTTGTGTTGCTCTGTTTGGGATATATGTTGCTACATCCGCCAACGATTTCCGCAGATATCTCGTTACTGGTGATGGAGTTCCAGGCCTACGACAAGATATTGAAAAGGGCGGCTGGAAGTTGCAAAGTGTCCTAGAGGTGTCGCAAGCCATTGACCAGATTGCGTTTCCTGGTGAAGCTGTGGCCAGCTTCTGGCCGGGCTACATTTTTCAAACCAAAGCGATTCCTTTCCCGGGACTTGAAAATGACTTCGGCGTGCCCTGCGCAGAGCGGCTCAGCTCGGAACGCAGAACGAGGTATCACATCGTTTCATGGGAGGAAATCGAAAGCGATTTTGCCAGTCGCAGGCCGCGAATTGTTGTGCTGGGGAACCCAAACCGTTTGATGGACAGGGCGGCGGGAGACACAACCAAAAGCTGGCTTCGAGTCGATGGATACACTCTCGCCCGATCTATGGGCGACACATCCATTTATGTCTGTTGTGCAAAACCATAAAGCAGCCGACCAGAAGTCGTAAGACAGTTCGCCTGATTCTGTTCCTAGAACAGTTTTCTTCGACACATGCGCCTTTTCTAGTTCGACTGCCCTTCAAGTTTGCTGGAGCCTCAGGCACAGTCTGGCAGTCTGGCAAAGTTTGCCGCCTGGTCTTCATAATCTCGCATCATCCTGCACGAGGGGCCGAGAGCTCAGCCCTCAGTTTCATTTAGTGCTGGATACGGATGGGGAAACGGGCCTTATCTCCCGGTTTCCCGGAGTACTTTGTTTACCTCGTTGGTTTTCTCGGAAACGACACAGGAACCAGCCCTTCTGTAGAGACAAACGCCATTCCAGCATCCTTCAGATTTGAAGCCCTTCTTCTGATCGGCAAATGTTCCACCGGTGACAAGAGCATTGAAACTGGGTCCCTGATCCTCAAGTTCGGCGTCTCGCAGAACGAGAATAATTGGTACATTCCGGTGTAAGTGAGAGTAGCCGCCGCTGTAGACCCATTCAATGCCGTAAAGTCCGACGCCGCAAACGGAAGGATCATGGCTAAGCCGATCCATAGCAATCAAGCCCCCGGAAAAGTGTGACCAGCGAGGAGATCGCCAGGCGAATAGTGCGGAAGTGAAGATGCAAAAGATCAAGCCCAAGACCGCGATCGCTCTCGAAGACAAAGGAGGCCTTCCCCATTTATTGAAGTCTTCCGCAAATTCCACAAAGCCAAGCGCGGCGAGCGTGATCACAATGTGCATCGCAGTATAGATTAAACGAAGCTCTTTATGTGGAATGATCGAGTGGGACGCCAGGATGATGAATACAACCCACCCTAGGAAGGGGCTCCGGCGGACTCCCACTATGGCTAACAAGAACAGCGGAAGGAATCGGACCGCAACCTGCAGCAGGTACCAGTACCACGGTTCCGTACCGTACAGCGCACTCTTGTTCTCAACGAAGGTGATCCATAGATAACGAAGGAATGATTGGAAGGGATACGACCATGTAATTGCATCGACCAAACCGAAAGCAACAACGGGCAAGAGAAGCCCCGCAAATATGGCCGGTGCTCTTCTTCTCCAGTTTCTGTGACAGAAGTAAAGGACAGCAAAGCAAACTGCAGGGGCCAGTTGAATGCGCCCCGACACCGCAAGGCCCAAGAACAGGCCGGCAAGGAATAACCGCTTCTTCTCCGCCAGCCCATCTCCATACATGCCCAGGTAAAGACCCGGCAGGAGCAGGTTAGTGGCCATGACTTCGTTGAAGGCTTTGGGCGCGAAATACACCAGATCGTACCAAGTGGCGCAGGCTCCGGCTGCGATCATCGCGGCAGCGTTTCCGCCAGATCGTTTCGCCCACGCGTAGCCAAACCAGACGGTTGTCAGCGAGACTAGCGACAACAAGATGGTGATCGCTCGTAAGTATCCAAGCGAGCCGGGGCCCATCCAGTCTGTCGCTCGCATCACACCCGCCAGGAATGCAGGAAACACCCAAGAGCGAACTCCTTCTCTCCATTCCCAAGCGACGATTCCATAACCGTAGGCCAAGTGATGTGCAGGCTCGAGGCTGCTAAAAATTTCATCTCCCCACTCGACACTCGGAAAATGGATGGCTACTCCGACGCGAAGCAGCAAGGCGATCAGAAAGATGGCGATCAGCAGGAAGCCTGCGGGCGAATGCAGTTTCAGTTTACCCAAGGATGTGATCTCCATATGAGACCGTGTCGACTTGTAATTCCAGATCGAACTGACCGAAGATACGCGACTAAGAAACAGGAATTCATTGACTGGCCGATTGTCTCTTAAGACGGGTAAGAAGGAAGTACTCATTGACTGGCCGGTCATCTTTCAAGGCGGGCGCATCCGGAGCTTGCGCGATTATCTGGTCGAGAGACAACTCTCGGTCGAGGACGATAGCGAGCTGGCGCTCCGGATTTGGCTCCGGCCCCCACTCCATCATGTCTTTAATAGCCGAGGCTGGCATTCGGCTCAACAGCTGTTCGGCGGTGTGACTCGGTATAGGGAGGGCGGAGGCTAGAAAGTGGACACCCGCCCCCTCCACCGCCGGGAAGACGCGCACATAAGGAAAAGACTCCTTTAAGGCGCGTGCGACCGAAGCACGGACGTACGGATCACTTCGAGGCAGCCACTGCTGAAGAATGCCACCGGGCCGCAGCCGCCGCTTCACAATTCCATAGAACTGTTCGGAATACAGTAGGCTTGAGCCGGCGGCTTCTACCGGAGGCGGTGGGTCGATGGTGATTACATCATATTGCTGGGGCATGCGTTCGAGGTAGCGCCGTCCGTCATCAATGACCACGTGGGACAACGAAGAACGAAGCAACTCGGGACCATCTGCGTGGTAATAGCCGAAGAGACGGGGCACGCTCGGCACTAGCTCTACAGCCGTCGCAGGTATTCCCCATGAAAGCAGCGAACGGTAGGTTGTTCCCATACCGAAGCACACCACCAGGGCGTTTTGCGGCGGATGATCGAGAAATGCCAGGGGCAGGTGCGCCATCATCTTGGTCACGGGGGTCAATTGGGTAATTCCCACTCCATTGACCAAAAGGCGCTTGTGCATCCCCTCGCCAGTGGCAACGATGGTCGCTGTATTGTCTCGGAAAGCTTCAAAATGGGCGAACTGATCTTCAAAGGCCTTGCTGGTGAACACTAATGTCACTGCCACCAGCACAATTGCATAAGAAGTGATGCGTTGCCACGTCGGCACTGCCTTTACAAGTTCCGAGGTGGACGACCATCTCGGGTACATGCCGATGGCAAGCCATGGGAGTGCCAGCAGAAACAACGCCCAACGTTCGCTCATCAGCGGCAACAACACGAATCCGGCCAGTAGGGGACCGAAGATGCAACCCACTATGTTAATCGCATAAGCGCGTCCCGCACGATCAGGATCGCCATGGGAGAAGCGGTCCACGAGCATGGGAGTTACGAATCCCAAGATGCCGGAAAACGGGACAATCGCTATCGCTAAACGTAAAAGGGCGTATATATGAAATTCCGGGTTTGCCGCGAGCAACGGCAAAAGTGCAAATAGTCCAAGGAGGGCCCATACCAGCATGGTTTCCTTCTCATGGCTGCGGCCCCAATCGCGGTAGACTTTCGATCCTAGAAATGTAGCGGCCAAATACAACGCCAGAATCGATGCGAAGGAGTACACCAAAGTACCCACATATGGAGTGAACTGTCTGATCCAGACCACTTCCATGCCCATGCTGGTAAACCCGGTGGCGAACAGAAGCAGGAGAGGCTTCTTGCGTTGTGATAGCAAGGTCGGTGATCTGGCGATAGTCGACTCTTGCGCAACCCGCACAGATGCTTTCGTGGCAGGCGACCGGAGCGTCAAGGCCATTGCGGACATCGCAATGAAGACATTGCACAGCGCCCCGATCTTTAACGTTCCGTGGAAGCCGTACAGTTCGATCAAGATCAGGGGCAGCATTGCACCCGCTACTGCCCCGAGCACGTTCGACAGGTAGAGAAAACTGAAGGAGCGAGGCGATTCGCGGCTGAAGTTATTCCGAATAGCCAGCATGGCCACAGGGATTGTTGCTCCCATAAAGGCGCACCACGGAACCAATGTGAGCGCGACCCAGATTCCGGAAACCAGATAATAAGCCCAGGAAGAGGCGAGGCCTGTGCGCTCCAGCAGGCTCCGTCCCCACAGCAATTCGTGGGGTACGAGGAGCGCGGATAAAGCGATCAGCAGTTCGGTAAGTGCATAGAGCCTTAGAGCCGGAAAGCTGAGTCTGTCTCCAGACTCCCGGATCAGGCGGCCAGACCCCCACGAACCCAATCCCAGGCCCGCCATAAACATAGAAAGCACTATTGAGACGAGTGCGCTGGTGACCCCAAACTGGGCCATGGCTAGCCTAAGCCAGATAATCTCGTAAAGAATGCTGCAAAACCCCGAGATGAAAAAGAAGACGAAAAACCAACCCATGCAGAGATCCTCGACTCCGAAAACACTGGCTTATTATCAGATTGAAACTATGTCCCGAAATTCCCGAGTTGCTACGACTGTTTGGGAACCCTAACAGCCCGTGGCAGAAGTGCGAAACTCGCCAACCACGTTCGTAACTTACTCAAACAGCAGGGCCGCATGTTGCGATATTGAGAAGACGGCCATTGCACCACGGGCTGCTAAGTCTCATCGGTGTTACGGGCTAGTCGTCCCCTTCAAAGCCTGTTTTGCGGGAATCTTATTCGCCTAGGCATCGATATGACGAATGGTCGAAGGCATCAGCGATCATGTCGAAGAGCACGCAACCGCTGACGCAAGTAGCCATGGCGCGCACGCGCCATTGTTGGAAATTGCCGCAGCCGCAGGCACTCTTTGGTAAAGCTTGACTACTTTGTCTTGATAAATAATGCGCCACGCTGCGCTGTGATCAAGCACATATGTAAGGTGTTTGTTGACCGGGAAGAGGACATAGTCAATGTTGTATTTGTCCAGGAGTTCCAGAGGCTTCTCAATGGTATTTATCTTTAGATAGTCATCAAGGACTCCACTATAGACAAAAATATCGGTTCGGCCATCGGCAAAGGTCTTTATTGTCGGCGCATAAAACTCGATATATCCGCCGAAGTCGTACCAGTTGAAAAGGCGGCCAGTAATCTGCCTCTGCTGCATGAAACGCAGAGCCTCGCGGGGAAACTGGCCGTCTATGCGGTCTTGCAGTTCTGCGGCGCTCGGGTACGAGCCTGCGATGATGGCCACAATAGCAGCGGTGATCGCCAGGTTCAACCAGGGTTTGTCCTTGTTGGCATCGTAAGGCACAAACAACCGCAGGCGGGGAGCAAGTATCGGCACCAGAATGATGGCAGCAAAGAGTAAGAAACGCAAGTGGTTCAGCGAAGCCACCACCGCAAATGTGGCTAGCAAGATGTCGTTAAGCTTCCAGGGTTTGCTAGACAACCACGCAGCTGCCAGCAAGGCGATGATCATGCACATCCCCAGTTTGCCCCATCCGGTATGGAAGTCCATCGATTGCCATTCGATCATGTTGTCTCGGACCGCCTGTTGCCGGAACAACAACTCGAAGGGATACCAAACCAACTTGTAGCCGTAGGGGTTGGCCAGGAGCGCGACTGCAGAGACGGCAAAGGCTAGCAGAAGTTTTCTGAGTTGGGCCGGCGTCCAACGCTGGGCCACGACCAGCCCCCAACGGCCCTGCACCAAGCCTGAGACGATGCATATGCCCATCACGACAAACCCGAAGACCCAAGAACCGTGGAAGTTGATCCACAGAGCAAACAACGGTGGCAGCACCCATAGGCCCTTGCCAGTTCGCTCAAAACGTTCCAGCACGAGAAGCAGGACGACGAGGCATAGCCAGCCGAAATGGAGCATTCGCGGTCCAAAAGAATAGCTTCCGAGTGCGACTCCGGCCATGGTGATCAATGCCGCGTCGCCGCCGTTGGCGCCCCGCCGCAACGCCAAGTAATACACTCCGGCGAAGATGAGCCACAAGAGCACGAGGTATACCGCCAGCAAGCCATGCAGACCCCAAGCGCGGAAGGCCAGGTAGTAGGGCAGTTCGGAAAGCCATTCGAAATTCAGCAGCGGCGCGCCCGCAGTGGTGAAGGTGTACAAATCTACACGTAGGAAGGAGTGCCTGGTGAGAAGCTCTTGCGCGTTGCGCAGGTGAAACCAGATATCGGACTCCGCGATTCGCAGACCTGCTATGAGGGAAACCTCCAGTGCGACAAGGGAAAACCACAGGACTGAAAAGGGGAAGAAGTTACGTCGTGGCCTTTCGAGCGCTTTCTCCATTGGCGGGAGAGAGGTAGCCGGAGTCGTGGGTTCAACCAGCGAATCTGACATCATTTTGATCGTTCCCCGAGTGACTGGCGGCTTTATGTCCAATCAGCTTGTGGCAACCTCGGACGATAGAACATGCTGCACTGGAATGCTTCTGGTGGCGAAAAGATACCAGACGAGCCATGCGGTTGTCGTCCAGATGTATGCGCCCGATTGCACATGCACGACGAAGAAGACCAGCAGAAGCGCCGCGACATCCGGGATGGCAAACCCCAGCAGCGACCGGTCGCGCTCCGCACAACAATAGGCTGCGGCCAGGATGGCTGGCAGCACGACGATCTCATCGAAGAACCAGCAATAAGGGGCTACGAACACAGAGACCAGAAGCAACAAGGGCCCTTGCCGATTCCAGTCCCACTGCGCCTTGTGGCGCGCGAAGTAGCCAATCGCCCAGATACCGCCCAAAACCGCTGGCACGAACTGCACCCATTGGGCATGCCGGCCACCGATACCGATTCGCACCAGCGAGCTTACCGTTGGGATGATTACGCTGTCTGCAACTGCGGTGTGGAGAATGGGGAGATAATCCGACCAAATCGTAGGACGGAACCATAGCGGCACGGCCATCGCCATCGCCATTCCAAGAATCGCCCCCAGGAACACCTGGTACGTCCTGTTAAGTACCATCCACACCAGTAGGACCAAACCGAACGGCAAGAGAACCTGCGGCTTGAGAACCAGCAGCGCGATGCACAGCCCGGCGAGGAAAGGCCGGCGACGATACCAGTAGAGAAAGCCAACGACTCCCAGCAAGAGGAAGCTCGACATCTGACCAAATATCGTGCAGGCGAACGTCGGCGCAAACAGATATCCCAGCAGGTGAAGCCGATCAGGCGGGCGTCCGTGAATATTCCATAACATGCGAACCGAGGCAACGATAGAAGCTGTGATCAGAAGTATCCAGAACGCGGCAGCCTTCACGGGACTAAGCAGTCCTGCGAGGATGCTCAGCCAAAGCGAATAGGGCGTGTTCCACATCACCAGTGGCTGCGTTTCGCTGTAGCCGGCAGATTTCTCAAGTGCAAAAACTGCCGCGGCGTCATAGGGGTTGGCGTGGTGCAGGAGCAGGCGGCCCGCCGCCCAGAAACAGAGGAAATCTTTCTGCGCTGTAGTTCCAGTGCTAGTCAAGCTTATTGTCAAAATTGCAAACGTGACAGCGATCATGGCTAATGCGAATAGCGCCCGCAAAGCCCACTTGAGGATCTCAGCAAAGCTTCGCGGCTTCGCGGCAGAAGCGCCATGCTCGTCGGCAGACGAGGTAGCCGGAGCCGCAGTTTCAGCCAGCGAATCTGTCATCATTATTGACCGGGATGAGCCAAGCGAATATAGCGCATAAGCGAAGAGGGCGCAATGCCAGGATCGGCCAAGTCGAAGTTAACGGCGTAGCGCCTTGATGCCTACGATGGCCTGGCCTTAAGTTTTATCCAACACGGCCTTAATACCATTTTAGTGGAAGAAGGTGCGAGGGTTCTCAGCTTTCCACGATATCCCCTAACCAGTCAGCAGATGCAACTCTTGCGGTGAATGCGAAGCATTTCTTCCGCAGGTTGGCCCCACATGTGGGTAGTGCGATCCTTTTCAAAGCAGCGCACTACCCACATTTACCCTTCCGTTATTTAGCGCGTTGGTATGATAATATGGTGTATGAGAATTCCCGGTTTGGAATG
>Ga0302325_10019199_pt1 | contig 14384 bp, 9 predicted proteins | sample Palsa_T0_2_FD_201948 | JGI IMG/M metagenome (GOLD analysis project Ga0302325, IMG submission 201948) | Peat permafrost microbial communities from Stordalen Mire near Abisko, Sweden - Palsa_T0_2 | ecosystem: Environmental > Terrestrial > Soil > Palsa > Peat permafrost | place: Sweden: Abisko... | reverse complement strand
ACACGCCCTGGAAGTACTGCGGCATCGTGAACAGCACCCCGAACATCGAGAAGATCGCGATCGCGGACAGGATCACCCCCCACGTGTAGGACGGCAAGCGAAACAGCGCCACATCGAGCAGCGGCTGGCCGCCCGGCTGGCGGCTGAGCCGGCGCTCCCAGAAAAAGAACCCAACCAGCACGCCGGCCCCGCAGACCATCTCCAGCACGGCGCCGACATTGCTCCACCCATGCTGGCCAGCCTGGATCAGGCCGTAGATCAGCGCGACCAGCCCGAGGATCGATAGGGCCACCCCGACCAGGTCCAACCCCGGACGCTCGTGCGCGCGTGACTCGGGGACGAGCACGAAAGTGGCGATTAGCCCGGCCAGCGCGACCGGCACATTGATCAGGAACACCCACCCCCACCAATAATGCGTCAACAGCCAGCCCCCGAGGATCGGGCCGATCGGCAACGAAACGAAGTTAGCCGCCGCCCAAATCCCCACCGCCCGCGGGCGCTCCTGCTCACCGAATAGCACCGTGAGCGCCGCGAGCGACATTACGATGATCCCCGCCCCGGCACACCCGAGCAGCACCCGAGCAGCGATGAACGCGCCGCTCGACGGCGACCCCGCACACGCCGCCGAGCCGACCGCGAACAGCGCCAGCGAGGCGAGCAGAACCTTCTTGCGCCCGTAACGATCGCCGAGCAGTCCAGCGGGCAGCATCGCCGCCGCAAGCACCAGCAGGTACCCAGACGAGAACCACTGCAGATCTGACTCCGACGCATGCAGCTTGCGGGCGAGCGTCGGCAACGCGACGCTGAGCACCGTGCCGTCCAGGCCAATCGCCACAACCGCCAGCACCAACGCGCCCAGCGCCCACCACCGCCGATCACCCACGCCGCGCGGATCAACCGCAGCACTGCTCAAACCGGGAACCACTGAGGCATCGGGCATGTCGACCTCCGGCATTAGGGACTCACGGAAGTCAGAGCACTCCCGCAACAATGGCGAGGGCGACCCGCGTCGAGCCCTACGATTCGAGCGGCTGAGCGGTCAGGCCGGTGAGCAACGTCGCGTCTTCGCATGACATTCCGTCGATGGGCTCGCCGTCCCAGTTCATGTCGCCCGCCATGGCCACGATCTGCCCCATGTGCTCGCGCGTGCTCTGCCCGACCAAGTGGCAGCTGGCGAACGCCGAGTACAGCGTCGGCAGCGGGTCGTGCCAGCCGCTGCCGGCGTCGCGGACCTGCGCGAGGTCACCGATCGACTTGGGCAGACGTCTCAAGTGATCAGCGAAGCCGTCGGCCAGCACGGCGAGCGGGAGCTGTACGTGGCCGCCGGGCTCGAGCACGAACGTCTCGGGCCTGGGGGCGAGGAGCCCCGCGGCGAGCTCCTCGCGGGGCATCAGCAGCAGGCCGTCGGTGGCGCGCGGGTTGCACTCCACAAAGGTCAGGCCGTCGTCGGTGACCAGGAAGTCGAAGGAGATCTGGCCCGTGTAGCCCAGCTCGGCCACGATCGGCTCAATCAGCTTCAGTGACTCGGTGGCGTCGATCGCCTCGAACTGGATGCCGGTGCTGTGTTTCCGCTGCCGGGGGATCCGGTACATCAGGTGTGAGCTCACCCGACCCGTGTGGACAGTGCTGTAGGTGCAGACTGTCTCGCCGTCCACGAAGGGCTGCACCAGCCAGGGTGACGCCGGCGTGGGGTGAACCTCGTCGATCTCCAGCGCACCGGCGAGCGGTCCGGTATTAGTCAGGCAACGGACCCCGCCGCGCGAGAACGCGGCGCGGGCGAAGTACCGTTCCAAGCGACCGGTCGCCTCGCTCAGGTCCTCGTCTGAGCTCACCACGATCGTCTCGGGGATCGGAAGCCGGAGCCGCGCGACCAGCGTCTCGAAGGTACCCTTGTCGTGCAGTGCGGCCAAAGTCCGGAAGGGCGACGCGAAGACCTTGGTGACGCGACTGAGCCGCTCGAGCTGGGTCGAGATGTAGAACGCTTCTTCGTAGGTCGGCACGATCACGTCGATCTCGTACTCCCGGGCGATCCGCTCGAGCTCGGCGAGGAAGCCAGCCGTGTCGCGGCGCGGCGAGGGGTACACGAACCGGCCCGCCAGATATCTCGAGTGATTCCCCGGCGACAGCGACTGGTCATCGCCAGCGAAGATCTCGTGCCCCGCGGACGCGAGCTTGCGCACCATGCCAAGGGCGAACGGCATACGCGAGCTGGTGATCAGGACTCTCACCGATCTATCTTGACAGCGAAGAGCACCAATTGGTACGCGCCGCGCAGCAAGTCACGACCCCCAATCACGGTCGCGGAGGCCCGCCGCTCCGAATGACTACTGCTTGTCGCGCACCCGTCGTCACCAAGCGCAGCCCGCGAGCTGGACGCACTGGAGGTTTCCTCGGCATCCGCGGAGCTCGCGGTAGCTTGACAGTTGTCGAACCCACGTCCGGCAGCGCCGGACGCCGCCCGATGATCGTCTAGTTCACGCCGGACGATCGTATGTGTTCCTCGATCAATCCGAATCTGCCTGCTATCGACTCTGATCTCCGATCCCGAGGCCTACTCACACCGCCCGGGCGACTTCGTAGCCGTCCCAGACCGCGCCCATCACGTTGCGGACGCTCTGCGCGTCTCCGACCAGGTAGACGGAGGGCAATTCCGTCTGGAGGGAGTCGTAGAGCTCGCGATCGGGCTCCAGTCCGATCGAGATGCCAACGGTGTCTGCCGGAATGGTGCTTGTGTGATAGTCGGGCGCGGTCACTGTCACGCCGTCGAGTGTGATCTCTGCCAGGTATGAGTCGGTCGACAGCTTGACGCCCTGCTGGCGCAGCATGTCGATCAGCATGATCCGGTTGGCGTGCGGGACGGGCACGTCCCCCGCCGTCATCACCTCAGGCAGTTCCTCGACGATGGTGACATGCTTGCCCTGCTGGGCCAGCCACAGCGCGGTCTCGCAGCCGATCATTCCCCCGCCAACGATCACGACCTCGTCTCCGGCGACCTTATTGCCGAGCAGCAGGTCGACCTCGGTTGCGACGCTGGCAAGCTGAACACCCGGGACGCGCGGCAGCCGAGAGTGCGAGCCCGTGGCCAGGATCGTGATGTCCGGATGCTCGTCATAGATGTGATCCAGGGTGACGGGCGTATCCAGCCGCACGTCGATCGGCAGATCCGCCACCTCGACCTCATACCAGTCGAGGAGCCGCTTGAGGTCGTGCTTGAAACCAGGCACTGCGGCCTCGACGAGGTGCCCGCCGAGATGGTCGGTAGCCTCGAAAAGGGTTACCTCGTGTCCACGCAGAGCCGCCGCCCGTGCCGCCTCCATCCCAGCCGGCCCACCGCCAACGATCAGGACCTTCCGTGGATCGCGGACCGGCTCCAGCGCGTACAGACGCTCACGTCCCACCGTCGGGTTCACAGCGCAGGACAGGGGCCGGGCTAGGAAGATGCGCCCCAGACAGCCCTCATGACACCCGATGCACGGCCGGATGTGCTGTGTGCGCCCGGTCCTGAGCTTCTGCACCCAGAAGGGGTCTGTCAGCAGGCCGCGGCCGATCGTGACCATGTCGGCCTTGCCCTCCCGCAGCGTCCGCTCCGCCAATTCCGGTATCTCCATTCGACCGGCCACGAGAACCGGCACCTGAACCACCTTCTTCAGCTCGGCAACATACGGCACGAGGACACCGTGCTCCTGGTAGGTCGGCGGGTGCGCCCAATACCAGGCGTCGTAGGATCCGCAGTCCGCGTTGAACGCGTCGTAGCCGGCGGCCTCCAGGATCTGAGCGGCTTCCAATGCCTCGTCCAAATCGCGGCCGCGTTCCTGAAACTCCTCACCGGGTAGGCCGCCCTGGCGCCAATCCTTGATCTGGCTCTTCACGCTGAAGCGCAGAGAGACCGGAAAGTGTGAGCCGACGCGCCGCTTGATCTCTTGGACGATCTCGATGGGCAATGTCAGCCGGCCGCGCAGATCGCCTCCGTACTTGTCCGTCCGCCGATTGAAGAGGCTGATCGCGAACTGATCCACGAGGTATCCCTCGTGCACCGCGTGAATCTCGACCCCGTCCACACCAGCTTCCGCCACGATCTCCGCAGCGTCGCCGAAGGCCTGCACGAGGCGTTCCACCTCCGCGGTACTCATCTCCCGGCACGTGACCGTCGGATCCCAGTAATTGGGGATAGCCGAGGCCGAGACGGGCTGCCGTCCCCCCAGTACGGCGGGGCTAGCCACACGGCCGAAACCACCGGTCAGTTGCACGAAGAGCCTGGATCCCAAGGCGTGAACGGCTTCGGAAAGCTCCAGAAACGGCGGCCCGGCGGCTGGGGAGATCAACGGGACAAGGTTCGGCGGCAACCACTCGATCTCGCTCTCGACCTTGCACACACCCGTCACGATCAGGCCCACGCCCGCCTCGCGCCCGCTCGATGAAATAGTCGACACAGCGCTGATTAAACGAGCCGTCGGTGTTCGTCAAGCCGAAGTTCCCCATCGCTCCCATCGCGACGCGGTTGCGGATCTCCACACCACCGATGTTGATGGGCTCCAGCAGCTTCGAATACGCCGTCGCCGTCGCCATTCGCTGTTCTCACTTTCTTGACACACGCGTGACCGGGTTACCCGATGGGTTTCGGGGATCCGATTCTTCTCCCTTCTCACCTCGCAGTCCGCGGACGAGCTTGACACGGCCACAGCATGCGTGACTAACGCCCATCCTCAAGTACCGCCGCCTCTCTGGGGAACATCGAGCCAAGATACGGGCAGTCCCCACCGCCGCTCACCATCGCTGAATCGACTCGGAGCGGAGGGCCGCTGAGCTCGCCGAACGGCCGATCGGCACATGTGCTCGCCACCCGAGGCGCGGCGTCTCAGTGGGCTCACCAAAAGCCGGGCACGACGATGTGACGGAACGGCAACGGGCGGCATCGCGACTGCGCACTCCAACGACCGACGATCAAACCAGCAGGTGGGGGAGGCTAGCAGGGGCGTCGGATTTTCAGAGGATGACTTGTGGGACTTGGTCAGTCAGCGCGTGCCACGATCGCGACCCCGGCGCTCGTGCTTACGACTGCCGGTAGCACGTCGAGCTGCGACTCCCGCGCACAATCGGCGATGTCGGCCGTCAGGCCCGCCGCCCTCAGCGCGGCGGCATCGGCGCTGGCGGCGAGCGCGTCGAGCGGCGTGGGAAATGCCCGTGCGACCGCTTGCGCCACCAGCGCGGCATCCGTACGAGCTCCACGCAGGCGAGCGATCAGGCGGCCGGCGACGTACATATCCTCGAGTGCTACCGCTCCGTTGGTCCCCGAGCAGACGATCTGCAGATCCGATCCTTTCACAGCCTCGCGATCAAGCAACTCCATGACCACGGCATCGAGGTTGAGCAGGCAGGCCAGCAAAACCGTCGGCGCGCACGCCGCCGCCGCAACGATCGTCGGAGCGCCGTTAGTCGTCGCCAGCACGAGCTCGTCGCCGCGCCGATCCCGTGCTTCGCTCGGCGAGTTGCCCTGGTCAAAACCCGGCGGCTTGACGCAGTGGCGCTCACCCGCCAAGACCCGACCCGGTGAGCGCAACTCCCTCGCGGACTCGATGCTCCCGACGCACAGCACGTTGCGGTAGCCAGCGGCCAGAGCCTGCGTCGCGGTCGAGGTGGCACGCAGCACATCGATCACGACCGCGACATCCGCTGCTCGCACGCCGTCGCCGGTGAACGCAACGTCAATCACGCCGCCACTCTAGCCCGGGCTGAGTACGGGCTGCCACGCCTGCGGCCGTCCCGTCCCGCCAGCGGCTCGGACCGTAGCGCCCACCGCTCCCTCTCCCTCGCACCCGAGCACGCAGGTCCTCGGGGAGGTCAGGTTTGAATTCACTGGAGGAAACGCTCGGCGCAGATGAACGAGGCACTGAGGTAGCGCGATGCGAGTATCGGTGGCGCTCCTGGGCGAGGGCCGAGGAGGGGATGACCAGGACGGGACGGTCGGCGTGGTGAAGGACGGCGGTGGAGACACTGCCCAGCATCAGCGACTTCACGCCACCTCGGCCGCGCGTACCAAGAACGATCACGTCGGCGTCCACCTCGCCCGCCACGGCGAGGATGTCGGCAGCGATCTCGTCGCGCCCATTGACGATCCGAGGCTGCGCCACGAGCCCGGCGGTCCTCGCTCGCTGCGCCCCGTCGCTGGCGGTGTCGAGCGCGGCCTTTTCGAGCGCCGCGTCAGTCCCGTCGTCGCCGTAGGTGCCGACCATCCCAAAGCCCATGCCCACTGACCCCGTGCGGGTTAACGTCTCCAGGATCGTCTCCCAGATCACGAGCACGGTCGCGTCACTACCGGGCATCAACTGCCCGGCGCGCTCAATCGCGGCTTGTGCGTCCGCCGACCTGTCATACAGATCAGGACCTTCATGCCATCGCTCCTGGTCGGCGTGGCAGCCGAGGACAGGCATCGCTCGATCGGCTGGGCTCGCCGGATACATCGGCCGGGCGGTTCACGGATTTGGCTCCTGAGTCGTTGGTGATCGCGATCACCAACGAAGGCGTCGCGCGCGCCGGCCGAATCGCTGAAGCCGGAAAGAACACTGCCCGCCGAGGGTTGAGGCGAAGACCTATCCACAGTATCGGTCACCTGCGCTGAATGTGATCGACAAGATCGTGCGCGAGGCCGCCTGCCCCGTAATCGCGCTACTTCATGCACCGGTCCCGAGTTCGTCAACGCCTCGGAGGACCGCAAGGCCAGCCAGCGCTGACCCGAAATGCGCCCCCATCGAGGCCCGACCCGATGCGGCGATCATCATCCGATCGCCACCTTCGCCTCACCACAGCGCGCCTAGCCGCGCCTAGCGCGATCGGCCGGCCGCCAGCAGCGGCTAACCTTGTTCTGGGAGCCGTCGGGCTAGTGCACGGGACTCACCGACACGGCGCCTGTGGCGTGCGTCATGACCAGCCGGTAAACCGGACGAGTCCGCATGCGAGAGCCGTATTGACGGTCCCGCAGTCCGGCAGACCCACACCTTACGAATGCCAAAGCCCTCGACCCACCGCAAGGACCTCTACCTCGAGCGAATGCTCGAGACGCGCAGCCATGCCTGGGAGAAAGTCGGGCTCGCCGGGCAGGTCAGCCACGAAAATCTGAGCCGCGCACGCCGACAGGCCGTGCTCCTGGTGTTGCTGCTCGCCGGGGTCCTCGTCGCATACGCGGATCGCAAGGAGTTCTTCGGCCGCGGCCTCGACACGCCCGTCCGAGCAGCAACCGTGCTGGCGCTTGTGGTCATCGGGTGGGCGCTGGCGCGGGACATCGGCCGTGCTGCCGCACCGACCTTCTTTCGCCGGATGGACCCCGCTACCGCGGGCACTGTCGGCTTCATGATCCGCCTCTCGACGCTCGTGATCACGGGCCTGGCCGCGCTGCGCGTCGCGGGCATAAATCCCCAAGCGCTGGCCGTCGGGGGGGCGTTCAGCGCGGTCGTGCTGGGTCTCGCTGCGCAGCAGACGCTCGGGAATCTGATCGCCGGGATGGTGCTCTTGAGCGCACGCCCGTTCCGCGTTGGAGAGCGAGTACGGCTCCAGGCCGGGGCGCTGGCCGGACGAACCGAGGGCGTTGTCAGCTCTCTCGGACTTCTCTATACGACCCTCGCCCGTGGGGAGGACCGGATCATGATCCCTAACAGCGTGGTCCTATCGGCCGCGATCGTCCCCCTACGCGAGCCTGACTCTATTGACGTCAAGGTGCGCCTCGGCGCGGAGGTCAGCCCGAGCCATGTCCAGGCGATCCTCGACGAGCACGTGGGCACCCCGACGCGCTCCAAGCCGCGCGTTCTGCTCGAGGAGATCGACGGCGAAGACGTAGTCGTCCGCGTCCAGGCCACGCCCGAACGCGCCGACGACGGTGCTCGCCTGGCGGACGAAATCATCGCAGCGCTGGCAAGCGTGACCGCCGAGCACCAAGTCGTGCACCAGTAAACCGCTGCGCCCTAGGCGGGTCGGGCGACCCGAGCCGCACCGCCGTGTCTCCGTCAGCTTGCTTACGTGGCGGGGGAAACCGTCGCCACGTGCAGATCGCGCGGCGCTCCGTGGGCTCTGAGGCGCTTGCGCCTTCCTGTTTGCAGGCCGCGGAGATCGAGGCGCGCGAGCGCACGGTCGGACACTAGGACCTGATCGGCCTTCGCGGCTTCGCCGACGCGAGCGGCGATATTGACGTCAACGCCGAGGTAGTCACCGCCGAGTCTCCGCGGTCGTCCCCAATGGATGCCGGCGCGCATGCGGGGCCGGTACCCGTCGAGCTCGACATGTTGCAGCGCGGCTTGGGCTTCGAGCGCGGCGTCCACCGCGGCCTGCGCGGTGAGGAACGTCGCCATCAGGCCGTCTCCGAGCCGCTTCACAGTCCGGCCCGCGTGGGCGATGACCGCGGCCTCAACGACAGCGCCGACCTCGCCCAGCAGCTCGAGCGCGGCGGCGTCGCCCACCTCCAGCGCCCAGGAGGAGAAATCGACGAGATCGGTGAACAGAATCGCCAACTCAATATCGCCGCGGCCACGGCCGGTGGCTTCTGAGAGCGACTGCCACATCTGCAAGCCACCGAGGCCGAGCTCGTTCACGAAGCTCTCGCGCTCCGGCCGCATAGCGGAGACGCTGCGGGCGAGGATTTGCACCGGGGTCACTCCCGCGGTCGAGCGCGGATCGCCGAACTTCTCGTCTCCCGGGAGCCGTCGCCTGAGCCGGCGGGCGGCCGCGAGCAGCGCAGGCTGGGTGTCAAGACTGACAACGGCGCCCCGCAGCCGGGACACCCGATCGGTGCCATCCTCGATCGAGTCGTGGCGCTCGCCTGCGCCGCCGCCCGCCTCGCGGTCTCCGGAGGTCACCAGGTTTTGACGCGCTCGACCGGGCGCCTGGGCTCGATTCGCAATTGCATGTCGAGCACAACGCAGCCGGTTGTCATGCATCGAACGGAGTTGAGGTCAGCCTCGACTAGCTCTGGGGCCTCCCTGAGCAGCAGGGCGAAACGCAGGATCAGCTCGCGCAGCGCCTGCCGATCAAGGAGAGCGCTGCCGCGGAAACCGTCCAGCTGAGTGGCGACGCCCTCGGCGGAGTCGATCAGCTCGTCGGCTTCTGCGTCGGTGCTCGGCAGCAGGCGGAACGCAGCCCCGCGCGTGAGGCCGGCCTGGCGACCGCCGAGGCCGAGCGCGAACACGGGGCCCAGATCGGGATCGGCGACAGCCCCCACCAGCACGTCGGCTCCGCCCGACACGATGAGGCGCTGGAGGATCGCTCCGATCCATTCTCGTCCGGCGGCGCGCACCCGTCGTTCGAGCTCGCGCCAACCGGATCGCAGCGCCGATTCATCCTCTAACCCGAGCAGCACTGCGTCGATGTCGCTCGCATGCGCGGGGGCGGCAAAGTCAGCCTTCAGCGCGACCGGAGCGCCGATTTCCGCCGCCACGCCAACCGCGCGCTCGACATCGCAGCAGCGATGTGAGGCGGCAACCGGGATCCGGTGGGTGGCCAGCAGGGCCTCTGCCTCAGCGAGCGACAGCCAGCCGCCCGCGGGCTCGCGCTCCAGAAACGAAGCGATCACCGCACGCGCCGCCGGCCCGTCGAGGTCGGCGTAGTGCGGGGGCTCGCCCAGCGGCCGCGAGAGCCATTCGCGGCGTTCGACCGCGCGCGCGAGCACCGCGGGACACGACTCCGGGAACCGGTAGTTGGGCACACCCAAGCCGGTCCGCGCGGGCAGCCGGCCATCGGATCGCAGCACGGATGCCACAACCGGCTTGAGCTGCCCCTCGCAAACCGCGGAGATCGCATCCAGCACGGCCTCCGGATCGCCGTCGTAAAATTCGACGTAGAAGACCATCAGCGCATCGATCCCGGGATCGTCGAGCAGCCCGGGGATACTCGCGGAGTATTCGTCCGGTCCGGCGCTGATCCCCACGAGCAGGGGGTTTGGCGCGTCGGTTGCCGTGCTGACCTCCAGTCCGCGCGGCGCGCAGGCGTCGGCGGCGAGCGTCGCCACACCGGCGGAGTTGCTCACGATCCCGATTCGCCGTCCGCTCGGCAGGGGCTGGCGCTCGAAGAACTCGGCGGCGTCGAACAGCTGCTCACCGCCGTGGAACCGCAGCACCCCGGCTTGATGCAGAACCGCATCGACGGCCGCATCACCGCGCAGCGCCACCGCCGTGTGCGAGCGCGCTTCGCCGAGCACTCGCTCAGCCCGCCGGCGCCCCTTCACGACGAGGATCGGCTTGATCCGCGACACGCGCCGAGCGATCCGCGTGAAGCGCTCAGGATTGCCGAACGACTCCACATACAGCATCACCGCGGCCGTCCGCTCGTCTTGCTCCCAGCACTCGAGCAGGTCGTTGGTCGAAACGTCGGAGTGGTGGCCGAGCGAGACGAACATCGAGACGCCCAGCCGCCGAGCGGCCGCATGACCGAGCAGCGCGATCCCGACCGCCCCTGACGGGGAGCCAATCGCCAGAGCCCCGGCACGTACGCTGGCGCCGGTGAACGTGGCATTCAGGCTGACCTCGGCGGCGGTGTTCCGCACCCCCAGTGAGCCCGGCCCGACCATCCGCAACCCCGCACCTCGAACGATCTCCAGCAGCCGCTCCTCTCCCACCAAAGCTGGCTCGCCTTCGTGCGCAGAGCCGGGTGGAAGGACGAGCAGTGCTCGGGCTCCCCTCGCCGCCGCCTCGGCGGCGAACTCGAGCACCTCCTGGCCCGCGGCGGCGATGATCACAAGCTCCGGAGCGAGCTCCAGCTCGGCGAAGCTGCGCGCGGCCCGCATCGAGCACACCACACTCCCCGCGCGGTTGACCGGCGTCACCACACCCTCAAAGCCACCCGCGATGATGTTCGCCAACACCGCGCCGCCAACATTGCCCGGCGTGGCCACGGCGCCCGCAACGGCGACCGACGAGGGGGCCAGGATCGCTCGCAACGATGCGACCGAGGCGACATGGTCGCGCTCGTCGATCCGCTCCTGCACCGCCGGCGTCGGAGTGATATCCAGCGACACCGTCACCTCCCCAGACGAACCCCGACGCCGCACGGCGAAGCCACCGTGCGCGAACACGTGCAGCATTGGCCTGTTGCTGGCCATCACCTCCGCATCAAAGCGATGGATCCCGCGATCCGCCGCGATCGCCGCGAGCTGCTCGAGCATCCGCGTCCCGATCCCGTGGCCCTGATCATCATCAGCCACCGCAAACGCGACCTCGGCGACGCCAGGCTCGCGCAACCCGACGTAGCAAGCCGCCGCCATCACACGGCCATCGTGCCGGCCGATCAGCGCTAAACGATCAACGCCACTAGCGTCCGCGTCAGCGCGTGCGAGAGAGTCCGTCCGCCCAAAACCGTGGAACCGGAGGTAGCGGCTCTCGGACGAGAGCCCGTCATAGAACGTCTTGATGTCGTCGTAATCCAGCGGCGACGGAGCCTGCAATCGCAGCGTCGACCCATCACGCAACAAAACATCCCGAACCAACCGCTTCCGGGGCTGCACACCCGCACCCGACATCACATGGCTCGACTGCCGTTGAGCGCCCACACTTGACCGGAGATCAACGAGCAGCGTCCGCGCACAGGAAATGCATCACAAGCCCCGCCCCTTCGCGCCGCGCCAGCCCGCCAGGCTTGCACTGGATCTGCAAGCACATCGATCTCGAGCTCAATTTCCGACGCCGGTGGCGACACTGGGAGCCGGTGTGGTGTCAGTCTTGGGGTTCGGGCGCGTGGACGATAAGCACCGCGGCGGGACTGGTCTGGAGAACTTGGTGGCTGACGCTGCCTAAGAGCAGCGAGCGGACATTCCCACGGCCGCGGGATCCCATGACGATGAGGTCATGCTCGCCACGCTCGACCTGCTCGAGGATCGCCGGCGCGGCCGGCCCGTAAGCGACGACCGCCGCGGCCGTGAAGCCCGAGAGTGCTGAGACGACCCCATCAAGCATTGCCCGGTATTCCTGCTCGGATTCTCGCGTGATCGCTCCCAGGTCGACCGCTGCGCCCCACCCTCCGCCGCTCAGCAGCCACCCCGAGGGGTCTGGCACGCATGTCATCACGGTCAAGTCGGCGTTGGCGGAGCGAGCGATATCGGCCGCCTCAACGAGTGCGCAAGCCGCATGAGCGGAACCATCGACCGGGACGAGAATGCTATGAAACATCAACGAGAGTGTAGGTGGGCAAGGAGTCACGTCGGCAGTGACTGGCCGGGCAGCGCGATCTCCCATGCCCACGCGCACTGCTCATATGGTGAGCGCGTCGTGCGTCGAGCACGGTCTTTCCCGCCGGCGCACAGCCCCAGAGCCAAGCCAGCCCAGACTCAAGTGGGTAGCCAGTTCCGCCAGACAGGATCAGTAGTTACCGCTCGCTGCCCGCACAATAGGGCCGATGCCAGGCGGGCGCCGACAAACGAACATCTGGGGATGGGTGAGTCAGCGGCACCGCGCCGTGAGGAAGTGACGTTGAGCGATGGGCGGAAACGCTCGCGGCCGCCTGAACCAGCCGGAGGAGGATTGATGAGCAGCAACTTGGCGTTGAATTTGACGCGCGCGGCACGGGCTTACGGGCAGAGGCCAGCGCTGAGGCTCGGCGAGCGTGAGCTGAGCTACGCGGAGCTGGACGACGCGACCGCGCGGGCCGCTGGCTGGCTACGCGAGCTGGGGGTGGGGCCGGGCGACCGGGTGGGGGTGATGCTCCCGAATGTTCCGTTTTTCGCGTTCGCGTACTACGGCGTCTTGCGCGCGGGGGGCGTGGTGGTGCCGATGAACGTGCTGCTCAAGCAGAGGGAGGTCGCTTTTCACCTCGGCGACTCGCAGGCCAAGCTTGTGCTTGCATGGCACCAGTTCGCTGAGCCGGCTCAGCGCGGGGCGGATGAGGCGGGAGCGGACTGTGTGATCGTGGCGCCCGGCGAGTTCGAGCAAGTGCTGGCGAGGACCGGGCCGGCCACCGAGGTCGTTGCTCGCGAGGGCGATGACACGGCCGTGATCCTGTACACGTCTGGTACCACCGGCACGCCGAAGGGGGCCGAGCTCACTCACTCCAACTTGCAGAGCAATGTCGAGGTGGTGGTCCGGATGCTCTCCGTCGGGACGGACGACGTGATCCTCGGCGCGTTGCCGCTGTTTCACGCCTTCGGACAGACGTGCGGATTGAACGCCTCGATCAGCTCCGGGGCGTGTCTCGCGCTCGTCCCCCGGTTCGATGCGGGCAAAGTGCTCGAGACGATCGAGCGCGAGCGCGTGACCGTGTTCGAAGCGGTACCGACGATGTACGTAGCGCTGCTGCACCATCCCGGGCGCGAGCGCTTCGACGTCTCGACGCTCCGGTTGTGCGTGTCGGGAGGCGCGGCGCTCCCGGTCGAGGTCCTGCGCGGCTTCGAGGCGGCCTTTGGCTGCGTCGTGCTCGAGGGCTATGGCCTGTCGGAGACCTCTCCTGTGGCATCGTTTAGCCAAGCTGACCGCGAGCGCAAGCCCGGCTCGATTGGCACGCCGGTGGACGGCGTCGAGATGAAGGTCGTCGGCGAAGATCGTAACGAGGCGGCGCCGGGCGAGGTCGGGGAGATCGCGATCCGCGGGCCCAACGTGATGAAGGGCTACTGGCACCGTCCGGACGCGACGGCCGAGGCGATCGACCAGGACGGGTGGTTCTACACCGGCGACATGGCCCGCGTCGACGAGGGCGGCTACTTCTTCATCGTCGACCGCAAGAAGGACATGATCATCCGCGGCGGATACAACATCTACCCGCGCGAGATCGAAGAGGTGTTCTACGAACACCCGGCGGTGCTCGAGGCCGCAGTGATCGGCGTGCCGCACGCCGAGCTCGGCGAGGAGGTCGCCGCGGCCGTGACACTCAAACCAAACGCCCACGCGACTGCGGAGGAGCTGCGGGACTACGTCAAGGGGCAGGTCGCCGCCTACAAGTATCCGCGCCATGTGTGGTTCGCTGACGAGCTGCCCAAGGGCCCAACTGGCAAGGTCCTCAAACGGGACATCACGATACCCGCGCACCTCCGCTGAGCGCAGCGCTCCGTGAAGCGACCAGGGCGCGCACGTGATTGCGATCCTCGGAGGGTTCGGGGCAGCCGTGGCGTGGGCCGTCTCCACTCTGTGCTCCTCCCGCTCGAGCAGATTGATCGAGCCTTTTTCGGTGGTCGCGTGGGTCATGGTTGTGGGTCTGCTGATCACCGCTCCGCAGGCAGCGGCTGGGGGCGTGCCGGCACGGATCGACGGATCTGCTGGCGCGTGGCTGACCGTCGCGGGAGCCGGCAATGTCATCGGGCTATCGCTCGCGTATGCCGCTCTGCGGATTGGGCAGGTCGCGCTGGTGGCGCCGGTCGTCTCGACCGAGGGTGCGATTGCGGCGTTGATTGCGGTGCTGACGGGCGAGAGCCTGACGCCAGCCGT
>Ga0302325_10019196_pt1 | contig 14385 bp, 16 predicted proteins | sample Palsa_T0_2_FD_201948 | JGI IMG/M metagenome (GOLD analysis project Ga0302325, IMG submission 201948) | Peat permafrost microbial communities from Stordalen Mire near Abisko, Sweden - Palsa_T0_2 | ecosystem: Environmental > Terrestrial > Soil > Palsa > Peat permafrost | place: Sweden: Abisko... | reverse complement strand
GACTTTTCAAGGAATGATTTCAGACCATACTTGACAAGAACTTGTTTCCCTTACCAACTGTAATCGGAGTTTCTAAAGTACAAGTTTTAGATGATTCAGATTTGATTATTGCGTCGAGACTCTAAAAATGTCGTAAAGGAATTAGCAAGGTAAGCGAAAATTTTAGTTATGCTCATGGTCACCTTTATCTCACTTGTCTATTTGTACCTTTTCCCCCAATCCCGATTTGATCTGAAATTCTCAATGCAACCTAAAATACTTCACTGAAGTTCCCTGTTCCGCTACCCCCGCCAAAATCAACGTTTAATAGGTATTGTCTAAAAACTATGTGACCAAACACGCCTGCAGCGTTCCAATACTGATAGTCGCAAACGCAGCCATATAACTAGCAATCGCGAAAGCATCCTGTATACTCCTATGACAAAATGTCCAGAGAATTCCCATCGCTAGACTTCCCAGCCCAAAGATGACAAAAGAAATGATCCATATCATCTTCGTGTTCCAGCCCTCGTTAAATTGAAGACCCCAGCCTCGATTGACATTACCTTTGTAAACTAGTCTTTCTTTGAGCTTTTTGGGAAATCGGTCAAAACAAAAAGCATTTTCGTCTGCGTGTGAGGGATTGTGGAACAGATGCATCTGGGATATATTAATTCGGAATCGTTGAGATAACGTGATAACCTACCATGTATCTCTCTCCAACTGGGGGAACTGACTCCGGTGGCACAGGTTCATATGTATAATCTGGGTGTTCTGGAGGTGGAATATCGTCTTCTTTTCTAACGTCGACCAAATCGCTTTTATGAGCATCGAAGTAAACGAATTTGATATTTACCAGTGTTCTCAGAGATAGCGAAGCTAAAGGTCCTCCTCTCATCTGTCTGTACTGGTCGGACAGAAGTTTAAAAAGGTCAATGTCGGATTTCGCTTGTAGCTTCATCAAGTCTAGGTGAAGTAGTTTAATTGCCCAGTGTCTTTCATTATAGCAGAGAAGCAGATAAGTAGTTTTTTCTGCAGTCGTAGAAGATATTTCTCGCTGTGTCTGGCTAGATTGGATTTGGCAATCCATCGAACGTTGCGTGTGGACGGGAAGTTCCCCAATATTGGTTGTTGAGGATTTGAAAGTAATGGAGCTTAGAAGACTCGTCATTCCATTGGTTAATGTTCGCTCTAAGCCATTGAGAAAAGAAGTTTTGCTGGTCGTGCTGCTTGTGTCCGACCCACTAATCGCTTGTCTCAGAAGGTTCTGGCCTACCTCGCTGATTCGTATGAAGTCATCGAAAGACTTATGACCACATCTCTAACATTTTGATTAGCCTGTAGTCTCAAGACCAGTCAACAAATGCTCACGCATTGCCATTCCACCCGTGTTTTCTTCGCTTCCAGCGGAGGGTGTTGCATAGCAACAATTCGGCTTGCCAAATGTATAATTGATGATTGGAAAACTCCATGGATGAGATTCTTCAAGACACGTGTGCGATTCAACTCTGGCCACTGCAGGGGCCCAACCGAAGTGAGGTCTTGCAGTAACGTCAGAAGACTGCCTTCTTTGATACCATAGTTGATGAATCGCCCATTATCTTCTAGTTGCTCGCAATCGAAAATCCATTGTTGGCAGCGTATCGAAAGTCCCTCCAGAGCTATAATCGCCTTTGTCAAGGCTTTGAGAGGCTTTGTGAAGGCTTTAAGAGGATAATATTTTCTGCTATCTCTGCTAATGGGAGCCTGCATAAGGGCTTCTGTTGGAATACGTCTAGTGCGTTTTTCTCGGTTCTCGTGAGCTGAATCGGCAGTCGCCTTCGACAGGGTACTTGGGTCAGTCTCGTTTTTCTCGGTGCCTGGGTTTGCATCCAGGAGTAGATACAGAGACCCCAGCGTGGCAGCTAGTGAAACTACAATAGCCGGAGTCCATTCTCCTATAAATAGTACAAATCTCATCAGCAAGTCAATCTAACATTCTTAACCGCAATGAAGACTTACCAGCACAAGATTCTGATTCGGTCTGATAGCTGACTTGTGGACTTAAAAAGTTTCTTTCGCCCATAAAAACGATGAGGAATATTGCACCACTGAACATTGGAATCTCTACAATATCAACAAGAATCTTGACGTAGCAATTAAGCGTTTTCATAATGGCGACAGCCGCGATAAGTGGGTCATTGGTGCTCTCAAATGGCTCGTATCCCCTCCTCCACTCTTCCATACGGAATCGTCTCTTGAAAATAAACTCAAGTATCTCGTTCCAAATAGATACTAATGACAAGATAGCGGGGATACAGCATGCAGCTGCTAGCAGCGTGGCTGTTCCAAAAGTCAACCTGGTTGGAGTAGCAACCACATAGATATTATTCGCTGAGCCCGCTCGTATTGGAGAGGAAGAGTTTAGGCCTATTAACGAACACTGAGCAGAATGGAAGGGATTGGATGGGGCTTCTTCATCGGTTGGCGTGATCTTGTTGGCTAAGACGTCCGTAGTGAATGGCCAATCTGGTGTCAAACTTACGGTCCGGTAAAACTCAACTGTTAAGCTCACTAACCCTGTTGAATAATTCAACATAAGCAAGTCCTCTAGAGGAAATAGTGGTGGGAACTTGCCTGCAAGAATAAGGAATGTCCAGAAAGATATCATATTTCGAGTCAAGTTCGTAAAGTACGACAGCGATAACCTCACAGTCACTGGAGCAGCTAATATTCCTATCGCACACAGCTGAAAGGCTCCGAATACATCCATATCAATCAAGCCTGTGTAAAAATTGTCAACCACCTAGATATGAACAGTACAAAATAGGTACAAGGTCTTACCATCATCGTGTAGTACAGCAAGGGCAATGCCGTGGATAGCAGCAATAGCAGGGAAAAGCAAAGCCGCTACGAGGCAAACTTTTCTAACCCATACTTGCTTTCGAGCGAAGACGCTGGCAATGACTAGGACATAGTACCTATAATGGCAAGTCAGACTGTTGGTTGACACGGCGCTAAATCGTTTGTCTACCTCCTAGCGTGCAAAGAAGTTACTTACATTAACCTCGAGCCTGGACCATACGGGCTCGACACTGGGAAGGCGCAAATGAAGTTAGGGACCGTTTCAATGCCCGACTCCATCGCTCGAGCCTGTAGTGAGCAATTTTATGATTTGAAAGGTCTGGTGGGTTCTACCGAAGGATTTGCTAGCATGACCATTCATCCATCTCGGCAAAGAAGAAATTCGCAGCCATTCATAAATTGGGAGGACCTCTCTGCTGATATAGAATTGCGAGGCAAAATTGACAAGCTGTGGGCGCCCTCATTTGGCAGCACCGCCACCTCCAAATGCAAAGCGTCGAACACAGCCTCCAATAAGTGCCCAATCACTGCAAGCAATTCCGAAAAACAAATATCTTATTATGCCTACCAAGAAGCCTCAAGCTTTAGGACCACTCAATTTTAAGGTCATTCCAATTCTAAGGGCGGGCGTGGTTATAGGCCCGGATCCGCTGAGCGTTTATTATACTCTCTATTAGCGTAACCTTGATTCTATGTAGCGAGGTGACCTAAAACTCGTCTCGCGTTACCTTTCAGGGACTTTGGACACATTCTCAATACAGTGATCATGACGCAGGTAACAGGTCTGATATAGAAGAACGATATAACTACTGAATGTGTAACAAGAATTTCATCGTCTACGAGGTTCTATACTACCCATTCTAATGGTTTCACCAACTCGACAGTTCTTTAAGCCTGTCCTTGGACCCATACTATGCCTTCTCACCACTCCCTCTCCACCCCATCATACTGAAAGAATCTACCCGAATCTCCACTCTTGAAACCTCTCAGAAGTTTCAACATTCCCCCAATGCTTTCCTCTTTTTCCAGCACCGCTCCGGAGCCACCCATATCAGTCTTCACCCACCCCGGATCGATGCATACGACCACGACGCCCTTGCTCTTCAAGGCAATCGATTGATGCACCGTCAACATGTTGAGTGCCGCCTTCGAAATTGAATACGTTGTGCAGTCTGTAGAGTCCTTCGTGCGGAGATACGCCAACGATCCCAGCCCTGAGGTCATATTCATGACTACACTTCCTTCCTGGAGATGGCTCTCGAGGACTTGCACCATTTTTGCGGGACCCATAACATTGACATCGATGTGATTTTGGAGAGAGTCTGGCGTCATTGTCAAGCTAGTTTGCTTGGGAGTGGAGTTGATCCCGGCATTGTTGAGGAGAAAGTCGACTTTCTTGTCGGACCCTCCGAGGACAGAAGACACTTGCTTGCCGAAAGCTGTGATGGAGTCTTGAGATCCGGTATCGCATTCGAGGATATGGAGGTTTGCCCCATTTGATTTATGAGATTCGAGGGCGCTGAGATCGCGTGACAGGGAGCGTGTTGCTGCAATGATTGTGTTGGAGGAGTCGGCGCTAAGTTGGCGGACGAATTCGAGGCCAAGCCCTCGATTGGCTCCTGTGATTATGAAGACTGGCATTTTGAATATGTATATACAAGGTTTCGGATTTGGTACGTCTGTTGATTTTCTGCAGCTTATTATTCTCCGGTCTTACAGGTAGGCTGGTGCGAAGTCAAGGAATAAAAGAGAGTAGCTCCCGCCCCCCACTTTCAACCTTTGACCCCTCCTTTTCCTTCGGATAAATGCAAAATGGTGACGTCGATTTGGAGTAGACAATGATTGCATCAGCGATTCTAGAAACTCTCAGATGATATTGGGGGGTATGATTAAAAATTCTGTGTTGGGGTTCTTAGGGTGCGTTGCGTATCTGATTTTGAAGTACTGTCCCTTAGCCCTATTGGCCCCCCTTTGCGTAAGCGAATAACCACGTTTTGCTTTCTTGTGTTTGCAAAAGCTTGCACCAGTATTTGTTCAATTTCCAAATCTTCGTCCACTCTCCGTAGCATTACCCCCAATCCTAATCTAACTTCCGCTTGAAGAGGTCCCACTTGGACAATTGCATGTCGACATCTGTCATTGCCGCTGCGCTGCTGGGAGTTCCTGGGTGCGGACACCCACTCATCGGTCAGCTAAACCCATACTTTGACTACTTGTCATGTCTTCTCTTCGAGCTTTTTGTTTGCCTCTCCGATTTCTCTACCGGCTGGTAACGCCTAGTCCTGCAGCAAACCCCAATACCGAAAGCAACCATGGAGATACTCAGGCCTATAGCCCCATCCGCAACCTACAGAACTTGAAATCCCTATTGCCTGAGTCAGGGCGAAGGAGTTGTGGTGTTGTTCATGATTGCATAAAAGTATGCGAGCCAATATTTTCCGCCTGTCTTTGTTTATAGATATACATGAGAAATAGAAATTTGTGAAATAATCTTCGGGGGTTTGTTCTATTAAAGATGAAAAAAAGTATTTCGTCATTTTGTGCAGCCATGTGTGAGCCGTCAATTCAATCCCGACAAGCACTTTAGGGAAAAGCTTAAGTGGTAAGGGGGCTTCCTGGCTTCGCTTAACTGGGCACCCCTATTTCTGCCTGCCCACGCGTTGCTGCCAGCTGCCAGAATAGCCTGAATGCTGCTTCAATATTTACACTCTGCCAATTGTTCCGCACACGCAGATCCCATGAGCACGTGATTCACCCCCCTTTTTGTTTAGAAAACGGTGTCCGTGTAGATTTCGTTTGTTCACAGCCACATAATTTATGGGAATCAACTCTATCAAAATCTATGTACTGACTCGACCAGTATTGGCGAATTACACTGACATCGTGCCCCATAGCAAGTGCTACATTACACTCTGCTCTGCTTCTGCAGCTTTCTTCATCATTTCAGCCCATTGTCTCGCGACCTCCTCGAGCTCTTCATCATTCTTAGCCTTCTCCTCTGCTAAAATGCGGATCTCCTCCTCACTCAGCTCGTCCTCAGCAACATGCTCTATCTCCGTCTCAATAGTTTGCTCCTGGTCTACTAACTGTTGCTCCGCCAGCATATCTTTCTTTTCGATACCATTAGGTTCTTGCCACTTGAACTCCTCAATTTGAGACATATCAACATGATCGTTCTTTTCAGCTTCCCCTAATTTAACCCGCTTTGCGTTGCGCGCACTTCCATGAGATGAATCATATTTGATAGTATTGAAGGGTAGCACCTTGGAGGGTGTATCACTGAGAGCGTCAACGTCGATGAGTTCCTGCTTGATATCTGGCTCCCCCTGGCGCGTTGACTCAGAATCCATAGATCGTTTCCGGGTATTGTTTGTTCTCGGTGGCGAATCAATGGTGATGATGGGAATTAGGCGGGGAGACCTTGGGCCAAGGTCATCATTTTGATCGCCACGAGTATCGTCCTCGAGGTTGATAATTCTACTGGCTGGTAATTCTCCAACCTGGGTCTGCACCAGGCCTCGTCGAAATGTTTTTTGGGCTTGCTGTGAGACCGCGTTAGCAAACTTCTGGTGGTTTCAATATGAAGAAACATGCCTGCAGCTTCTTGAATGCCACACGCCTCTCCCAGGGCTGCATGAGATTCCAGCTTCGCCATTCCTGTGGTTCAAATGCGTGATCCCTCGCAACGTCCGAGTAGTAGCCTTGAACTCGTCTTCTTTCAAGCTCCTGGAGTCTCCTCAGTGCAAACATGCGCTCGTCTTCATCCAGTTGTTCCCATGGGAAGCAATGGAGAGGTGGCGGATACGGGACAATGTTAACTTGCTCAAGAAAAACTGCGAAACGTTCAGCAATACTCGGAGCTTTCTGGTTCTACTTCGTGCTTACCTGCCGGTCGATAATGGAAATTGAATTCGAGAGAAGTGTCACAGTCAGAGTTTTTGGGTTTGCGGGAGCGTTGCGATACTAGGGGCGTATGACCACCAATGAATCTGCGGAGGGTTAACTAGCTAACCATAAGGAATAAATGAGCATAAACCGACCCAATTGAGCTTGTAATCCCGTGTTTCTTAAAGCTTTCCTGGTCCACACTTCGAACATCCAACACTTGTTGCTCCTGACCCAAGTTCGCAAGCTTATCGGTCAGATTTCATGTAACTTGTTTGATGACCAGGGCTTTTGGAGTGCATACCTGTCTTTGGCTCTTGGCAAAATCTTCCTGTTGCTCTTTCTTTGTCATCCTCTTCCATTCAACATTATACCGCACGACTTTGATAATGAGAGTGCTTAAACTATTTGGGACAATACCCATAACATTTGTTTCGGTCTGAAGATTCTCATCTGCCAAAAGTTTAGGTTGCTGCACCAAAAAGAGATCACTTCACTTACCAATTTTCATTGTCCGAAACGCAAACCGAGATCCAGAAAGTACTCGATCTTTGACAAGAAGACTACGAGCATAAGCCATTGACAGCGTGATATCTTCTTCGGCGAAGTCCTTATCACTGGGAGGACGGAGCATTCCAAGACTAATCGGCTTATTCACTCCGGGGAGAAATAGGCCGGCACCTACTCGAGACCAATTACCAAAATGATAACCTTTCTTCAGCGTTACTTCTATGGTATACATCTGGCCTGGTTCTGGGACAATATATCGATCGCATGATGCAGCATTGGTCTTTTCTCGGTCTCCGACCTTAACATACTCGTCGAAATATGTGTTCTGGGGGTGTCTTCGAACGCGAACCTCAACCTGATTGAACTCTTGAGACAGAATAGCCATTGGGGCTTTGAGGTATCCGAAGGCGTGTCCGTTGTAATAAAGTTGAAAGTTTCTCGACACAGTTGGGAAAAAGGTATCACGAAGGTGACTGCAATGCTCAAATCCATTAGCACACGCTCTTCAAAAATAAAAATAAAAACCGAATAATTAACAACCCAAACAACGTCCTCCAGCCCCTGATTTCTGCTTTGGGTTTCACTTACTAAGTGTTGAGTGCTCAGAGGAATCTTGAAGGTATCGCAGCGAAGGGCTTCGAAGATACAACGTAGCGTTGGCGCCGTTGCATGTTGTTGAAGGGGAGAAGAATATGTCCTGAACGTGAGGCAAAGATACGGGAATGAGGCTAGCTCTGCTTAGCTTCGTCTTCTTGATTCGAGAAGGCGGTGAGCCACGTGAAAGTTGATGGCTCAGCGAATTTTCATCTTTCAAGGTGTTACGGTTGAGGAAGGCGCGCCTCGCTTATCATGTACATAACGCACTTCTACAGCTTTCTCAATCCACAGACTTACACACACGCTTCATTGAGGACCTGACAGACGGCCTCGGGCAAAATCTTCGCTTCCTATCGCTTCCAAATGCAAGAGATGAGAAACGTATCCTGTAAAGTTCCCAGCAGGATCCTAGCCTCGCATTAATACCCTCGTAAGCCACGGCCGGTTGTTGGCTACTCTTCGCTGAACCCTACTTATAACTTGTCCAAGAACATTCAGGGCGGAGCATTGAGGTCGAAGATTGACAACATTCCAAGGCTCGGGACAATGAACAGCCTTGAGTCCTTCTATCTTCTCCTAAAGAATCTCAAGCCCTGATTTCAATCAATTAGAATCAAACTCAAGCATTGGAACCTAGGCATGAAAGTTCAAATTAGCTGGGGACAAGAGGGACCTAGAGGGCTACTAGATAGTTCCCAGCCGCTGGATGGGCATCACGAAAGTGGGAAAACAACGGATCAATCCTTCAAGTTTGCTCCTATCCCCAGCAACTAAGTGGCTGAATACGCATCCGCGAAGTAGCCACAGAATACCTTGCTTGCATGCCTTTGCCCTCAAGAAAAGTACATCTCACAGTTGGATTTGATAGAGCAACGCAGACGGGGAGAATATCGCGACCTTGCGAGGAGATGACAGCCTATTGGAAATCATGAGGTACCTAGCCGGAGGTTTACTTTGTTAGAAAAGGGGTACGCTAGTCCGAATGTAGAGCCGATGTAAATAACTACCATTTGTACGTGGTATTTGACTTACTTTACACAAGGGCCGAAGTACGAAAAGACTCAAATCATGCAATTGATGAAAACATTGCGGTTGAATAGAGCAAAACTGGAAACAGTTACTGAGAAGCGATGAAGGATCCATCCGCCAGCTTTTCGAATCCTGCCTTTGACTACCTGGTGGGGTGCAACTTTGTATGCTTTAAAAATGTGGTGTGAAGCGATGCTACACAATTTAAAATAGGGCTTTATTGTTTTTCAAGCGAGCGTTCTAGTCAAGAGGGGCATCTAGCAGAAGGGGTGCAGAATTTCTTGCTTGATTTGAGGATTTCAAACGGCTATAGAAGAGAATAATATGAAGTGTATAGAGCAATGCTCAAAGTCTATGGGGAGTCGCAATAAGTTGGGCAAGTGTAATGACGAAGCGGTATTGCTTTGTTTATTTGGGGAAAGTTGGAGTTATACCGTCATAAATAATTGTGTTTACAGTTTTTAGCGGGTCTTGCCTTCTAGAAGGAGAAAAAGGAGGACGAAAAGTTCAAAATTGGGGGTTTCAGGCATACCATCAATTTCTGATATCTAGCTGAAACTAATTGTCCTAGCGCCGTGTCCAAAAGCGTCCTGATACCCAAATTCCCCATAAAGTCTCCAAAGCATATGCACATGCATCTTGCAGGAAATCGCAGTTACCTATGAAAGTTATTGCTTTACTGAAGAGCTGGCCAAATCATTCATCGTTGTGTCTCCGCTTCTTGCTCTGAGCAATCTCGATTTCCTCCTCCAATGCACGACGTTCTTGCTTCAGCCTTGCTAGCTTCTCCTCCATCTCAATTTCCTCTGCCAATGCTTTTGCCCTTGCCATCTTCCTCTTTAGCTCACCGTCATCCGTGTTCTCAATCCTTGCTGGTGTGGCTTCACGATGTTCTGCGCTTGTGGCCAGGGGGGGAACCGGAGCTACATTCGAATTTGAAACCGGGGCTTCAAGGTCAATTGGTTCGTTCTTGACATTTATCTCCTTCTGGACATCGTTTTCATTTTCGACCTTGACGGGTTTCTTCGCCGGTGCTGGAGAAAGCTTGGCGGTCGACCTAACTTTCGCCTTTTCCTTGGGCTTTTCGACATTCTCATCGACAAGAGAGATGCTTTCTCCACTCCGGCTTTCATACTGCAGTAGCGTCTCTCCTCTCTCGTATGCCTTTTTCGATTTCTGAAGGAGCGTCAGTTATTGCATATTATAGAGTAGTGAGATCCAATGGTGCACAAATCTTACACGCAAGCTTTCAAATGCTTCCTCTTTCTCCCATTCCGACATCTTAGACCATGCCCGCCATTCCTTCGGTTCATCCTTACCTCGTGATTTGCCAACCTTGGCATGCGTCTTGCCAGTTTGTGCTTCAAGGGAACGAAGAACATGCTCTTTGTTGATACTTTGAAGTTCTTTCAAGGCGATCTGGCGCTCGGTTTTGTCAATATCTTTCTATGCGTAGACGTAAAGATGAGATGGATACTTGACGATGCCTGTCTGCTCCAGGAACTCTTTCGGGACATTAGCGTTGTTCTAGAGCACTGTAGTAACTTGAGGACTTACCTGAAGTTCGATAGTAAAAGTTGAAGCCAAATATTGTACCCATGCGAGGTACATCCTCTGTCCGAGAAATCTTCGGGGGCAGCTTGGCAACGGGTTTTAGTTGAATGTATTGCTTAGTGGCAATAGGGAGTTGCTTAGTGGGGTTGGAAACCTTACGGGTACCTCCGACGAAACTGCAAACTTAGCGATTGTGTGAAATGAAAAAAGCCAAATACCCTACCTAATGGAGTACACGATACCATCTTTCTTGAAGCTATCCTCATCAACTTTCTGAGCATCCCAAAGAAATGGCTGTTTGCGATCTACACCCACTGAAGGCGCATCCAATTGTGGTGTAGGGTTGGGTATCTCTGAAGTAGCTGCGACCTTCTCTTCGTATTCTTTGTCTGTCAGTCGCCGAGTCTTGCACCTAAGTTTGTATACTCTGATCACAAAATGGCCAAGACTTCCGGGACCAATTCCCATAACATCAGTTTCATTGACAAGCTTCTCATCTGAAAGGGTCATTAGTATACATGGAATAAGAAGGAATTGAAAACGAACCCAAAAGGAGGTTTCGAAACCCAAATCTTGCGCCCAGCACCTTGCTGCCTTCAACCGTAACATCTGCATACTGCAGCTCTGTTGTCATATCGCTCTTGATACCATTCTCAAAATCCTCGGGTTTATGCACATCATTTTCGGAGATGGAAACCTCATGTCCTGGGATGAAGAGTCTGGCCCGAACAACTCCGTAGTCTCCAAAACTAAATCCCTTCTTCAACGTCACTTCAATGGTATACCGAACTCCATCCTCACCAACTATGTATCGATCACAGGATGTAGCCGAGGGCTCCTCTCGATCTCCAGTCTTGACATATTCATCAAAATATGTCTTCTCTGGGTATCTCTTGATGCGAACCTCGTATTCGTCGCTGCCGCTCTTCAAGATTGCCATATCGATGTTGATTGTAAACTAGCAAGATCTATCCTCGAAGTGTTCTTTCGAGTTCCAATAATTGGAGAAGTTGAATGAAGGACAATGGTAAAGGTGAACTCAGAACTCAAGTCGTAGATGCTCAGATCCACAGAGTCAGAATGGGCAGAATATCTCAACTTCAGCTTCGTGTGCTACCGAAGAATGCGCTTCGGGGCCAATAGAATATCTCTGGAGAGAGATGATCGCTGATATCGACTGGTTTCTGGATTTGATCGTCGAGGTTGATGCTGAATAAAAGAAGTGAAATGACGTCGAGTGATATTCGAAGTTCAACTTGAGGATTGAAGGCGAGAGCAATTCTTTCAGCTTCGTGGTGTATGCAAAGTTGATACCCAGCGCCCTCAGCGCCAAAAGATCGACTCGCAACGAGGCAAGGCGAAGGTGATGCCTCGATGAGGATGATCTTGCTGGCAGAAGTCGAAGGGTTGAGGTAGTCACGAAAGCTGGTTTGATGTTTGTTGTTGACGGAAGAGGAAGCGAGATAACTGTACCCCAGGGCTAGCGCCAAAAGCAAGCAACCTGGGAAGTGGGAGGACAGGCTTGGATGAAGTGAATTAAACTAGTTGAGGGCTGAGATGCCACTTCGGCATGTTCGGACGCCAACGAGATACAAGAGCGCAAGCATGAGCATCCCAGAAGCAAGAATGAAGAATCAAGAAGCAAGAGACTGCACCCCTCATCTCACGAAGCATCAAAAATCCCATATCAAGTCACCTCCTTCCTGCCTCGTTGATAGAGCAGCACCTTGGAATCTGCATCGAACTCAATTTCCTTCCCTTTTCTTTTCAACTACGACAAATTGCACCACCCGATACGAATTGTCACCAAACTTGAACAATTCTGCAATATGTGCTCCAGCACCACTAGGTTGAGAAGCCTGACGTCCTACCAAACTTCTCTCAAATGCATTATCATCTTGCGAGCTGATGGAATATCTCCTTCGAGCCCAATACGCTACTCCTCGTATCAGCGGACGGAAATCCCCTCGCGAATAAGCGAAGCATTTCTTCGCTCACCTACAGTAGAAAAAGGGCACCATGCTCAAGACTCCTTTCGTCCTTCCACAGCCTGGGAAGAAAAAGCACCAACAACTCGCAATCCAAACCTTCAAATAATAAAGCCGGGAGACTTCCCATCCACACCACCACTCATCCAATCAATCACAAAAACCCCAAACCTCAAAATGTTCAAATCTTTCTCATTCACACCCAACTCCTCAAACCTACACAATACAAGAAAATGCACTTGGCATGCACCATCCACGCACGCTATGCAGAAACGAATCTCCCCCCAACCACCGTCCAACCCATGCTCCCCCCTCCCATCCTCCTTTTCTTCGAGGCCGATCCCATCTTACACCCCTTTCATCCAGTATACTACAAAATCCCCCCACTTCTCACCGAAGAAGACAAAGATCGTATGGCGAGGCCATACGAAGCATTAACATTACAAAGCCGTAATCTCTCTCCAGCTCCTATTCTTCCATTTGAAATTTTCCGCAAGATTCTAAAGCTCGCAGCTCAATCAATCATCAAGCTCAATGGGTTTCTTCTCGCTGCCGTCAGGGCTCGGCGGGCTGATGACCACCTTCCCCACTTCCTCATTGCCCTCCTCGGCTTCTTCTATTATTGGCGTGTCAGGGACCTCATCCCCTTCTGCATCACCACCCTGACTTCCAGCAGTACTAGAAGCCTTCTCCCGTCTTCTCCGTCGTGCCTTCCGCTCCTCGTCGGCATTATCCCGTCTCCTAGACCTACGCACGGAATCACGTCTCTCGCCAGCCTCCGCATCATCCGCTCCATCTGCGCCTCTCATACCCTGTAAAAGTAGAGCAGCACGTTCCGCGACATCATCGCCACCTTCTCCGGTCTGCATCTCGGGACTGATCAAACCGTCGGAGGAGATGGATTGAGGTGATTTGAGGGACTCTTCGATCTCGGGGATCTCGTCTGGATCAGGGATCTTCTGACCAGAGGCTACTCGTACTTGATGACGATTCTGCAACCGTGCGCGGCGCCTGCGATCTCTTTGGTCCCGAGTTTGCGGGGCTGCAGCTCTCAATTTCTCAAGAAGAGAATCCATAGCGCCAGTCGAGATAGGAGACGGTGGCGCGCTACCGTCTGAAGAACTGGTAACTCTAAGCTGGGCGTGTTTCCGCTTCATAGATGCCTCATTGCGCTTGCGAACCTTCTCGAGCTCGAGGTTCTTCTCTCGCGACTTCTTCCATTCCGTGACGAAGATGGCGAGTTTAGCAAAGAAGTCGCGGCGCGCATTCTCGTCGGAAGGATCTTCACCGTAGAAACCCATAATGTCGTCGTATGTGCGGATCATATCTTCCAAGTAAAGTTGCATTTGCTCTGCTTTCCTTCGAGCGTCCTTCATTGATCGTGTGACGACTTGGCTGACCCGATCTTGAGGGTGGAACTTCTTCGGATCGCTGAGATTGCCTGAATCAAGGGACATCTGGACGTTTTTAATGTTGTCGATGTAGCGCTTCGCGTCCTGTTGAAGCTGTTCAACGTTGAGCTTCTGCGCAGTAATAACTCCGGCAATATCATCAGTAAAACCTTCCCATTCCGGATACTGTGTTCGGACGATACGCTCCACCAGATCAGCAAATGTTGACTCATTCTTATCGTCCTTAACCATCCCAAGACGTGCAAGTGAGCTCAATTTGAAACCGCTCGCCTGCTTGTTCGAGTCGTTCATGTAATTTCCGATATCGAGAATGAGCCCGAGTACGTTCATCAATGAGACGGAATCTCGCAAGGACTCTGATACGGCAACCACAGACTTAAGTTTGCTGGAAACATCATCATACTCAGCTTCAAACGTCCGGGTCAGTGCGAGCGCCCGCATTCTCGATTTCCAGTAATGATGAAGCTCATATGCCGTTTGCAGGTATATTTGATCTTCTCGGGTCAGTTCTGCAGGATCTTGTTCGCGAATATCCTTGTTCGCATCTGGTCCAGTCCAATCCTTGCTGTATGGAGCCATTAGCTTGG
>Ga0302325_10019195_pt1 | contig 14385 bp, 10 predicted proteins | sample Palsa_T0_2_FD_201948 | JGI IMG/M metagenome (GOLD analysis project Ga0302325, IMG submission 201948) | Peat permafrost microbial communities from Stordalen Mire near Abisko, Sweden - Palsa_T0_2 | ecosystem: Environmental > Terrestrial > Soil > Palsa > Peat permafrost | place: Sweden: Abisko... | reverse complement strand
GTCTTGGCAGCATCATCCGACCTCCGACATTGATTTTTATCTCGAAGTGAATCGCTCCAGACGACCGGCAATCGTGCGGCCGCATATCCTGCTGCTAAATCGAGACGGCCGGCCTGACGCCATGCTGATTGGGCGACTTGAGAAGACCAGAATGGAGTTCAGGTTCGCTCATAAGGAGTTGCCTGGCCCAAGGGTGACCTCTTTGACGTTCATCTATAAGGGGCTGTTGGGGAATGCCTCTAGCGAGAACAGCCTGGCTTTCGTCGGAGAAATCTCGAAATCCTTGCGGCAAAACGAGGCTGATGTCGCGCGCTTTGAGTTTGTAAGCACTGATTCTCCTCTCTTCTCATCGATCCAATGCGCTGGCGGTGCGGCAACTCGAGACTTTTTCCCGACGATTCAGAAGCACTGGAGGATGAAACTGCCAGTCACGATTGACAAAGTCTTATCCGGATTTTCGCGGACGGACCGGAGACTGAATAGGAGGCTGCTGGCCGATTACCCCGGCGATGTCCGGTTAGTTTGTCTGCGCGAGACAGCGGACCGGGAACGCATTTTCCGAGAAGTGGAACAGATCGCGAGGGTGACTTACCAGCGCGCCTTGGGAGTGGGATTTTTCGATAATTTCGGGGCGCAACAGGACGTTCAGCTCGCGCTCCAAAAGGGTTGGCATCGCACTTACATCTTATATGTTGCGGATAAACCCTGCGTCTTCTGGATGGGGAACGTGTACGGCGGCGTGTTCTATGGTTTATACACGGCCTATGATCCAAGCTACTTGAAGTATTCGCCAGGAACGTATCTGATGATTAAGATGCTGGAGGAGTCTTGGAAAGAGGGCGTTAGAGAATTTGACTTTGGTTTTGGAGACTCCTGGTACAAACGGCGGCTTAGCGACTACAGTTGGGACGAGGCATTGACCTACATGTTTTCTCCGCGTCGGAGGGGGCTGACGGTGAACGCCCTTCGAACGCCGACAATCTTCGTGGATCGTTTCTTGAGGCGGGTTCTACAGCGAACTGCGCTGCTGCCGCGTGTAAAAAAGATCTTTAAGCGCCGCAAGTGACCAACTCCACCCGGCGGAGATGTTTCTCGTGGTTCACCGGCTGCCAATAGGTAAGGGCATCGTGGATGGACCTGGAGCGCGTAGATATACCATGAAACAATCGCGGATTTCGAAGTGGTTGGTGTTACTGCTGCCTCTTGCCGCTATCTCACTATGGTGGGATCACGGCACCGTCACGGCAGTACGCGCACGCACCCAATCAGGAGCTTCTGCGAATTCGGCCACGTCACCTCAACAGCTCAGCGCTGAGGGCCAGGCTTCGCTGCGGGCCATCGTCCAAGCAGGAAATTTGACGGAACTTCGCTGGCCCGATTTTAGCGATTACAGCAAGTTGGTGAACGAATTTTACGAGTCGTATGCGTATTCTCTGCCGTGGGTCAGGGGAATGGAGCCAACCCCACAGGCGCGACAGGCAATCGCGCTGCTGTTGAATGCCGATCAAAAGGGATTGTCCGCCGAAGATTACGACGGGCCGCGCTGGAGCGGCCGGCTGGCGAAACTCAAACCCATTGCGTCGAAGCCAACCGAAGCCGACGCGCTGCAATTCGATGCCGCACTCACCATTTGCGTAATGAGATATGTCTCGGACCTGCACATCGGGAAGGTCAATCCAAAGCATTTTGATTTTGGTTTCGATGTCGAGGCGAAGAAATACGATTTGCCCGGATTCTTAAAAAAGAACGTTGTGGATGCTCCCGACGTTGCCGCGGCCCTGATACAAGCGGAGCCGCCATATCCCGGTTACTGGCGCACGATCCGAGCGTTGCAAACCTATCTGGAGCTCGCGAAGCAGGATGATGGGGAACAATTGCCCGCCGTGCAAAAGACGATTGCACCGGGCGACTCCTATCCGGGCGTTCCGCGGCTAACTCGTTTGCTTCTGCTGGTAGGCGACCTTCCGGCTAGCGCGAACGTCTCCGGAAACGGCAATGTTTATCAGGGTGCGCTCGTGGATGCGGTCAAGAATTTTCAGCGCCGTCATGGCCGCGACCCGGACGGAAGAATCACCGCGCAAACATTGGCCGACCTGAACGTACCCCTAAGCCGCTGCGTCCGCCAAATGCAACTCACTCTCGAGCGTTGGCGGTGGATCGACGTTTCTCAGCATGCCGCGCCCATCGTCGCAAATATTCCCGAGTTTCGCCTTCGCGCCTACGACGAAAGCTTCAAGATCGTGTTGTCGATGAACGTCGTGGTCGGCAAGGCCTACGACCACAGTACGCCTGTATTTCGCAACACCATGCAATACGTCGTATTCCGGCCCTACTGGAGTGTTCCTTTTTCCATCGCAAAAGCTGAATTCTTTCCGCACATCGTTCGCGATCCCGATTATCTGGCAAAGAAGGGTTTCGAGGTCGTGGACAGCCGCCAGGAAGTTGTCGCACCAGGGACAGTCTCGCCCGGCGTACTCGATCAGCTCCGCGCAGGCAAACTCTTCATCCGTCAAAAGCCGGGTCCCAAGAACTCACTCGGACTCGTGAAATTCATCTTTCCAAATAGCTACAACGTGTATATGCACGATACGCCCGCGCAGGAATTCTTCGCGAAGTCCCGGCGGGACTTCAGCCATGGCTGCATTCGGCTGGAGAAGCCGGCCGATCTGGCTGTCTGGGTCCTGCGCGATAATCCGGGCTGGAATATGGATCGCGTCCGCGCGGCCATGAATGGAGACACGACGCTGCAGGTGAATCTCGCGCATCCCATTCCGGTGTTAATCGTCTATGGCACCGTGATCGTGACCGAGGATGGAACCGTTCATTTTTACGATGACATATACGGACACGATGCCACCTTGCAAAAAGTCCTCGAAAAGGGCTATCCGTATCCGGGTTAATTGATCAGGGTTAATTGCCGCTGATCAGGTTGGCAGGGCAGTCGAAGCACCACTGGCGCACACGGCCGGTGTCCACATGGATGAAATCAGAGTGAGGATAGTAGCCGACGCCGCCGCGACGTAGGGCGAGAGCCGCCCTGCGCAACTTGAGCGTATCAACGCCGGGCATCCGCAGATCAATCGCTTCAGCCTGAATGTGAAGGCTGTTCTTGGCGACTCCGGTGGTATGTTCGCGAAGGGACTCGTTGGTTGACGGCGTGCGGTAGCCGCAGACGATATCAATCTCGCCGCCGGGATGTCCGACCGACACCGTAAGATCGGAGAGAATATCGTACAAGCGCGGATCGAAATGGCGGACGTCTCCGGTCTGATGATCGCGCAGGAAATTATCCAGCTTGGCGAGTGCGTTGGGAATGTACTGATCCCCCGCGCGGTAGGCGATTTCGAGCCGTTCGCCGGTGTGAATGTTGTAAAGCCGCAGAAGATGTTCCTGGCGATCCTGAGAGGATGAACGCTGAGAGGACACCTCTGGCGATTGGGTTCGCGCTTCGGCCGGCGCGATTAGAGCCAGCATTGCAACCGCAACCCATAGACCCCACGAAATTCTTACAGATCTTCGCATCCAGTCTCTCTCAAACAAATTTTAGCACAGCAAGCGTATCGCCTCATTGATGATCCACCCCGAACGCCTACCGCTCTCCCAAACTTTCGTAGTCCATTGTTCGAGGATGGCCTGATTTAGCTTCGGGTGTGGGAGATGCGGAATGTCTGCGGATTTCAGGTGAAACGAAAAATAAGTCGAGAACCGCACCCTTGGACGTCAAAGGGCTGCGGCACCCTCGCTGGCAACATCGAATCCAATTCAGCGTTTAGGGTGTCCCACCCGCCAAAGATGGACGGGCGCAATCAGAAAGAAGCCTGATCCGGAGCGCCGTCACCGGATTCAGCCGCATCGCCCGTCGCGCGGGGAAGGTCCGGCGATTTGTCATTCGGAAGGATTAGACTTCTCAGCTTTTTGGCACTAAGGCAATCGAGATCCCGGCCACGATTTCACCAAGTTGTATACATTCACACTGCCGAGCCCGGTCGCGAAATCCCAGCCGGGTGTTGCCGGATAGGCGGGCTTGTAAGACGAGTTGGACCGCGAAAGCACGCCATTGGTAGCACCGTCCAGGAAGCAATTGAATGTACCGAGAGTTATGCCGTTGACGACCAGGGGAAGACAATTCACGTCATTGTCGCCCAGGGTGACGTCGTGAAAGATGCAGGCTTGGCTTACCTTATTGCCGAGTGTGGAGTTGCAGTTAGCCGCCCCACTGAAGGCAGATTGCACAGCAGCGAGCGCGTAGTAGACGAAATTCGGGTTACCTTGCCTGTCATCTGACGCCTGATTAATCAACGACTGAATGCCGGCCATGATTGGCGCAGCGAAAGAAGTTCCTCCGGCAAGAAACCAAGTTGACGGCGCGCCAACACAGGGAGTACCGCCATTGTTCGGGTCTGAAAAGCACGTGATATAGAAGTGGCCCCAGATCCCATTGCCGGCGAACAGCGAAACATCAGGAAGATCGCGCACGCCGTCCTGGGGATTGCCTGAGACGAAGCTCTGATAGCGAGGTTTCGCATATCCCGCACAGGTGCCGCTCACGACCGCATAGACTCCCGACCCATTGGAGGTGCTCGGGCCAGTGATGCTCGCGGTTCCATACGCGCATCCGCTGGGACCTCCGCTCCCCGCTGCCGTCGACAGGAACAACTGTTCACCTGTTGTGGAGTTGCAAAACCCATTTGTTCCATACGGTGTGGCAAACCCCTCGGCGGTGATGATGAGCTGACTCGCGCAAGAGTCATTCCAGGGAATCTCCGGGATGTAGGACAATGCGGAATTGAAATACTTCCCGTTCGTTGAGCTCCAGTATGTCGAGACCTCGCCGAGGTAGGTATCCCCAAAATCCGTCCCGCCCACGGCGACATTGTTCGATGTGGACGCGAAGGCACTGACGTTAATGCCGGACATGGCTGCGGCCGAATCTGCATCTGTGCTCGCCGCACCTTCATCTCCTGCCGCAACAAAAATCGAGACTCCTTGCAGAACGCCGATCTCGTACAATTCGTTGATCATCTGGTTGCCACTTGCACCATTCGCGGGCTCGGACTCCCCGTAACTGATGCTGACGATTGCTGGCGGCTTGCCCGGGGCCGTGAGAAGGTTCTGCAAGGCAATGAACCCGCCGAAATTCGTGTTGGTGTCCGCGCACGTCGCTAGCACGATTGCCGCGCTCGGCGCTGCCGCGCTGGCCCATTCCGCATCAATGATCGCTTCGGCGTCATCGGGATTAACGCCGGGGTCGGCACAGGGCCCGGCATTGTTGGGATTCCTTGAAGGCTGCGGATGGATCTGCTGGAACGTTCCTTGCGGGTATTTCCGTGCCAAACCAAACGTCTTGCGGAACGCGTACCAATCGTCCGGGTTGTAAACGTCGCTGTCCTCGATGGCGACAATCGTTAGCCCTTGCCCGGAAACCCCGGCATCGTGGATGGGGTTGGTGTTGTAAATGGTCGCGAGGTCGCCGGGCACAACGCCTTCGAATGTGGATCCAAACAGGGTGAGGGTGTATTGAGCACGAGTGTGAAAAGCCGGACGCGGCCGGAAGTCGTTCATCGAAACTACGCCTTCAACCGCCGGGGCAAGCGCCGCGGGAATCTGCGGGTCGCGCATATTGGCAATATGGGGCGTGCCGTTTACGATGAGATTGTGAATCTCGGTGTGGAACGCGTCGCGGATTGCACCGGCCGGTCCTGAGAAATCGATCACGCCATTGGCTCCGTACACCACATTCACGGTGAAACCGTGCGAGTTGAGCCAATTGCTGATCTTCTGGACGTCCTCATCCGCAGGACCAAAACGATCGGCAATCTGATCCGCCGTGAGCCATTGGTGGTACCGCGGCGAGTTCTGGTCGTGAAGCTGGTTGATCGACTCGTTCACGGCCTGCTGCTGCGCGGGGGAGCGCTTCAGTTGCATGTACATGTGTTCGAGCGGAAGATCGTCCGCCACGGGCCCGCGGTCATTCGCTGCGATTGCTTCCGGACGGGTATTGCCCACGAGCGTGACACGATTTTGTTCATCGATAGGCTGCGTGATGAGAGGCCGCTTTAATGTCGTCTGCGCAAACAGCGGGGCGCCGCTTACCAAAAGAACAACCAACGAGATGAATGACGCGAACGTGGACTTCGATTTTCGTGACATAGCTTCGAGACTCCCGGGCCGGAAAGGAACCGCGACCCTAAGTTTGAGTTGGCGAAATTCTATTGGCCGAGAGGACAAAGTCAAACGAATTGTAGGTTATGGCAGTACTGGCAGGAGTACATATCTATCGCCGACGGGTGGCCGATGACGGCGGAGCAACAATGATCTTGGTAGGCGAAACGGAAGCAGGCTCTGGGGAGACGCAACCATGCTGAGGGATAGCCAGCTAACAGCATCGATGCCTCGAAAATCTTCGCCTCACGGGTGGAACACCCACTAATCGAGAGCGTCATCTTTCCATTTCAGGCTGAACGCAAGTGGTAACACCCGACCCGAACAGCGCTATGTTAATTTTCCGTTACAAGCGAAACGTCTCTGAGCACATAGCTACTTGCACATGCAATCCTTCCGCCGTCGCGAATTGAATGGTGTTGTGGGAATTGGCTGATAACAACTGGACTCAAGTCGCCTGGAGGATCACTTCGAGAAATTCTCGCTACTCCCAGCGAAACACCTTGGCCGAGAGCGCCGTGCAAATCACAAATGCCACGACCAGCGCTGCTACATCGCCCACGTGCGACGACCACGCGTCGCCCTTCCAGATGCCTTCGAGCAGCGACACCGCATAGGTCAGCGGCACAACTCTTGCCACCGCGCGCATCGCTGGCGGCAGCAATTCAACCGGCACGAAGAGTCCCGAGAAAGCGATCATCGGGTACATGATAAACGCGCCGATCGGCTGCGCGAATCGCGCGGTCGGAACGATGCTGGCGATGAGAAAGCCGATCGACAGGATGCTCCAGGTGCTGATCAGCAGCGCGATCGCAAATCCGAACAACGGGGCATGAACGCCCACCGGGTAATACCGTTTGCCTGCCAGCAGCATCAGGGCCAACGTGGCCGCGGTGAGCAGCAGCTTCACGATCACATGCGCGCTGAGTATCGTCTGGGGCCGCAGCGGAGTGGCGCGCAGCCGTTTGAGAATGCCCCCCTCGCGGTAAATCGAAATGATGGTGACCAGCGACAGCACAGAGCTGATAGCGATGAGGACCGACGCGAGGACGGGTAGACCGACGCCGATAAAAGTGTTGGCGGCGAGAGCACCCGGGGCGAGTCCGCGGCCGAATAATCGACCCACGACGAGGAACACCAAAACAGGGATAACGATCGTCCCGACCGCCCCGAGCGGCTCGCGTAGGAATATCTTGAGCTCGATCCAAGTGAGTTTCCAGAGTCCACGTAGCATCATTATCGAGCCTAGTCTCGAATCGAATGGCCAGTCAGTTTGAGAAAGACATCCTCGAGGTTCGGAAGAATCGTGCGGAAATCCGTGACGCGGATCCGATTCTCGGAGAGGCAATGAATCACCTCGGTCACCAGATCGTCGCCCCGCCCGCGAATCGTGAACTGCGAGTCGCTGCGGGCCACCGCCTCGACTCGCGCAATCGCTCGAAATCGCTCTTCCGCGGCTGGATCGTCCGTGGCGAGGATAACGGTTCGCTCGGGGCAGTGTCGCTTAACGAGGTTCTCCGGCCTGTCTATATCAATAATGCGTCCGTGCTCGATGATGGCCACCCGATCGCACAATCGTTCGGCCTCCTCCATGAGATGAGTCGTTAAGAAAACCGTCTTCCCGCGCTCGCGAATGCCCCGCACCAGTTCCCAGATGGCCCGCCGCGACTGCGGGTCGAGCCCCGTCGTCAACTCGTCGAGAAACACCACCTCCGGATCGTTGATCAGCGCCAACGCAATGAACAGCCGCTGCTTCTGGCCGCCGGAGAGGTTCATAAACCAGGCGTCCCGCTTCTCAGTAAGGCCGAGCTGCTCGAGTAGGCGTTCGGCGTCTATCGCCTTTTTCTGGTAGAGCGAAGCCCAGAGGTCGACCGCCTCCCACACTTTGATCCGCTTCTGCAGTTGCGCCTGCTGGAGCTGCACCCCGATGCGGTCCTGCAGCTTGTAGACGTCGCGGAACGGATCAAGGCCCAGCACGGAGATTTTGCCCCGGTCGGGCTTGCGCAGGCCTTCGATGCACTCCATCGTGGTGGTTTTCCCCGCGCCGTTGGGCCCGATCAAACCAAAGATTTCACCATCCTTGACCTCGAACGACACCTCGTCGACCGCTACCGTCGCGCCGTAGGTCTTGCGCACCTCGACAACTTGAATGACTGGACGCATGGTAGTTTGCAAGATCGAAGATTGACTGAACCGGAACAAGACTTTATATCACGGACTCAGCCGGTGAATCCGTCGTACACTCTCCGCTCTCGTAGGTGGGTTAACGCTGACAGGATTAGGAGGCGTCCATGTCGAATACATTTGGCACAGATATTTTGATTCAAGCCCAAGATCCAATGAAGGCCGCCAACTTCTACGTCAAGGAACTCGGCTTTAAGATTACGGACAAGACATCAAATATGGTCAGCCTCCACGGAAAAAACATCAATATGTTCATTGAACGGGGTTCTGCCCTCGGCCCCGTTTTGGAAGTGACTGTCAAAAATGTCGAGAAAGCCAAAGCGAACCTGAAGAAAAAAGGCTGCAAAATAATAAAGGACGAACCTGACTTTCCAAGGTGTTACGTCAAAGATCCCTACGGCCTGATTTATAACCTCACCGAATGACGCGGCACTCGATTACTCCGCCGCCGTCCCGGCAGCGATCTGCAAATTACGCGCGTGAATCGAGCAGTTGCCAGAAGCGCTCGCAGCTATTCGCGAAGAGCACTCAAGGGCTCGACGCTTGGGCGAAGGCCTTCGCTCCATTGGGCGTGAATTCAAAACGCAGGATCCGAATGCTTGAAGCGTCGTGCGCTGGCGCAAATTTCCATTGTCGCGCGGCCTGCAATGCGAGATTTGCAAAATAGCTGCTCGGCCCCGGCGAATCGATCGTCGCATCGGTCACGTCCCCCGAAGGATCGACACTCACCTTGATTCCCACTCTCACCGTCCCCCAAATGGTATCCCTGGCTTTCTGCGGCACATCGGGCAGGACTTGTTGAACGACGACGTTGCTGGCTGCGTCGTTTCCGGCCGCCTTCGGCATCTCCGCGGGTGGCGTTGGCGAAGGCACAGGAACCTGCGAAGCGGTGCCGGAACTTTGCTTCTCGTTTAGTGGTGTTGGAACTTCTTCTGATGGGGCTGCGCTTCCGGGTTGCTGCGGCTCCGGTGCAGGCGTGGCGGGCGCAGCGGCGGGCGTTGCTTCCGTCGTTTGAGAACTCTGCACGGCGCCTCTCGTCGAACGGTTCAGTAATTTCAAGCCTACGTAGCCTGATAACGCCAGAAGGAGAATCACAGCAGGAATCCAGTACCGAGTTCGCGTTGGCGCAACGTCGAACTGAACGGGGAGCTGAACGGGCCGCTCCGCACGGGACGCTGTCATGGGAGGAGGAGCCACGGGAGGATTGAGGCGGTTAGCAATATATGCGATTGTCCAGCGGCGCGCCGGGTCGCGGCGCAAGCAATGCCTGGCGATCTCGAGAAGCGGAGCCGGCAAAGTTTCCGGCACAACAGGGTCGCTTCGGCCGTTTCGGTCCCAGTCCGGTACGCGCTGGGTCAAAATCTCGACCAACGTTATGCCAAGCGACCACACGTCTCCAGCAGCGGACCTCGTACCTTCGGGTGGATCGTAGGCGCCAGGAACCGCTACCGGTTCGCCCGCGCGGTGCAGTCCGTCGGACGACAGCTTCAACTCCTCGCCGATCGCCATAATATTGCCGGGCTTTATCCGGCCGTGCACGACGCCTTTTGTGTTGAGGTACGCCAGCGCATCGAGCGCCGGCGTGAGCGTACCGATCGCCTCGTCCTTCGTGAGCGCCCGATACGGAACGACATGCGACAAATCCTCTTCAGCGAATTCCATCGCGACGTAGATAAGCTTCGCGTCGCCGATCTGGCAGCGCCCCGTCTGAAATATTCGGATCAGGTTGGGATGAGACAACGTGGATGCGAATTGCCACCACTGCAACAGAATTTCTGCGTTCGGCGAATTCTCGAACGCCAGCCTGATCGCGGCTGTGCGAGGCTCTCGATCGCCGTAATCGGCCTGAAAAACCGCGCCGTTCTCGGATCCGCCCAAATACGCGGCCAGACGGAATTCTCCATTGACCGTTTGTCCTTCCCACTTCTTCCACACGTCGGCCATGGCTGCCTCTGCGGGCTGGCCGTTTCATTCTCCGCCCTTAGCCCCCGGCTTTCTACCACAGATTTGCTCCAGGCGTTGCATCCGGCACCCAATCTGCCCGGGCCAATATTTCTAATATTAACCTGAGACTAGGAGGCGCTATTCAAGGCCGTCCACGCAGCCAGAGAGTCCATGTAGTCTCTCCAATGCACGATCTTTCTTTTCTCAATCATTATCACCGAGATGAACCTGTTGTCGTAGGGCGCGCCGCTCGAAAGAACCTTGCCGTGTACTTCGTATTCAAGGATTACCACGCGGCTATCTTGCGAGCGGTGCACAACAAGTGCGTTGCCGGAGTGAAGCTTGATCGACTTGCCGTATCCGGAGAAGCTGGCGATCAGATTGGCTCGACCTCGAATTGTCTGAGGCCAACCCGGGAAGTGATACAGGTACTCGAAGTATGCGTCTTCAGCAATCGTATCGAAATAATGATCGCCATCGACGAGTCCGCGTAAGCCTTCCATGACGACTTCGAAGAAAGGATCGAGAGCTTCAAATGCTTCGTACTGGGTTTTTGTCATAAACAACTTTTCGCGTCCGGCGTCGGCATCCAAGGGCAGAATGTCTGTGCTTCTACTTTTCGCCCAGTGTGGTGCTCACTCTATGCCCGAATCAATCCGACTCCCAGCACGACGACGCTGATTACTAGCACAAACGCTCCCGCATACAACGACCAAATCCATAATTCTGGCGGTTTATCTATATGGTTTGGCTATGATGTCACATCAACGTGGGCACCCTTTTTGATACCGGCCTTTGGCCAGCTTGCGAGGGGCCCTTCCGGAGGGCTTAGGACTCCGGTGGATAGGTCATAATGAAGTTGCCGGAACTCGACCCCTCCGGTTAGAAGATGTTGCGCCGACGGAGCCGACGGTTTCTTCAAACCCTATCCTGCGCCTGCGGCGGCAGTGCGAACACTTGCGGCTCGCAACTGTATTCGATTGCGGACCAACGTGAAGAGAGCGTGCGAAACACTGACATGCAAATCTTCGATGATCTGCATATTATCCGACGGAATGACAACACTGAGATCGCAAAGCGGCTTCATTTTACCGCCTTGGAAACCACCCAAGCCGATCGTGAACGCACCGGCCTCCCGCGCAGCCTGCAAGCCAAGCAGGACGTTCGGCGAATTCCCGCTGCCGCTAATCGCGAACGCGATATCGCCGCGCTGCGCAAAGTTCCGGATCTGCTCGGCAAAAACTAGATCGTAAGACGAGTCGTTCGCCCAGGCTGTGAGCAGGGGCAGGTTGTCGGTCAAAGACATCACTCGGAAACGCTTCCTTGTGTTCCCATCCATGCTCGTGCCCTTGCCCAAATCGCAGGCAAGATGTGAAGCCAAGGACGCGCTTCCACCATTTCCGAAGACGTAGACGTCTCGGCCGTTCTCGTAGGCGAGATAGAGCTTCTCTGCCACCTGTTCAACTTTGGAATGCGGAATCGCCGCAAGCACTCGGGTGTGATTTTGGAAGTAGCTCGCTGAACTCGTAATCGGCGTGCTTGCCGCCGGAGTCTGGATACTCATTATCGCAGGGTTTGGCTTCATTTCTTTGTCCACGGTTCCGGGCATGGTGACACTTGGCTGTTCTAGAATTCGCGCAGTATCTAGATTCAGTTCCGCTAAGCTTGCTGATCTGGCCATGCGCGGGTTCACCACTTCGTTATTGACGCTGGAACATATCGCATTGCCGTGTTCTTTCGAAAATTTCCTATCTAGCATGATCTCATGATGTCATGATGCCACTGAGAGGGGAGCCATTCAGTCCCGTTTCGAACAGTTTTAAAATATACGGCCGCTCCCTGCCTATGGCATGACGTTCGGAGCGAGACTTTCATCGAAATCCATCGCTCCATTGAAGGCGAAGCAATACCGATCAGTTTAGAATCTATTAACAGCTCGGGCAAACTCCGCCTCCATCGGGCGCCCGCTCGCGCGCCCTGGCCAACGTGAGCGCTCAGGCAGACTCCGTAAACGTCGAGCGAACGAGCCCGCCCCGAATCTCTTGTCGCGGGCGCCGAATATCCAGCAGCGGCGAGATCCCGCAGTACGATTGCCTCTTCGCCGGTCAACGTTGGTCCAACAGGAACGTTGACGTGCGGTGGATCTTAATTAGAATGTATTTTTGCTTAATTGGTTCACCTCGTCCCTCTTCTACCTGCCGCCGCTTTTTGACGGAGCTCCCTATGGGGGCTCGTGTTCGGGCTCCCGTGTGTTCTCGCTTTCATTGAGTACAATGCCGCGTCCGCCGCGCCTAAGAGGATATCTAGTTTTTCGCCGTCCTTAGGATAAATGGCAATGCCGATGCTGACCGATAGCTTTGGCTCCCTGCGATCATTCGCAAGAGTGTCGCAAATGCGCCGGGCTACTAAGTTGGCCGGCACTTGCCCAGTCTCGGGTAGCACAAGCGCAAACTCATCCCCGCCGAAACGCGCCGGAGTATCCAACTTCCGGCTACAGATGCACAAAACATCGGCCACACGGCAAAGCGCCTGACTGCCAACTAAGTGGCCAAAATGATCATTAATCTTCTTTAACCCATCCAGGTCAAGGAATAAGAGCGCGAACTCACGCGCCGTGCGCTCGGAACGCTCTATCTCAGTGTCAACGGTTTCCACCAGATGGCGGTAGTTGGCCAGTCCGGTCAGAGGATCCTTGGCTGCCTGTTGACGCAAATGGTCCTCGAGCTTGCGCTGTTGGGTGACGTCCTCGACGATGACCTCGTAACTGGCCATCTCGCCCTCATTGCTGACCTCGCGTCCGCTGAGCCGAACTTTGAGGATCGTGCCATTCTTCCGCTTCCATTCGATTTCCAATGGATCGGCACCATTCTGTTCGATGGAGTACCCGAGTAACTTCGCTCGTTTCGAGGGATCACAAAGAATGTCCGTTGCAAGGTTCACTGCCAGGAGTTCCTCGCGCGATGCATAACCAAGCATGGTCATGAGCGCCGGATTGACGTCAAGGAACTTGCCTTTGTTGCTGCAGCGACATATTCCATAGGTCAGGTTTCCTACAAGAGCCCGGTAGCGTGCTTCTGAGTGACGCAGCTTTTTTTCCGTTTGATTTTGCTCTTCGCGCAGATTGTTCTCACTGAGGGCTCGACGAACGGCTACAGGAAGGTGCCCAACGTGATCCATTCCAATGCAATCGGCAGCGCCTTCTGTAATAAGTTCCGCCACGATTTCCGCTTGCATTGTGTCGGTCAGGAAGATGCAGGGAATCTGCCTATCTCTCAGATGCAGGATTTCCAATGCCTGCGTGCCTTGCCAGTAAGGGGCTGGGTACTCAGCTATCACCAAATCATAGTATTTTGAATTCAGATGTCTAACAAACTGCTCCGGGGTTAGAACTAAGTCCGTAATGATCTTGAAATGCGCGCTTCTGAGCTCCTGCACGCAATGTTCTACATCCGCGGCATCACTATGAACAAACAGGATGCGCAACGGGAGCCTTTTGCTTGCCGTTCCGTTCAATACCAACGGCAGGTCGGCATGGTTGACACGGTCTCGTGAGGCTGAATGCATTGAAAGTCCGCCAGATTTACGGGAGTCGGCCCCTTAGTGAACTGCCCCCCAGATTTAGTTCAGAAGCAACCCATATGAACCATAATGGAACAGGGCCAGCGGTGCCTGTTCGAAACGGCACACCCTGCATCCAGGTGTTAACTTACTAGACGCATTGCTTCAGGTGGGATTCCAGACCGTGAGGATCTGGAGATCCGGCTTCATACTGGGTTGCTGTCATAAACAACTCTTCGGCGTCCGGCGTGGGCGTCCAAGAGCAAAATGTCTGGATTTCTACTTTTGCCTAATGGAGTGCTCACTCTATGCCCGAATCAATCCGACTCCCAGCACGACCACACTGATCGCCAGCACGATCGCTCCCGCATACAACGACCAAATCCATTGATTCGGCCGATCTGGCGTAAACGTCACCGAAAGAAAGAATCCCAGGGGAATCAGAATCGCTGCCAGCGGAATACCGATTCGCACCAGCCACGCGAACCCGGGTCCCAGTGCCGCATGCTCCACAAACATCTGGCAAATAAGAGAGAG
>Ga0302325_10019192_pt1 | contig 14387 bp, 11 predicted proteins | sample Palsa_T0_2_FD_201948 | JGI IMG/M metagenome (GOLD analysis project Ga0302325, IMG submission 201948) | Peat permafrost microbial communities from Stordalen Mire near Abisko, Sweden - Palsa_T0_2 | ecosystem: Environmental > Terrestrial > Soil > Palsa > Peat permafrost | place: Sweden: Abisko... | reverse complement strand
TAAGGGAGGGGTACATCAATGAAACGAATCGTTAATTTCGCGAAGCGAGTATCCGCTATCTCTGCGTTGTGCGCGGCGGCGGCAAGGACAGGGCAACTGCTTGTCGATCCCACCAATTCGGTTTTCCAGTGCTCGGCCACATTTCGCTCTGGCCGCCACAAGTCCCTTCGGTTCCCTCAGCGGCATCCGTCTGACCATTCGTGCCTCGGTGTCTTCGGGCACCCACACCACAGGAATGCCGCGGATGGTTTCTTCCGGCCCAAAGCCGCCGCTGCCCGCGTTCTCGTGGAGAAGGGCTACTTCCTATGAGGCGGTTTGATCGTACCACGTTGTGGTGGGTGCTGCTGTTGCTAAGCGTCTCTGCGGCGTCAGCGCAAACCGTCAGCGTTACGGAGTACCCAATCCCAACGCCTAACAGTTCCCCCGTTTCTATCGTAATGGGACCGGATGGAGCACTCTGGTTTACCGAAGCGGTTGGGAACAAAATTGGGCGGATCAGCACCGCCGGTTTGGTCACCGAGTACGCGGTCACAACTGCTGCTTCCTCGCCCCAAGGAATTACGGCAGGGCCGGACGGCGCACTATGGTTTACTGAACTCCTTGGTAATAAGATCGGTCGGATAACCTCGTCCGGGGCGATCACTGAGTACTCTATTCCGACCTCGTAAGCCCTTCCCTATGGCATCGTGGCAGGGCCTGACGGCGCGCTCTGGTTTGCCGAGTCTTCTGGCGGCAAAATCGGCCGGATCACCACACCTGGGGCATTCACCGAGTACCCCGTCCAAAGCTCTCCCTACTACATTACGGCGGGGCCGGACGGCGCATTGTGGTTTACGCAGGGCAGTGACGGCGGCGCAGGCAACATCGGGAGGATCACGACGGCTGGGACATCTACTGAGTACCCCAACCCCCAGTTTGACGGCTCGATTGAGATCACAACCGGGCCGGATGGCGCGCTGTGGTTCACTGGCTCCGCCGGGGGGGTCGGCAGGATTACCACAGCGGGGACAATCACCAAATATGGCGCCGATACGTTAGGTTACGGCATCACGACTGGACCGGATGGGGCCCTTTGGTACGCTGGAGGCAACGCCATTTATCAGATTACGACGTCCGGGGCGGTCACCCCTTACTTTTTGCAGATGCCCGATGCCCAAGCCTATGGCATCACGAACGGGCCAGATGGCGCGCTTTGGTTCACCGACTCGGGCACAAACAGCATCGGGATGGTTGTCATAACATCTCTCTACATCGCCACGACCAGCCTTCCAAACGCCACGAGTGGCCAGCCGTATATGGCGATGCTAACGGCGGGGGGAGGCGGCGGTTATACCTGGTCGCTTTCGTCAGGGTCGCTGCCAAGCGGCTTCGCATTGACGCAGGGAGGTGTCCTCAGCACGACGGGTAGTCCAGCAGCAGCAGCGGACACATACGCCTTCACCGTGAAGGTCACCGATCTGGTCGGCAACGCTGTGACTCAGCAGCTCACGCTCGTCGTGCAACCCGGGATCGGCCTGCAAATCACCACCGCCACTCTGCCGAACGCTACATTCGGCTGGCCGTACACTGCCACGCTTGCTGCCAGGGGAGGTAGCGGAACGGGCTACATCTGGTCCGTCTCCTCTGGTTCCTTACCCGACGGGTTTACGCTGTCTTCCGGAGGGACATTGACGACAACGGGGAATTTGTCTACAGCGCCGCAGACATACGCCTTCACCGTGAAGGTCACCGATTCGGTCGGCAACAGTGCAACTCAGCCGCTCACGCTCGTCGTGCAGCCTGGGCTAGGGCTCCAAATCACGACCGCCAATCTGCCGGACGCCACGAGCGGCCAGCCGTACAACATCGCGCTTGCCGCGGTAGGAGGCAGCACAACGGGCTACATATGGTCCGTCTCTTCTGGCACCTTACCCAGCGGATTTAGATTATTGTCCGAGGGGATACTGACGACGACGGGCAGCCCGTCGGCAGCGGCGCAGACCTACGCCTTCACCGTGAAGGTTACCGACTCTTTCAGCAACAGCGCGATTCAACCTCTCACGCTCGTTGTGCAGTCACCGACGGCGGTTTCGACCCATTTTTTTATCACGGATCTGCATGACCTCGGCGACATAGTGCTCGGACCTAGCGCGCTGGGCAGCCAACAAACGGTCGACGGTTCGCTCCCGTTTGCGGGCGTCGTGTTCGACAGCGCCGGCAATATGTATGGAACGGCAAATGGCGGTGGTGCGAACGGACCTTATGCTAGCTATTCCCCGCCACAACTGGGGGGGCACGGCACAGACATTGTGGCTGGCATGGTATGGGAGATCACGGCCTCTGGAACCTACAAGGACTTGCATGACTTCGGCGGCACGGGCCCGAGACCGGGTGAGCCCGGCTATATCTTCGGCCCTACCGTGACCAACGCCAACGGAACCAGTGGCCCGGACGGCTGGGGTCCGGTTGGGGGTGTTACGTTCGACAGCGCCGGAAATATGTACGGAACGACTCCCGAGGGCGGCCCGTATGGCGGCGGCGCGAGCGGACCCGAGCCCGGAGACGGCATAGTGTGGGAGATCACGGCTTCGGGAACCTACAAGGACCTGCATGACTTCGGTGCAACGGTGACCAACGCCAGCGGGACCAGCGGTCCAGACGGCGTGAATCCCCAAGCGGGCGTAGTGTTCGATCACGCCGGAAATATCTACGGAACTGCCTCCGGAGGCGGCGCCTACGGCGGCGGCATCGTTTGGGAAATCACGGCGTGGGGAGACTACAACGACTTGCATGATTTTGGTGGGACCGCGACCAGCGCCAGCGGGGCCAGCGGCCTCGACGGATCTTCCCCCCAGGCGGGCGTCACGTTTGATGGCGCCGGAAATATGTACGGAACGGCCGTTCAAGGCGGCCCTTACAATGTAGGCATGGTGTGGGAGATCACGGCGTCGGGAACCTACAAGGACCTGCACGACTTTGGCGGCACCGTGACTAACGCCAACGGGGCCAGCGAGCCGGACGGCGCATACCCGGTAGCGGGCGTGACGCTCGACGTTGCCGGAAATATGTACGGAACGGCAGACGGAGGCGGCGCCTACGGCGGCGGCATCGTTTGGGAAATCACGTCGGGAACCTACAAGGATCTGCATGACTTTGGCGGCACCGTGACTAGCGCCAACGGAGCCACCGGCACCGATGGCGAGCATCCATTTGCGGGCGTGACACTCGACGGCTCCGGCAATATGTATGGAACAACCCTGGAGGGCGGCCCATACACCAACCTCGCCGTCGGAGACGGCATCGTGTGGGAGATCACGGCGTCGGGAACCTACCGGGACCTGTACGACTTTGGCGGCGCCGGCGGCCCAGAGGGCTTCTGGCCCTGGGCGGGCGTCACATTGGACAGCGCCGGAAACATTTATGGGACAACGGAGGGCAGCTACAACAACGACGTTCCCGTCGGCTGCATGGTTTGGAAATTGGCGCCGGCGTCCACGACCTTACCCCCGCCGTCGATCAATTCCGGCGGGATCGCTCCTATCTACAGCACAGTGGCAACGATCATGCCCGGCGAGTGGGTCTGGATTTATGGCACCAATCTCGCCAGTTCGACGGTGAGTTGGAACGGGAATTTCCCAACGCTGCTCGGTGGCACAAGCGTGACGATCAACGGAAGGGCGGCGTTCCTTTCGTATGTCAGCCCCACCCAGATCAACTTGCAGGCACCGGACGAGGTCGCCTGCGGGGGCTTCGGCTGCGCGGCCGCGAACGTTTCGGTAGTGGTAACAACCGCGGGCGGAGCCTCCACTTCGACTGTAGCGCTGACCGCAAGCGGCCCTCATGGCGGTGCATTTGCGGCGCCCGCGTTCCTCCTTCTCGACGGCGAACACGTGGCTGGCATTATTCCCAAGTCGAATGGCTCAGGAGCCTACGGCGGAGGAACCTACGACATCATCGGGCCAACGGGAAATTCACTTGGTTACCCAACGGTCGCCGCGAAGGCGGGCGACACCATCGAGCTCTTCGCCGTGGGGTTTGGACCGACCTACCCAGCCATACCCGCCGGGCAAGTGTTCTCCCCCTCGGATTGGGGCTGGCCGGCGCCGACCGACAATCAGGTGAATGTTTCCATTAACGGATTCAACATGATTATCTACTGCGGGGGAAATCCCTGCACGGTGACCGACGCCAACGGAACGAGCAGCGGAGGTTTTGCGGGGCTGTCCGGCGCCGGTCTTTACCAGATCAATCTGACTCTTCCAGCGGGTCTCGGCACGGGAGACGTTCCACTTGTGGGGGCGGTGGGAGTCTTGGGCGAGGGAGCGGTGCAGACACCTCCGGGCGTCGTGATTTCGCTTCAGTAGCGAACGCCTTGTATGCCCCTTTTTGTGGTTGTGGCCTCCGGCGTAAACGGCAGAGCCGCAGCGTATCCACAAGATCGTTCTGAACTTACAGGTCAGCGAGAAGTGTAATCAATTTTCGATTCGAAGTCCGCAATAAAGGCGGCCGTAGCTCCCTGCCAGTCGCGGACAATGCGATTTACCACTGAACAAGAAGCGAGCGGCACGCAACAACAAGTGCTATGGCTACCTCTTGCGTGCGCTGGTCAGTTGCGGAGGGTGTCAATCCCGCCTGCATTGCCCGAACTGCCAACGGGGGCTCCGGTATTACATCTGTCGCTGCCAAGCCCAACCGATCTATTCGCGGCATTGACCAACGATGTCGTTCGCGATGCATCCCTGCTTATTCCGCGTAACAATCGAATCCGCAAAGTGTCAGCCAGTACTGGCATCATCACGACGGCCACGGGCAATGGAACCGGAACCGACGTATTCGACGATGGCGGTCCAGCGACTTCCGCGCCAATTGCCCTGAGCTTCACCGGTGCCATTGCCGTAGATGTCGCCGGCAATCTCTTCATCGCGGACACTTACAACCATCGAATGCGCAAGGTATCGGCCAGCACTGGCATCATCACGACCGTCGCGGGAAACGGAATCGGAGCATTTAGGCGACGGCGGGCCAGCCACTTCCGCATCGCTGTTCTATTAAACTTCGATGTTGAACCATTGCACGGACCTGCAACTCAAGGAGTTGCTCGCGTTAGCGTCCGCTAACGTGAGAGCGACGCGGAACTGGCTCCTGGAGATCGGCGACTCGGAGCGGCTGGAGCACCTGCTCACGGAGATGTGCACCGGCACCGAGCAGTCCGGAGGCGCACTTCTGCGGGCCGTCTGTTCCGCAGACACGCCGGTGGAGGCTCTGGTTGCAATAAAGAGCGTTGCCAAGCGTTTAGCCTTGACAGCCGAGGCCCCCGCGCAAAACGCTTGCTGCCACACTGCTCTTCCACTTGTCGGTGGCATCCGCGCTGGGGCACCACGCGCGAAACATCTCCTCAAAAAATCCGGCCGAGCGCCTGCCTCTGCATAAGGACCTGGCGGCGGAGTTGTCCGACGACGAGTTGGCGGCCATCTTCGAAATGGCCGTCGGTAGTTTCTCCGAAAGTCCTCCTGGGGAAGTTGATCTTTGAAGGCTCGGGCCGTAAATTTTCTTCCCGTACTCGGAGTGCCCGTCCGTATGGAAGATTATGGGATAGCCCATGGTCGGGCCGATGCAGTGGGCGGCCCATCGCACCGCCGCAATCGCGACCCGACAATTGGCCGCGGGAGCGCCATGGGCGCCGGCCGGCATAAAGGGGGGGTACATCAATGAGACGAATCGTCAATTTCGCGAAGCGAGTATCCGCTGTCTCTGCGTTGTGCGCGGCGGCGGCAGGTACAGGGCAACTGCTTGCAGCAGTCCAAGAAAAACCAAGCCCCGCGCCTGCCAAGACACCAGGCGTGGCAACTCAGCAACCTGTCAAATATGAGCCATTCCGCCCGCAGGGCGTGCCGGTTGCCTTTACGGTGACTGCTGGAGAAATCCGCTTTGAGGCGGGCAAGGCCGTATCGAGCGATGCAACGGTGGTTAAGTTCGCGGTAGCTGATACCGATATAGAGTTGGTCAGCCCCAAGGGTTGTGCCAGGGCAAGAACTTCGTCATCAATAACAAAAGCACGGAAAAATGCGGTGGTCTTCGATGACAATTTTCAGCGCGGACCAATCGATCCAAGAGAGGGCTAGAGCATGAGACGCTTAATGTGCTTGATAGGAACATCGTGTATGTGGTCTGCACCCTGGTTATCGGCGCAGTCCTCAAACGTCGCCATTCTCAAAAGTGGAACTACTTGCTATAGGCGCGCTGAGAGCGGCATTCGTTGTTTTAAAAACGGTCTAGCCGAGTGGTTTGGTAGAAACTTTGCTCCAACGCTTCGGCTGATTGATGGAAAGGGGCCAACAGATTTCGGACTTAAAGGTTGGTCGTGTCCACGTTGCAGTGAACCATCAGATCGCCTTGGGGGTTTCAAAGATGGCTTCAAGGTTCCATTAACGGTAGGCAAACACACCCTGACGATGGCATTTCACGCTTCCGCAACCTACATAACATCGAGATCAGTGTCAACTAATAGTGTTACATCCGCAAACGTCAGCGTTTCCTTTGCTGCTCTAGCAGGGCACTTCTACAAACTTGACGTCCTTACCAATAATGATCCATATTGGAATTTAGGGAGCGGTGCAAAATGGCAACCCGTGATAGTAGACGCTACCGACAAGCATAGACCGGTAATCGTCCCACTTGAATAAGGCCTTGACTGAGGCAGCTTGGTGAATCTGCCCTCAATTAGAGGAAAACGACAGGGAGTGTTGCCGCGGTCAGCCTTGCATCGGGAGTCACCAGAGCATCTCGCGGGAAATCCGTCTTCAGATGATTGTGGTTGGTCTTGCTTGGCGGTTCCGGCTGATTTTGATTGGTGAATCGTTCTGCTCCAGCGCCCTTCCGGGAACCGGAAGTTGACCCAAGACCCGAAAATGAGACAGCCGGGAAGTTGAGTCGTGCGCTGGTTTGCTGGTTTTCCAAAAGCGCGGTAGCATCCGGGTAGGAACCAGGCGGCGCCGCTCTCCCCACATGAAGGTGGTAATCCAATGCATCTATACTTGCTATGGTTGCCGTGAGCAGGGAATCCCGCTTAAGGACAAGGAGCGCGCAGCATGAAACGAGCCGTTAACGTGTTCGGCAGAATTATCTGTGGGAAGAGGATGCACATTTTCTTTGTGCTTTGCGCAACGACGGCGGTTGCCCTATCGGCGCAGACCTTCAGCACGGTACACAGCTTTGATGGCACGGACGGCGCATCCCCGCTGTGGGCGGCGCTAGTCCAGGGCACCGACGGGAACCTCTACGGGACAACTGGGGGTGGAGGGGCCAGCGGCGGTGGCACGGTCTTCAAAATCACTCTGAGTGGCACACTGACGACGCTATACAGCTTTTGCTCCACCGCACCCTGCCCGGACGGCGAAAGCCCTTATGCGGGGTTAGTCCAGGCCGCCAACGGGAACTTCTACGGGACGGCGAATGGTGGCGGGGCCAACAACTCAGACTCATGCATCTCCGGAAACCTCATCGGCTGCGGTACCGTCTTCAGCATCACCTCAGGGGGAACGCTGACGACGCTGTACAGCTTCTGTTCCCAAAACGGGTGCGCGGACGGCGCCTACCCCGACGCGGTACTAGTCCAGGCCACCGATGGGAACCTCTACGGGACAACGTATGGCGGGGCCAATGACACCTGCGCGTTTTTAGGAGCCACGACTGGTTGTGGGACGGTCTTCAAAATCGCCCCGGGTGGCGGGCTGACGACGCTGTACAGCTTCTGCTTCCAAAGCGGGTGCGCTGACGGCGGAAACCCCGTGGCAGGGTTGGTCCAGGCCACCGATGGGAACTTTTACGGGACGACCGGGTATGGCGGCGCCAGTGACACCTGCGCTTTTTCAGGGTTTACGTCTGGCTGCGGCACGATCTTCAAAATCACCCAAGAGGGCACGCTTACAACGCTCCACAGCTTCGACTCGACCGACGGGTCCAGCCCCCAGGGCGGGCTGGTTCAAGGCACCGACGAGAACTTTTACGGGACAACCAGCGCAGGCGGGACGAACAACTCCTGCCCATCTGGCTGCGGCACGATCTTCAAAATCACCCCGGCGGGCGCACTGACGACGCTGCACAGCTTCGATGGCACGGATGGGGCAGGCCCCCGCGCGGGGCTAATCCAGGCCACCGATGGGAACTTCTACGGGACAACAGCCGGTGGTGGGGCCAACGGCCAGGGGACGATCTTCAAAATCACTCCGGGTGGCACGCTGACGACGCTGTACTCCTTCTGCTCCCAAAGCGGGTGTATGGACGGCTCTGGCCCCGAAGCGGCGCTGGTCCAGGCCAATGGGAACTTCTACGGGACAACTTTGTTTGGCGGGGCCTTTAGGGGTGCTGCGTGCAGCAGCTGTGGCACGGTCTTCAGCCTATCGGTGGGACTTGGCCCGTCCGTGCCGGAGGTTAACGCCGGAGGCGTCTTGAATTCCGCCAGCTACACCACGCAAGGCGTCGCATCCGGTTCCATCGTCTCCATCTTTGGCACGAACCTGGCTGCCTCAACGGCCGCCGCAAGCACCGTCCCACTACCGACAGCGTTGAGCGATGTTACATCCGTAGCATTCAATGGTATTCCCGCCGGGCTGTATTTTGTCAGTCAGAATCAGATTAATGCGCAGCTCCCCTTCAACGTGCTGCCTGGCCAGAGCAGCGGCGCGGCGAGCATTGTGATTACGCGCAGCGGCGGCACGTCCGCCCCGCAGAGTGTGACCGTGGTACCAGCATCGCCCGGCATTTTCACCACTACTGCAAACGGGCTCGGCCAGGCGTTTGCGTACGACAACACCACGGGGGCGCTCGCCGCGCCGGTCGGCGCGCCCATTGGACCCTTCACCACGGCCCCCATCTCGATCAGTTCGGGAGACGCCTTGATCATCGCGTGCACCGGGCTTGGATCGGTGAACCCGTCTATCGACAACTACGTGGCCGCGTCGGATGGCATCCTCAGGTACACCGTGCTGACGCCGACTGTCTTGATCGGCGGCGTCCCAGCGCAGCCCATCTATTCCGTGCTCTCGCCGCAATTTGTCAGCGAGTATCAGATCGGTGTGGTACCGGCCCCCACCACGCCCACAGGGGACGCAGTGCCCGTACAGATCCAGATTGGCGGCGTGACTACGTCGAACCAGGTCACCATCGCGGTCGCCCCGTAGACCTTGCAATTGATCGGCGGCCATGGCGCCTCTAGTCGCCGTACGCCTCCTCGACGAGGAAAAGGTACTGGCAGTCTGAATTTCTGTTACGGTTACTTTCGAGCGAAAAAGCGCCCAAGAATGAGGAGAGCATCAATGAGACGAACCGCTAAGACGTTTGGCCAACTGAACTGGGGAAAAGCGTTCGCTGTTCTTGCGCTGTCCGTGGCCGTGGCGATTGGAGGGCGGCCAATTTTGGCCGGGTTAGATCCCGCCGCGCTCACGCAAGAAATCCTCAATCACGCGGAGCAGTTCCGGAAAATCGCGGTTGGCCACCAGCCAAACGCGCTCCAAATCCAGATTCGGGTAGTCGTGGATCAGTACGCGCAACTCCGGGGCGATGTGTTTCGCAGCCTCCCCGATAATCTCGCGGTTCCGCATTACCGCGTCCTGATAGACGACATCGCCAAAGCACTCGTCGCGGCCTGTACGGACGCAGCCGCCCACTCGTTGACACCGCTCCCGAATGTGATGCAGGTAGAGGACCTCGCTCTTCACAGCGGCACAGCTTCGCGCAGAACTTCGTCCCCGATGAACCAGTGGAGGCCCCGTTCGGATCCTATGTCGACCGTGACCCCGAGCAGGTCTTCCAGATCCTGCTTCAGACCCACGACATCCAGCAGGCTGCGGTCCGGCTCCCACTCGACCAGCAGATCCAGGTCGCTGTTGTCCGTAGCTTGGCCTCTGGCCACCGAACCATACACCCGCCTTTCATGGCGCAAATCGTCCAGTGACACCATACACTTCCAGTATCTATCATGCGCAACGGACATCGCCCGGCCGCCTGCCGAGCCTAGGTCTTCGACCGCTTGAAAAAGTATTTCTAAAACATTTACACATGAGAATGTTTTGGTCTATACGTGTGACGATATACGCTTACCCCTTAGCCTTCTTGATCTCCTCCACTAGCGCGGGGACCACCTGGAACAAGTCGCCTACAATGCCGTAATCGGCTACCTCGAAGATGGGCGCGTTGACGTCCTTATTGATGGCGACGATGATCTTGGAGCCTTTCATGCCGACCAGATGCTGAATGGCGCCGGAGATGCCGACGGCCAGGTACATCTTGGGCGCGACCGTTTGGCCGGAGCTGCCGACCTGCCGCTCCATGGGGAGCCAGCCGGAATCGCAGATGGGCCGCGAAGCCGCCAGCTCCGCGCCGAGGACATCGGCCAGCTTCTGGACGATGGGGATGTTGTCGGCTTCCTTGATGCCGCGGCCGACGGAGACGATGATCTCGGCGGCCGTCAGGTCCACGGCGCGTTGCGCTTCGCGGAACAAGTCCAGCGGCTTGGTGCGGCTGAGGGTGAGTTGCGGCGCGAACATCTCGACCTTCAGCGGGGCGGCCGATCCGGCTGCGATGCGATCGGCGCGGTAAGCGCCAGCCTGCAATGAGGCGAAATAGGGCGGATCGCCGGTGAAGCGCACGTCCACGTTAAGCTTGCCCTGAAAGAGCTGGCGCACCAGGACCAGTTTGCCATCCTCGATGCGATGGGCGATCACGTCGCTGACCGCCACTCGTCCGAGGGCCGTTGCCAGCTTGGGCAGAAAGTCGCGCACCTGGTAAGTATGGGGGAAGAGTACGATACTCGCCTGGGTCTTCTCGACTAACTGGCGCACGGCCGCAGTGTAAGTATCCGGCGTGTAGTCTTTGAGTAAGTCATGCTCGACGGCATAGACATGATCGAGCTTCTTGTCCATAAGTCCCGACGCAAGGCTTTCGATTCTCTGCCCCAGCACGGCGGCCGAGACGGGCTGCTGCAACTCGCCGGCGAGTTGCTGTCCGGCGGCCAGCGTCTCCCACGACATGCGGCTCCAGGCCGGCGGCCCTTGGACCGCGCGTTGTTCCATTACCACCAAGATGCTCATATGACGCGCGCCTCGAATTTCAGTTTCTCGACCAGCTTCGCCGCGGCCTCTTTGGGTGGTCCGTCGAACAGTTGGGTCTGCTTGGAACGGCCCGGCAGATACACCCGGCTCAGTTGGATGGAAGGCGCCGCGGAACTAGCGCCCAAACTAGCGGCGGTCACGCCGCGGATCTCCTTGTTCTTGGATTTCTTGATGCCCATAAGGGTCGCGTAACGCAGCTTATTGATGCCGGATTGAATGGTGAGCAGCGCGGGCAAGGGCATCTCGACATGCTGGAACCAGCCATCCTCCAACTCGCGCTTCACGCGGATGGAGCCATCTTGTTTTTCAACCTGCATGATGATGGTGGCGTGGGGCAGGCCCAACAATTCGGCGAGGATTACGCCGGTTTGGCCGTAACCCAGGTCGTCGGATTGCAGGCCGGTGAGCACCAGGTCCGGCTTTTCGGGGCCGAGCGCGGCGGCCAGCAAGCGCGCCGCTCCCAGCGCGTCGAATGCGCCCATCTCTTCCTCTTCGATGTGGATGGCGCGGTCTGCGCCCTTGGCGAGGGCTTCACGAATGGTTTGCGCGGCGCGCGCGGGTCCGGCGCACAGCACCACCACTTCGCCCCCGTGCTTCTCTTTCAGTTGCAGACCTTCTTCCAAGGCGTAAGCGTCGGGCTCGTTGATCTCGTAGCTGAGATCGGCATCCTGAATCCATGCGCCCGACGACGCGACCCGCAATTGCGAATCGCGGGCGGGGACTTGCTTGACACATACGATGATTTTCATGTTTAGAAGCACCATGCGTCGAGATGAGTCTCGACGCGGCACGCAGGAGTGCGTGCGCTACGCGGTATAACGTTTGAAGATGAGAGCGCCATTGGTTCCTCCAAAACCGAAGGAGTTGGACAGCGCACAGTCGATGCGCATGGGGCGCGCCTGGTTGGGCACGTAGTCCAAATCGCACTCGGGGTCGGGAGTCTCGTAGTTGATGGTGGGCGGGGCCACTTGGTCGCGAATGGCAAGGACGGTGATGCCGGCCTCCAGGCCTCCAGCGCCGCCCAGTAGATGCCCGGTCATGGATTTCGTCGAGCTGACCGCCACCTTGTAGGCGTGGTCGCCGAAGCAGCGTTTGATGGCGGCGGTTTCGACGCGGTCGCCAACACCGGTGGAAGTGCCGTGCGCGTTGATGTATTCGATTTGATGCGGCTGGAGGCCGGCGTCGCGCAACGCGTTGCGCATGACGCGGAACGCGCCATCGCCATCGGGCGACGGGGCGGTGACGTGAAAGGCATCGGCGCTCATGCCATATCCGACGGTTTCGGCCAGGATGTGTGCGCCGCGCCGGCGGGCATGCTCGAGTTCTTCCAGTATCAGGATCCCGGAGCCTTCGCCAACCACGAAGCCATCGCGGTTGAGGTCCCAAGGACGGGAGGCGCGCTGGGGTTCGTCATTGCGGGTGGAGAGGGCGCGCATGGCCGCGAAGCCGCCAATACCCATGGGGGTGATGCAGGCTTCCGTGCCGCCGCAAATCATGACATCGGCGTCGGCGCGCTGGATCAGCCGGAAGGAATCGCCGATGGCATGCGCGCTGGTGGTACAAGCGGTGGCGGTGGCTGAATTCGGGCCCTTAGCCCCCGTGCGGATAGAGACGTAGCCGGAAGCCAAATTGACGATAGTCGCCGGAATAAAGAACGGTGAAATGCGGCGGGGACCATGTTCGAGCAGCGTCTGGTGTTCGCGCTCGATGACCTCAAATCCGCCGATACCGCTGCCGATGTAGACGCCCACATTCTCGGCTTCCGAGGGGTCCACGCGCAAGCCGGCGGACGTTGTGGCGCACTCCGCCGCGGCGATGGCGAACTGGATGAAGCGCCCCATCTTCTTGATTTCTTTTTTTTCGATGTAGCGGCCCGGATCGAATCCTTGGACCTCGCCGGCTATCCGGCAGGAAAAGAGCTGGGCGTCGAAGGCCGTAATAGGTCCGATGCCGCTCTTACCCGCGAGTATGCCTTGCCAGGTTGCTTCGGTCCCGATGCCTACTGAGGACACCAAGCCCACACCGGTTACGACCACTCTGCGTGACACGCGAACACTCCTGGGAAAAACGGCTCGCCGCTACTTCTTGGCGGACTTGTTTTCGATGTATGTGACAGCGTCTTTGACAGTGGCGATTTTTTCGGCGTCCTCGTCGGGAATTTCCAATTCAAAGGCTTCTTCGAAGGCCATGACCAGCTCTACGATGTCGAGCGAATCGGCGCCCAGGTCGTCCACAAACGACGCATTGTCCTCCACCTGGGCTTCGTCCACACCCAGTTGCTCGACGATAATCTGCTTCACCCTCTCGGCGATTGATGCCATACTTCCTCCTGGACTATTCGAAACTCCTGATTCTAGCCGCCTTCGTTAGATTCCGCAAGTTCGGAAAAGACGGAACCACAGATGGACACAGATGCACACGGATAAAGCTCCATGATGCAACTGCTGTTTGATAATGTAGCATCAAAACGGCTCTTGGCGAGGGCGCCCGCGGCAGAAAGGGAACCGCAGATGCACGCAGATGCACGCCGATAAAATCAAATGCTGTTAGATACTGTAGCATCCAGACGGCCCTTGGCGAGGCGCACCCGGATGGTGGAGGCGGGCGGGGCGGCGGTGCTGTCCTTGACGATGTCGCCGGATGGGTTGGTGACGATGGCGTAGCCGCGATCCAGGATGAGCAGAGGGCTGAGCTGGGAGAGCTTGGCGGAGAGCTGTGCGACGGCACCGCGGCGGCGGGCGAGATGCCAGCGCAGGGACTGCGCGGCGGCGGCGTGGGCCTGGTCGAGGCGGCGGCGGTCGGCCGCGAATCGGGGACGCAGGTCGAAATAGTTGAGGCGCGCGGCGAGCGAGCGTTGCGCGCGGGCGTGGCGCTCGAGCAGCGTACGCAGCAAGTCGCGCAGGCGGAATTCGAGTTCATCGACGCGCTGTGCCTGGCGGCCCATGGCGCGGTGCAGCAATCCCAGCGGCCTTTCGATGCCTTGCTGCTGCCAGCGGCGCGTGAGCACGGCCAGGTGGTAGCGCATGGCGTGCACCAGCTTTTGCTCGCGGCCGGCGATGCGGTCCAGCAATTCCTGGCGCGTGCAGACGATCATCTCGGCGGCGGCCGAAGGCGTAGGGGCGCGCAGGTCGGCGACGAAATCGGCGATGGTCACGTCGGTCTCGTGGCCCACGGCGGAGACTACCGGGACGGCGCAGCGCGCGATGGCGCGGGCCACGGCTTCTTCGTTGAAAGTCCAAAGGTCTTCGAGGGAGCCGCCGCCGCGGGCTACGATCACCAGTTCCGCCCAGGGAGTGCGGC
>Ga0302325_10019187_pt1 | contig 14390 bp, 10 predicted proteins | sample Palsa_T0_2_FD_201948 | JGI IMG/M metagenome (GOLD analysis project Ga0302325, IMG submission 201948) | Peat permafrost microbial communities from Stordalen Mire near Abisko, Sweden - Palsa_T0_2 | ecosystem: Environmental > Terrestrial > Soil > Palsa > Peat permafrost | place: Sweden: Abisko... | reverse complement strand
ATTTATCCGCGCGTTTACTACGTATGACGAATGGCAGCAATCCAAGTTCTCGCAGCGTAATCCGCTGACGTTCTACACCGCCGATTTCACAACCTGCCAGGGATGCCACATGAAGCGCGCAGCCAATACGCTTCCCGATCCCGGGGCAAAGAACGGCACCTTCGCTTCGCATAGCTGGCCGGCAGGAAACACGGCAGTTCCCTTCTACTACGGCTTCGATGAACAGCTGCGTAAGACCACCGACTTTCTCAAAGCCGGAAACTACCTGAATGTGGATATTTTTGCCCTGCAGAAGGCCGGCGATGACAAGATCATCGGACCGCTCGGTTCCGTGCCATACAGCCTGAAGCCGGACCAGGTCGTGCAAGCGCTGGTAGTGATTCAGAACAAGAACATAGGGCACTCGTTAATCCCTGAAGTACGCGATCTCTATGAGGCCTGGGTCGAATTCACGGCCAAGGACGCGGCGGGTAAGGAAATCTATCATAGCGGCTTTATCAAGCCGGATGGCATGCTGGACGAGCGGGCGCACAGTTTCACCAATCGACCCGTCAACGTCGATGGAGGATTTGTCGATAATCACAAAGTCTGGACCATCCACTCGGTAGCCTACGACAACTCTGTCCAAGCGGGCAGATCGGTGTTAGTTCGCTACCTGTTCCGTACGCCGTCCGACTTAAAGGGTCCCATCACCATTACCGCGAAAGTGAATTACCGGCACCTTCGTCAGAGCTTCATGAACAACGTTTTTGGTCCTAATCACCCGGCCTATCCAGTGGTGGAGATTGCATCGCGTAGCCGCGTTTTAAATGTCGGGGAGAATCCTACGTGCCCGCCGGAGGCCGGCGACAACCCCGACTGGATGCGGTGGAACAACCTGGGCATTGCGTATCTGGATCAATCGCAATACTCCGACGCAGTACGAGCCTTTACTGAAGTGGTCAAACTGAGGCCGGATTATCCGGATGCCTATACGAATGTCGCCTTGACCGAGATTCAGTGGGAGAAATACGATTCTGCGCGCGCCAGCATAATGCGCGCCCTGATTCTGAGCCCAAGTAATGCGCGCGCTCTGTACTACCTTGCACTGCTGGAAAGACGGGCAGGCGACTACGACGCGGAAATCGCCAATTTGAAAAAAGTAGTCGAGCAGTTCCCTGCGTCACGCGATGCCCGGCGCGATCTTGGACTCGCCTATTATCGGCAGCACGATTACCCCGCGGCGAGAATACAGTTTGAGGCCGTGCAACAGATCGACCCCGATGATCTGACGGCACACTACAACTTATCGATCATCTATCACCGCATGGAAATGGATCAGAAGGCCGCGGAGGAACAAGCCCAGTTCATTACCAAGAAGTTCGATCCTGGAGCGCCCACGTATTCGTTCGACTTTCTGCGCCAGCACCCGGAGATATCGATCGAGAGTATTCCCCAGCATGTGCATAGCGATCTTCCTTACGAAGCGAAGCCAACCTACACGGGAGCCCGGTAGTGCGATTCACTGCGTAAATGAGATATCTCACGCTAATTCTATTTGTGCTTTTGGGTTCCCGGCCCGCACTCTGCCAGGCGAACGTCGGTTGTCCCTGGCTCAACGTGGCCACTGCCTCTGGGGTTCTCAGGAGCAGCGAGAGTGGAACCATGGCCACGCTGTCCCAGGGCAGCAGAGAAGCCTGCGGCTTCGTTTACCATGACGCAACCGCATCTCGTGAGCTTAAGATCACGGTGGAAGAGGTCAAGGACCCCTCACAAGCCGTGAACGCCTATAAGGCCCGATGCGGCGCCGGGGCGAGCCCTTTGCAGGCCATTGGCAATGAGGCATGTGCCGCAGAGATCAAAGGCCAGACCTATGGGCAGGAGGTCATAGGCCGTGTTCGCGACCAGGTCTTCACCGTCACCATCACAACCAGCACGCGCAACGACCCGTCCATGTCCCGCGACGCGCTCAGAGAGAAAACCAGAAACATAGCGGAGCAAGTGGCGGGCGCCCTCTTCTAACCTTCAACCACGGTCGATGGTTCTGGACGGGTGCCCCGTCCAGGAAAGAGGGCTTCGTGCTTTGCTCCAGCCACAACGTTTGGATAGCTCTGCTCTCTATCAAGCCGCGGGGTTGGCCGGATGCCACAAGCGGGAGGTAGTGTCTTTTTCGTATCCTTTGCCGTTGGGAAAGCTGACCAATTCAAATTGCATGCCCCATGGAGAAAGAAAATAAATCCAGGTCTGCCCCGCGTTCGGCCCGGTTGTCCGCACCGTTGGCTTACCCAGAAGCTGAACACCCTTGGCGGAAAGATAAGCCACTGCGGCATCGAAATCGTCCACATAGAAAGCGAGATGGTGACCACCGACGTCGCTATTTTTGGGCGGGGTAAGATCCTGGTCGGGCGCCTCGTACTGAAAAATCTCAAAGTTCGGCCCGAATTTGCAACGGAAGAAGCGCAACCTGCGCATCACCGTTCTGGGGTGAACGTTGAGATGTTTTTCCATCCAGTCATCTTCCGCAACAAACGGGCCAAGCTCAAACATGTATTCACACCCGATGATGTCCACAAAAAATGCAGTCGCCTGCTCCAGGTCAGGCACGGTGAAGCCCACATGCTCTGTTCCCCGCAGGCCAGGGATGCCAGGAGAAGGCTGGATGCTGGGTTTGGATGACAAAGTGACCTCCGGTGCGTGGCTTGTTCCGCGAAGGCGTTTTGCGTAAGCCTTGATGGAAGGTCGTTTATATCATAATGTTCTTTCATACAACAACGCGTTGGTCATCGAGGTAGCAAGAACTTGCAAATTACAAAAGTGCAAATTGCGGAGTGCGGCATACCGCTTCCCTACGTTCTGCGGTTAGGCCCAGTAGAGATACGCACACGGGACTATGTCCTACTCCGCGTGGAAACCGACGCAGGCGTGTTCGGCGAAGCCGTCGGCTATCCGCGAGGGACGCCTCTGTTTGATACGTTGAGCAGCATGGCGCGCCGCATCCTGGGCAAAGACGTCCGCATGCGGCGTCAGGTGATGTTTAATCTCGAGTACTCCAACGTGCCGGCACGCGCCGGCCTGACGCGAGGCCTCAGCCTGATTGATATCGCGCTGTGGGATATCGCCACCAAGCGTTCAGCTCAGCCGCTGTTTCAATTTCTCGGCGGCTTGCGAACAGCGGCTGATGTAACGACCGTGGCGGGCTATTACGTGGATCAACGGGGAATACCAGACGTGGTGAACGAGGTTGGTCTTCTTGAGGACGCTGGTTGCAAACGCGTAAAGATCATGCTGAAGGGTGACGACCGCGACTTCGATCGAAAGTATGTTTCGGCGGTAGCAGAGAAGATGCCAGGAAGAGTGGCGGCGGACGCTCATTGGACCTGGAGCACATTGACCGAAGCCAAGAGAGCCTGCCTTGATATCGATGAGTTGGGATTGAACTTCCTCGAAGATCCTTTTGCTGCCTCTGACATACGGCTGACCCACCAGATACGAAACGAACTGATCACTCCCATTGCCGCAGGAGAGGATGTCTTCGGAGCAGGAGTCGTCGCCGACCTGGTGAGCGGCATCGACATCCTGCGTGTCGATGCAACCACGGTGGGGGGAATTACGGGCGCCGTCGAAGCCATCAATCTCGCCGCGGCAGCCGGCAGGACCGTATTCCCCCACGTGTTCGCGCCGCTCCATGTCCACCTCGCCTGTGCTTTCCCGAATGTCGAGGCCGTCGAATGGATCACGCAGGAAAGCGGCGCCGATCCGTTGGACCAGCTTCTAAAAAATATCCCATCCGTTAAGAACGGACAGATGAGACCGAGCGAAGAACCGGGCATCGGAATCTCCATCGATTGGAGTGCAGTCGAGAAACTCTCACGACGGAACGCTGTGATCACCGCAGATAGTTGAAGCATGCGCAACCCTTTGCGTGATAATCAACGCACGGATGCTTTGTTGTGCGACCGAGATATCAGCAGCAAAAGGTACCGGCCAAAACCCAGTCCCGCAGGGACGGCTGAAACTTAGCCCAGGACGCTAGTCCTGGGTTGGATTTGCAAGCACGACCAGTCCCGCAGGGACGGCTGGAAATTGGCCGCGCCCTCCAGTCGTCCCTACGGGACTCTTCCTCTCTCGAGTCTGTACCCAGGACTCACGTCCTGGGCTAAGTTCGGTCCCTGCGGGACTTATTTTGCCCGGTACTTTTTGTTACCGATATCCCCCGTCGCACAACAAAATAGAATCCAGAACCTGAAACAGCGTCTTGGTTGAGATACCTCTCATGTAGAACCGCTTTTTCAGTGGGAAGCCTGCACCGCAGGAAGATTCTTCTTCACGCCCAAGTTGCCGGCCGCAACCTCATTAGCAACCGCGAGAATCTGCAGCGTCTCAGCATCATCGGAGTCTAGCGAAAGAATATCTCGCAGGCGACGAATAGCCTCTTCTGTCTTTCCTGTCTTGCAGAGAATAAGAGCAGCATTACGCTGGAAAACGAGATTAGCCACGTCTGCCTTAGCTGCTTGATCGAAGTGTTCCAGCGCACCGGCCAGATCCCCTTTTTTCTCCAACTCAACGCCGGTGTTGTTTAAGACCATTGCTTTCGTCTCGCTGTCCGCTTCGGCGCGGTTGCTGGCCAATAAATCCTCCAACTCTTTCTGCAAGCGCGGTCCGTTGACCGAGTCTCCTTTGAGGCTGTAAATCCTGTAGAGCCGATACACGACCTCACGGTCACTGGGCATCAGACGATGGGCTGTCTCGAACTCGCTGATGGCCTTATCCTGCTTCCCGGCGTCTTGATAGAGCTTTCCGAGAAGCGCATGCGGAACTTCATTCTCGGGATCCAGACTCGCTGCCTTCTCCAGGGTTGTCATGCTTTCCTCGGAGCGGTTAAGCGAGAAGAGCGCCTCGCCAATGGCCGCATAGGCCTCGGGCCAATCGGGATCGAGTTCCAGGGTCTTACGATAGGCATCGATGGTGTCTTGCCATTTTTTCTGGTAGTAAGCATCGCGGGCTTTTAATCGCCACAGGTCAGCGAGGGACTCCGTCCTGGGGCCTTTGTTTTCCAGCTCCAGATTCACCTGCTTTTCTGACTCTGCGAACTTTTGAGCGCGGGCCAGCACGAGTGCGTAGTTATAACGGACCCCAGGCAAGCTCGGGTCAAGTTTGAGGGCGACAGACAGACGGTCCAGGGCTCGATCCAAATTGTTAAACGTCGCGTAGGCCAACCCTGACGAGAAGTAGTTGGGGGCATAGTTCGGGCGCAGCCGGATCGCCTGCTCAAACTCGGTGGCCGACTCGATCGGCTTTGACAGCAGTGCCAGGCAAATCCCTCTCACCGCGTGTATATCGCTGGCGTTGGCGCCATGAACATCCGCCTCCTGGAGGACGGTTAAAGCGCCTTGTGGGTCTCCCTCCTGAACCAGCTTCTTTGCCTGGTCGAGAAGCGCAGAAGAGTTGGAGGAGCCTCGGCTGGCAGGCGGCGGAGTTGATTGTTGCTGAGCAAGGCTGTTCACAGGCGAAAGGATCTGGCTGATGACAACGGCCCCGGCCAGCAGAGCCGTCAAGCGGGTGTGAGTGGTTGGCCTGTACGGACGAAGACGAATAGCGGGCACGTTTGAAAACGAAATATTGCCTCTAAACACTTGGCTCTTCCCCGGATTACGCCTGGCGTCCCTCTGATCGGAAAAGCCGGGTTTGCACTCGGTTTTTGCCTCGCAAAACCTGGCACGGCTGCCGAACGGACCCAGAAAACCCTAAGGCCGGCGACCCCGAAATCGCCCAAACCGACCCAGAAATCATCATATAGTTGTCCCCGCTTCAGAGTGAGATATTTTTCTTGACAATCTTATTGCGCGACACCTATACAGGACGGCGTCGTAATCCAGGACTTATTTCAGTTGCAGCCGGGTAAGGGATAGGCCTTGGTCGCTGTCCAAAGAAAGACCTGTCGTCGGGCCCCAGGTTGTCTTGCCGCGGCTTGAGGGGAGCATCCATGGTCCCCGAGGCGATGAGAGCGAAGATGCATGCCGTGGAATGCTCTCCGGAAATCGCAGCACACAAACACGTTTTAAGCGGGCACTTGTTTTGGGCCTAAAGCCCAGGAGGCAGTTGTGAAAACTTTCTTGTTGAGAACCATTAGAGTCGGGAACACGTATTCCCGGTGCTTTACATCGAAGGCGGGACGAGTCCCGATAGGAATCTTAACTTGCGCCGTGATGTCGTTGGTGTTCTGCACTGCCGCTCGCGCGCAGACATCAACTGGTCAGTTCAACGGCCATGTATTCGATCAGAACGGGGCAGTCGTAGCGGACGCAGCCGTTGCGTTGCAGGATGCGCAAACCAACCAGACTCGAACCACCAAGACCAACGGCGAGGGCTTATACATCTTCCCTCTCATTCAGCCGGGAACATATAGCCTCACCGTGACTCAGACAGGCTTTGATACAGCAACAAGCCCCCAGCTCAAGCTGGATGTGAACCAGGTGGCCACGCAGGATTTCAAGCTGCAAGTCGGAGCGACATCGCAGACGGTCAGTGTGACTGCCACTGCGGAGGGGCTCCAGTCCTCCGGGGCAAACCTGGGCGCCGTAGTCGAGCAGCGCGCGGTGGATAGTCTGCCACTCAACGGAAGAAGCTTTTCGGCTCTGCTCACCCTGACGCCCGGCTCCAACCCGGTGAACTACTCGCAAAATGGAAGCGTTGGCTACGGCACTGGATTCGGATCCGCAGGCATTCCCGGCTCAACCTACACGTTTCCATCCAGCCAGGGTCAATGGAACCGCGAGAACCTCTATTACCTTGACGGGATTATCAATACGGCTGCTTTCGCCAGCTCCTACGATGTTCCCCCAATCGTCGACGCCATCCAGGAGTTCAAGATCCAGTCCCATAACGATCAGGCAGAGTTCGGCAGCGTTCTGGGCGGGGTGGTAAATCTCGTAACCAAGTCGGGCACAAATTCCTTCCACGGGGCGCTCTGGGAGTACTTGCGGAACAACGCCTTCGACTCGCGGAACCCGTTTACGGACTTTAAAGGCAATGTTCCTGCACCGCCGGCCTCCTTCCGCCAAAACGAGTATGGCGGCGATGTGGGTGGACCGGTATGGATCCCCAAGCTCTACAACGGCAAAGATAAGACCTTTTTCTTCGCCGCGTACGAAGGCTGGAGATACTCCAAAGCGGCAGGAGCCAGCTACATTTCCCCGACCGCAGCCGAGTTAGATGGCGACTTCAGCAATTCTTCGATTGTCACCAGCACTGGCGCCCCGGCCCTTCTCTACAATCCCTTTACCACAACAGGGACTGCGGGAAACTACACGCGGCAACTGCTTGGGGATGGCCACCACATCCCAGCCGGAATGATTAACCCCGGTGTCCAGGCCTTTTTGAAAGGCTATAGTGATACTCCCAACTTCACGCCGACGACGATCGGCGGATCGAACACCATTTTGAATTCTGTCGGTACAAACAATGCCAACGCCTTCACCGGGCGCGTCGACCAGAACTTCGGTTCGCGTAACACACTGTGGTTCCGGTTTAGCTTTCTCGACGGAACGAGCATAGCGCCAAGTTCACATCATGCCAGCGGATCGACGACCGCGGATAACAGAAACTACGGCGGTGGCTATACGCACACCTTCTCGCCGACGCTGCTCCTGGATGCGACGGCTGGGTTTTCCGGCAGGTTCAATACCGTGAGCACAACAGCGTTTACCGGCGTTCCCAGTGGCTCCGACGTCGCCTTTACTGACGTAGAACAGGTCTACGGGCATCCAAACTTCGGCTATACCGCATCCTCCTCAAGCAGCCAGACCGGGTTAACCCAAGGCTATAACGGCATAGGTGGCGGCGGTCCCGCAGGATCAGAGAGCCACGAATTCAACTTTGCAGCTAATATGACGTGGATCCATGGGAACCACCAGGTGCGTTTCGGCTTCGAAGAGCAGATTCCAGAGATGACCCAGGGACTCTCAGGCGGGCATTTCGGTGGAGCAACATTTACCTTTGCTACCGCAGAAACAGCAGATCCACAAAATGCTTCCAGCACTGGCAATCCCCTTGCCGGCGCCTTGCTGGGAATTCCTGACAACGGTCGTTTTCAATCAGAGGTGAATGCTGTTCGCACCATCGTCCCCTCGGCCTATATTCAGGATTCCTGGAAAGTGACACCGCGCTTAACCCTGAACGGCGGCTTGCGTTGGGACGGTGAATCGTCGCCTCATTTGCTGAATGGAACGACAGCAGCAATGCTTGATCCGAATACCGGCAATTGGATCGTTTCTGGTGGAAAGTTGCCTCCGCCGTGCAACGCGGCCAGCGGAGTCTATGCACCCTGCATCCCCTCGACAACTCCGGCTAATAACGCAGTCATCGCGGCTCATGTCCTTGTAGCTCCCAATCCTAATTTGGGTCCGGATCCAACCTACAAGGACTTTGGCCCTCGTTTTGGTTTTGCCTATAAGATCGATAACACCACCGTGATCAGAGGTGGTTACGGATTGATTTATGACAACTTAACCGGTTCAATTCAAACTGTCAGAGATCGTCTGTTGGCGTGGCCGTCGAACGCCTCTCTGCCTCTTGTATTCAACGTCATCGGTCAACCCTTGGACACGATCGACCAAATCATTCCGACCCTGAGCAGCACCAAGGCTCTTCCGGCGGTCGCGACACCCTTCAATCAATTCGGGTGGTACTACGATCCGCATCTGAAGAATCATTATTCTCATCAGTTCAACCTCGAAATACAAAGACAACTCACCTCAAGCCTCACGGCGACGATCGGGTATGTTGGAAGCGTTGACAGGCATCTGCCTATCACTGGCTTGGCCAACAACTCTCCTGAAGCCGGCGGAGCCGGCCTCGATCGCCCGTTCCCCTGGTCAGGAACCGCCCTTGAGGCCACAGCACGAGGTGAATCCAATTTCAACGCCCTGGAAACGAAGATAGACAAGCGGCTAAGCGACGGACTTAGCTTTGGAACAGGCTTCACTTGGTCGAAGTCGATGGACAACGGTGGGAGCGGCTTTTACGGCGTTGAGAATGGCCCGCAGAGCTACTCCACCTTCCAAAACTACAATGACCTCAATGCCGATTACGGTATCTCGGGGAACAGCCTTAAATTCATCTACTACGGATGGGCCGTCTATGAGCTGCCATTCGGGAAAGACAAGGCCTATCTTAATCATGGTGTGGGTGCCGCGGTGCTCGGGGGGTGGCAGGCCAACACCAGCCTTGCAGCCCACTCGGGGGTGCCGCTGGGTGTCCCAGACGCTGGCCTCGACCCGGCCAATATTGGCAATACGGGCACTTATAACTACGACCGTGCAAACCTGATTGGGAACCCAAAGGTGTCACATCCCACCAAGAGCATGGCATTTAACACCTTGGCGTTTGCTCATCCGGTGAATCAATACGGCAACTCCGGACGGGGTATCTTCACGGCCATGCCCTATGACAACATTGATTTTTCGCTGATGAAGTCAATTCCTGTCCGGGAATCGTTTGGGTTTCAATTCCGCGCGGAATTCTTCAATATCTTCAATATTCAAAACTATGGCCTGCCCGGTACTACGTTTGGAGGAACTGGTTTCGGTGTGATCAGCTCACTGGCTGGTGGCGCCACTCCGAGACAGATACAACTTAGTTTGAGAGCTAACTTCTAGGTGCCGGTTATCAGGGCAACACACGATTTCCCTTTGCAAGGGTGCATCGGAGCCGTCTTCATGGCTCCGGTGCAGGTCACGGAACCAATGGAAGGTTGAGAGAGGACTGGAGGCCATATCTCTGCGGAGTTTCGTTACTGTGCGCGCACTGGGACAGTCGACTACAAGACGCGAACCACGATCCCTATGGACGGCCGTTGGTCAGCGTAGCGAACCATTCAGGTCGCACGAACGAAGTAGAATGAATGGGTGAGGGCTAACAATGACCGCTTCCGTCTCAGGTGTTGCGACCGGTGTAGATAAGAACGATCAAGCTACGTCCGTCGCGCTGCTTAGAGAAATGCTGCGCATCAGAGAACTTGAACAACGATCGCTCGATTTGAGCGCCGCAACGCCGCCTGAAGTTATTGGCTCAGCACATTTCTGCGCCGGCCAGGAGGCTGTTCCGGTGGGAACCATCGCCGGCCTTGCTGAGGCTGACCAGATTGTAGCGACCTATCGAGGACACGGATGGGCCTTAGCCTCCGGCCTCTCACTCACCGAGGTCTTCGGAGAAATTTGCCAGCGCAGCATCGGGGTCAATGGTGGCCGCGGTGGCTCAGCATACATGATGGCGCCCGACCGGCGCTTCATCGGCGAAAATTCCATCGTAGGAGCCGGAGTTCCCATCGCTTGCGGCGTAGCCATGGCCAACGTCGCTTCACAAAACGGAAAAGTGGTGATCGTCTCCATCGGCGATGGGGCGTTCAACCAGGGCTCGACCCATGAAGGGCTTGCATTCGCTGCCGCTCGCAGCCTGCCCGTTCTCATCATCTGCGAAAACAATGGCTGGTCCGAACTCACTCCAACTTCCCTCACCTTCAAAGTGGAGCGCATCGCGCAAAGGGCCAGCGGCTACGGCATTCCCGGGGTGACCATTGACGGGGCCGATCCACTCGTCGTGCGCGACACCGTCAAAGAAGCCGCGAAACGAGCCAGGGAGGGCCGGGGACCGGTGTTGATCGAGTGTCGTGTCCCCCGCTTGTGGGGCCATTACAACCGCGACATCGAACACTACCGTACCAAAGAAGATCGAGACCAGGCGCGCGCGCGCGACCCGATCGCCACCTTTTCCCACAAACTGATCGTTGCTGGAGTGCTCACCGCGGACACTTTCCGCGAACTCGAGGCCGACGTCAAGTCCGAGGTGGACGACGTACAAAAAGTTGTTCTCAGCGCGCCGCGTCCAGATCCCGCCACCGCGAGCACGCACGTGTGGTCCGAAGGACCACTCCAACCGGCTTCTTCCTCGGCACGCAAAACAGAAGAGACAAAAACCGTCAGTTATATCCAGGCAGTCAACGAAGCATTGTCGCACGAGTTGGCCACCCGCCCGGAGGTCCTCGTCTATGGCGAAGACGTCGGCCAGGCAGGAGGCATCTTTGGCGCCTCGCGCGGTTTGCAAAAGATCTATGGTGCGGATCGAGTCTTTGACACTCCGATATCCGAGAGCGCCATCCTGGGCTCTGCAGTCGGCGCGGCCTTGATGGGCATGAAGCCCATCGTCGAAATCATGTGGGGCGACTTCATGCTGGTGGCGCTTGATCAGATCATCAATCAGGCCGCCAACGTCCGCTACATTACCGGCGGCCGATGCGGAGCGCCCATCGTTGTCCGCACCCAGCAGGGGGCGACTCCGGGATCCTGCGCTCAGCATTCGCAATGTCTCGAAGCGCTCCTCGCCCATATCCCAGGCCTGAGAATCGCTGTACCTGCAACACCACAAGATGCCTACAGTATTCTGCGTACCGCCACCGCTTCCCCCGATCCCTGCATCCTCTTCGAAGCCAGGGGACTGTATCAGACCACAGGCCCTGTGAACTTCACTGACGTGATCGAGCCGATCGGAAAATCGCGCCTGCACAAGCCGGGGCGGGATGCAGTCATTGTTACCTGGGGTACCATGCTGCAGGTGGCCCTCGATGCAGCCACGCAGTTGGCAGCTGAGGGTGTCGACGTGGGAGTCCTTGACCTCCGCTGGCTCTGCCCCCTGGACAATGATGGTTTGCGGGCTGCGGTCAAGAGCGCATCGGGGAAAGTGATCGTTCTGCATGAGGCAAATCGTACGGGTGGGTTCGGCGCAGAAGTGGTCGCACGGCTGCATGAATTTTTCGATAACGATCTGGCTCTCAGCATTGCGCGGGTCGCGACCCCCGACATGAGAATTCCTGCTTCTCCGGTTCTCCTGCGAGCTCTGCTCCCCACGGCTGCCAAGGTGATGGATGAAACTCGTCGTTTGCTTGCGGGCAAGTGATCAACCTATTGCGGAGTGGAAGAAATCAGTATGGAGTTCCTTGTACACATGGAAGTCGCCCGCATAGAAGGCGGCGAGGAAAGAGAAAAACAGTTGCGTGAGCAGGAAGCAGCACGCAGTCGTGAGTTGGCCAGGCAAGGCCTGCTGGTGCGTCTTTGGCGTGTACCAGGAAGACGGGAGAACTGGGGAATCTGGAAAGCCGCCGACGCCGACCAACTGCACGCTGCGTTTGTCTCCTTACCGCTCTTCTCCTATTTGAAGATTACCGTTCATCCCCTGGCATCCCACCCCAACGACCCCATGATGCTACACACTTCCAACGGATAGCCACGATCAGCGCACATAAGGAGCGTATGACAAGCGAGGACTTGAGTCTGGCATGACGACCATCGATGAATTATTCAGGCTTGAGGGCAAAGTCGCCCTGGTGACCGGAGGATATGGCGGCATTGGCGAAGCCGTCTGCCGCGGTCTGGGCACTATGGGAGCCAAAATCGCGATTGCCGGGCACAACGCCGATCGCAGCGCTGCTTGCGCGAAGACCCTACAGTCCGAAGGACACGACGCCTGGGCCACCGCATTCGAAGCAACCTCGGTTTCCGATACGCAGCGGATGGTCGATGAGGTGGTCGCTCACTATGGCCGTCTCGACATCCTGGTCAACTGCATCGGGCTGAACCGCGAGGAAAAAGCAGAAGAAGTCACCGAAGAGATGTTCGACTACGTTTGCGATGTGAATCTGAAGAGCGCCATGTTTCAGGCGCAAGCTGCCGCCCGTCACATGATCCGTCAGGGTGAAGGGGGAAAGCAGGTTCACCTCGGCTCTGTGCGCTCCATGCTTGGGCTTCGTGGACGAGGCTATGCTGCGTACTGTGCCGCCAAGGGCGGCCTGATTACCTTGTGCAGGCAGCTTTCCGCCGAGTGGGCGCCCAACGCGATCAACGTCAATGTAGTGGCTCCTACCTTCATCCGGACGGAGCAAGTCAGCAAGATGCTGGCAGACAAAACCTTTTACGCGAACCTGGTGGCGCGCATTCCATTAGGGCGGATCGGCGAGCCAGACGACGTGATGAGCGCGGTGCTGTTCCTGGTCACACCTGCCTCCAGCTTCATCACCGGGCAGACGATCTATCTGGACGGCGGCCTGACCGTTACCCAATAACTATCACGCATCGAGAACCCGGAGGAGCAAGCACCGTGGCTGAAAAGTTAGTCGACTTGAGCATGCCCGTACACAATGAAATGGTCACCTTTCCCCGTGTTGTGCGCCCTGCTCTGCTCATGTTTGAAACCTGGCAAGGGTTTGCAGAACGTATCGGCGCAGCACAGTATGGCGTTAAATCGTTGACTGCGCACTACATGGTGGTTATAGGCGACCATATCGGCACCCACGTGGATTCGCTACGCCACATGCGCGAGGATGCTCCAGGTCCGGAAGGCATTCCGCTGGAATACTGCTACGGAGATGGTGTATGCCTCGATTTCCGTCATCTCCAAAAGGGCGCAGGCATCAGCGTCGAGGATGTACAGAAAGCGTTGGCCAAGATCCAATACACCTTAAAGCCCCTGGACATCGTTTTGATCCATACTGGAGCCGGGAAGATCCAGGACAGTGAAAAATATCTCACCGACCACGTCGGCATGACCGGTGAGGCGACAAATTGGCTGCTCGACCAGGGCGTCAAGATGACTGGCATCGACGCAGTTACGTATGATCCGCCTATCTGGGCGATGTTTGAGCGAAAGAAATTCTGGGAAGCCCACCGCGTCATGCTTACGCGCGAGTACTACCACCTGGAAAACCTTACCAATCTCGATCAGCTTCCAGGCCACGGATTCAAGCTCAGCCTGTTCCCCATCAAGTGGGTCAACACCACCGGAGCGCCGGTACGAGCGGTCGCGATTCTGAAGGATTAATCCACAATGCAGTTTCTATCCATATCGCAACGCCGGAAAGGTTTCGCGGAAGCAGATTACGCGGGCTTGGCAGAGCAGGAGATGGAGCGGGCCCGTGAGTTGTATTCACAAGGATGGATTCGCCAGATCTGGCACCGTGCCGACATGCCCGGCGCTTGCCTGCTCTGGGAAGCAGATGGCGAAGAGCAAATTCACGAAAGGTGGAAGACATTCCCCTTTGCCCAGGCCGGCATGACGGAAATGTCGCTGATTCCACTAAAACCTTACGGGGGCTTTCGACCAACAAACCCTCCCAAGACCACGCCTTGATTGGAATTCCCGTGTTGAAGACGATCAACGAGCCCGCGCTTTCGGTCCCACTCACGCCCAATCAGGTACGTGGATTCTGGGCGGCGTGGGGTGGTCTGGTTCTGGACGGGATGGATTCGTTCATCTATGCGCTGGTGCTGGTACCCGCAATGCGCGATCTTCTGCCTCGCTCCGGTATCGAGCCCACCATTGGCAACCTGGGATTCTATGGCAGCATTTTGTTCTCCGTCTTCCTG
>Ga0302325_10019186_pt1 | contig 14390 bp, 14 predicted proteins | sample Palsa_T0_2_FD_201948 | JGI IMG/M metagenome (GOLD analysis project Ga0302325, IMG submission 201948) | Peat permafrost microbial communities from Stordalen Mire near Abisko, Sweden - Palsa_T0_2 | ecosystem: Environmental > Terrestrial > Soil > Palsa > Peat permafrost | place: Sweden: Abisko... | reverse complement strand
CCTTTACTCAGGGGCCGCGCCCGCGATCGGACCGGCGGCGATGGCGTGTACTACCGGTAGAACGAGCGGCGCTGCCAGTACTCATCGGTGCCGCGATGCCGATGCCCTCGATCCGCGATGCCCGGCTCCCTTGGAAGTCTGCGGTGACGGGAGCTCAGGTTGCGATCAGCTTGGTGTGGTCCCACGAGATGACATGCACCGGCTCGACCAGGTACCCGTAGCGCTTGCGGGCCGCGCTCGCCACGTACTCGTTGACGGCATCGCCGTCCGCTGCCGCCGCGGCGGCACCGGCCCCGGCGACGGCGTTCCCGACCACGGCGCCGATCGCCACTCCGAGCCGGTAGACCGCATCGGGGTCGGTGATCGTTTCGACGGTGCCCTGAATCTGCACGCCGCGCAGGTCAAAGTAAGCCTCGCCGGTCTCGACCAGGCAGCTGATCCGCGGATCGCGGGCCAGGTTCAGTGCCTTCTGCGACGTCCGGTACGTCCAGAACGCGATCTTGCCGTCGACCAGCGTGTAGTACATGGTCACCAGGTGCGGGTATCCGTCCGGGCTGATGGTGGCCAGCTGGACCTTGCGGCCGGCGGCGAGCATGTCCGCGACCTCCGCATCGGTCATCCTGACCCGGTCGCGCTGCTTCGCCATTACTGACCTCCGCTGAGTCCGATCGTCTCGCCTGCCAGGCTAAGCGTGTCCTGGCACAAGAATCCCGCATCCGACGGACCGGTTTCAAAGCCGGCGAGCGCGCCGGCGATGGCGTCCAGCGTCCACATCCCGTCTGGCGATCCGTGCTCCGAGGCCAGGAACGTGGTCTTGACAGCAGGCGGCGCCAGCACGGCCGCGACGCCGCCGTGGACGACGAAGACCTCACCGTTGATGCTCGCGGCCGCCGGGCTCGACAGGTAGGTGACCAGCGGTGCGACATACCGCGGGTCGAGCGGATCGGGGCCGTCCGCCGGGGCTGCACCCATCAGGTCGCCGGTCATCGCCGTGCGCGCACGTGGGCAGATGGCGTTGGCGCGCACGCCGTAGCGCAGGCAGCTGCGCGCGATCGTCAGAGTCAGCGCCGTGATCCCGCCCTTGGCCGCTGAGTAGTTCGGCTGCCCGGACGAGCCGAGCAGGAATGCCTCCGACGACGTGTTCACGATCCGGGCGTAGACCGGCCCGCCGGCCCGCTTGCTGGCCTCGCGCCAGTACGCGGTCGCCGCCCGGCTGGTCAGGAAATGCCCGCGCAGGTGCGTGCGCAGCACCAGGTCCCAGTCGTCCGGTGACATGGAGAAGATCATCTTGTCCCGGAGCACGCCAGCGTTGTTGACCAGGATGTCCAGCGCGCCGAACTCGCGCAGCGCCGTCTGCACCAGCGCCTGCGCGGTCGTCTCGTCGCCGATGTCACCGGGCGTACTGGCGGCCGTACCGCCCGCGGCCCGGATGTCGGCCGCGACGGACTCCAGTGTGTTCCCGTCCAGGTCATTGATCACGACCCGGGCACCAGCGGCCGCGAGCCCGAGTGCCTCAGCCCGGCCGAGGCCGTTCGCCGCGCCGGTGACGATCGCGACTCGGCCATCCAGAGTGATCTCCGGCATCGGCTGCTCCCTCGTCAGTAACCGGGCCCGGACAGCATGCCGCCGTCGACGACGAACTCGCTGCCTGTGCAGTAGGACGACTCATCCGAGGCGAGGTACACCACCAGGTGCGACACCTCCGATGACCTGGCGAACCTGGGGATCGGCAGCGAGCGCATGAAGCCCTCGCCGTTGCTGACCTGAGTGAAGGACTCGAAGGCGGTCGCCGTCATGGTTGTCATGATGCCGCCCGGATGCACGGAATTGACCCGGATGCCGGCCTTGCCGAGCTCCTGCGCGGCCGAGCGGGTCACGCCCCGGATGCCGAACTTGCTGGCGCTGTACGCGGACATGCCGGCCGCGCCGGTGAGCCCCTCGACCGAGGAGATGTTGATCACCGAGCCGCCGCCGGCTGCCGTCATCGGGGCGATGACGTTCTTGACGCCCAGCCACTCGCCGATCAGGTTCACCTCGATCACCTCGCGGAACTCGGCGAGCGTCATGTCGGCGATGGTCTTAGTCCGCAGGATGCCGGCGTTGTTGACCAGGACGCTGAGGCTCCCGAACGCCGCGGTCGCCGTTGCGATCGCGGCGGCCCACTCCGGTTCGCTGGTGACGTCGTGATGGACGTAACGGCAGTTGTCCGGGCCGAGCTCAGCGGCCAGCTCGCTGCCCTTGTCGTCCAGCACGTCGCCGATAACGACCCTCGCGCCCTCGGCGACAAAGTGCCGCGCGTGCGACTTGCCCATGCCCCGCGCGCCGCCGGTGATCAGCGCGACTTTCCCGTCGAGCCGGCCCATCGTCACCTCTGGAGTCCGTGATCCGCCGCAGCTCTGCGGTCACCGGCAAGCAAACGCTTGCTTGGTGCGAGAGTAACAGCTAACCAGCGGCGTCGGCAGACTCGTGATCGCCCGGCGGCTGGCCCATGATGCCGCTGTAGATGAAGGCCGACACCAGATCGACGGCCTCATCCGCAGTGAGCTGAGGACCTGATCCGGCGCCGCCGCCGGTCAGCCAGGTGTAGGCGTAGCCGGACATCAGCGAGATCATCGCCTCGGCCACGGCGGCCGGATCGGCGGGCAGCCTGCCGCCCGCCGCGGTGACGTACTCGAGGTGGCCCGCCATCTCCGCGCGGAGCGGGGCCATCAGCTCGCGCTGCCGCCGGGCGAAATGCTCGCTCACCATCGCGGCCTGGTAGAGCGCGAGGATGACCGGCCGGTTTCTGCTGACGAAGTCCCAGTAGCCGGCGACGTGCCAGCGGACGGCCGCCACACGGCTGAAATCCGGGTCGTGGCCCGGCAGCGCGGCGCGGCGGCGGCCCGCTTCCAGGACGTCGGCCAGCAGCGCCTCGAGCAGCTCGTCCTTGCTGTCGAAATGGCTGTAGAAGGAACCCGCTGCCCGGCCAGCCTCAGCGGTGATGTCGGTGATCTTCGCGAGCAGGTAGCCGGTCCGGTCGAAGACGCGCACAGCCGCTTCCTTGAGCGCGGCCTGCGTCTGCGCGGCGGCCTGAGCGCGGCGCGTTCCCGCGGCGGGTGCAGCGTCCGTCATCTCCACCTCCTGCCGGACTGCTGTCCGTGCTGCACAGCCGATTGTGACGCATCTGACGGCGGACTGGCTGCCCGGCTTGCGCCGGACTTCCGCCACAGTCTACAGTGAATCTCAATTCAGTGAATATAGTTTCAGTCAGGGAGGCAGTCATGCCGGACGTGATCGAGCCTGGCGCCGGGACTCAGGTCCTGATCACCGGAGCGGGGCCGGCCGGCCTGACGCTGGCCTGCGAGCTGACGCGTCGCGGCATCCACTGCCTCGTCGCCGAGAAGGATCAGAAGCCTGCCGCAGGCTCGCGCGGCAAGGGCCTGCAGCCGCGCACGCAGGAGATCTTCGAGGATCTCGGCATCCTCCCGGAGGTTCGCGCGCGCGGCGGACTGTACCCGCCCCTCCAGGCGCGCAGCGGCGGGACGGTCGTGTTCGAGGGCAGGATGGACCCGCTTCGCCCCGTCTCGCCGGACGTGCCGTATCCGAACCTCTGGATGCTGCCGCAATGGCAGACGGCCGGGATCCTGCACGCTCGCCTGGCCAGCCTCGGCGGCCGCGTGGAGTTCGGCTCCGAGCTTGAGTCGTTCCGGCAGGACCCCGGCGGCGTGACGGCCATCCTGCGTCGCGGCGATTCTGCCCGGCAGGTGCGGGCCGACTACCTGGTGGGTGCAGACGGCGGGCACAGCGCTGTGCGGAGAATCCTGGGCGTCGGCTTCGCCGGCCAGACACGGGACCACCAGCGGACGATCGTCGCCGACGTTCATGCCGACGGTGTCAGCCGCGACTTCTGGCACGTATGGACCGCGGCCGACGACCAGAACGGGTACCAGCTGGGGCTGTGCCCGCTGCCCGGCACCGCAGCATTCCAGCTGACGGCACCGATCGCTGCCGGGGATGACGCTCCTGAGCTGACGCTGCGGGCGCTGCAGCGGCTCGCCGACGAGGCGGCCGGGCCCGGGCAGCTGGCCTTCACGAGCATGACCTGGTGCTCGCTCTACCGGACGAGCATCCGGATGGCCGAGCGCTTCAGGGCCGGCCGGGCTTTCCTGGCGGGGGACGCCGCGCACGTTCACTCGCCCGCGGGCGGACAGGGTCTCAACACCAGCATCCAGGACGCCTACAACCTGGGCTGGAAGCTGGCGGCCGTGCTCCGCGGAGCACCGGCAGCTCTGCTGGACAGCTACGAGGCGGAACGGCTGCCGGTGGCGGCGGATGTACTCGGCATCAGCACGAGGCTGCATGACAAGGCCGCCGACGGGGAGGCGGACGCCCACCAGCGGGACGACCCGGAACTGCGCCAGCTCAGCGTGGGCTATCGCGACGGCCCGCTGAGCCAGGAGTGCCGCGCGGCTCCCGGCGTCGTCCGGGCCGGAGACCGCGCACCCGATGCGCCCGGGAGCGTCGACGGGGACACAGCCCGCCTGTTCGGCCTCCTGCACGGCGGCCAGACCACGCTGCTGGCGTTCGGCCCGGCGGGTGCGGCGATAGCAACCGCACTCGTGACCGAGCGGCCCGGCGCGCCGGTCCGTGCGGTGTCGGTCGAGCGGGTCCAGAACCAGCCGGCGGTCGCGCCGGAGGTGACGGCCCGTTCCACCGGCACTGCACGGTTCACTGACACGGCCGGCGAGGCGCACCGCAGCTACGGCATCAGCGCCGGGCAGGACGTCCTGCTTATCGTCCGCCCGGACGGCTACATCGGCCTGGCGACCGACGCTGGCGCGCATGCCGACGACGCGCATGCTGACGACGCGCAGGCTGCCGGGCTCGCGCGTGCCTGGCTTGCGCAGACCTGCCCGGCTGGCTGAGCATGATCAGCGCGCTGGCGTGGCAATCCCGTCGAACAGCAGCCGGAGCAGCGCGTCGGCGACCTGATCGGTGCTGAACTCGCCGGCCTGCCGCCAGTTCATCGGCAGCCACAGGATGTCGCGCAGCAGCCGGTAGGTGAGCCTGACATCCAGGTCGGACCGGAACGCGCCAGTCTTCTTGCCGCGCTCCAGCTCGTCGATCCAGATCCGCTCGATCTCCCGGAGGTCCTTGCGCAGGTACGCGAACCGGGGCTGCGTGCTGAAGTACGTCCAGTCGTTCTGCAGCATCGTCAGGGCGGCGCGGTGCCGGTTCAGCGTGCGGCTGCTTGACCGGACAATGCTCGCCAGCACCTCAGCCGGGTCGCCACCGGCGGCAACCGCCGACCGGTAGTCGGCGAGCACGTCATTGAAGAACCCGGACAGAATCTCGTCACCGATGGATTCCTTGGAATCGAAGTGGTGATAGACGCTGCCGGACAGGATCCCCGCGGCCTCGGCGATCTCGCGGACCGTCGTCGCCCGGAAGCCCTTCTGCGCGAACAGCTCGCTGGCGAGCTGGACCATGTCCTCCCGGCGCTGGGACCGCGAGGGCCCGCCGCCAGCCGCGGCGGCCGCTGCTGCGCCGCCTGCCGGGACCGCCGCGCCGCCGGCCGGCGTTCCTGCGGCCCCGGCCGCTGGCTGGGTCTTTCGGGCTGGACTCACCGCGTCATTATCACTGGTGAAGCGGCAGCCGCCCAAGCGCTTGCTTGCGCGCCGCCGGGCGGCTCCTAGCTGGCAACCGGATAATGCGGGGCGAGGGCGGCGCCGGCCTGATCGGCGAGCGCGACGGCGACCAGCAGCTGCTCCCGGCTGGGGATCTCGCCAGGGCCCGGCTGCATGAGGAACCGGCCCTGCAGGCGGCCGGCGCTCTCGGCCAGCAGCTCAATCCCTGTGCCGGACACCCAGCTGCCGCCCTGCACGGAGCCGTCCCGGTCCAGCCGGGCGGGCCTGCCGATGCCCGCGACGCCGTACTGGAATTCGCAGGAGCGCAGACCGAGCAGCCGGGTGAGCGAGCCAGTCAGCCGGTCGATCAGCGCCGACGCGGACTCGCCGGCGGCCACCGCGCGCGCGGCGTCGTTGATCCCGTCCAGGTAGCCCGCCCGGCGGCCGGCGTCCGCATGCTGGCGTCTCCCCCAGACCGCGATCTCGGTCACGGCGATGCCGATCAGCAGCACCAGGACAGTGGTCTCGACATCGGCCGCGCGGTTGATGGTGAACCGCTCGTACGGACGGGTCAGGAAGAAGTCGAACCACACGGCCGCCGAGACTGCGGCCACGTAGCCGCCCGGCCGGTTCCCGGCGGCGGCGACCGCGACCACAATCAGGATCAGCGCCAGGGCAGCGTCAGTATTGGCGAAGCTGCCGCGGAACGGGACGAGGATCGCGGTCAGGGCCAGCGGCGCGGCGAACCCGGCGAGCACCGCGAGGCGATCACGGCTCAGCATGGCGGAACCTCCAGCCTGCGGCCGGTCTCCGCGCCTGCTGAGTGCCGGATGCCGGGCCGGCCGTCTGCTCTCTCACTCGCAGGCTAGCCGCAGCCGCGGCCGCCGAACCCGGCTCGCGGCGGATGCATGCGGAACTCATGCGGGCGCTAGACGGCCGGCGGGCTCCCGGACTGCCGTGCCTGCAGCCTGGCCAGCAGCGACCGCCGGGCCGGGCCGACGGCGATCAGGGTCCCCAGGCACGTCGCCGCGAGCAGGGCATACGGCACGAAGTCGGTGGTGGCCTGCGCGATCGCGCCGCCGGCGGCAGCGGCGACGCCCTGCCCGGTGGCCCAGGACAGGTTGCCCAGGCCGAAAGCCAGGCCCTGATTGAGCTGCTGCCGGTCGGCGCCGACACTCAGCAGCGTCATCGCGGGGGTGAACAGGGTGCCGTAGGCCGGCATGCCGATGATCAGCAGCGTGATTAGCAGAGGCGCCGGCGCCGCGACTGGCGCCAGGAGGCTGACCACCACGGCCGCGGAAAGTGAGATCCGGATCGGCACCAGCGGGCCGCGGCGGTCCGACAGCCGGCCCGTGACCGGCGCGAGACCCGCCTCGATGGCAGCCGACGCCAGGAAGGTCACGCCGATAAGTGTGGCACCGACGCCGAGCCTGCCAAGCCGCAGCGGCGCCAGCACATCGATCACGCCGAAGGCAAGCCCGGCCAGCATTGTCAGCCACATGCCGGCACTGACATGCAGCTCCCGCAGCGCAGGCCAGGCTTCCCGCAGGCTCTGCGGCTCGGCCGCCGCCGGGGCCGGGACCGCGAACGAGGCGATCATCAGGATGCCGCCGGCCACGGCCGCCGCGGAGAACGCCGGACCGGTTCCCACATGACTGGCGACCGCGCCGACCACCGGGCCGAGCAGAGCGCCGCCGACTGCCGCGCCCATCGCGCTGCCGATCAGCTCGCCGCGTCGCCCCGGCGGGGCCGAGGTAGCCAGCCAGGCCATGCCGGCCGCCCAGGTGCACGCTCCGCCGAGACCCTGGACGAACCGTGCCGCGTCCAGGACGACCGGAGCCGACGCCCACCCGAACGCGAGCGTCGAGACGCTCATCAGCAGGAGCCCGAGCAGCACGACCGCCCGGTCGCCGAGGCGGGCAACCAGCAGGCCGCCCGGCAGCGCGCCGATCAGCGTGCCCAGCGGGTAGGCCGCGACCAGCAGCCCGGCCCCCGCCTTGGACAGCCCGGCGGCGTGAGCGTAGTGCGGCAGCAGCGGCGTGAGCGCGGTGAAGAAGATCGTGTCGACCAGCACCAGCGCGCAGACCAGCAGCAGCAGCGCCCGGACCCGGGGCGGCAGCTTCGGCATTCCGCCGACGCTATCGCACCGGTCTGTCAGCTCTCCTGGTGCAGACGGCAGTGCCGGCCGGGATAGCAGTGCCGACCGGGATAGCAGTGCCGGCCGGGACGTAGGTCAGCAGGACCACGCCGGTGTCGAACGTCCTGGTGCCGGCCAGCATCAGGCGGGTGCCGGGCAGGTCCTCAAACAGCCGCTGGCCCGGGCCGGTCGTCACCGGCACGATCCAGATGCGGAACTCGTCCACCAGCCCGTGCTCCACCAGGGTCTGGTCCAGCGGCCCGGTCCCGTACTTGAGCAGGTAGCCGCCGTCCTGCTGCTTGAGCCGGGCGAGATCGGCGGCGACGTCGGGCCCGAGCAGCGATGCGTTCCAGCCGACTTCGGTGAGCGTCCGGGAGGCGACGTACTTGGGTATCGCGTTCATCGCGGCGACAAAGTCGGTCACCGGGCCTGGCTGGCCGGCTGCCATCGCCGTATAGGCCGCCGACAGGCCTTCATAGGTCCCCCGGCCCAGCACCAGCGCGTCCGCGCCGAAGAGAAGCTCGCGGGCACAGGCGCCCTGCTCCGGGCCAGACAGGTACGGCGGTCCCCAGACCTGCGGGGAGCCGATGTCACCGCCGAGGGTGACGAACGTCGACTCGATCAGGCGGCGCACGCTCACCCCTGCCGTCGGCTGCCGAAGCGCTGGGCGGCGTCGGCGCCGATGATCACCAGATCACCGGCGCCGAGCCCAGCTGCTGAGATGCTCATCGTGTCCGGGCCCGGCTACAGCGAGCGCCGCAGCAGCGAGTCCAGCTTGGTGAACGAGCTCTCCCAGCCCTCCACGGTCTGCTCGCCCATCGGCTCCCTGAACGGCCCCTGCCGCAGCTCGAGCCTGGTCTTGCCGCCCGGCTCGGCATGAAACTCCAGCCGCAGGTGGAACCGGACGCTGCCGGTGGTGTCCGGGATGCCCTCGACGTCCTGATGACCGACCAGCAGCTCGTTCTCGACCACCTGGGTGAAAGTCGCGTCGATCTCGCTGCGCATCGTGGGGTCGTCATCGCTGACCATCACCAGGCGCTGGAATCCGCCCGGCCGCGCGTCGACATGGACGGTCTCGTACGGCACCGAGAAGCCGACCGGGCCGAACCACTGGCCCAGCTGGTCGGGATCGGTGAACGCACGGTAGACCAGCTCGGGCGGGGCGTCGAAGACGCGCGTGATGCTGATCTCGTGAGTGCCTGTCTTCGTCATTGCTGCTCTCCCTCTCGTTGTGTTCCTGCCTGGCTGCTGGCGGTGCGCTGGTCCTGGATCCTGCGCAGGTGCGCGTCAAGGCGGTCGAAGCTGTCATCCCAGAACACCCGGTAGCGCTCCATCCAGTCGGTCGCTTCCCGCAGCGGCGTCGCCTCGAGCGAGCTCGAGCGCCACTGCCCTGACCGGCTGCGGGAAATCAGCCCGGCGTGCTCCAGCACCTTCAGGTGCCGGGAGATCGCCGGCAGGCTGATCGAGAACGGCTCGGCGAGCTCCGTGACGGTGGCGTCGCCGTCCGCGAGCCGGGCCAGAATGGCCCGCCGGGTCGGGTCCGCCAGCGCCGCGAAGACCACGCTGAGCCGGTCGTCTGCCTTCATTTAACCACCTTGTTAATTAACTGATGTGTTAAATATAGGCCGAGCCGGTGCCGGCTGTCAACCCGGACGGGAACGAGGCCGCTCCACCCGCTGCATGTGTATCTGCGTCCCTGCGGGCAGAGCACCAATTGCCAGGGAATGGGATTGCAGCGCACTAGCGCGCCCGCCGTAAGGGGCGCAAGGTGGACTCGGTACCCGTTAACCGCGCTGCCGCTCAGTGCTGAAAGGAGCAGGAGCATGCGACGGAGTCGCGACCGCATTCTGACCACGCACACCGGAAGCCTGCCCAGGCCGGCCGATCTGGACCAGCTGATCGCCGACCGGGAGGCCGGCGAGAAGGTCGACGAGGCTGCGTTCGAGAAGCGGGTTGAGCTGGCGGTCGCGGACGTTGTGGCCAGCCAGCTCGCGGTCGGGGTGAGCGTGATCAGCGACGGTGAGGCGGGCAAGCCCGGGTACTCGACCTACGTCAAGGACCGGCTGACCGGCTTCGAGGGGACGGGGCGGCCGCTCACCAGCGTCGAGGGAATCGAGTTTCCTGAGCTGACGCCGACCACCGTGAGCGGCGCGCCGCTGCTGCGCTCCATGAACGTGCCCGCCTGCAACGGCCCGATCGCCCTTCGCGATACCGAGGCCGTGCACCGGGACATCGACAACCTCAAGGCCAGCGTGCAGGACGCCGAGCCCGCCGACGTGTTCATGACCGCTGCCTCGCCGGGCGTGATCGCCACCTTCCTCGCGAACGACTACTACGACACCGACGAGGAGTACCTCTACGCGCTGGCCGACGCCATGAAGCCGGAATACGACGCGATCGCCGCAGCCGGCCTCGTGCTCCAGGTCGACTGCCCGGACCTGGCGATGACCAGGGCCATGCTCGGCAATGACATGCTGACCGACGAGGAGTTCCGCGATCAGATCCGGCTGCACGTGCGGGCGCTGAACCACGCGCTGCGCGACATCCCGCCCGAGCAGATGCGGATGCACCTGTGCTGGGGCAACTCCGAGCGCCCGCACATTACCGATATCCCGATGGCGAGCATCGTCGATGTCGTGCTGGAGGCGCGCCCTGCCGGGCTGTCGTTCGAGGCGGCGAACCCGCGGCACGCCCACGAGTGGAAAGTCTGGAGGGACGTCCGGCTGCCGGACGGCAAGGTCCTGATTCCCGGCGTCATCGACTCGACCACGAACTTCGTCGAGCACCCGGAACTCGTCGCGCAGCGCATCATCACCTTCGCCGAGGTCGCCGGCAAGGAGAACATCATCGCCGGCACCGACTGCGGCTTCGGCACGTTCGCCGGCTACTACGCGGTCAAGCCCCGGATCACCTGGCTCAAGCTCGCGTCGATGGCGGAGGGAGCCGAGCTCGCGTCGCGGTACCTCTGGAAACGAGGCCGCTAGCCCACCATGGCCAGCCAGTCGAGGTAGACCGCGCCGAACGGCTCCGCGCGGGCGCCGATAGCGCCCGCCAGCCAGGCCGTCGCGCGTTCCGCCGCGGCAATCACCTCGGCCGGGTACTGATAGCGGACCTGGTGCTCGGCGAACTCGTCCTCGTCCACGACCAGCACCTGCTGGTCCTCGCGCCGCCTCAGCACATCCAGGTCCAGGTCGACCATCGTGACCTCGCCGGGATGCGGCCACTGCGGCGGCGAGCCGATGTCGCAGTAGATCTCGGTGCGCGCGGGCGCGCCGTTGAAGGTGGCGGTCCACCACTGGCCGTCCGGGATCAGCTCGACGAACGGCTGCTCGAGGACGATGGGCGGCTCGCTGCCGCGGCGCGCCGTCGACCCGGCCGGCGCGCCCAGCCAGATGCCGTGCTCGTCCTCGCCGAGATAGTGCATGACCTGGTGCCAGTGCAGGCTGCCGTCGAATTTGGTGTACACCACGCGGATCTCACGGCGCGTCACAGGGCCGACCTTATCTGGCCGCGGCCGTGACGCTACAGAATCTGCCGGGGATCGACTCCGATACCGCCGGCCGCACTGCTCTCATAGGCGGCGAGCGCGAACCGGAGCACGTCGGCCGCCTCCTCGTCGCTCCACAGCAGCGGCCCCTCGCCGGTGCGCAGCCAGCGCAGCCAGTACCGGCCGGAATCGCGGAAGCTGCTGCCCCAGTCGTCGTCGATCGCGTGGAAGCCGCGCATCTCACCGTCGGCGTAGACCTCCACGCTCGGCTCCTGGATGCCGCGCCCGGTCACCCGGTTGACCCGGGCGAAGCCCTTGGTCCCGGTCACCTCCCAGCGCTCGTCGTTGGTGTAGTAGTCGGAGCGCAGGTACATGTCAGGCGCCAGGGTGATGTCCCAGACGCCGCGGACGCCGTTCGCGTGCTCCCAGCTGAGCACCGACGGCGCATCGAGGTCGATGCCCGAGCCGAACGAGGTCGTCCCGATCCAGGCCCGCACCTCGCGGACCGGGCCGAACATCCACAGCGCCGTCGTGAGCTTGTGCCAGCCGTCATCGAACACCAGGATCCCGCGGCCGAGCTTCATCTGCTCCATCTGATACTCGAAGCTGCTCCACGGCACGTCCCAGCCGCCGTTGCCGGTGCCGGTCATCTTCAGGTGATAGCCGGCGACCTCGCCGATCTGCCCGGACTCGACCGTCTCCTTCAGCCGGTGCAGCGGCTGGTAAAAGAGATAGTTGTCCATGACCCGCAGGACCCTGCCGCTGTCCTTCGCCGCCTTCAGCAGCCGCCGGGCCTCCTCCATGGTGTTGCACATCGGCTTCTGCGAGTTCACGTGCCAGCCGTAGCCCAGCAGTTCGGGAATGCCGTCGCCGTGCAGCGGCGCCGGCAGCAGCGCCTCGACCGCGTCGACCTCCAGGCCGCTGGCGGCAAGCTCGGCCGCGGACGCGAACGCGGCTGCCTCCGGCCAGTCCGCCAGCCGCTGCGCGCGGCGGTCCGGGCTCGGGTCGACCAGCGCGACCACCTCGGCATCAGGGTTGCCGAGATACCCGCGGACGTTCAGGTCGTAGATCCGGCCGAGGCCGATGAACGCGACGCGGACCGGCCGGTCATAAGGCACGAACATCGTCATAACTGGGCTCCCTGGGCACTTCGGCGGCCGAGGCTGGTTCCCCGCCAAAGGGGCCCAGACCTGCACTGTGGCTCGCATCGTAATCCGGCGCCGCCGCCGCCGGTAGTCACTCCGCCAGCGGGCCCCCGAACCCGGATATCCTGCGCACGTGACTGACGCCGCGCAGCTGCCCTCGGGCACGGTGACGCTGTTGTTCACCGACGTACAGGGGTCCACGCGGCTGTGGGAATCCGAGCCCGACGAGATGGCCATCGCGCTGCGGCGGCACGACGACATCCTGCGGACCTCGATCGAAACCGCAGGCGGTTACGTATTCAAGACCGTGGGCGACGCCTTCTGCGCCGCGTTCGCGACCGCCCCCGCCGCCCTGACGGCCGTCCTGGCCGCGCAGCAGCAGCTGGCCTGCGAAGCCTGGCCTACCAGCCGGCCGATCCGGGTGCGCATGGGCCTGCACACCGGCGTGTGCGAAGAGCGGGACCGGGACTACTTCGGGCCCGCCGTCAACCGGACGGCGCGGCTGGAAGCGGTCGCGCACGGCGGCCAGGTCCTGCTGTCCGGCGCCACGGCCGAGCTGCTGGCCGGCCAGGCGGCCCTCCGGGATCTCGGTCAGCACCGACTTAAGGACCTTGGCCGGCCCGAGCAGGTATTCCAGCTCGAAGCCGACTTCCTGGACGCCAGCTTCCCGCCGCTGGCCTCACTGGACAACCCGGAGCTGCCGAACAACCTGCCGATGCTGCTGAGCGGGTTCGTCGGGCGCGAAGCCGAGCTTGCCGAGGTACGCGACCTGGTCGCGGCCAGCAGGCTGGTGACGCTGACCGGCTCGGGCGGCAGCGGGAAGACCCGGCTGGCACTGCAGGCCGCTGCCGAGCAGACCGGCCGCGCGCCGGACGGGGTCTGGCTGATCGAGCTCGCGCCGCTGACCGATGGCGGTCAGATCCCCGGAACTGTCGCCGCGGTCCTCGGTATCGCCGAGGTGATCGGGCCCGCACTGACCGAGGCCGTCACCGACGTGCTGGCCAGCCAGGACGCGCTGATCCTGCTGGACAACTGCGAGCACCTGATCGACGCGGCGGCCAAGTTCTGCGAGCAGGTCATCCGGCACTGCCCGCGCGTCAGGTTCCTCGTTACCACACGGGAGCCGCTCGGGATCGACGGCGAGCGGGTCTACCGGGTCCCGTCGCTGTCGCTGCCGCCGGGCGACGCCGACGCGGTCGAGGAACTGGCCGGCAGCGATGCGGTGCAGCTGTTTGCCGAGCGCGCCCGCGCGCACATGCCGGCGTTCAGCCTGGACACGCCGTCGGTCCCGCTCGTCGCCACGATCTGCCGGCGCCTGGACGGCATCCCGCTGGCTCTGGAGCTGGCCGCTGCGCGCCTGTCCTCGATGTCGCTCAGGCAGGTCTCCGATCGCCTGGACCAGCGCTTCCGGCTGCTGACCGGCGGCGCCCGCAACGCGATGCCGCGTCAGCAGACGCTGCAGGCGACCGTTGAATGGTCCTTCGGCCTGCTCACTCAGCGTGAGCGGGAGACCCTTACCCGGCTGTCCGTGTTCGCCGGCGGCTTCGACCTCGAGGCGGCCGAGGCGGTATGCACGAGCGAGACGGTCGACGAATTCGATGTCGCCGACCTGCTCGGCTCGCTGGTCGACAAGAGTCTCGTCATAGCCGACCACCTGCCGGAATCGGTCCGCTACCGGCTGCTGGAGACCATCCGCCAGTACGGGGCGCAGGAACTGCTGCGGGCCGAGGGCGACGAGGCGGTGCTGGCAGCCAGAGGCCGGCACGCCGACTTCTACCTCCGCCTCGTGCTGACGGCAGCTCCGTCCCTGATCGGCCGCGGCCAGATTCAGTGGCTGCACCGCCTCGACATCGAGTGGGACAACCTCCGGGCCGCGGTCGCCCACCTGGCCGCGGAGAATCGCACAGCCGACGTCATAGACTTCAGCGTCTCGCTGCTCAGGTTCACCCTCAGCCGCGGCTACCCTGAGCCGCTGCAGCACCTGCGGAAGGCCCTCGAAAGCGGCGCTGACGTGC
>Ga0302325_10019184_pt1 | contig 14390 bp, 13 predicted proteins | sample Palsa_T0_2_FD_201948 | JGI IMG/M metagenome (GOLD analysis project Ga0302325, IMG submission 201948) | Peat permafrost microbial communities from Stordalen Mire near Abisko, Sweden - Palsa_T0_2 | ecosystem: Environmental > Terrestrial > Soil > Palsa > Peat permafrost | place: Sweden: Abisko... | reverse complement strand
CAAGGCTCTTACCGTGATAGTGAGGGCCATGGATGTGACAATACCGTTGGTACGCCCGAGCAGAATTTCAGCGAACCATTGCGACTTGTACAGGAGGTGAAGGCATCGCTAGATACATTGCTGCAGAACAGGAACGGCTCCCCTCCAGAAATTCGGATTCTGAAAAGAGTATTCTTTCCATCTCTTTACATGCGTAAAGAGGGGATGCGCCCTGCCGACGTCAATACGTTTGAGTGGATTTTCAGAGAGTCGGTTGAAGAACCCGCCGAGGGTTCTCAGGAGGAGTCCAGCGAGCAATTCAAAGAGGCTGCTAGGAGGAGAGCAGAAGATGCTAGGAAGAAAGCTACTGTGGCTACTCAGCTGCTGCAATGGCTCCGGAATAGCAACGGCGTGTTCCACATCTCTGGGAAAGCAGGATCTGGGAAATCGACAATGATGAAACTGCTTCTGGACAATCAGAGGACAAGACAGGAACTCGATCACTGGGCAGATGGAAACCCCCTTTTGTTTGCCCACTTTTTCTTCTGGTCATCCGGCGATCACCTTCAGCAGTCTTTGGAAGGCCTCTATCGCTCTATCTTATTCGAGATCCTGATCCAGTGTCCGCAACTCACTTGCAAAGTTTTCCCGTCAGCCTATAACGCATTCATAAGGAGCACCGCGGAAGAGTGCATTGAAGACCTCTTCTTCACCCCCCCGAGCTTTCCAGGATGCCTTCAAACGGCTCATTGCTATGCCGTCGCAGTCGAATCATCGAATCTGCCTCCTCATTGACGGCTTAGATGAGTATGGTGGCGGCACAGATGATTACAGTGGAAATGATATCGATGAGTTAGAACACCAATACCTAGCGGAATCGCTCAAAACTTGGGCTTCTCAAGATAACATCAAAATATTGGTCAGTTCTCGACCACATAGGGCGTTTGAGGAGACATTCGACGAAAACCTGCGTATCCGTCTTCATGAGCTTACTCATCTCGACATTGTTTCCTCTGGTCGCCAGATGTTCGAGCGGGACAATTCCTTTCAACGCCCTGAAGTTAAGGCTTGCTACAAACGCTTGGTTGAAGCAGTTGCACATAGGTCCGAAGGAGTTTTCTTGTGGGCGACTCTAGCAATTCGTGATCTGCTCAATTGTATCAAACGATATGACCGGATTGAGTCACTCGAAAAACGCCTTGCAGGCACCCCAAGGAATTTTGACAAACTCTATGAGAAAATGTTCAAATCGATTGATGTACAAGACCGAAATAAGGCCTTGAATCTGATGTTCCTAGTCGACGTTCCATTGATTCTCAATGCTATAAGCATCACTTGGCTAGACGACCTCGAAACCCCAGAATTCCCAATTACTTGCGAAATCAAGCCATACACAACTAAAGAAATAGAAGATAGGCAGTTTGACGCAGAGTGTCAACTCGACAGCCTCACAAAAGGCTTACTAGAGGTTAGGCACACTACTCTGCTGCATTATTCACTATTTTTCGGAAAGTATGTGGAATTCTTCCATAGAACGGTGCGCGACTTTATCCGCCAAAGCCAGAATATCCAGAAATTTGCTATTAAAGGCTCTAACTATACCGTCCCGGAAACCCGTGTTCGTCTGCAACTTGCAGAACTGTTTTTTTCAAGGAGCGAAGATGTTGGAAAATGTTATACGCGGTATGACCTTACCTTGATCGTCCACGTTCCATATCGACCTGCTCTTGATAATATACTTAATGGATACGAGCGCGCATTTACTCATCACAACTTGAAAGGACTTGTCCCACCCCCTGTTCCTGGTTTTACTGCAAACCTGAGCCAACCTAGATCTAGTGGAAACCAAATCGAACCTGTCTCCTTTCTTCACTTTCTTGCGTGTCATGGGTTCGCGGGTTATATTCAGAGAGAAGTAGTTGCCAATCCAGATCAGCTCTCATCAAGAGGCGACCTATCACTCCTTCTTTCCGCTGCGGCTAGACTTTTCTCGGCCACAGTGAAGGTACTCCTCGATGCTGGAGCGACTCCGTACGATTTAGTAACGTCCAAAAGTAAGGGTAGCGAAGACTTGATGTTCACAGTTTGGCACTGGTTCTGCGGTACTTTACTAGGATATGGTCGCCTTTCTCGGTGGCACCCTCGCTTGTGCCAAATCCTCGGGTACTTCCTCGAGGCGGGTGTTAATCGGGATTGCTATTTCCTCTTCCGTCCCAGAATCGTTGATGGCTCGAAAAAGAGTGCAGCGGAGATGCCTCCTACGCATGTGGTCACTCTGCAGAGCTTTGTGCGACGTTTGAACCCGCCCAACCTAACGCAACTATTGGAATTGATAGACAAGCCAGGCACTTCATCAGAAATACCCAGCTCGTTCCATCCCGAGGATTATATCACTTTTGATCTTGGATTAGTCAGTGGGCAAGGGGATAATGATGGTTGGGGCTGGCCACAGTCTGTTGGTTTTGAACTTTATGCAGTTGTTTGTGGGGGGATATGGATGCATAGTAGAAGTATGGCCGTGAGGATGTATTGATCTGCTCACTTTGCACTCACCGGTTATTATATTTCTACATAGCTCACAGGCGGGAAGAGATATCTGTCGTGATGTTCAGTTTCGAGCCCTTTTTTTTTTTTTTTGCGTGTTTGTGTTTCTGGTGGGGTGCTATTAGGGATTTCATATTACTAAGTTAGGTGCTCTAGTTTAGGTTTAAGGGTTCTTCAAGAAAGGTTATAGTATATGATTTAGTCACGAGGTCAGATCCATTGATATCTCTACTAAAGGGGGTTTGCTAGAGGTAATAGGTATACAAAGACTTCATACAACAAAAGCAGCTAATAAAAACTGGACTCCTCCAGAACTCTTTCATCTCAGATAAACTAGAGTTTTCTATCAAGGCCCGGATTCTCTTCTTCTTAATATTGTTTGGGCATCTCTTCAATTATACATACCTCTGAGAACTATAGTTTATTTTTTATTTTTTTTTTAGAAAGGAACCAGCAATTTATTATTTCTGTCAGTTCGCTTATTATAATTCGTAACCATCGGCGGAAAGCTTCTAGGCTGAGGAGCTCTGCCTTTAATCGATACATCGAAAGAGCGAGTCTTGGTTTTGTATAGTGACCGTGCTTTGCTAGAGCAACGATGACAGCGGGGTAAAAGCTGCACTGCTACGAATCTGAGTATGTAATGCACGGCAAGCAGGAAGCTAGGAGAGGTCGACCTGCAAACGTTGGTCCTAAGAACAATGAGTGGGCTGGATTTAGACTTTCTTATACTAAAGCAAACTTTCTCGGAAAGCTAATTAAGGCGTTGCTAACACTGGGCATCGATCAAACTTTGGTCAACGGCTATTATGGCGTGTTTGTTTTAGAAGCTCTTACATGGTCTACTCTGTTCCAGCCATCAGTCACGAGATGGTTGTTGAGTTTTCCACTCTTTCTAGTCAGTAAGCATCACATTTTAGGCAAATCCTGTTTAGCCCACTTATGAAGGTGCTTGCTTTGTGAAGGTAGCATATAGATCACAATGCGCAACCACGAGGCTACAGACACAAATTAAACAGCAGCCGAAGTTTCCCGCAAATAAGCGAGATCAGGATCAAAGTAGGGTAGCATTGGAGAACGAAACCGTCGACGCCCCATTCTTGTCATACTCGTGTTGGCTACATTTGCAATTACGCTTCCTCTTACGCGGCCACTTACGATTCATTCCGATATTTCAAGCCTGTCGACTGCAAATAGCCTTCGGCATCCAATATATGCAAGGTTTTAAATGAAGATACTACGCCGAACGCCTGCCACCCCAACAGGGAGCCCCAACCAAATCCTTCACTGAGGATCCCGTTTGTGTTTGATAATTAAGCTTAAAATAGAGGGGCTTGGTGCTTCCCCGGAATCCTTCTCAACTTGCCCCCGGCTCTCAGCTCTTCACAAGGCATCTGTTGGCGTGGCCCCCAAAATTCCTTCCCCAGAAAGGTTAAGCGAGATACATATCACCCCCCTGACATTGCAGGCAACAGCAGCAACGGTCGGAGAAATGATTTGGTCATTTGCACACTATCTGCCCAATTCTTAACTGACCCCTGCGATGCTGTGCGACCACACTATTTAAAATTGGGGGCGGAGTGGTTTGAGTTCAAGTTACTTGAGTACCTCGCCACCGCCATCTCAGCGTTTTTTGAGGATCACAAATTTCGCAATGTCAAATAAGATGAAGTCAGCTCACACTGTGCCTGCTGTGAAGAGACGTGCGCGAAAGCCGAAAGTGAAGACGGGTTGTGAGACATGCAAGTTCGTTTACCACTCTTTCTGTGCCCTTGGGGCGCGTTCGCCGCAGGCTAACATTGTGTAGGAACCGCCGTGTGAAGTGTGATGAAGCTTTCCCCGCATGTTTCAGGTGCTCCAAAACAGGAAGAGAATGTAAGGGTTATGGTGCCAAGACGACTGACGCCCTGGTACCTCTTGAGCACGATATATTCCTGGATCCAATTACCCGCCTCCCGTTTGGTACCGAACAAGAGCGACGTACCTTCCATTTTTTCAGTACCAAGATAGCTTCCGACATAGCGGGCTTCTTGCCATCAGACTTTTGGAACAAGTTAATTCTCCAAGCCAGCCATTATGATCCTGCCATATTCCACGCGGTCATCGCTCTTGGCTCTGTTCACGAAACATATGAAGGAGAAGGCCCTGGACACTTTAGACACACCGTGCTTGCACCTCAAGATTTTGCGCTCGAACAATACGACAAAGCCCTCGCAAATATAAGGAGTCGGCTCTTATCAGGCAAACCTCAGTCCGGAGAATATGTTCTCCTATCTTGTATACTATTCATCTGCCTCGAGACTTTCCAAGGTAACCACAAGGCGGCTCTAGTACACCTTGAGGGCGGATTGAAGCTCCTAGGATCTTGGCTACACAAAGATGGCCAGCCAGTTCTCAGCTCAGATTCTGTATCACGGCCTACTCGACAATTTCTAGAAGAAGAGCTTGTTCCTCTATTTACACGTCTCGATGTACAAGCGACAACGTATCTCACATCAAGATCACTGCAAGAATTGAGCCCCCGCTCGTGCACTACGGAACCGATCATGCCCACGCGTTTTGAATCATTAACCGATGCCAATAACCACTTAGCAGATTTGGTGCATTGGATGCTGTACTCCAACAACGGGGCACACAACATGATGTACTGGATGGTGAACAATCCGCTAGCGCAACTCAATATACCTCCTCTGCAAACAACAGCGGCAGACGGTTCACTCCCCTCAATTCCAGACCGGGTGTGGAAGAAGATCATGAAAATCGAAACGGAACACAAGAGAATACTGAAGCAATGGCTCGCAGCACTGAATCTTTTTTTGAATGAGAACACTAACAGGGATATCAAGGATTCACGTGCGGCACTCATGCTCAGGATCCTATATACAAGCACGACAATCATCAAAGCTGCATCACTCTACAACCACGACCTGGAATACGACAAGTATATCCCTAAATTCGAACGCGTCATCACTTGGGCAGAGTACCTCATTAAGTTCCAAACTAGTGCGACTGAAAAACACACACCTCTGTATTCCTTCGAAATGAACATCCTGCCACCTCTGCACTACTGCTCGACGCGGTGCCGAGATCCCAAACTCCGACGCAGAGCACTGGCACTTCTTGAGGATACACCGAGGCGGGAGGGAATGTGGGACTCGGCGATGCTGGCTGCTATTGCGAGATATATCATGAAAGAAGAGGAAGCGGGTCTAGGAGAGGTTTTCTCCGCCGAGCAAATTCCTGCGCAGGCGAGGATATGTATTTTGGATAAGGTGCCCATGTTGGAGGAGAAAAAATGCTGGATCCAGTATTGTAAGGGCGTGAGGAATCCGTATGCCATGCTGGACATCAAGGAGGCTTTAATAACGTGGTAGTGAGTCTGGATGGTTCTGAAAATGAATAGTTGTATAAATAGAGGTCTCGCTTTACTTTTCGGCTACCCAAGTTTACAGAGAGACAGCAACTTGAAGATGTTGAACAGGTATAAATTCTTGTGGAAGACATTGAAATTTTATCCACTTCAAACTACAGACCAGTATTTGAGGGTATGTCGCTTGGCAAGCTCTTGGTCCTAAGATCTTGTCGCCCATTGGTAGATGTATCTCACGTTATGTAACAAATAAACCCCCCTCTCTCCCTGTATTGTTGAGGACTTGATGCTAACTCGCTCGAGTGGGAAATTGACACCACGACAGAATAGACAAAAAGAAGATTGCACGTCATACTGCTCAAGAATGGATATTCTAGGACATGGGTATCATAGAATAACTTAGTTGCTTAGGCTTAGACCACCTTTCGCCATTGGGGATCAGCTAGCAACGCACCGCGTGAGACATACTTCAAGCCTTGCATCCAATCTCTGAAAAGATCGTAGTCGTCAAATCCCTTCTAACCTAGAAACTCAATTTGCTCTGACCTCCCTTCAGATGATCTTACCACCACATCCAATAAATAAAGTACTCGGGGGTGTTCGACAAAGAGTTGGAATTCATCCCCTGATATAATACTGTACTTCTGAGAAAGACACCAGTTTCCCCATCCAGGGACTCCTGGTTTGATCGTGCATTGCAAACATGTACTACCATATAATCGTCGCTGATGGAAGTCTTCAGGCTTCATTTGATTGGGTTCAGTGGGTAAGCTGGTGTAAAGATCGCGTAGTTCATCCCATTTTCGTACTACTGTCCATGGCTGGGCTCGATCTCTTCCACCGCTGAAGGCTTTAGACCACCCGCACAGGATAAGTAGTTCATCTACTGGCCCGTACCGCAGCAGCACAGCAGCAAAGGAGTAATATCTATGATTGCCCAAGAAAAATTGCTTTCGGAAGCCCCCTTGACTTTGTAGGGACAAAATGACTGCTGGTCGGTGTTCGTTCGGAAAATTGCTTAAGGATACGAACTTTGGCTGCAATCTGATCGAGATTCTTTTAAATTGTACTTCTGAATTCCCATCTTGCAGCAGAATTGGCACTGGCAGTCCATTCTTTGCAAATGAGATAGAGTCGCCGAGTAAGAATAGAGGCAAGCAAAGATATACTGCTCCTTTTCCTCCAGCAACTCTCCGGGTCCTGCACAGAACGGCAAGTGTAGGTAATGTGTAAGAGCCAGGGATGATGGCAAGATTGAGTGTTAGGCTGCCCAAACGCTTGACTGGTGGCTCGGGTACAGAACTGCCCGTAGGGTTCAACCTTTTAAGCTCTTTCCACACGTCTATGTATAACCCTGCATCGCATAATTGATATCTGTGCTTTCTAGGTTATTCATCGTCCCATTCGTAAAAGTAGGAAGGTGATTTGGCAAAGAGAATATCGAAATCGGTGTTTCTGGCTTCATCGGTGACCTTCCTTCTTGGGCCTTCCCAAGCAAATAGGGTTAGGTCATCTGTTTCGGCAAGGACCTGGAACTGTAATCTTTCAAAAGCACGATGACCCTCACCATATAGTAATGGCATGTTGACATCGAATATTCCGAGAAGGCAGTAAGCCATGTCCTCTATTCTCGTCGTTTTTCGATTTGCAGCCCAGGACATCTTCTCAGCCACGCAATACCTGTTTTTTGAACCTTCGACATCAAACTTGGCTGCCAGTATCTCCTCCCTAATACCCGTTGTCTTATAGATTCTGTTTCGAAGGCTAAGCCTCGTTCCGAACTGGAACCAATCGAGATCATAAAATTCGACCCTTTCTGGTGCCAGTAACTCCTGGAGGGTCCAACCACGTCTATGCCACCTGGAAGTTTCAAATCCTTCCAAATTCTCTGGTTCGGAAAGGTTGGCCCGCACGTCAGTAAGGTATGCGAAGCAGACGTAAGACCCAGCATACCAACGAAACATAGAGTTGATGGCTTCCGAAAGTTCTGCGCTACTAGTCTTATCTATGCAGCAGGTATCAATCCAACACCATTCTATGCCGTTCTCATTTGCCAGTGAACAGCAGCCGGATACCTTTTTGAAGGATTTCTTCTTTTTCCACGAATCATCGCCTGTTGCGCCAGGAGGTCTTGAAAAATGATCTCTTCTTCGCCCCAGGTGTGAGATAGTATGGCATAATCAGGGATGTCTTCGCCAAGGAAGTTCTTCAGCGCATAGGTAGTGGTGTTCAAGAGCCTCATTGGGAGCCTTGGGAGCAGTGCTGGACTGCTGCTGCCCGCGATCGTGAGAAGTAGTGTCTGGACAGTCTCGAAGACAACAAATTATGCTTTGGGAGCGCTAAGTTACCACAATGACTTGAGGAAGCGTTTGTTGCTGCTAAGCAGCACGTGTCGGTTTGAGACGTTGGTGAGGCCGAAGAGGATATCTCCTTGACGTCTAAAAATAGATTGCACGTGTGCTGGTGAACCAGATCCTGGTGATCCTGGTGATCTGAATGTGGGGATTAGGTAATCGTGGCTGCCCTTGTCCTTCTCCGACGGATTGTTTTCTAGCTTCCCATCGAAGCCAATCAGACCGTCCAGATCTCATGACTTGCTCCCAACATGATATCTGTGTGTTGAGTCATAAGTAAGGGGTGGCAAGTTCAGGGGAGGCAAAATGTCAGCATAGGCAGCTTGTCACATAAGCAAATATGCCTTGGCGCAAGGCTGGGCAATCAGATCAACTAGGAGAAATCAGGCAGCGGTTACCACACAGTTCACAGCCTCGGTGAGCAATTTGCCGCATCGGTATATGACGCCCGACTGCCTACTGCAAATCTGTAAATTTCATATTCCTTCATCCGTATCGAGAGCATCTGGCCGAGTACATATTCGACGATCAGCGCCCGGAACACTTCAGCAAATCACAACCAAAACCTTCTCATATAGCACCAGACAACCCCTATGTGTAAGTGGGCTGCAACGGTCCTGTACACGGCCCAGTGCAAGAATTATGGCACACCAGAAGGCCCACATCAGTATCAGGACCGAGAGATATGGCCATGTAAATGGGCAAAGAAAATCAGATCATCGCCGGAGCAGTGGGAGCCATGTGATGACTTCATAGGAAAACACGGAGAAGTCATTGAGGAAGGCTCATTCAGTAATCGGCCCTGTCCGGTTTGCAAAACTTTAGAGAAGGCACGAGAGGAGTATGATGAGGTCATAAAATTGGCTGAGGCAAGGTACCAGAGAGCTGTTGCAAATTCGACAATGATCACACACTATGTAAGCCTCCGTTCTCCAAGCATAGTCATTGTAGACTAACATCAGCATCAGCGCTTTGATAAACCTAGACATCGGAAATGAGAATTGGTCGGTGACTCAGATCGGGGGAAGAGACTTTTGTTTGGGCATGGTATGTTTTGATTGCGGGCGGCTTTTCTTTTTTTAATGGTTCATTCAAAGGGTACATTAAGAGCCAGTTATCTTGTAAGCTTTGGGAGAGTGGAGAAGAGCATTTGGGTTTTACGTTGAAGGTTAGATTGCTTCTAGGGAGGTTAGCATCTGGTTCTCTGCACGTTTTAAACTATAGATTTAATTACAGCTTAGTCTTCTACAAATATCTCGAAGCTCGTCACTTCTTGGTTAGAGAGTAAAATGTTTTAATTCAAAGTTTGATCTTTGAGCCATACCAGTAGCTTCGCAATGAAGAATTATTTTATTTCTCTGAATGGAAATTTGTCATCGGTTTAATACGGTCAGGCGAATTGAGATGCGTCCAGTTTTCAACTATTAGACTTTTTATTTCTATCTAACAAATGATTAAACACTCAAATCTGTCAGTTACGAAAGAGGGACTCTATTGCAGTTCTAAGAGGGGGTGCTAAGCTTTGTATATAGAGCCCGAAACTCTGATCTAGCGAGGGCCACAAGTCACGTGCTTTGCCAACTAACAAGATCTTCTCGCAGAAGTGATTCAAAAATGTGATCGCTGTGGATTTCGGGTAAGATGAGAAGTAGTCATTTGCATTTGATCTCGCCCTCCTAATTCTCCACTGCCTCTGCCTTCCTCTCCGTACCCAGGGTTAACATTGCCCGTCCTGTCCTACCTGATATTTAAGAGAATCCATTTTGCAAAATTTTCTTGGTCAAATACAATCTATTTCTATAGCCTTTTATTTCCAAGCAAAGCACTCCATACGCGAGCATTAACATTCTAATTAGAACCAATTCTTCACTTCAACGTGAAGCAAACCGGTGTATGGGGGTGTGGGGGGTTAGGGGGAGTATGGGGGAGTATGGGCAACTTTTAAGGAACCTTGGGCAGCAAAAATGATCATCAAATAAATCAAAGAAACATTTAACTTCGCTACAGATTGTAAACGTTACAGCAGGGAAGTGCTGTGCAGTGGTGATCGTTATCTCCGAAATCTCGGTTAAATCTAAGCTAGCAGAATGTGGAAAAGGGGGGCCAAAACAACCACGGTATTCTCTCATCCCAAAATTACAGTGATCGAGCTTTCGTCTTCCTATGCACACGAGAATAAACCACCAAGATCAGATAAGAACCTGAAGCAACTGCTATCCAATCCAAATGAAACAAGATTCTTCAATTACCAGGCTGATCCCGTGGTCGGGCCAGCAAGAAGAGACTTGTCAAACGCGACGAATTATTGACCTTGGCTTCAAGATTAGGTTCTAACTGGAGCAACTACGTGACTATTCTATAATAATTAGATTTGAATAGCAGTGAAGCAATATAGCGGCCTGACTTCAGCCACGGCCCGTCCCGAAACGGATAGTGAAGGGAGTGTGGAAACGGGACGATTCATCATTTACCCGTACGAGCAGAGCCTCAGATCAGCTTCTAGATGACTCTATCGGTATAATGTATTTTCTCTAAAATATTGTTCCTTTCAAATGCGATTGGGCTTCTGTTGTGCCACCACACCTTTCCCACTCACCACCCCTACTTAGTAGGACCCCGCAAATAAAAATTGAGATATGTACCCTGCCACACATCTGGTGACATGAGACAGATATAATTGAGGCTCAAATAACAGCTGGGGGTGCCAGCACGGCGAAAAAGTGTTGGTGATTGGTAAGGCAACCACTTCGGCGAAGCGAGATGATCTTTGCAGGTTCAAGTCAAGAGTAAGCCATGTAAGGAAAGGAATTTTGCTGCGGTTGGGCAGCAGCGGGTGCGGCCCAAGCTGTACTTTGCAGCATAGCACTTGAAATCCTTCGGGTGATGGACTATGCTGCGGAGCAGGGAAGGGGTCTTCTGTCTCCTATTTTAGGGACTGGTGTGGCTCGAGAAAACTGCTGGATCCTAGACTCAAGGCTGTCTCTCATGGTCACCGGTCACCTAGGATATCCAAACTATCACCAGTACTCTTACCTTCTCGATTAACTGAAATCAAAATTACCATGTGCAAATACGGAGTGGTAACAGTAGCGAGCAATGACTGCTCTGCTAACCCCACTCACGTGTGGTACAAATACACATATATCCTCTGCAACGACGACGGACAGATATGCGTGGATGCTCGACAAGATGAAAGCCAGACTGATCCTGCGGCCGATAACAACTATGCTGTCGGTTCGAGAAGATTGGGTCCGTGCTATACCTGCGTCAATTTGGCCATTGCAGGCAAGGCTCGAGAAGAAGCACTGGCAGAAGCCGAGGAGATCAAGAGGAAGGCCGAGGAAGCCTACCATATCGCTGCAGATCAAGCTTACACAGAAGTAACCGAGGTATTATAAGCGATGTGTTCTGCTCAACTTGATGACATCAAAAGCTGATGGTTGTACATAGGTGAGACCGGTACAAGATACCGAGCGCGGTAACGGTCGACGCGAAAATCGATCGAGTTTAGACAGACATCGGGGAAGCAGATCCGGGAGGGAAAGAAGCCATGGGCATGGACACCATGACGACAAATACGCCCATGAAAAACGGGATAGGAAGCATTGACAGGTCAGTCCACATTGACAAGAGTAAAAGGAAAGTGGCACGACATTGCATGTTTTCTGTCATGGCTGATTCAGCATGATGGTCAGTTTGAGTCGTATAATTCTTCAAGTAGTTACTTATGGCAGCCTATTTTTTATGCTGGTTCTGAAAGGGGTGCTTTCAGTCTGGTTGATGTTTTCCTTTGTTTCTTCGTTTCTTTTCAGTGCCAAGTATTTCGGGGGGTTTTTTCCCCAGGGGAATAAGATATATATTCTCGCGAGTTTATAGCCACTGTCACATTAAAATCGAAATCACTCTTTGATTGAACAACAACAGGGTGGGCATTCGAACTTGCTTTATTTCGTGTATGCGATTGAATTATGTACAGGCATTCCCTCTAGCTAAAATCGACCACAGGAAGGGACAACAATAAGTATCGCTTGACAAGCTTAATGCGGGGCCAGTACTTGATCTGGCAAAGAAGATAATTCATCACTTCTTTCAATAGATTCCAGATCTTCGCAGATCTCTGAAACAGTGCGGTAGCCCTCAGTCCAGCACCTATAGACAATTCTCATCACTTTGTGACTGCTGATTCTATCAAGAGGAAAGTCTCCTTCGCGAAATTTTTCCTTGACCAGCGAATCCGATTCACCAAAATAAGGAGAATTTCTAGTCCAAATCTCGAAGAGCAGAGATCCTATCGCGAAAATCTCAGTAGTGATAGTGGGCTGGTCACCGGAGTAGTCTGGATGCTGACTCCGAATTTCATATGCAACCCAGGCATCCTCCTCCCCAATCTTTGACCCAGCAAAATCGCAAATCTTAGCATGTTGGTTGGAACTGACCATAACATTTTGGCATCCGATATCTCCGTGGATGATACCGTTGTCGTGAAGGAAAGCAAAGCCTCGACAACACTCAAGGGACCACGTCAGAGCTGACGAGGGTTGGGCCTGGCAGGAATCGCTTGGAACGCAGGTTTTCAAGAGATCCCGCAGCGTGCCGTCAAGCCTTTCCAGTACCAGGCCGGAAGCCCATTGCTCCTTGTAATGAATGATATATTCAGAAGTAATATGGCCCTGCAGCTTTTCGAATATCTCCCTTTCTCGAGCCAAATGTGATTGTGCTTCAGGATCTCTCCCGAAGACCTTGATCACCAGCTCATCGTTGATAGCGAATACTATTCCAGATGCACCACGGCCAATTAACTTTGCCTTCGTAAATGAAAAAGTTTTCTTCCACTCGTCTCTGCCTTGAGGGGATCTGGGAGATCGAGGAGAAACCTGGTAGGAGACTGGTTCCACGTGTCGAATATCGACCGCACAGCCCGTTGAGTGCTGCGTGGGGGTTGGACTCATGGTGAATGCATATGCTGGAGAAAAAGGTGAGCATAATTTCTCCATGGAGCCTCCAATTTAGCAGGAATAGAGAAGTCCAAGGGCTGTGTGCATACATTGAAGGTAACTGCTATAGAATTCGATAGTTCAGGCTAGGCTATGAAGCTGCGCAGCAAAAAGATAACAATCCATTGATGCCTAACAGAACGATGGGCCGAAATTTAACAGATAGCATTGAACGAGGGTGTGTTGGATTATCCCGTTGTTTTGGTAAAGTGTGGTTGTACATGAATGACACAGGAGCCAGCAGCCGAGCAGCTCGGATTTTGCTGCACTGCAAAGACCGAGAGGCTCTGCGCAGTGCAGGAAGATCGTATGAGGCTAGGTCGGGCGCGGTCACTTGCATCTTCACTGACGACTGTTGGACCGGAAGAAGAAACGTTTTGGGCATTGCAAGGCTTGTCATTTATGGAGAGGTGTGGGTGACAAGGGTGTCAGCCAGTGGAAGGTGAGCACTGTCCCACTCTGCAGAATATCAGGCGCCTGTGCACCCCCAACAAACAATAACAGAGCCTCATCTAATGCTGAAATCGCTGGGAAGAGGGACACATGGAAGAAAAAGGCTTGCCAGGATGTTGAGGCCACACGCGCTTCTTGCATGCTAATGCATATTGCTTTTACATCTGACGGGACGTGTTTCCCAATGGAGCCACTTGCAGATACACACCGCGAATGAGATAAAATATTGCCTCAGTCAAGGCAGTTAGATCTTCTGTTGAGTCAACGGTTGTAACTGATCTAATTGGAAGAATTGCGTGAGATTTCGTCCAAGAGGCGTTCAGCAACTTGCCAGATAGCATTGCGAATGTCCTTACACGATAGGTCAAGATTTCGATAGACTGGTAATTTAGTGATGGTTCATAAGCCTGGTACATCAATACTAAAATCCATGTATTGGAAGGATAACTGCTGGCGGTTTAGGGAGTGTAAGAATAAACCAGCAGGGAAGAAAGGATAGGTGAATCTAAATATGAAGTTGATATCAGGATGTTTCCGAACGATGAATATATTGAAGAAATTTATTGGCTCCGAGGAAATCAAGTCAGTGGGTCGATTCACAGAATGCAACTTCCCGCATGCTATTCGTTGCTTCGTCAACGGACTGCCCGACCATCCTTCACCGACATTCCTCAAGTGAAGCACTCTGGAATGCCA
>Ga0302325_10019183_pt1 | contig 14391 bp, 14 predicted proteins | sample Palsa_T0_2_FD_201948 | JGI IMG/M metagenome (GOLD analysis project Ga0302325, IMG submission 201948) | Peat permafrost microbial communities from Stordalen Mire near Abisko, Sweden - Palsa_T0_2 | ecosystem: Environmental > Terrestrial > Soil > Palsa > Peat permafrost | place: Sweden: Abisko... | reverse complement strand
AAGTTGACGCCCAACGCCGAGAGCGCCTTCGCATTCGGGATCACCGCTTCGGCAACCGAGAAATCGATCGCAGCATCCACATTGGCGAACGCCGCCGCGGTGATCTCGTGAGATTGGTCGGCTTTGGCCGTCACCGTGAACCCGTATTCGGGCGCGAGCTGCTCAATCATCCGCCCCATTTTGCCGTAGCCAACAATCGCCAGATTCAAGCGAAAACCTCCGGGTCCAGTTCCTGGAAAAACTCTTCATGCAGCGCCGCGACGGCTGGCTTCAGATCTTTGCCTGCGATCACAATACTGAGATTCAAAAGAGACGCGCCTTGGGAAATCATTCTCACGTTGATATCGCCAAGCGCCTTGAACACGCGATAAGAAACGCCCGGCGTGTGACGGATATTCTCGCCCACCAGGCAGACAATCGCCTGATCTTCTTCGAGAGACACCTCGGAGAACTCGCGCAACTCGTGGCAGACGGCGGGCAGGCCCTCGGAATTGTCGATCGTCAGAGAAACGCTCACCTCCGAAGTGGCCACCATATCCACCGAAGTCTCATGCCTGTCGAACACTTCAAAGATGCGGCGGAGGAACCCGTGGGCCATGAACATTCTGGTTGAGTGAATATTGACGAGCGTGATCTTCCGCTTACACGCTATCGACTTTACGACGTTGGTGCAACGCACGCGCTCGGCGACAATCCGCGTGCCATCGATCTCCGGCCGCCGGCTATTCAGAATCATCACAGGAATGTTCTTTTCAATTGCGGGGACCACGGTGGCCGGATGCAGGACCTTCGCTCCGAAATAGGCCAATTCCGCAGCTTCTTCGAATGAGATCGTCTTTACGCGATGGCCGCCTGGATACACCGTGGGGTCGGTCGTCAGCATGCCGTCGACATCGGTCCAGATCTGGATCTCTTCCGCGCCGATGCCTGCGCCTACAATCGACGCCGTAAAGTCGGACCCGCCGCGCCCCAGAGTACTGGTGACGCCTTCCAGCGTGGAAGCAATAAAGCCGCCCATCACCACAATCCCGCCCGGCAGGCTTTTCAGCCGCGCGTAGGTTTCGGGAAACAACGGCGCGGCCTGCGTGTGGCGCTTGTCCGTGATGATGAACTGGCGCGAATCCACGTGCGTTGCACGCAATCCAAAATGCCGGAACGCGAGCGCCACGATGAAGCTGGAAAGCCGTTCGCCATAGCTGGAGATAGCGTCGATCGAACGCGGCGTCAGTTCACCGAGTACCGCCAAGCCCTTCACGAGCTCCGTGATCTCCTGGAAATGGTCGTCCAGCGTGCGGTCCAACTCCGTGCGATCGGCCAGCGAAACGATCTGCCGGGCTTCACGCGAATGGTAATCGCGCAGGTCGTGGATCTGCGCCAGATACTGCTCGCGGGTCCCTTTCACCGCGGTGTTGGCGATGGCCAGCAGCTTGTTGGTCGTCTTGCCCATTGCCGAAACCACCACGATAGGGTCACGATCCGCCCGCTCCTTCACAATCCCCGCGATGCGCTCAATGGCTGCGGCGGATTCGACCGACGTGCCGCCGAATTTCATCACGATCATGAGCTGAGCAAGCCCTCCGAGTGCATCAACTCCGCGTTCAGCACCGCGGCTCCGGCAGCACCGCGCACGGTGTTGTGGCCTAACGCGACGAACTTGTACCCAAGCACGTTGCACTCGCGCAAGCGCCCGACGAAGCAAGCCATGCCGCGGTCCCGCTCCACATCCTTTCGCGGCTGCGGGCGGTCCTTCTCTTCCATGTACTGGATCGGATGCGCGGGAGCGCTCGGCAGCTTGCGATGCTGCGGGGTGGACGTGAAAGTCTCCATCGCCGCGCGCACTTCCTGAATCGAGGGCTTCGCTTTCAACTCGACGGATACCGCGATGGTATGGCCATCGAACACAGGCACGCGGTTGCAGTGCGCGCTCACCGCTGCGGCTAGCGGCTCAATATGGTCGCCCGCAAAATTACCCAGGATCTTCTGGGTTTCCTGCTGCATCTTTTCTTCCTCGCCGCCAATGAAAGGCACCACATTTGCATTGATGTCAATCGAGGAAACACCGGGATAGCCTGCGCCTGAAATGGCCTGCATGGTCGTCACCAGCACGCGCTCGATGCCGAACTGCTTCAAAGGAGCAAGCGCCATCGTGAGCACAATGGTCGAACAGTTGGGGTTCGTTACGATGCGCCCCTTCCAGCCGCGCGCCTTGGTCTGTGCTGCGAGCAGCTTCAGGTGATCGGGATTCACTTCCGGCACCAGCAGCGGGACGTCGCTCTCCATCCGGTGATTGCGGGAATTGGAAACTACAATGTGTCCGGCTTCGGCGAACGCGCGTTCGATTTCGGTCGCCACGCTGGCATCCATCGCTGAGAAGAGCAGCTTAGGCGCACCATCTGGCTTCGATTCGCGCACAATTTGCCTCGCGACATTGGCCGGAGTGCCGCCACTCAGGTGCCAGGTGGCTGCGTCCTTATATTGCTTGCCGGCATTGCGGTCGCTAGCTCCCAGCCAAGTGAGATCGAACCAGGGATGGCCCTGCAGGAAATTGATAAAGTGCTGACCCACCATTCCGGTGGCGCCGAGTATGCCTACTTCAATACGTTCCGTGCTCATGAGTTTAGTAATTGCGTAACGACTTTCCGATAAAGTTCCACAGCTTCCAGCAGTTGCTTCTTCGGCACGCGCTCGTCGAGAGTGTGCGCCACGTGGATGGACCCCGGGCCCAATAAAAGCGGCTGTCCCCATTGGCCATTGAAGGCCGGGATGTCTGTTGTGTAGGAGACCACTGTCGTTTCCAGCCCCGGCACGCTGATCATGTGAATGGCCGGGATCTCGAGCACGAAATTCGCGTCCACGAGCCCATCCACGGCCTGTTCCACGGCAACTCGGGTTGACGCCGAATCGTTCACCAGTCGGATGAAGATCTCCGCGCGCGCTTCGTCCGAGATCACGTTGGGAGCGCGGCCACCGCTGATGGTCCCGATGTTCAGAGTGCTGGGTCCAAGGATCGGATCCACCGGCAGTTCCATCGCGCGGAGCTTCGCCAGCGCGTCCAGAAGCTTGTTGATCGCAGATTCGCCGAGTTGAGGATACGCCGAGTGCGCCATCTTTCCGTGCGCCACAATCTCATAGCGAAGCGCGCCTTTCGACCCCAGCGCCAGCCTATTCTCCGTAGGCTCGCCGTTGATGACGTACTTTGCGCCGCGGTTCATTTTGGCTGCGTGCAACGCTCCGGCGCTGTTGCGCTCCTCACCCACCACGAAAAGCATTCCAAAATTGCGGACACCCTCTTCCAGCAAAGCAGTCACGGCGAAAATCATGGACGCAATGATGCCTTTGGTGTCGCAGGCGCCGCGGCCCCAGATGAACTCGTCATCCTCGCGAGAGGGAACGAATGGAGGCACCGTATCGATGTGCGTCGAGAGCGTAACGGTAGGTGTGCCCCAATGCGCAAACACGTTGTAACGGTGCGGCTCAACCTCGATGCGCTCGATCGCTCCGCCGTACTGCTGGGTGAGCTTGTGCAGATAGTCGAACAGGTAAAGGCCGACCTGCTCCTCGTTGGGAGTGATGGACTCGATATCGATCAGCGCGCGCGTCAACTCAAAGACGGTCATAAAATCCTCAGATTGTGTATGGGAGGGCGCAGGAGAGGAGGCACACCAAGTGCCACAATCTCGTAGCGCACCATCCGCATCAGCAGCGGATGACAGTGGACAGGATTTAGCCCGCCCCCCAACCCGACCGTTCAGGACTACCGGCCCGATTTCGGCGAACCACCCCTTTCACCGCGCTTCCGAAGTCCTTCGGAACGCAAACGCGGCTACTGATGGGATTCGCTCCTCTACCAGAACTATCAGCGTAGCATGGGACTTGAATCCTTCGCGCATCTAACAGGTAGAAGGCAAAATATGGCACTCACTTTGAGCGGTATCCACCACCTGACGGCCGTCACCGCGGACGCCAAGGGAAACCATGCGTCTTACACACAAACTCTGGGGATGCGGCTGGTCAAGCGCACGGTCAATCAGGACGATACCAGCGCGTACCATCTGTTCTACGGAGACGAAGTAGCATCGCCCGGCTCAGACATTACGTTCTTCGATTGGAACGTGCCGCGAGAACGGCGGGGCACTCATTCCATCGCCCGCACCGCGCTGCGGGTTACCGGCGAAGCAGCACTGCGGTATTGGGATGAACGCTTCCGGCGTTTCGGAGTTCATGCCGGGGATGTGGTGGAGCGCGACGGCCGGCTGACCATCGATTTCGAGGATACCGAAGGCCAGCGCCTGGCTCTGATTGATGACGCTGGGGCAGGCGACCCGAGTGTTCCCTGGCACAAGAGCCCGGTTCCTCCCGAGCATCAGATTCGCGGGCTCGGACCCATTACCCTGAGCGTTCCTCAACTGCGTTCGACCGAAGAGATCCTGACCCGCGTCATGAACATGCAGAAGGTGCGCGAGTACGGCCAGACGCATGTGTTCGAGATGGGTAAAGGCGGCGCGCATGCCGAACTGCATGTGGCGGTTGAGCCGAATCTACCAATCGCTCATCCTGGCGCGGGCGGAGTGCACCACGTTGCTTTCCGCACGCCGGATGTCGCGCAGTATCTGGAATGGGAGCAGCGCCTCAACGAATTCGGCGTGCGAAACAGCGGCCAAGTGGATCGCTACTATTTCCGCAGCCTCTACTTCCGTGAGCCGAACGGTATCCTGTTCGAAATCGCGACTGACGGTCCCGGCTTCGGCGTAGATGAAGACATGGCAACCTTGGGGGATAAAGTCGCGCTTCCGCCTTTCTTGGAACCGCAGCGCGAAGAGATCGTGGCGAATTTGTCTCCGATCGATTGAACCGTCAGATTCCGATAGATTCCGGTGATTGATTGAAGGGATTGATGACCCGAACCGTTCCGTAATTTCTCCCGGAGCTGAGATCCTCGGTCAAGAGCCACTGGCAACCCTGGCGTTCAGCGGCTGCAAGGATCAAGCTATCCCAATAGCTGAGTTGTGCGGAATCGATCCAGTGCCAGGCGCGCTCAATCAGTCCAAAGGTGACGTCGGTTGGATGCCAGAGCGTGAGGGACTCGACAATCTCGCGGCATCGCGGCTGCTCAACGCGTAGTTTGCGGGCAGCCGTTACGTAGAACTCGTGCAGTACTTGCCAACTAATGCGGCCAGCCTGCGACATCCAGAGAGCGTCAATCCATTTTCGGGCCAGCGCCTGTTTTGTTGGATCACTTGAATCGAGCGAATACACGAAGACGTTGGTGTCGACGAAGATCCGGATCGGCTCGTTCATGAAGACCGGCGTTCGTGCAGTTCGTCGCGAGAAGGACGATTCGCGGAGTCGATGCCGGACACTGAATCGATGGCCTTCCAACGCTCATAAGCGCGCCAGTATTCGTCGGTCTGGCGCATCTCCTTCTCCAGCATTTCGCCAACTAGCTTTGATACGGAAGTATTGCGTTCTGCCGCTTTCTTGCGCGCCCAAAGAGCCGCGTCTTCGCTAAGTGTGATCGTTACGTTCTTGAGCACGGACTGAGTGTAACACGAAGTTCGCGTATTCTCGCCGTATCACAACCACTTCTTCCCGCTCCAATCCTTCAACCCAGCCTCCGTCAGCCGCTCCAATTCAGCCAACAGCTCAGGCTCCGGATCAGTCTTGAAGTTGAAACAAGTCTTCCCCTGCATTCGCTTCTTCAATGCGGGTGAAATCGTGCTGGTCAGCTTCTCGCTCATATAGAGCGGCATTAGATGGAAACTCACATACGCCTTGCCCAGTCGAACTTCGCCGAACCACATGGGCTGTCCTTTGTGTTGGGGAAATGGCGAGGGCTTTTGCGTGACGACAGTGAATACACTCGGCGAGTCGGTCTTAACCACCAACGGTCCAGTGAACTTAGCCAGCACTGTCCTTAGCGAAGCAAACGCTGTCATTGCCCCTTCAGCCGCTTCAGCCCAAACTCATGGGCCGCTGTCCCGATGAGCCCCCCCACAAATGGCCCGACAATCGGCACCCAAAATACCATCGAGCCATCCGTTAGTCCGTTATTCTTAAATCCCGCAATCACCGTAAACATGCGCGGCCCGAAATCGCGCGCCGGATTGATCGCGTACCCGTGCATTCCTCCGAATGCCATCCCGATCGCCACCACCAAGAGCCCAACGAGGATCGGACCCAGGTTGGTCGATTCCCCCGCAGCCCCTTCGCCAATCGCCAGAATGACGAACATCAAAATCGCCGTGCCAAGGATCTGGTCGAATAGCCCCGCCATCGGCACCGCCGGAAACGCCGGGAAGGTACAGAAGATACCCGCCGTCTTCTCGAGGCCCGGGTCGAAAGCCTGGAACGCAGGCCGGTAATTCCAGTACACCAGTGCAGCCGCCGTGAACGCTCCCAGGAATTGCGCCAACATATACGGCAGCACTTTCCTCCACGAAAAGCCCTTAAACACCGCCAAGCTCAACGTCACCGCCGGGTTCAGATGCGCGCCGGAATACTTGTTCGCAACGTAAATTCCGAGCGTGACGCCAATTCCCCAGGCAAACGAGATATTCGTGTAACCACCCTTCACAATCTCGCCGGGTAATCCCGTGCCGAACAGCGTCGTCATCGCATCGACGCCCTCGCCGATCAGCATGAGCACCAGCGTGCCGAAAAACTCGGCTACCAGCGGGAGCATGATTCCTTCAGCTTCCGATAAGTGGTCTCAAGCGTCTCAGGCAGCACGCGCGTCTCGGAAACAGCCGTCATGAAGCTCACATCCCCCGACCACCGCGGCAGCGCATGCAGGTGGATATGACCCGCGACTCCGGCGCCCGCACTCGCGCCGATATTCATCCCAATATTCAAACCGTCCGGACGATATGCCGCGCGCAGGCACTCCTCCGAGCGCCGCGCGAACGTCATCATTTCCGCAGCTGTCTCCGGCGAAGCCGCCGAAAGACTGGAAACATGCTCGAAGGGCACGATCATGAGGTGTCCGCTGGAGTATGGGTAGCGGTTCAGAACAACGTAGTTATGTTTGCCGCGATACAAAACGTAATTCTCCTCGTCTTGAGAAGACTTAGCTATATCACAGAAAATGCAGGCTGGCTTGGATGTCGCGCCGGTGATGTACTGGTAGCGCCAAGGGCTCCAGAGGTAGTCCAAATCAGTGGCCGGAGCCTTCAGGCGCTGGGGTGGTAGCCTCAGGTGCAGCCGGTTCGGCAACTGCTTCCACTGGACCCGCGCGGTTGGAATGATTGACCACGTCTTTCAGTTCCTTGCTGGGCTTGAAGTAAGGAATCTTTTTTGCCGGAACCTCAACGCGCGTACCGGTTTTGGGGTTGCGACCGACACGTGGCTGGCGCTGCCGAGTACGGAAGCTGCCGAAGCCCCGAATTTCAATTTTGTCGCCGCTACGCAGGGCACGGACGATACTGTCGAAGATCGCCTCGACGATGACTTCCGCTTCCTTCCGGGTCATCTCCACCACGCGCGAAACTTCTTCAATCAGATCGGCTTTCGTCATCCCAAAGTTTCCTTAATCAATCGATTAGCGCGAAACTCAGTATCGCTTGATCCACATGTTTTTGCAAATAGAACAGCCCCCGCCGGGCAAAAATTATTCGGGTTCACCGGTCCGGAATTTCTCGATCCGGGAAGTGGCAGCCGCCGCCTGACGCTGATAATCTTCCAGCCGGGTCCGCTCTTCGTCATCCTGAACGGCTTTCAAGCTCAGTCCGATCTTCTTCTCCAACTCGTTCATCCGGATGATTTTGAAATCGTGCTCTTCGCCCACATTGAGCGGAGCCGGGTCGGATTTCCGTCCCGAATACCCCGGCACCTCGGAGAAGTGGCACAAACCCTCCACGCCTTCCGCCAGTTCCACAAATCCGCCGAAGCTCGCCAGGCGGCACACCCGGCCATGCACCAGATCGTTCACATTGTGCGTCTGGAAATAGGATTCCCAGGCGTCCGGCTGCAACTGCTTCACGCCCAGCGACAGACGCTTAGCCTTCGAATCGATCGCCAAAATCACGGCCTGCGCAATCGAACCCTTCCGCAAAATCTCCGAAGGATGCTTCACGCGCTTGGTCCACGAGAGGTCGGAAACATGCACCAGCCCGTCGATTCCCTCTTCGATTTCGATGAACGCGCCGAAATCCGTCATATTGCGGACGCGCCCTTCCACAACCGACCCCACGCTGTAACGCTCTTCAATGGTGCTCCACGGGTTCGCTTCCAACTGCTTGAGCCCGAGTGAAATTCGCCGCTCGTTCGGGTGGACGTCAAGAACCACGGCTTCCACCTGATCGCCCGGTTTCACCACTTTCGAAGGATGCTTCATGCGGCGCGACCAGGTCATTTCGCTGACGTGGATCAATCCTTCAACGCCCGGTTCGAGCTCCACAAACGCTCCGTAATCGGCCACATTAACCACACGCCCGATTACCCGCGATTGCAGGGCGTACCGTTCCTGAATCCCTTCCCAAGGGTCGGGAAGCAGTTGCTTCATGCCCAGCGAGATGCGGTCCTTGGCCGGATCGAACTTGAGGATCTGTACCGTCACCTCATCACCCGGCTGCAAAATTTCCGAAGGATGCCCCACGCGCCCGTGTGACATGTCCGTCACATGCAACAGCCCGTCGATCCCGCCCAAATCCACAAACGCGCCGTATTCCGTGAGATTCTTAACGATTCCCGAAACTACCGAGCCTTCCTGCAAATGCTCCAGCGTAACCGTGCGTCTGGCCGTAACTTCCTGCTCCACGGCCGCACGCCGCGACAGCACCACATTCCCGCGCCTGCGGTTCAGCTTGATGATCTTGACGGGTATATCCTGGCCAATCAGCGCGTCCGGATTGCGTAACGGCCGCGCATCGATCTGCGACCCCGGCATGAAGCCCACCAGACCCACATCCACCGACATCCCGCCCTTTACCCGGCTCACCACGCGGCCGGAGATCGTTAGCTGTTCGTTGAACGCCCGCTCCAGATCCTCCCAAATCCGCAACCTCGCCGCTTTATCGTGCGAAAGAGTAACGTACCCTTCGACACGTTCGGCTGAATGATCGACCATCACGTCGATCGTGTCGCCCTTCTTCACCGTGATCTCGCCCGCGGCGTTGCGGAACTGCTCAATCGGAACAATGCCTTCCGATTTGTAAGCGAAGTCGACGATCACCTCCTTGGCCGTGACTTTTAAAACGCGACCGTGGAGCAGTTCGTTTTCAGCGGGCGGAACGAAGTGGCTATAGTCGTCGAGAAGGTGTTCGTAATCTTCTGCGGCGAGCGTGCCTTCAGACGTGGCCGGGACTGATTCGGGGTCGTGATCCCGAATCGGAGAATCTCTTGAAATGGGAGTTTCCAGCTCCCCGCTGTTCTGATTCTCGGCCATTGTCTACACTCTCTCCAAGGCTTCCGTTGGTTCCGAAAATTGCTTGGAGAACTATATCGAAGCGGTTACAGTAAATGCGTGAAACTACTCAGTTTCCAGAAGGATAGCCGAGCGGTGCGGGGAAAGTCAACGTGCTTAGGGGGTTGCTATAGGAGCCGCCGTTCCGCATCGAGCAGCGCTCGTTTCCGCTCAACTCCCCACCGGTAACCGCCCGCTCCGCCATCGCCACGAATCACACGATGACAAGGGACCGCGACCGCCACTCGATTCGCCGCACAAGCGCTCGCCACCGCGCGCACTGCTTTTGAATGTCCGATTCCTTCCGCGACCTCTTTATAAGTCTGGACGCTTCCCGGCGGAATGCTTTGCAGATAGCGCCATACCTTCAGTTGAAACGCAGTGCCGTAGAGGTCCACCGCTGTCTGGCTCGAAACCCTTTTGCCAAGCCCATTCATCCATTGCATAAAGGCATCCCCGTAAGGTTTGCGCATCGGCTCCTTCTTGGCGGCGGGGAACTCTCGCTCTAAGGCTTCAAGAAGTTCAGTCTCGGATGACCCGAACTCCACAAAACAAAGCCCCCGGTCCGTGGCGCCGATCATCACCAGGCCCAGCGGCGTTTGCGCCGCGGCGTAAGAGATCTCAATCGCGGCTCCGCCTGACCGATACTGCTTCGGCGTCATGCCAAGCCGCGCATCCGCCTCCGTGTAAACGCGGCTGCTCGATTGGAAACCCGCACTGTAGATTGCGTCCGTAACAGTCTGCGCGGTTCTCAGATCCTCCTTCAACGCGTCGAGCCGCAGGGCCTCCGCATACTGCCGCGGCGTCACGCCCAGCGCCGCTTTGAAGGTGCGTTGCAAGTGGAAAGGACTTAGCTGGAACTGCCTCCCAAGTTCGCTCAACTTCAGCGCTTGAGGGTTCTCGGCATTCCTCCGAATATAAGCAGCCACTTGCCGCGCCCTAAAAGGCGGAGCTGCACTCAATGGGTTACAGCGCTGGCAAGCCCGCAATCCCGCCGCCTGCGCCTCATCACTGGTTTCATAAAACCGCACGTTCTTCCGAAGTGGCGTACGCGCCGCACAGCCGGGACGGCAAAAGACTCCCGTAGTCAGGACGCCGTAGAAAAATTGGCCATCAAGCGACGCATCCCTGTGCTGCACCGCTTGCCAGTAAGTGTCTTCAGTGATCATGAACGCAGCATATCGGGGCCACGCAAATCTCTCTATGCGTTTCTTGCGGTGTATTCTCACCGCGCGTAGTAACCCGTCTTAGCTCGAACTGTTAATCCGGGTTGCTTCACCCGAATCGTGATCTTGCGGAACCCGCCATCCCGAACTGCGTTCGTCGAGTGGTACCCAATCTCATACGAACTCCGCAACTGTTCCGTGATATCGCCGAACGCCGCAGCGAGGCCCTTATCCCGCGCATCGAAATGCGCACCGCCCGTCATCGAAGCCAGCCGCTCCATCACGCCGATCCCATATTTATTGCGCGCGGTTAGCTGACCCTTGCGCGCATCCGTATACCGCAGTGCAAAGAACAACACATCCGCCGATTGCGCCGTCTCAATCGCATCCAGCAGATTATGCGCGCTCGAATTATCCTCGCCATCGCTGAACATCACCAGCGCCCGCCTGCCCTGTTCCGCATCCGCCAGCCGCTCCGTAACCGCGTAATAAATGGAATCGTAAAACGCGGTGCCTCCCTCCCGAAGCTCTCTCGGTCCGAGTTCAGGCGTGCTGTGATCTCCTTTCTCGAACAACTGCAACGCGCCCAGAATATGCGCCGGTGACGCCGAATAGTCGCTCGTCAGCCGCAGGTGATTCCCAAAGCATACAAGAAACGCCCGATCCCTCGGCTGCAGCGTATTCTTCAGGAACTCCTGTAGATCATGGTGATGCTGCTTGCCGAAATGGTCCTGGCTCCCACTGGCATCGATCAGCAGTCCAAGCGAGATGGGTACATCGTCATGCCGTCCAAAGAACGCAATCTTCTGCGGAACGTTGTCCTCGAGAATGTCGAAATCGTCCTGCGTCAGGCTCCCCACCGGCGTGCCCCGCGAGTCACGCACCGAGAATGTGACATTCACCAGGTGAACGTCCACCTTGATCGGCTCCGTCTGCAAGGCGAACGCTAGCAGTATGCAAAAAGTCCGCATTACTTCCCAAACGTACGTTATCGCAAACCGGTTCACCGAAACGGTAGATTAGTCACATGAATCGTCGCCGCTTCGTCGCGGGTTTAGTAGGAACAGCAGGAAGTCTCATCGCAGCTCAGCCGCCGGATGCGTCCGTGAAGCGCGTACTGGTCATGTTCAAGTGCCACCTCGACGTGGGCTTCGTCGATACGCAGGCCGCGATCATCCGCAAATACTTCGATGTCTATTTTCCCCGCGCCATCGACATCGCGAGCTCGCTACGCCAGTCCGGCGAAGAGCGCTACGTGTGGACCACCGGCTCCTGGCTGCTCTACGAATACCTTGAACAGGCCAGCCCGGCCGACCGCACGCGCATGGAGCAGGCCATCGCGAAGGGAGACATCGCCTGGCACGCGCTCCCCTTCACTTGGCAAAGTGAGTTACTCGACAACTCCGCCGTCGCCGGAGCCATCGGCTTCTCCAAGTCTCTCGACAGCCGCTTCGGCCGCAAAACCACCGGCGCGAAGATGACCGACGTGCCCGGCCATTGTCGCGGTCTGATCCGCCCGCTCACTGAGAATGGCGTCACGTTTCTCAACATCGGCGTCAACTCCGCCAGCACTCCACCCGATGTTCCTGATGTTTTCGTTTGGAAGGACCCTGCAGGCCCATCGATCACCATGATGTATCACCGGCACGAGTACGGCGGCGTCGTTCGCATACCAAAGTCGGACCTCGCAATCGCCGTCGAAATGCGTGATGACAACGCCGGGCCTCACACTCTTGAAGAGATCCACACAATCTATGCGGATCTTCACAGACAGTTCCCAAAAGCCACCATCCGCGCCGCGAACCTAACCGATATCGCGAACGCCGTCGAACCGTTCCGAGCTGGCCTGCCCGTCGTCGCACAAGAAATCGGCGACACCTGGATCTACGGCATCGCCAGCGACCCACTGAAACTCGCCCACTACCGCGAACTGCTCCGCCTACGCAGCGAATGGCTGCAACAAGGCAAGCTCAGAATTGCCGACTCTACCGACCTCGCCTTCCTCGCCAGATTCACCCTGGCCGCCGAACACACCTGGGGCACGGACACCAAGACCTGGCTCGACTTCGATCACTACACGCCCGACGATTTAGCTTCGATGCTGAACACCCCCAAGTACCAGACCGTAACCGGAAGCTGGATCGAAAAGCGCGCCGACATCGAGCAAGCTGTAGCAACCCTTCCCGCATCTCTGAAAGCCGAAGCCCAAGCGCGCCTCGAAACATTGAAACCTACCGCACCCTCTCCGGGGAACCTCACCCCACACACAGGCGACCTCGAAACCGAGCATTTCAAAATCGCGCTCGACCCGCAAACCGGAGCCATCACGCGTCTCTTCAGCAAAGCTACGAAACGTGAATGGGCGTCGCCTCAACATCCGCTCGCCCTATTCAACTACCAGACGCTCTCAAAGGCCGATTACGACCGCTTCCTCGCCAGCTACATCACCGTCCACACCGATTGGGCCCCGAAAGATTTCGGCAAACCGAACATCGAATCCTTCGGCGCCGAAAGCCGTCAGTGGACCACCAAGCTAATGAAATGCCTCGCCCGTGAAGACCGCATCCTGGCCCAGCTCGAAGTGAACGGAACGCCCTCAAAACTAACTGCCTGGCCGGAACAACTCTACCTGGAAATAACCCTCCCAAAATCCGAACCCCTCGTCCACATCCATTTCACCTGGATTAACAAGCGCGCCAACCGCCTCCCGGAAGCCCTGTGGCTCACTTTCAACCCAGTCGCGCCCGAGCCTCGTAACTGGCAACTCGCCAAGATGGATACCCAAATCTCACCCTTTGACGTAGTGAGCCGCGGCAACCGCCACATGCACGCCGTCTCCAAAGGACTCACCTATAAAGACGCGCACGGCGCCTTCGACCTCGAAACGCAAGACGCCGCTCTGGTAGTCCTGGGCGTCCAATCCCCCATCTATTTCTCCAACGCCCAACCCGACCTCTCGCAAGGCATCCACTTCAGCCTCTTTAACAACGGCTGGGGCACCAACTACGTGCAATGGTTCGGCGAAGACATGCGCTTCCGCTTCACCCTCCGCGCGTAGATCTCCTCAAATCGAAAAACGCGGGTCGCCCTCGAGAATCTCTCCCCGCAGTTTCGGCGCTTCACCCGCCTTCCACATAGACGCGCGATGCCGGACCCGATACAGAACCTGTCCGCCATCCATCTCCGCGCTCCTTTCCAGCGGACGCGGAATGCAAACGAACTCCGTCTCGAACTCCTCTCCGGTCACCCGCACCGTCGCGTATCCATGGCCGCCCATATCGACAAACGAAAGATGCGGCGCCAGATCCGGATTTGAAACCGACCGCGCTCTTTGCACATCCCCGCTCTTCAAATACTCCAGGCATGACTTCACTCCACGCCGCAGCAACATATTGACCATCGGCTGGGGACTGGCATCACCCGGTCCTTGTCCCACATAAAGCGGCCGAAACGGATGATCCCCAGCCAGCGAATGCTCCCTTGCTTCCACCAGACCCGGCGCCGAAATAGACCCCGTAATAAACGCAATTCCCACCGGTTCGAACGATTTAGGCGGAAGCGACTTCGCCGCGAGCCCAGCCCAAAAGCTATGCCGGTCGCCAGCCACCGTCGCAAAGCCCGTGATTCCTTGGCGTTTCACAAAGTCGTAAATCTCTCCCCGTTCGATGAAGTTCGTACTGGGGTCGCCGCCGCCGAACACGCCATAGGCTTTACCTGGCCATTGCTCGGTGAACCCAGCGGGAAGATTCTGTGGATCCGTCCGCATATCCAAAGTCCCCGCTGTGTTTCCCCAGATCTTCCATGTCGCAGTCGAAGTCTGCAGTT
>Ga0302325_10019182_pt1 | contig 14393 bp, 15 predicted proteins | sample Palsa_T0_2_FD_201948 | JGI IMG/M metagenome (GOLD analysis project Ga0302325, IMG submission 201948) | Peat permafrost microbial communities from Stordalen Mire near Abisko, Sweden - Palsa_T0_2 | ecosystem: Environmental > Terrestrial > Soil > Palsa > Peat permafrost | place: Sweden: Abisko... | reverse complement strand
GCCAGCAGTTGGTAGATGAGATATGAGGGGAGGAAGGGCGTGGTAGTTGCCATGACCGAGTGAGCAGAAGCTCCAGTCTACCATCCACCTCCTCTCCAACCTCGTAATTTCTCGGACAGAAACTAATCGTATTCATGCATGGCAGGACTCCCAGCCAGACTCCTTTATAAATAGTTACCAGCCATCAACACGCGGATCATCTCGATCTCTCAGACCGGAATCCTCGAAAGACAATGCTGAAGTGGAAAGAGGGAGTCAGCCTGCGAGATCGAGACCCTCAAACACTGCTCGACCTCGGACACAACACGGCAGAAATTCCAGTTATGCAGCATCGGTCTACTCAGCACGCTCCTCTAAATATAGAAAATGTGTACTGGAGAACACGGAATTGGCAAACAACTTGTTTGGGCTCATCGACGGTCTGGTCAAAGACAACAAAGACCATATAGGTCTGCTGGAGATCAAGGTGAGGGATATGATCATCTAGTTTTATGATAAACACGCGTGTGGACAAGCCGAGGGTCCGGAGAAGGGAATTCTTTTGAGCAAGATTACCAGCTGTGGGGTAAAAAAGGCAGCATTGATTGTGGATTGGGTTGACACGGCTTATGTTGAAGCTGGATGGCATTTGAGGGATCAGATCCTTGAGGAAAGAGAAGCCGCTAGCCCAATACTGGACGCACACTCACCACTGTCACTGCCTCGCCCGAACGGAAGAAACAGTCCAAACCGCCCCCCACCTGCAAAACGAAGAACAAAGTCGACGAGTGGGACATCCCCTTCCGGAAAACGCTCAAGGCAGAACTCGACACAACAAAGTATCAACTCAGCAACACCTGAGAGTCGCACTTCCGTGTCTCAAAACGAGACGACTAAAGAATTCCACTGTCACCTCTGTGGAGACGTGTCCCAAGAACTGCGCAAGTGGAAAAGACACTATGACACACACTTGCCTCGCTTCTTCTGGGCCTGTGTCTTCGACGATTGCCCCTTTGTTGCAAATGTACCAAATGGTATTGTCCAACATTGTTCAGGAAAACAACATCGGGCCAATATTCGGTCAGATCCAGTGCTCAAACAGAAGCTGAAGAGGAATAAGTTTGTGATTCCTGATGGGGGTCATGAGCGCTGCATCTACTGCGGAGAGGAGATCAGTGGCAAGGATAGCAGCTTGAGTAGGAGCCACATCGCCAGCCACTTTGAAGATATGACTGCTGAAGCTCGAGACCAAGCTTACAACCACTGCTGTTCAAACCGGACTAGATGTGGGAAAAAAGATGGGGAAGATGGGCAAGGAGCCTACTGGAAGAGCAACCCATTTGTTCTGCGGGAGAACAGAATACGAGCTAATGCTGACGATGGTACGGAGGCTACTAGCAGGGGCGATGGCAGCGAAGGGGATGATAGAAATGATTCAACAAGAACGTTCGAGGGTGAGGATGAGCAAGGGCCTGGAGGTTCTGTCTCTCGGGGCAATGGAGGGTGGGGGGGTATGGGAGGAGGAAATGGTGGAGGCATGAGAGGAAGCAGTTGGGGAGGGAATGGCGGAGGTATGGGAGGGAGGAACAGGGGAGGATGGAGAGCCGGTGCGCGATTGATGGAAGGGGGTAGCGGAAGCAGTACGGGAGGAGAGAATAGAAGTGGCCATGGAGGAGGAAATACGGGAGGGTACATGGCCGCTACCACACGCCACTCTAGTTCCATATACGGAGCCTCTGGACGGGGCACTCCAAGCAGCGACCACCGCTATACCACTCTACGCTCTCCACGAAGCTCTTCGTCGGCAGATTTCGAATATCCAATCAACTCTTTTGTCGATAGGCCGGAGTACGCGGTGGGTGGTCATTTCACGCCATCAAAATCGGACGTTGCCGCGTATAAGGGCCAGATACAGTCGCAGTTGGATGTAATTTCAGGGCGTTTGGAGCACGGCACAGGTTGAAATAGAAATAGATGATTTAGAGCTGTGGACCATATGTCCTAGCCATCTTTACACAAATGCACAACCGATTTCCGGTACGAAATGAGAAATGTCTTCCATCCTTTTCCTAATGCTTCGCACTTTACAACATGCTCAAATGAGAGGACTTGGTCCCACGCGAGGACCAACGACCTCCTTACAGTGTGTTAAAAAAAGCATCGAATTAACCGAATCATTAATATTCAAACCCTTGAATTGATTTGATTCCGATTCGGTCGATGTTTAGTAAGACTTGATTTGATTTGATTCGAATCAAGAATAATCATGAATATTCAACACGGGACCAATAAGTCACGTTTATATCACGTGTTTCTATTCTTGCTCTAGATTTAATTATTACTTTTCAAAATTCTCTATTAAATTAAATAAAATGAAGGTACTATATAGAAGAAAAAAGCTAAAATTTGATATTATATAACAGAATTAAGGATATTTAAGGTAGTCACGTGGCTCATCACGTGCAGGCCATATGCTATCGATATACGTGCATAGTGATACGAGCTGGGGTCATTTTCAGTGGTTTGGTACTACACTACATGTCACAGCCGTTCCAACAGGTCGTGCCATTCACAGATCCACTGAAACGCGTTACTCAAGCGCAGTAATTCTTGAATTACTGGTAGTGCCTCAGAACTCTGGAATGATTTGCCGCGAGAAACTGACCAAGCTCATCAATAAAAACTTCAATATCCATAAGAATCGGCTTGATCATCAGCGAAATCGTCTTGATTTCGTTCCCAACGATTCCTGTCCTCAACTTGGCGCCGGTTCCGCTCTTCTTCAGTCAGATTAGTCTGCACGTTTCTCTCTAACATTTTAAGGAGGCTTTGCCGTTGATCTTGATCAACTTTACCAAACTCGACGGTGCGAACATCGCAGTCAATGCTGTATACCTCCTCAAAGTTGACCAGCGAACCGCTTGGCATATTGGAGCCATCGACTTTTGGTTTGAATCCGATTGTTTTTTCCATTCCGCTCACTTGAGGGAGACATTCTCGGTCGCCTATTTGGGCATGGGCGCTCAATACGATCCCCGCCTTCTGCATTCCGTCTCCTTGATAAGTGGTTATTGGTCTAAGTGTAGCAGTTAGCATTTATGATACTTGGTCTCAAGCTATTGCACTTACACGCAAGAGTAGAATTGAGTGCCTTTCGAAGGCTCTAAGACAACAACAAACCAGCGAAAGCCCGATGATTCAAAGAAAAGAATTTAAACACCTGATTCACAAGTTAGAATGTCTTTTCTTGACAATAGTGAATTCTTACTGTTCCCAACCGAAAATACGTTCTAAGTTCTACCCCGACTACGCTGTATTAACCACCGTTACGATCAAACAGTATAGGACATAGCCCACCTATCTTCTGCTTCTTCTACGTCCGATTAAGGGATGCTCGAGCAAATGCAGTTATTCCTTTCTTGTAGAGGCGTGGATCCGTTATGTCGGAAGCAGAGTCAAAGGCATCACCTGGATAAATAACCGAATACGGTGCATTATGTGTTTTAGGATAAGGTTGTTGCGCCGCATTGTATTGTGATCCGTAGGAGACACTGGACTGCTGGGCACCGTACGTTGGGATTGAGTTGTATGTACTGGGATACGATTGTTGGTCGTCTGAGGGGTATTGACCGTAACCATCATCGTAGGTTCGAGGGTACTGCTGCGCACCGAACGTTAGATATGGAGTAGATGTGCTGAGTCGTTGTTCTATTGCACTGTTTTGTGCTTCGTAGGTGGTCTGCTGCGGACCCCCAAAGTGATCCATACTGAGGCTGCGGTGTTGGACCTTGCGCCGCTGAGCCGTTTTGCTCTTCGTCGGAGCTGTCAGGTCGATGGGTACGAGAAGGGCAATAGAGTTCGTATTGTTCGTCGGTTGGTGAATCGTTGCAGCTTTGTGGATACTCCGACTTATCGTTGTGGTAGTCTTCTTCACACGAGACTAAGTTAGTCTATGCTGTTTCCAAGTTTGAAGTTTCCTCGTCTTCACTTTGAAGAGAAATTTACGCTCAAGGAGAATAAGTTTGCACTTGCTGTTATGTAGAGATCGAAAACATTTGGACCTACCTTGACTGACATCGAGTTTGGAAAACTGGGAGTACAGGCCATTTTCTTCTCTGTCTCTGCAATAACAAGTATCGACTGCAGAACGTGGGGCTCGAATATTGGGACTTCATCAAAATAGTCAGGCAAATTGTTCTCAGTGGTCGATAATGCCCATGCCAACTCACACTTGCGTAACCGCGTGTTCGTAGGGATTCGAGGTTCCATCCTCGGAGCTCCAACAGTGCTCTTGGCCATTTGCGTAATATCCCTGGTGTCGAGAGTCGTCCCAGAGCGACTGGACATGTCCTTTATCTCGGTCTCTGTGCGCTCGCCTGGCTTTGTTTTTACTGGACATTTCTGCAGCGCATTTCTGTGCAGGGAGTCGCGGCGAAAACCTCAGGAAGACGGCCACATATCGAAGTCGAATGCTTATACATATCCTAAAAGTGCCGCACTCTTTGGCAAGGATTGCGTTGCATTGCCTCGTTCGCTGGTGGGTGTTCACACAGGATACGCAGCCACGACGCCCGGCTTCGCAGTAGACGGGCTACTTTGGGCAGCTATAAGCTGGCTGGGATGAGCTGCACTACATGCCGGTTGTGCAGTCTTCCCTCAAATGCTTGAAACCCTCGATCTTGCGCTGTCATGGTCTGCGTTAAGGGTTTCCAGTGCTCATCACGTTAAGCACTTCATCTTGACAGAAGTGACCAGCTTCCACGGAAAACCCTACAACTGTCCCCTGTTCTACTTCGTATAGACTCAGCTTCGCAATTTTTGCTCGTTGTTGTAGTATCGTTAATCCGCTTCAACTGTATTGGTTGGACATCAAGGCAGAAGCGGAACGTGAGGCGGGCGATGTACGACCCCGGCGCTCTTCGCGCGGCTCAAAAACCTTCATTTGACTCACTCCATGATACGATTTAGAGCCTCTGCATTTCACAAGTCACCGTTTCCCTCTCATACTTGTGAATATTTGGCTTCGACCCCTCTTCCCTTGCAGGCGGGGGAAAACTTCGCAGAGTCCACAAAGGGTAGCGGCTAAAAAGGCAATAGAAGGAAACGTGCAATCATCGATCTCAACTTTCTTCAGATGGCGACAGAAAGCGTCAAATATGGATGGCCAAGCTGGGAAGACCACAACATTAACCGTGAGTCCGAAGATTTTTTCAGTAAAATACCAGTTGATCTGATGTGCGGACAGGGCTCCAATGGACTCTTATAGAGAAGTGGGTAACTATACTCATGGCCATTCTCGGTGTCTGCCCTTCACTCTGTTGGCCTTGTATACTCTCTGTGATTCTCTTCTACAGTGCAAAATTTGGGCCAAAACGGCAAGACAGTCCACGAGTTGATAACGCATGTGAAACCGAAGAGTCACACGAGAGATCACAGCTACTTGGTAATTCAAATGGTCAACCTCCAGAGACCTACGGTTCAACGCCAGCAGCCGAAGTTATTTCTGCCCAAGCTTCGCCAACCCACGAGAGCGGGCGTACACAGCGTACCGTTCGAAAGTGGCTTGATGATAAGACCATGCTTGGAATCGTTGTTCTAGGTGTCTTCGTTGCGTGGGCCATAGGAAGTCTTTGACGACGGCAATAGCGCATGGTCTTGCAGGACATGCTCATCAACTCGTCTCCGTCAACTCGGTAGCGACTTGCTGGACAGATTTCTTCGGAAATATGACCAGCCAAGCATTACCATCGGCTGCAGAGATTGCAACCACGAAGCAAGTCGCTCAATCGGGGGTCGATCTCGTGTTGATGAGGTAGTGAACCCGAAGATAGATGCCAATAAGATCTACAAAACGCCAGAAGAGAAGGCAGCATCTGAGAAGCAGGAGTAAGCTGATGGGATCAGATGGAACATTTATGACAAAAGCAGAGGGGGTGAGGGTTTCAGTGACAGAATATGTGCGTGCGTTTTGATATGATAGATTGAGAAATTCAGAGAACAAAAAGCCAGCACTTGCGAAGCTTTTCCAACCGTTCGAGTTCAATCAATTCTCCTGCAGCAGGTACTTCGGGTATGCAGTACGTGAGGAAGGAATCAAAATGGCATACGAAACCAGACAAGGAGGTTCGTCTCTCTTCCTCAGGGGCCAGCAACAAATCTAACGTGGAGCATCAATATGACCACCGTGGCATATCTGCTAAATATCTTGAGTTACATTGCAAGAAAAGCCTCCCAGAGAGTCAAACAAATGAAAATTTACTCTGTGGAAGCCCTGCGTCATAAATGCGGTTCAAAAACTAGGGGCTGAGCAGAATTCCGCGCTCATTGAACTCCAGTCTTTCAAGTCCGTGAGGGAACTGACATTTGATGCAAATGACTCATTTCTGCGCAAAGACTCTCAATCTATAGAGAACTGCCCAAAACCGGCATGGAAGCATTTTCTCCTTTCTCCTTGTCAAGTGGAAATGCCAAGGGTCCAGTCTGAACCACGCTTGGTCGTCCCATTGCTTCAACGGCTGTCTTTGCCACATGGATGAGCATTTCATCAGTATCTACCACGAGTCAGTAATCTGAGAAGATTATTTTTTGTCTCATCGTGCTCGTTACTTACTTGCAGCTCCGACCAGGCCAATGGATACGGGTAGGTACTCGGTCCTCTGTGTGATTTTCGACTCATAGGGGAGTTGGCCGACTAATGTACCTTAGTAAAAGACAAAGATTGGGAGACGCATCGTTTAAGAACGTACTTGGGGATATAATGTGTGGCAGCCCCTGGATCGTGGCGAAGAAGATCCAGTTGTATGACCCCCCTGGCTTTCCGCCTCCACTACAATCGATGTCAGCTTGGGCACATTGCGGACAAGACCATATAACTTTGGAATCAGCATACGTGGGATTGGGAGAGCCTTCGTCACGATAATCAGGATTGGTGCTTCCTGAGGGGATTATCATGATCGAAGACCCGTCGGCTTTGATAATGTGCTTTGAGACCCAAGTTTTGAAAACGGTAATCTCCTTCTCAGCAGCTGTTCGTTGCTCCAGCGTGACACTGGCGCCATCACACCTGCCCCTTCCGTCAGTGACTATGTACTTGAGCAGCCAACAAAACACTTGCCATTTCCATTTCTGGCAGGGACTCAAATACGGAGGCTTGTCGAACTTCTTCTCGTGAAGTTGCCTGTATTCTTCGTAATTATGGTATCCCCACCACATGTTGATCATCCAACCTGTCTGAATTGGGTCAATTGCATTCAGGATCAATATTAGAAAGCTCACTTTTCTCAAGTAATCTGGAAGCGGTATTTCTCGAAATTCCTCTGGGGCCGTCTCTGACCATAATTTGCAGAGAGAAATCTCAGTTCGTTTGACGCCTAGCTGCTGTTCTATGCCCGAGGTGTAAGCCTCATACATGTCTTGCTGCACTTCATGCTCCATCGGAAGCCAGTCGGTATTGTATATCAAAGCCGTTGGGGTCGAGGTCTAAAATTCATCAGCCCATGGCCCAGTCAGAGAATTGATCTCGGCTTCAACCGTTCGGCCGCCACCAGGAAGAAGTTTCAGAAGACTTTCAGCGCTCCTGCTCAGCAACCCTAGAGTGTCGAAGGATCTTCGGCGACGGTCAGTAGATTATTGCGTGAAAGACGATCGCACTTACTGTACACTGGTCACGATGTTGGTCATCAAACTTGGATCCCATGTTGTCCGCATGCCCCAAACACCTTGCGCCGCTGCTGGTGCACGAATGCTTCCCGTTGCTTGAAAGGTAGATTACTTAGTACTTTGATTGACGCATCCACTCTCTAAAGGTGTGTCTTACTATCGGTGCCTATAGAGTAATCAAGCCACGAGTATCCCGCGAGGGCGGCGGCGGATCCGCTTGAGCTACCACTGGGATTTTGATATTCATCGCCCCTCGGATTGAACGGTGCAAGGTAGTCGATCGTGCCAGCAGGGGGGAATTCTGCTCCTGAGAAAGAGCACAGCTTTGTCTTGCCAACGATGATTGCTCCCTGGTTGGTCAAACTCTGTATGAATGTCGAGGTGACATCCTGAATGCCATAGCAGTTGGCATAAGAGCGACTCCCCAATGTTGTCACTGTACCAGAAATGTGGTAATTGTCCTTGACGGCAATTCGCATTCCATTGAGGGGCTTTTCCTTCGATGCAGGAGAGTAGAGTCGGGAAGGAACTGCAACGGCGGTGAAGCGGCCATCAGGGGAGAGAACAGTCAATGGCTTGAACCTGATATTATGTTAGGGATGTGAACCAGCAAAGAAGCTGGGGTGTTATGCTTTTCCGGATCAGATTCAGAGGGGATGATGGCAGATACAAACGTCTCCAACTCATCAACGTACAAACGCCATGCCTGGTGGAGCTGACCCTCTTTGAGAAAATACGGCCCAGCCTTCCAATCTTCCTTGTTCTCAGCTTTTTGATAGATATACTTGCCTTTGAAAGATGACTCTATGTATGCGCCAACTTGATCGTCGAGGGCGGGAGTGTTAGGGGAGAGATGCACCAATATCAATGTGCCTTGGGCTGCAAATTCTGGACAATAAACGTCGTCAATCTCGTGGAACCTGGTCAAAGCACTCTCAATGTGCTCCACCGAGATGCGTTCAGGTAGATCCCAGGTAGGTATCATTACAACTGGCCTGATGCCGTCAGTCGAGTTTGTGCCGATGATATGGTGCTATTGAATATCAGAAACTGTGGAAGAATTGATTTTAGTGACAACAACCTCCGGTCCTCTTCTGAGAAGGAACCTTGAAGTCCCAAGGGTCACAGTATGGATGTCGGAAGTCATAGCCACCGTCATGGTGATGGAAACGGGTGATTTGCGCCGGAACGTTTGAACTTCTGATGTTCTTCGAGACCGAAGACGTGTTGAGCACTTTGATAAAGATTTTGGTGAGAACGAATGACCCCGTAAAAACGAGATTGGGCGCAGACGCCTCCGAACACCGGGGAGCATCCGTACCGAGTCGGCCGTGCAGTGTAGTTTGGTGTACGGAGTAGTTTTACCCGCAGCTGCCTTATCTTACAAAGGGCGGTACGGGCGCGGTGCGGACGATGTGCTGTGCTGTGCTACAATGCTTGCCTTTCTATTCGGCCCCAAGGTCGCCAACAAATCATCAGGCCGTTTGAGCAGCTCCCAACTTTATCCGGAGGAGCCTGAGGGGGAAAGCGGGCTGTTGCATAGCATCATCGCCCGACCACAGTGTGGTACTCCCTGGGTTGCATGACAGGCTCTGAGGTGCAGCCTTGTTTTCTCCACACGCAGCGCGTCAAGCACACATGTGACAGGTCCCCACGACTGCCCTGCAGCCCCGCTGCTTTTGAGGACAGAATTAATTTTCAGCCTCAATTACAGCGAAATTCCGGGATCGAGGGCCTCCCCCTCAATCATGTTGAAATGGAAATGGAATTGGCAGTAGCCGATGGCCACTGCCACTTTCGCCTAATGGTACAGAAGCAGGGAGGGAAGCATCGTTTCCTCAATTCAAGTTTACTTTACTTTACTTTGTCTTATATTCTCCTAGCAGTAATAACCAGACCTAACATTAGCCCCGTCAACCTAACACGGCAAACCGTGCCTCTTTGGAGATGGGACTTGAAAACGACAAACACCTCGAGGGGTCACACCAATATTTGAGGCGTCTCGACCTGTACAAAGTTGAAAAACCCTACCAAACTACGTTCAATACTGAAGCATTCGGTTGTCACGAAACTAATCTCGAATACGTCGAGTCGAATGTTATATTCGAAGATGTCCAAGATGTTCGAGACAACTTCCACCTTGACATACACGGCTTTGAGTTTCACCGGTGGCCCACAGGTCTTACAGACAGTGAATTCGATTCAGACTCGGCCATCGCGGAACGTTATTATACGGAAATACTCAGCTACGTCTCGAAAGCTCGGCCTTCCGTAACCAAGATTCACATCGTAGATCACTTGGTGCGTATAAAGGGCACGCTCTCTCATCACATGGTTTGTTTCCTGACTGTTACAGAGACGAGAAGCTCCCGAGGCCGGAAAGAACAATGCTCCCGGCGAGAAAACCACTTTCAAGCCAGCGCTTTTCAAGCCAGCGCTAGTGGCCCATACAGGTACGCCTATTATTCTCCCTTTCTTTCCCATCCATAGTTTACTAATGAAAGTACAGACTTTTCGCCAGACGGTGGAAACGCCTTTGTAGATAATTTGATAAAGCAAGATCCTGAGTTGCACGGTCGTCGATTTGAATGCTTGGGTACATGGCGTCCAACGATGGGCCCAAATCGGAACTGGCCGTTGGCTTTCTGTGATTTTCGAACACTCGCCATCCCGGAGGATCTCGAAGCTGTAGATATCATACATCGGGACTACGCTGGCGAACAATTTATGCTCTATCACAATCCCTCTCAGAAATGGTATTTCCTGGACAATCAAGAAGTCCACGACGTTGTCTTGATCAAGCATGCGGACTCTCGTGGCACAAGCATTCCTTGTAAGTCTTTACTACTATAACTTCGACTATGAATGACACCTAGTGACATACCAGTTTCTGCTCACTCTTCGTTCAGAGCCCCTTCGCGTTGTGGATTGAGAAAAAGTATCGAAGTTCGTATGATCTGTTTCTATTGACGGGAGTGGGCAAGGAAGCGTTTAATACAACCAGTCTTTGGCTTAGAATGATGTGGTTTTCCCTTGTAAAGGAGATTTGAGACAAAGCAAGTTCATTTATCAAAAATACAATTTATCCACTATCAAAGACAACCACAGCAAATGACTTTCCAAGCCACGAGTAAAGAAAACAAACACAAATTCTTAAACCAAAGATGACTCCCACGGAAGACCCTGATGGGTACTGTTGTCAAGATGATAGTTTGCCACAACTCTCTTTCCTCAACGTCAGCTCCTACATAACAATGAGCATATGGTAGTGCTTGATTTGTTGCAGACACTAACAGAAGATGGACGCTTCGTCAAGGATACTAAAACCATATTGCTGTCACTCAGCCGGATCCGTTGGCTCCATCGTAGTCACGAAGAGGAGCAGCATCCTGGATGGGCTTCTTAAGGGCTGACTTGGATGGGTCGCAGAACTTCTTCCACGGCTGGGCGCGGACAATTTCAGTTGTGGGCTCCATACTATTCGTTGTGCATTAGCAAAATATGATAGTCAACACTACTCAGCGAGACTGGGTACCTGAGAGGTATTGATTCCCTTCTGGTGGGTATTCGATTAGGTGGCTTGGTGTCGAGGAAAGGCTTTGTATGTTTGGTTGATGATGGAGGAGGAAGTTGGGAGAGTCGAGAAGAATCGGGCGAGATAATTTACGCCGAGTCAGACAAAGACGCCTTCCTCGCCGCTTTAGAGTCTACAAAGACCGAGACTCTTGTCCCACCACACTTTCTAAGCATTGTTTACCTCGTACTGCTCCCAAGCATAGCCTGATATGCACCCACAATCAGAGATGGATTCTGAACCCTGCATTTCCTGCACAATATCGGCTTTTAATTCGACTGAGAGTAATCGTATGATTGTTTTCCAGTCCTCTACCAGCACTCTTGGCAGCCTCGGATATTTGTTGGTCATCGAAAGAGACACGGTAGCTTAGCATTGACTATCAGGGCTTAATACGGATTGCACTGCAGCTCTGATTGCCATGGACGTGGGGCGATGAGATAACGTAACTGCACATCCACGAGATCAATCTGTCTTCTACACTGTTCGGTGAAGCTCCAAGCATAGCTGTGGGGCTAACAGGTCCCATCTCCGGAACCCGGCCGCCTCAGAGACGTGTGAACGTTGCCGCCGAAGCTCCAAGGGCAAACGACTGTACGAAAATTATCATTTTCTAGCTTTAGGGGCTACTTGGACGACTGCTGTGTACTATGGCACATATTATCGGAAACTCATTGACCTTATTCGAAGGAAAACTTCGGAACGGGGGAGCTCGTTGTCACCTGGCAGTAGAGTATGTTGTCCACCAAGAACTCAGAGAAAATTTGCTCATTGAAGTAGCTATGTTGCCGTGAACGGATTATGCACCAACGACACGGACCCTTGGGTGTCCCAGGATCAATTATTCTGGCTTGAAGAATGGCTGCTCACTCCCGAGGCAAGGGTACTTCTCGTCAGCAACCAGTTGAATGAACGCTCTTCTCTGGAAGAAATACTCCGAGAGGGTGATAACTTGCTACGAGCTGTTGAGAGATTTCGTGAGGCTCCGGATGTAAAACTTGCCCTCCAGTATTACCTCGTTAACTAAGTTCCCACTAGGTACCTCTGATATTCCATTGCGTTGGTCTAGGCGGAATAATTTTCCTCAAAGTATGAAAAAATCTCTGGTAAAACTTCTTTTCTAAACATCTCCGCAGGCTCTGCAAATTTCCGAGACCCGCGATGCGAACAAAAGGCTTGCTTCAACTATTGCAGGCGTAGTCTTCTATGGAACCCCAGTGGCGACCCAGAGTGTGGCGGCGACCAAAAAGACGATTCGAGAATGCTTTACCACCGAGCTTCACTTGGAGAGATTTCGTGATGTCGCTGTAAACGATCACAGCGCAGAGGAAATTCGAGATTTGACGCAACTCCATAAAATTTGCAAGTTCGAGACTTTGTGTGTGTATGAGAAACTAGAATCCTCGTGGAAGTCGCCAAGGACTTTGCAGAAGAAGAAGAAAGTTGTGAGTATTCTTCATCCCTAATGAGTTTGACTCACTGACAAATGAAGGTCGTCCCCGAGCTTTTGGCGCGAGCGACGGGAAAGTCAACCTGCATTGGATTTGATCGGGAGCATTCAGCTATTGCAAGACTTGACTATTCATTTTACCAGAAAATTTCCGAGCATTTCGAAAAAGTCTTAACGAGCTATCGTAAGTTTTATTATCATATGCAACATAAAAGCTTGCCGTAGGCCAGATCTCTTCGATCGGTGACGGATGCTAAGCAACGAACAGAAGAAACATTCAGCCCTGCAGTACCGCCAGAGCTCACTGGAGATGGGGCACAATTGGTACCCGAGCTTTCCATTTCTATGCCTTTTGCGCCTGGTATCTCTGATGCCTCGGATGCTACAAGACCACTAACCATTTACAATCCTCAACCACTGTCCCTCCCCCAACCAACCGCTCAAAGTTCCAGACTGCAAGATGCGGTGCACAAGCTTGATTTTCCCATGAACAACAACTTTGTTGGGAGGCAAGATATCCTCCGTGAGATTAAGGTAGAGTTGATAGATGGAGAGCAAAAGCCAAATTCCAGTCGAGCGTTCGCAATATATGGTACTGCGGGGGTAGGGAAAACACAAACGGCATTGGAATTCGCGTATAAACATAAAGGCTCATTTCCGTCAATTCTCTGGGCTTCCGCGGAGACAAGATACAAGCTTCTCCAGAGTCTATCAGATTACAGCATTATGTTAGGACTTGTCAGTGACTCTACTGGTCCAACCACTAATGCTGATACATTGATGCACTGGTACCAAACCACAAGTAAGTCGCACTCAGCAACAGATCATGATCTGCCCAAGGTTTGCTGACACAAGTAGCAACCCCATGGCTTTTGATCTTGGATAACGCTGTTGACAGAACCTTGATCCTTGACTTTTGGCCAAGAAGCGCTGTGGGTGCGATTTTGATCACAACTCAGCTGCCAGTTTTTGCAAACTTGGACTTCTGCAAAAAAGGCCGGGAGCTTCTTCAGCTGGATGAAGACTCTGCTATACGTCTTCTTCAGTGTTCTCTAACGCACCCAATAACCTTGGAGGACGAGGATGCGAGGACACTTGTGAAACGTGTTGGCTGTCTTCCCGTGGCAATTCGCACTTGCATCGGACAGATAAATGAAGCAGATTGCTCTCTCGAAGAGTACAACAAGCAATGGACCGACGCTCGAGCCATCATTCAAGATGCAGATGTGAAGCACGTTGAAACTTTGAATGCTCGATATGACAAAGGTCTTCGTGAATTATGGGCGGTCTCGTTCAAGAACTTGGACGGTAATGCACGAGCTTTGATCAACGTCTTTTCTCTGCTGGACGATGAGCATATCCCAGAGGCCCTTCTGAAAAACGAGAAATTGTACACAAAATTGCCATTTTTGAAGTCCAGAGTAAGAGCGATTCGAGATCTGTCGCAAAGTTCCTTGATTGGAAAAGAGCTTGGAATGGAGACTGGCACCACCTTGCAAACGGGCAAACGATTTCATATCCATCGCATGACCCGAACTTTCGCACAAATACAGATGGATCATAGGGCAGAGCAGGCCGCTTTCGATGCAGCCTCCTTGCTACTTGATGCTGCTGTTGTTTATGCGCAAAAGGGAGTGAGCTTTCTCCGCGAGGAGTCGTACTTTCAGCATGTGCAAGCTCTCCATGACTACTACCAAAGCACTGTCAACGGCGAAACTGTGAATGGGGTGA
>Ga0302325_10019181_pt1 | contig 14393 bp, 11 predicted proteins | sample Palsa_T0_2_FD_201948 | JGI IMG/M metagenome (GOLD analysis project Ga0302325, IMG submission 201948) | Peat permafrost microbial communities from Stordalen Mire near Abisko, Sweden - Palsa_T0_2 | ecosystem: Environmental > Terrestrial > Soil > Palsa > Peat permafrost | place: Sweden: Abisko... | reverse complement strand
ACGTCGCCGACGCCTTCATGCTCGGCCGTCGTGTGGTCGTGGAAGCTTTCGAGCCGTGAGCTGATATCCACACGACATCGGCCCTCCACAGGGGCCTTCCAACGACTGCCGGATTGCCGGCCGCTGTGGTGTGGCTTTGCTGCCAGAGTCGATCAAATATTGTAATTCTTTCCGATTGTTAACGCGACAAGGCGTGCCGCAGGCATTCAAATATTGGGAGAGCGCCCTTGATGGGCTGGCGGGGCATGGTTGAAGTGTGGTTCAAAAGGTAGAAGTTTCAGTGCTTTGCGCCCAGAGCGACGTTTGCCGTGTATTGTCGAAAGCGTTCGTCCCGAGCATGCAGTCATTTGCCTTGATGCTTTCGTGAACTGATGTCCGCCGACCGAACCGGTTTACTCAGCCTCCACACCAATGTGGATCCTTCGATGGTGCCTTTATGAACCAACCGATCAAGTCTCTAAAGGAGGGGCCCCCTATCGCGGCCCCCGACGTCGTCACGCGCAAACCGCGCCGGCGGATGACGTGGGTGGTTGTTCTCTTGTTGCTGGCCGGCGCCGGCGCCGTCTGGTGGACCCGGCAAGGCGCCGCGCCACAGCCTGCGGGAAATGGACGCAATGCGGTGCCGATGTCGATCGTGCCCGAGACCGTCACCAAGGGCGATATCGGCGTCAACCTCAACGCGCTCGGCACCGTCACCTCGCTCGCGACCGTCACCATCAGAACTCAAATCAGCGGCTATCTGATCCGGATCGATTTCAAGGAAGGCGACGAGGTCAAGAAGGGCGACCTGCTGGCTGAAATCGATGCGCGGCCCTATGAGGCCGCGCTGGCGCAAGCGAAGGGGCAACTGGCGCGCGACGAGGCTTTGCTGAAGGGCGCGCAAGTCGATCTGACCCGCTATCAGGGCCTGGCGGCGCAGAACGCCGTTCCGCACCAAACGCTCGATACCCAGATCGCGCTGGTCGGCCAGGACCAGGGCACGGTCGAAGCCGATCGCGGCCAGGTCCAGGCCGCCGAGGTCAATCTGCAATATTGCCGCATCCTGTCGCCGCTCGACGGGCAGGTCGGAATACGTCAGGTCGACCAGGGCAATTACGTCACGCCCGGTGATGCCAACGGCATCGTCGTGATCACGCAGCTCAAGCCGATCAGCGTGCTGTTCACCTTGCCCGAGGACAACCTGCAGATGGTCTTGAAGCGGATGCAGGGCGGCGCAACGCTGACGGCGACCGCCTATGACCGCGGCGGCGCCAACAAGATCGCCGACGGCATCCTGCAGACTTTCGACAGCCAGATCGATCCGACTACCGGAACCATCAAGGCCCGCGCGCAATTCGCCAATGCCGACAAAACGCTTTATCCGAACCAGTTCGTGAACATCCGGCTATTGGTCGACACCCACAAGGACGTCACCATCATGCCGACCGCCGGCATTCAGCGCGGCGTGCCCGGCACCTTCGTCTATCTCGTCAATTCGGACGACACCGTATCGGTGCGCAAGGTGGCGCTGGGCGTGACCGACGGCGAGCGCGTCGAGGTTACCTCAGGATTGGCGCCGGGCGACCGCATCGTGGTCGACGGCGCCGACAAGCTGCGCGACGGCGCCAAGATCAACGTCCGGACGGAAGCCGACGCAACCAAGCCGGCCGACGCCACCAAGGCACCCGATGCAGCCAAATCCGGCGGCAAAAAGCAGCGTTCGGAGAATGGGCAAAAGCAATGAGCCCGTCGCAGCCCTTTATTCTGCGGCCGGTCGCGACCACGCTGCTGATGGTCGCGATCATGCTGTCCGGCATGCTCGCGTTCCGCTTCCTTCCCGTCGCCGCCCTGCCCGAAGTTGATTATCCGACCATCCAGGTTCAGACCTTCTATCCCGGCGCCAGCCCCGACGTCATGACGTCGTCGGTGACAGCGCCTCTGGAGGTCCAGTTCGGCCAGATGCCGAATCTGAACCAGATGAGTTCGGTCAGTTCCGCCGGCGCTTCGGTGATAACCCTGCAATTCGGGCTCACCATCTCGCTCGACGTCGCCGAACAGGAGGTGCAAGCCGCCATCAACGCCGCCGGCAATCTGCTGCCGGCCGACCTGCCGGCGCCGCCGATCTACGCCAAGGTCAACCCCGCCGACGCCCCGATCCTGACGCTGGGCCTGACCTCGAAGACCATGCCGCTGATCCAGGTGGAGGATTTCGTCGACACCCGCTTGGCGCAGAAAATCTCCCAGCTTCCCGGCGTCGGCCTCGTCAGCATCAGCGGGGGTCAGCGGCCGGCGGTGCGCATCCGTGCCGACATCCGCAAGCTGGCCGCCTATGGCCTCAACATCGACGACCTCCGCACCACGCTCGGCAACGCAAATATCAACACGCCCAAGGGAAATTTCGACGGGCCGATGCGCGCCTATACCATCAACGCCAACGATCAGATCAGGAATGCAAGCGACTACAAGACGTTGATCGTCGCCTACAAGAACGGCTCGCCGGTCCGGCTCAGCGACGTCGGCGACGTCATCGACGGCGCCCAGAATGACAAGCTCGGCGCCTGGATGAACAAATCTCCGGCGATCATCCTCAATATCCAGCGCCAACCCGGCGCCAATGTCATTTCGGTGGTGGAAGGCATCAAGTCGCTGCTGCCGCAACTGCAGGCCACGCTGCCCGCCGCGATCGATCTCGCCATCCTCACCGACCGCACGGTGACCATCCGCGCATCGGTGCAGGATGTGGAATACGAATTGACGCTCGCCGTGATCCTGGTGGTGATGGTGATCTTCGTATTCCTGCGCAATGCGCGGGCGACGCTGATTCCAAGCCTCTCGGTTCCGCTGTCGCTGGTCGGCACGCTCGGCGCCATGTACCTGTTCGGCTTCAGCCTCAATAACCTTTCGCTGATGGCCCTGACCATCGCCACCGGCTTCGTGGTCGACGACGCCATCGTCGTCATCGAAAACATCTCGCGTTACCTCGAGGAAGGCGACACGCCGCTGCAGGCGGCGCTGAAGGGATCAGAACAGATCGGCTTCACCATCATTTCGCTGACGGTGTCGCTGATCGCGGTGCTGATCCCGCTATTGTTCATGGGAGACGTGGTCGGCCGGCTGTTCCGGGAATTCGCCATCACGCTGTCGGTCACCATCCTGATTTCGGCGGTGGTGTCGCTGACGCTGGTGCCGATGGCCTGCGCCAAGCTGCTCAAGCCGCACACCGACACCCACGAAAACGCGTTCCAGCGTTACAGCCGCGAAGGATTCGACCGGATCATCGCCGTTTACGGCCGCATGCTGGAATGGGTGCTCGACCGCCAGACCCTGGTGCTGCTGATCGCGCTGGCTACCTTCGGTCTCACCGGGCTGCTCTACGTCGTCATCCCCAAGGGATTCTTTCCGCTTCAGGACACCGGCGTGATCCAGGCGATCTCGGAAGCGCCGCAATCGGTGTCCTATGCCGCGATGGCGGAGCGGCAGCAGGCGCTGGCCAGCACCATTCTCGAAGATCCTGACGTCGAGAGCCTGTCCTCGTTCATCGGCGTCGACGGGACCAACAACACGCTCAACAGCGGCCGGATACTGATCAACCTCAAAAACCGCGACGAGCGCAAATCCGATATTTCCGCCGTCATGCAGCACCTGAAAAACCGCACCGCGTCGCTGCCGGGCATTACCCTCTATATGCAGCCGGTGCAGGATCTGACGATCGAGGGCACCGTCAGCCGGACGCAGTATCAATTCATCCTTCAGGATGCCGATCCGGCGCAACTCAACGAATGGACGCCCAAGCTCGTCGACAGACTGAGCACGCTTCCCGAGCTTGCCGACGTCACCAGCGATATCGCGGCGCGGGGGCTCTCCGTGTTCGTCGAGATCGACCGCGACCAGGCGGCGCGCTTCGGCATCACGCCTGCAACGATCGACAATGCGCTGTACGATTCCTACGGCCAGCGCATCGTTTCGACGATCTTCACCAACTCCAACCAGTACCGCGTCATTCTCGAGGCCGATCCCAGCCTTCAGGCTTCGCTGGACTCGCTGGACTCGATCTACCTCCCCTCCTCCGTCGGAACCACTCCCGTCAGGCTGTCGGTGATGGCCAGGATGCGGCAGGAAACCGCGCCGCTGCAGGTATCGCATCTCGGGCAGTTTCCCTCGGCCACCATATCGTTCAACCTGGCGCCGGGCGGATCGCTGGGCGAGGCCGTGACCGCGATCAAAAAGGCCGAGGTCGATATCGCCATGCCGCTCGGCGTGATCACCAGCTTTCAGGGCGCGGCGCTTGCCTTCCAGTCGTCGCTCTCCAACCAGGTTTTCCTGATCCTGGCTGCGATCGTCACGGTCTATATCGTGCTGGGCGTGCTCTATGAGAGCTTCATCCATCCTCTCACGATTCTCTCGACACTGCCGTCGGCCGGAATCGGCGCGCTGCTGGCGCTGATAATTGCCGGCGACGACCTGACGATCGTTGCGATCATCGGCATCATCCTTCTGATCGGCATCGTGAAGAAGAACGCGATCATGATGATCGACTTTGCGCTCGATGCCGAACGCAACGAGGGCAAGCCTCCGCGCGAGGCGATCTATCAGGCCTGTCTGTTGCGATTCCGTCCCATCCTGATGACCACATTGGCGGCGATGCTGGGCGCGCTGCCGCTGATGCTCGGAACCGGCGCCGGTTCCGAACTGCGTCATCCGCTCGGCATCTCCATTGTCGGCGGGCTATTGGTCAGCCAGGTTCTGACGCTGTTCACGACGCCCGTCATCTATCTCTGGTTCGACCGCATCGCCACGCGCTTTGCCGGGGAGTCGCCGCGTCCCGCCGGCCAGGCCAGCGAAACGAGTTGAACCATGGGCCCGTCGGAACCTTTCATTCGACGCCCGGTCGCGACGACCCTGTTGACCTTCGGACTCGCGGCCGCAGGCGCGGTGGCGTTTTTCCAGCTTCCGGTCTCGCCGCTGCCGCAGGTCGATTTTCCGACCATTTCGGTGCAGGCGACGCTACCCGGCGCCAGCCCGCAAGACGTCGCCACCACGGTCGCCAGTCCGCTGGAACGTCACCTCGGGCAGATCGCCGACGTGACCGAGATGACCTCCTCGAGCACGGTGGGCACCACCCGCATCACGTTGCAGTTCGGATTGAACCGCGACATCAATGGCGCCGCGCGCGACGTGCAGGCGGCGATCAATGCGGCCCGCGCCGATCTGCCGACCAGCCTGCGAACCAATCCGACCTACCGCAAGGTCAACCCCGCCGACGCGCCGATCCTCATCCTGACGCTGACGTCGGACACGCTGACGCGCGGCGATCTCTATGACGCGGCATCCACGGTGCTGGCGCAAAAGCTGTCGCAGGTGGAAGGGATCGGCGAGGTCGTGGTCGGCGGCAGTTCGCTGCCGGCGGTGAGAGCCGAACTGATTCCGCAGGCGCTCTACAAATACGGCATCGGGCTCGAGGACGTGCGGGCGGCGCTCGCCAGCGCCAATGCCCATAGTCCCAAAGGCGGCATCGACGTCGGCGACCAGCGCTATCAGATCTACGCCAACGACCAGGCCAACAAGGCGGAGGACTACAAGCCGCTGGTGATCGCCTATCGCAATGGCGCGCCGGTCCGCCTTACCGATGTCGGCGAAGTGATCGACTCGGTCGAAAACCTGCGCAATGCCGGTCTCGCCAACGGCAAGCCGGCCGTCCTGATCATCCTCTACCGGCAGCCCGGCGCCAACATCATCAGCACCGTCGACCTCGTCAAGGGACTGATGCCGTTGTTGAAGGCTTCGATCTCGCCGGCAATCGATATCGGTCAGGCGGTCGACCGTTCGACAACCATTCGCGCGTCCTTGCGGGACGTCGAACGTACGCTGATCATCGCCGTCATGCTGGTGATCCTCGTGGTGTTCGTATTCCTGCGCAGCGGGCGCGCGACGCTGGTTCCGATCGTGGCGGTATCGGTATCGCTGATTGCGACCTTCGCCGCCATGTACCTGATGGGATACAGCCTGGACAACCTGTCGCTGATGGCGCTCACGGTGGCGACCGGTTTCGTCGTCGACGACGCCATCGTGGTTCTCGAAAACATCACCCGCCACATCGAGGACGGATTGTCGCCGCTGGAGGCGGCGCTGAAAGGCGCAGGCGAAGTCGGCTTCACCGTGCTGTCGATGAGCGTCTCGCTGATCGCCGTCTTCATTCCGATCCTGCTGATGGGCGGTATCGTCGGCCGCCTGTTCCGCGAATTCGCCATGACGATCTCGATCGCGATCATGATCTCGCTGGTGATCTCATTGGCGACCACGCCGATGATGTGCGCCGTTTTGCTGCGCAAGTATACCGGGCAGCATGGCCGGCTGTATTACGCCAGCGAGCGCGTCTTTGACGGGATGTTGAACGGATACCGGCGGTCGCTGACGGCGGCACTGCAGCATCCTATCGTAACGGTGCTGATCTTCTTCGCGGTGTTCGGATTGAACATCTATCTCTACATCATCATTCCAAAGGGCTTCTTCCCGCAACAGGACACCGGCCGGATGATCGGCAACATCCAGGCGGACCAGAGCATTTCCTTTCAGCTGATGCAGCAGAAATTGACGCAGCTCGCCACCCTCGTCAAGAACGACCCTGCGGTCGAGACCGCCGTGGCATTCACCGGCGGCGGCCAGACCAATTCCGGCTTCATGTTCGTCTCGCTGAAACCACTCAGCGAGCGCGGGATTTCGGTCGACGGTGTGATCGGGCGGCTGCGGCGCCAATTAACGGTGATTCCAGGAGCGACGCTGTTCCTGCAGGCAGTGCAGGACATCCGGATCGGCGGCCGCGCCAGCAACGCGCAGTATCAATTCACCCTGCAGGGCTCCACGCTGGAGGAACTCAACGAATGGGCCCCCAAAATCGGGGCCGCAATGCAGGCCGAGCCCGTTCTCGCCGATGTCAACAGCGACCAGCAGAACAAGGGGCTCGAATCCAACCTGGTGATCGACCGCGACGCCGCCGCGCAACTGGCGATCACGGTCAGCCAGATCGACAACACGCTGTATGATGCGTTCGGCCAGCGCCAGGTCTCGACCATCTACGTCGCCCGCAATCAGTATCATGTGATCATGGAGGTGGCGCCACGCTACTGGCAAAATCCGCAGACGCTGAAGGACGTCTATGTCAGCACCGCGGGCGCTTCGGTCGGCGGCTCGCAGGCGACAAATGCCGTGGCCGGCACGGTCGTCGTCGCCGGTACCCAATCGGCCGCGGCCAGCGCCAATGCTCAGGCGGCCCGCAATCTCGCGACCAATTCTATCGGCGCCACCGGCAAGGGCGTGGCGTCGACCGGCTCGGCGGTCGCCACCAGCCAGGAGACGATGATCCCGCTGTCCGCGGTCGCGCATTTTACCCAAGGCGCAACGCCGCTCGCCGTCAACCATCAGGGCCTGCTGGTCGCCACCACCATTTCATTCAACCTGCCGCCGAATGTCTCGCTGAGCACGGCGGTCCGCACCATCGAAGGCGACATGAACCGGCTCGGCGTGCCCGCGACGATCCGTGGCACCTTCCAGGGCACGGCGAAAGCCTTTCAGGATTCGCTCAGCAATCAGCCGTTCCTGGTGCTGGCCGCCCTGGTGACGATCTATATCGTGCTCGGCATCCTCTATGAAAGTTTCATTCATCCGCTCACTATCCTGTCGACGCTGCCGTCCGCAGGCGTCGGCGCGCTATTGGCGTTGATGGCCTTCAACACGGACTTCAGCATCATGGCGCTGATCGGCGTGATCCTTCTGATCGGCATCGTCAAGAAGAATGCGATCATGATGATCGATTTCGCGCTCGAGGCGGAGCGCACACGCGGATTGTCCTCGATCGACGCGATCTTCGAGGCCTGCCTGCTCCGCTTTCGGCCGATCATGATGACGACGATGGCGGCCCTGTTGGGGGCGCTGCCACTCGCCATCGGGCTCGGCGAGGGCAGCGAATTGCGACGGCCGCTCGGTATAGCGATCGTCGGCGGTCTCATCCTGAGCCAGATGCTGACGCTCTACACGACGCCGGTGATCTACCTGTACATGGACCGGTTCCGGCTGTGGTGCCGGCGTTTGAGGGGTGGCCGGCCGTCGTTCGATCCGCGCGCCGTGCAGCCTGGTGAATGATGGCGATGCCGGCAAAAAACACGTTGACCCGATACCTTGAAGTTGCGACCGATATGCGTGGGGTGAGAGCTTGAGTGGGGACGGAATGGGCGTTGCGTCGAAGTCGACCTCCCTTATCGAAAGGTTAGGCGGCAAGGCGCGCATCGCGGCTATTTTCGCGCTTGTGCTGGCGCCGGGACTGTCGGGCTGCATCCTCGGCACCGAGCGGCCAGACCTCAACCTCGAAGTCCCCGATCACTATCGCGAGGCGGCGTCGCGCGCGCCGGACGCCGCCGTTCCCGCGCTCGACTGGTGGCGCGGCTTTCGTTCCGGGGAACTGATCGCGCTAATGGAAGCTGCGCAGACCTCCAACCTCGATATCGCGGTCGCCATTGCCCAGATCGTCCAGGCCGACGCCCAGGCGGGAATTGCCGGGGCACCGTTGTTGCCGTCGGTCACCGGAACCGCAACGGCGGAGCAGGAGCGCACTCCCGGCTCCTCAATCGGCGGCAACGTCAGCCCTCCGAACACGTTCTCGCAATACAACCTCGGCCTGACGGCGAGCTACATGCTCGATGTCTGGGGCAAGAACCAGGCTACGTTCCACGCCGCCGAGGAAAACGCGGTCGTCTCGCGATACAATCGCGACGTCGTGACGTTGACGACGGAGGTGACGGTCGCCAACACCTATTTCCAGGTTCTGGCCGCGCAGGATGAACTGCGCGTCGCGCGGCGCAATCTGGCCGCGGCGGAACGCATTCTCGGGCTTATCAAAAAACAGCAGACCGGAGGAACGGCTTCCGACCTCGACGTGTCGCAACAGGCGGCGCTGGTGTCGACCGAGCGCGCCGCAATCCCTCCGCTCGAGGTCACGTTGCGGCAGAATATTTACGCGCTTGCCCTTCTGGTGGCGCGCGCGCCGGAGAATATCAATGTGCGCGGCGGAACGCTGACGCAGATCGCGGTTCCGCGCGTCACCCCGGGCCTGCCCTCGCAACTGCTGTATCAACGGCCGGACATTCGCCAGGCCGAAGCGCAACTGGCGTCCTCGAATTTCAGTGTCGAAGCGGCCCGCGCCGCGTTCTTTCCGCAAATCCAGTTGACGGCCACGACCGGCGTCCAGAGCGCGGCGCTGGCTTCGCTGTTCGGACCGGGTGCCTGGTATTATACGCTGCTGGCTAGTCTGACCCAGCCGATTTTCGACGGCTTCCTGCTGCAGAGCGAGCTCGATCAAGCGAAAGGCGTGCAGCTGCAAAATCTGCAGGCCTATCGCAAGGCGGTGCTGTCGGCATTCGCCGACGTCGACAAGGCGCTGGTTGCCCTTGCGCAGACCATCCGGCAGGAGCGGCTGCAGGTCGAAGCGGTCAGAAATTCCCAAAAGGCCTTCGACGTATCGGAAATTCAGCTGAAGGCCGGCACGGTCAACCTCATCACCGTCCTGCAGACGCAGCAAACCCTGCTCACCAACGAAAATACATTGGTGCAGGTGCGGCTGACAAAGCTGATGGCGGCGAGCAGCCTGTTTCAGGCTCTCGGAGGAGGCTGGAAGCCTGAAAATGTACAGGCGTCTCAGCAACCTCAGCCAGCGGATGTTCCGCCACAATAGAGCGTTCGGCGCCTGCACGACCGAGCCGGCCATTACCAAATTTTAACGCACAGAGTCATCGCCGGATTGTATGCTGCACGCGATGGGTAAGATCCCATTCGGGTCCAGTCGAACCGGGGGTGATCATGCAAAAATGGTTCAGGGGTGCTGATGCCGATGACATCAAGATGGTTGTATCGGGCGCCGTCGCGGTGCTTGCCTTCGCCATCTTCGTATTGGTGTGGAGTATCGACAATCATCGTCGCGCAGAGTGCGAGCAAGGCAATTGTTCGACCATCATGTCGGCGCAGCGGGGCAATTAGCGGCGGCCGGCTTTCAACAGAACGATCAACTCAAAGTGAAGAAGTTACGTAATTCCGTGTAGGTTTCTTCCGGACACTCTTCCTGAAGATAATGACCGGAAGGAACCGTCGCCGTGCGCTCGATTCGGGTCGCGTATTGCGACCAGATCGCCGCGGCGTCATGGTTGCGCCCGACCCCGCCTTTCTCGCCCCACAAGATCATCGACGGACAGCCAACCTTGTTGCCGGCTTCGAAATCCGCGGTGTCCATATTGAGATCGACCCCGAAGGTCGCGCGATAGTCTTCGCACATTCCGTATACGGTGTCGGGATTCTTGATGCAGCGGATATACTCCGCCAGCGCGCGGGGATCGAAAAAAGCGGTGCCTTGAGCCGTCTTCGAAAGCTTGCGGCGGATGAAAAATTCCGGATCAGCGCTGATCATCCTCTCGGGCGTCGGATTGGGTTGCACCATGAAAAACCAGTGCCAGGAAAAGACACCCCAATTCCTGGTCACGTTATTCAGCAAATGATGCTGCGGAAGCATGTCGATGAACGCCGCCCGTGTCACCGCGTCAGGATAATCGAGACACAGGCGGTGCAGCACCCGCGCGCCGCGGTCGTGTCCGCCCGCCAGGAATTTTTCGAAACCGAAGTGACGCATCACCTCGATCTGGTCCTCGGCCATCGACCGGAATGAATAGGCCGAATGATCAGCGCCGCCATCGGGCTTGGAACTGTCGCCATAGCCGCGCAGATCGGGAAGAATGACGGTGAATTCCCCGGCCAGCCGCGGCGCTATCTTGTGCCAGGTGACATGGGTAAAGGGGTTGCCGTGAATCAACAGAAGCGGCGGACCGGAGCCACCCCGACTGACAACGATGTCGGCCCCACTGGTCTTGACGCGCGCGCGCTCAAAACCCTCCAGCAATTCGGACATTCACGCTCCCTTGCGATCGGTCGATTCCACGATTCATACCCTGGCAAACCGTCGCTGCTGAAGGCGAGTTTACCGGAGCGACGAGGACGTTGTAAAACAAAACGACGACTTTCCGGCAACCGATGAATGCAAATGAGGTTCAACCAATGCGCATGATCGCCTGGAATACGGCTGGAACCGTTGCGATTCTCGGCCTGGCGGCGCTCATTGGCACGCCGGCCATATCGCAAAAGCCAGCGCAAGTGACGCTGATGACCGCCGGCGATGGCAGCGCGTTCCTGCCATATGGCGAGGGTATCGCCACGTATCTTGCGCGCAAGGGCATCGGCATCGAAGTCAGGAAGAGCGCCGGCTCGAACGAGAACCTGTCGGCGGTCGATGCGTCCCCTGAGGTCATCGGCACCGCCTTCATGGGCTCCGCCTACGACGCCATCAACGGCACCGGCTGGGCTGCCGGCCGCAAGCACGAAAACCTGCGCGCGTTGTTTCCGATGTACGAGACGTCGTTCCAGGTAGCCGTGCTGCGCAACAGCGCGATCGGATCGCTCGGCGATCTCGACGGCAAGAAGGTCGGCGTCGGCCCGGCGAAAGGTCCGGCTGAAGGATTTTTTCGGGCTGCCGCCGAGGTGGCCCATATCAAGCCGTTTATTGTCAACGGCGATCCGGCCGCACTGGCAAAACAGGTCGCTGCCGGTGAGATCGACGCGCTATGGCAGGGCGCCGTGGTTCCCATTCCATCGCTGGGCGAGGTCGCCAAATCAGGCCGATGCGGTGGTATTCGGACTGTCCGACACCGAGGTGGCCGCCATGCTGGCAAGATTCCCGCAGCTCTCGGCGGCGACGATCCCGCCCGGATCCTACAAGGGCCAGACCGCCGAGATCAGGAGCGTGTCGGCGTGGAATTTCGTCGTCGCCAACAAGGATCTGCCTGTCGAGACGGCCTATGCCATCACCAAGGCGGTATTGTCGGCAGCCGATCCGAAATCCGAGATTTATCCCACCGCCGCCGGCACGCTTGCCGGCAACGCGTCGATGAACCGAATCCTGCCGTTCCATCCCGGAGCGATCCGCTTCTATGCCGAAGCCGGCATCAAGCTGCCATCGCCCTGAACCGCCTGAGAGCATGAACGTGGCGCGGTTGGCTTTTCGCTACTGAACCTTGATGTTCAGTTCCGTCACTAGGCGCCCGTATTTCGCATAGTCCTCCCGAACCAGACTGGCGAATTGTTCGGCCGTGCCTCCGATCGCCTCCTGGGCAGAATTCAGAAAATTCTTTTGCACCATCGGGTCGGCCAGCACCTTGCCGATTTCGCTGTTGAGCGCTTCGGTGATCGCCGGCGGCGTTCCGGCCGGCGCAAAAATCCCGATCCATTGATCGAGAACGAGCCCCTTGATCCCCGCTTCTTCATACGTCGGAATATCGGGAAGGCTCGGCGAGCGGGCTTTGGTCGTTTGCGCGAGCAGACGCAACGTGCCGGCCTTGTAATGCGGTATCAGCGGCGTGGAGCCGAGCGAGCCAAGCTTGACATGGCCGGCAACCAGATCGTTGATCGCCTGTCCGCCGCCACGATAGGAAATCTGCTCCAGCTCGATCCCGGCGATCTTCGCGAACCATTGAACGGCCATCGCCTGCGACGACCCAACGCCGCTTCCGGTCGCGTAAGGCAAGCCCGGCTGCTGTTTTGCGAGAGCGATCAATTCAGCGACTGAGTTGACGCCAAGCGAGGGGTGCGCCGCCAGAACGATCGGCTGGCGCGAGACCTGAATGACCGCCGTCAGGTCCCTGGAGGGATCGATGTTCACGCTGTAGACGTGCGGGTTACTGGCCACGGAGTCGGTTACGCCAAGAATGGTGTAGCCATCCGGCGCGCTCCTCGCCACCTCCTCAATGCCGAGAGTACCGTTGGCGCCGGACTTGTTCTCGACATAGACCTGCTGGCCGAAGGCGTTTGTCAGATTCTGCGCGATCAGACGAATGCCCACATCGGTGGAACCGCCGGCGGGAAACGGCACCACAAACCGGATCGGTTTGGCAGGATAGGTTTCGGCTTTGACGGCCGAAATCCCGGCGAACCCGAACGGGAGCGCGGCCAGTGTCAGCGTGAACTTCCGCCTGCCGATCATGATCTGGCCCTCGCATTACCCGTCATTTTGAGCCGTCAGGGTAGAGCGCTCGCGTATCGATGACAATTGCGATATCGCGACGCGATCACCTCACGTCTTGCCTTTCAGGTCTTGCCTTCACGTCTTGCCTTCACGTCTTGCCTTGCGTCTTGAAACGAACCTTCTTCAAGCCGGCCCTTTCGCACCAAAAATCGAGCAGCGCCGAAAAATCCTTGGCGTGATAGGGCGTCGACCGCGCAAGACTGAGAGATTCCCGCGCCACGGCCGCGATCGGCAGCGCCACCCTGTTGGCGTTGGCCGAGTTGACGATCAGCGTAAGATCCTTGTGGGCCAGATCGACGGAAAAACCCGGCTCCACATCGCCGACGAAAACCTTGGTGGCGAAATTGAGCTTGAGCTGCCCATTGGTCGCGGTCGTGCCGTGAATGACGTCGAGCGTCGTCTCGAGATCAAGATCGTAGGCGTTTGCAAGCGTCATGACCTCGGCGTTCATCTGACAGGAAACGACGGACAGGTAGTTGTTGACGAGCTTTGTCCGGATGCCGTTTCCAACCTTGCCGCAGCGATGGATCGTCGTTCCCATGGCCTGCAGCAGCGGTTTGACGCGACTGAAGTCGGCGTCGGAAGCACCGACCATGAACAGGGATTCGCCGCGGTCGGCGTGAGCCGCCAGCCGCCCGATCGGCGCGTCCACCATCACCATTCCCCTGGCGGCCAACGCGGCGGAAACCTTGTCGGTCGTCATCGGGTCCACCGTGCTCATATCCATCAGCAGAAGGCCGGGCCGGCCGTGGGCGAGAATCCCATCGGGCCCAAAGACCGCAGCTTCAACCTCGGGCGATCCGGGAAGCACGGTCAGCACGATATCCGAGTTCTGGACCAGATCGCCAAAGGACTTGGCGCGCCGTGCCCCGAGCCTTTCGAGATCGAGCAGCGGCGCCTCCTGAAGGTCGAACACATCAAGTGAAAACCCTTTTCTTTGCAGGTTGGACGCCATGCCCTTGCCCATGCGTCCCAGTCCAACGAAGCCAATGCGATCCATCCAAAACTCCCGTTATTGCAGGCCGGTAGCCGAAGCCGGTCCGGTGCTGCCGCGCAGAATGATTTCAAAGGGCAACTCGCCCGGAATTTCGGGCGCGGTGCCCTCGAGCCGCGCCATCAGGTAGCTGCCCGCGAGGCGGCCAAGTTCCACGATGGGCGTTTGTATGCTTGTCAGTCCCGGCGCCTGGGTCGCGCCCAAGTCCGTGTTGTCGACGCCGGTAATCGAGATCTCGCCGGGCACTCGCACACCCGCCGCGCGGCAGGCCATCAGCGCACCGACGGCAACCACGTCGTTGGTCGCCAATAC
>Ga0302325_10019179_pt1 | contig 14394 bp, 13 predicted proteins | sample Palsa_T0_2_FD_201948 | JGI IMG/M metagenome (GOLD analysis project Ga0302325, IMG submission 201948) | Peat permafrost microbial communities from Stordalen Mire near Abisko, Sweden - Palsa_T0_2 | ecosystem: Environmental > Terrestrial > Soil > Palsa > Peat permafrost | place: Sweden: Abisko... | reverse complement strand
CCATCTGCAAAATGGAGAAGAAGCGTATCCTTTTTCACATCGTAACCCGCGCCGGCTACTCGTGGATCGCCGGCTTCAAATTGCTTCGCGCGGGCAATCGCGGAATCGATTTCCGCATTGGAAGCTTGAATTTTGTGCGCTTCCCTACGCATGCATTCTCTCCCACAGTAAGACGAGTTCGTCAAAATGTTCCGCCGCTGACTTCAAAATCTTGCGCACGTCGCGGCGCTTGGCGTTGCCCGGACGGATGCAATCCGGCCGACCGGCAAGCGCGACATTTCCATTGGAATCCAGTTGAACGATCACTTCGGCCTCCGCGGAAAAGCCGTGCACATGGCGCGGCTCATGGTCTTGCGGATACGCGATAAACAGGACACTGCCGAAACGAAGCGATGCCACACAACACAGTATAACCGAAGCGACTTGGGTTATCAAACTCGGATGTCGGCGAAAGCTTCGTCCTCGATTAAATTTGGCTCCGAGAGCCAATACCACACTTCCAGCCTGTTAAACTGAACGAGATGGAATTCCACTTCGAAATTTTGAAAACGGGCCCGACCGGGGCGCGGCTCGGGCGGCTCACGACGCCGCATGGCATGATCGATACGCCCGCGTTCATGCCCGTGGGTACGGCGGGGACGGTGAAGGGGCTCACGCAGCAGGCGCTTGGCGAGCTGGGCGTGCAGATTCTTCTGGCCAACACGTACCATCTTTATCTGCGTCCAGGCCACGAACGGATTCGCAGGCTGGGCGGCCTGCATCGGTTTATGTCCTGGCCGGGAGCAATGCTCACCGATTCGGGCGGCTTTCAGGTGTTCAGCCTCACTGAGCTGAACAAAGTCACGGACGAGGGCGTGGTGTTCCGTTCGCACCTGGACGGCTCCGAACATTTTCTTACGCCGGAGAAATCGATTGAGATTCAGCAGGCGCTCGGCTCGGACATCGCGATGGCATTCGACGAGTGCATCGAATATCCGGCCGATCATGACCGCGCCGCGAGTTCGCTGAAGCGGACGACGGCGTGGGCGCGACGCTGCCGCGACTATGCGAGGGCACTGAGTAGCGACGGCATACGCACAAACGCGGAAGCCTCGACCAACCCGGGGCAATCGATTTTTGGGATCGTGCAAGGCGGGATGCATGCCGATCTGCGCCGCGAAAGCGCGCGCCAGCTCGTGGACCTGGATTTTCCGGGCTACGCCATTGGCGGCCTTGCCGTCGGTGAACCGCACCCGCTTTCCATCGAGATGGCCGCTTTGACCGCGGAGCTGCTTCCGAAAGATCGGCCGCGATACGTCATGGGCGTCGGCTTTCCCGAGCAGCTGGCGGACTACGTCCGCTGCGGCGTGGACATGATGGATTGCGTGCTGCCCACGCGCAACGCGCGCAACGGCTGCCTCTTCACCAGCGCGGGACGTGTCAATATCCGCAACGCCATTTACGCGGACGATCCGCGCCCGCTCGATAAGCGCTGCGCCTGCATGGTCTGCCGCACCTACTCGCGCGCCTACTTGCGCCACCTGTTTCACGCCAATGAAATTCTGGCCTCCATCTTGAACTCCCACCATAACGTTGCATTTTTCCTTGACATTATGGGCAAGATTCGACAGGCTATCGCGTTCGGGGAACTGGCGGAATTCTGCTCGGAGTTCCAAGCGCGCATCGAAGCGGGTGACCCCAGGTAGCGCAGACTTCACTGTTTGCGGAAAAATTTAGATTGTTTTGTCATTCCGAGGCGCGCCTTTCGTCGAGGAATCTCTCCAGGGTTTTCCCCCTGGGAACGCCAATCTCCCGATTGGCGGGTTTCGTGAAAAAACGCCAATCGGGAGATTGGCATTCCCAGGGCGAAAAGAAAGAGAGATTCCTCGGCGAAAAGCGCCTCGGAGTGACAGGATGGTAGGGATACAGGGCTTAGCGGGATGTAAGCCGTAACGGGAGGATGGGTTCGCAGCGATGTCTTGGCTTTTTTCACCGCAAAATTTGACGTTGATGGCCCAGGGCGCCGGTCCTGGAGGGCTGATGGCTTTCCTCCCCCTTGTCGTCATCATGGGCATTTTTTATGTCTTGCTGATTCTCCCCGCTCAGCGCCGCCAGAAGAAGACGCAGCAAATGATCAACGCCCTGAAAAATGGCGATAAGGTGATCACCTCGGGCGGCCTGTATGGCACGATCGTAGGGCTTGAGGGAGATTCCGTGCAGTTGCGCATTGCCGATCAAGTCAAGGTAAAGGTCCTGCGTTCCGCGGTAACCGGCCTGCAACCAGATGGTAAGGAGGAGTCGTAGGCCGGGGTAACGATCCGCTCCATTCGTTTTGCCGGGCAGAAAGAAAAGCCCGCATCCGTGGAGTCCTGAGCCAGTTCAAGCCATGAATTCAAATCTCAAGTGGAAAGCATTGTTCGTAGTAGCCGTCATCCTTGTATGCGTCATAGGACTCGTGGGGAGGCCGGATTTTCCTCCCAAGTCCTGGGCCGGTATCAAGTCCAATTTTGCGGATAACATCAAGCTGGGCTTGGATTTGCAGGGCGGCACGCATCTGATTCTACAAGTGCAAGTGCAAGAAGCCATCAGCGCTGAGACGGATCAGGCCCTCGATCACATCACGACCCTGCTGCGGGACAAAGGGATCAAGTACGACGATATTCGCAAGCTGAGCGACACCCAGATCCTGGCACACAACATCGCCTCCGAGCAGGCCGGAACCGCCCGCAACTTGATCAACGATCAGTTTCCGGATTGGGATGTTTCCCCGGCTCCGGGCGAGCCTTCCGGTTACCTCGTGACGATGAAGCAATCGCGCGTCGTGAACATCCAGGAACAGACCATGGATCAGGCCGAGGAAACCATCCGGCGCCGCATTGATGCGCTGGGCTTGACGGAACCCCTGGTCGCACCCTATGGCCAAGGCGACAACGAAATCATCGTCGAGCTGCCAGGCGAGGGCGATCCCAACCGCGCCAAGAGCGTGATTCAGGCCGGCGGGCAACTCGAATTGCACCTGGTTATAGACACTACCCCATATCAATCCGAAGCGGCGGCCCTGGCTGCGCACGGGGGGATCCTGCCGCCGAACGCGCAGATTGTGCAGGGGAAAAATACCGCGGCATCCGACGGGGTGACGGCTCCGGAAAGCTGGTACGTGATCGATCGCGTACCGGTTGTCACCGGGCGTGACCTGCGCAGCGCGACGGCAGTGCGCAGCACCAAGAATCCCGGCTTCTACGACGTGGATTTCACGCTATCCACCGAAGCGGGCCGCAGGTTTGGCCCCTTTACCGAGCAGAATATCGGCAAGCAACTGGGCATCGTTCTGGAGCACAGGCTGCAGACCGCTCCCGTCATCAATGGACGTATCGACGATACCGGCGTGATCGAAGGTCAGTTCGGCGAGCAGGAAGCGAACGACTTGGGCTTGGTTCTGCGCTCCGGAGCACTGCCGGCTTCCATTAAGTATCTCGAAGAGCGGACCGTGGGTCCATCACTCGGCGCGGATTCCATTCGCCATGGCGTTCAGGCTTCGATCATCAGCTTGGTCGTGGTGATGATTTTCATGGTCGTCTACTACCGCTCGGCGGGCATCAACGCCGTGATCGCGTTGATCCTGAACCTCGTGTTGCTGCTGGCGGCTCTGGCCTATTTCGGCGCGGTGCTGACGTTGCCTGGCATTGCCGGTGTCATTTTGACGATCGGCATGGGCGTCGATTCCAACGTCCTGATATTCGAGCGCATCCGCGAAGAATTACGCGCGGGGAAGGCGCCGGTTTCCGCGGTGGACATGGGATTCAAGCGCGCCTTTCTGACAATTATCGACACGCACGTGACGACCATCGTTTCGGCTGCGTTCTTGTTCTTGTTCGGGACGGGACCGATCCGCGGTTTCGCGGTCAGCTTGGCGGTTGGGTTGCTGGCCAACCTATTTACGTCGGTCTATGTTTCGCGCCTCATCTTTGACTGGCACCTGGCCAAGATGCCGCGCGAGGCGGAGCTGAGTATTTAGCTTATGTAGCGCCCGCCTTCAGGCGGGCATCGTAGGCTCAACAGATGCCCGCCTGAAGGCGCGCACTACATGAGCCTGCCCTAGTTAAGAATATTCTTTGAAACAGTTCAAATATGGGAACAAATCCTACAGCGTTGGTGTCCAACTCTAACGGGTCAGAGTGAGCATGGAATTTTTCAAGCAGGTAGATCTGGATTGGATGGGCAAGGCTTGGTACTTCTTCGCCCTGTCTGGTTTGCTCTTGGCGGCCGGTGTGGCCTCCATCATGGCCCACGGCGGTCTATCCTACGGCATTGATTTTAAAGGGGGTACGGTTGTTGACGTGCGTTTTGCCGGCCCTCCCCCGATTGACACCCTGCGCGCCGGCCTGGCGCAGCAGGGGATCGGCAACAGCACGATTGTCCCGGTCAGCGATCTGACCACTTCGAACGGAAATGAAGTCCTGATCAACCTTGAGGAAAAGGGCCAAGGAGCCGAAGCGCTCGATGCCGGCAAGACGGCTATCCTCAACGCTCTCCACGCCACGCTCGGCGCGGGCGAGGCCGGCAAGGAAGATTTCAATGCGGCGGGCGCGGACACGATTGCGGAAGCCCTGACGCGCAAGGACCCCCTGAGTTTGGGAACAACGGCAGGTGACCGGTACATCCAGCTTGGGAAGCAACTGGCCACGTATCGCGACCGCGACCATCGTGGAATCGTCACGGACCTGGGCCAGCTTTCGGCGGGTGGCGCGGCTCCCAGCGTGATCGCCGCGCTGCGCGGTTCCTTCTATACGAGCACGTTTGCCATCATCAATGTGGAGATCGTCGGGCCAAAAGTCGGCTCTGAATTACGCCGCCAGGCCGTGGTCGTGACTCTGTACGCTTTGGCCGGAATGCTGGTTTATATTGCATTTCGCTTCGAGTGGGTGTACGGTGCTGCCGCTGTACTCGCGGTGTTTCACGACGTCCTGATTACGCTGGGACTTTTTTCCATCTTTCACTTTGAGATTTCGTTAACGGTAATCGCGGCCTTGCTGACATTGGTCGGCTATTCGATGAACGACACGATCGTGATCTTCGACCGGATCCGTGAAAACGCGCGGCTGATGCGCCGCGAGCCATTTAAGGCCATCGTGAATCGTTCCATCAATCAAACTCTTTCGCGCACCATCCTCACCAGCGGTCTCACGTTTCTTACCGTCCTGGTGCTGTTTCTGATGGGCGGACAGGTGCTGCGCGCTTTTTCCTTTGCGTTGGTGGTTGGAATTCTGGTAGGAACGTACTCCAGTTTTGGCATTGCGGCGCCTTTGGTCGTGGCCTGGAATAATTGGCGGGGCCAGGGCGGCGCGGTAGTAACACCCGGACCCGCAGCCGGTACTAAACTCCGGAAGGCTTAGGGAAGGACGCGTGCCGGCTCCATTAGGAGCCTGCTCGGAAGTTTCCCAGAGCTTTCCGGCAGGAGGAACGTACGATGTTCGATGATTTGCTCGAATCTACAAACGAAAAGAAGAAAACAAATAAGGGCTGGGGCTTTGTCCTTTCAGGCATGGTGCAGGCTCTGATTCTGGGCGTCCTCATCCTGATTCCCTTGATTTACACTGAGGCGCTTCCCAAGGCGTTCCTTTCGACTTTGCTCGTCGCCCCGCCTCCGCCTCCTCCCCCGCCTCCTCCGGCGCAGGTCGTGAAAACGATCATCAAGCCGGTGGCGCGCTTGATCCAATCCGGAAAGCTGATGCAGCCGCGCGCAATTCCCAAGGAAGTGGCTGTGTTCAAGGAAGCCGAACTTCCGCCGGACGTGATCACCGGTGGCGGCGTGCAGGGTGGCGTGTTTGGCGGCATCCCCGGCCAGGGCATTGTTAACGCCGTGGCCCCGCCTCCTCCGAAACCGGTGGCTCCCTCGCGCATTAAGCAGGGCGGCAACGTGACGGCAGCGGCGATCCTGACGCAGACGCGTCCCGTGTATCCTGCTTTGGCGAGGCAAGCGCGCATTCAAGGCAGCGTCGTTCTCCACGCAATCATCGATAAGGACGGCAAGGTGGCCCAGCTCGAAGTGGTCTCGGGCCACCCGCTGCTCGTGCAATCGGCTCTGGACGCGGTAAAGCAGTGGCGCTATAAACCGACGCAGCTGAACGGCGATCCGGTGGAAGTCGATACGACGATTACAGTCACGTTTACGATGGGTGGTTAGTTTTGGGTTTTGCAGGACGGCTGCCTGGGGCTCGATCTTCATCTCTTGAATTTTGAGCCCCCGAATTCAGGCCGCCCAATCAGGGGTCGGCCGGGACCGGCAATGCCGGTTCCGGCCAGCAAGTCTTGAACGAAATAAAAAGGAGCGAATCAGATGCTTAGCACTCTAGCCGTTTGGGCAATGAACGTAGTGGTTCTGCAAGGCCAGTGGGACTTGAGGGCCATGTGGGGCAGCATGAGTATTATCGCGAAAGTCGTGGTCGGCATTCTGTTTCTTCTGTCCGCGTGGTCGCTCGGCGTCATGATCGACCGTGTATTGATGTACAGCGCGGCGCGCAAGCAGTCCCGCGTGTTCGTTCAGCAGGTAGCGGGCGCACTGCGCGAAGGCAAACTCGACGAAGCCATCTCGATCGCCGAGCGCAACAAGAAGAGCCACATCGCCAAGGTAGTCGCCACCGGGCTCTCCGAATTCCAGTCCGCCTCTTCGCAGGTCTCTGACGAGGAAGTGATCGACGCCGCCAAGCGCGGCCTGGACCGCTCCGTCGCCATCGTGCACGCCGAAATGAAGCGCGGCCTCTCCGGCCTCGCCACCATCGGCTCGACCGCGCCGTTCGTCGGACTGTTCGGCACCGTGGTCGGCATCATCAACGCGTTCAAAGGAATTGAAACGACGAAAGCGACCGGGCTCTCCGCGGTTGCCGGCGGTATCTCAGAAGCGCTGGTTACCACCGCTCTTGGCTTGCTCGTGGCCGTGCCCGCCGTGTGGGCCTACAATTATTTCACGAACAAAGTCGAGGCCTTCGACGTCGAAATGGATAACTCCTCGATGGAGCTCGTCAACTACTTCATTACTCGTCGAGCGGGTGGAAAGAAGTAACTCATGGCATACAAGCCAAGCGTCGGCGCACAGATGTCTGCGCCAAACGTGATACCGATGGCGGACATCATGCTGGTATTGCTGATCATCTTCATGGTGGTCACACCCATGCTCTCCAAGGGCTTGTCGGTGGAGTTGGCCAAGGTCAACAATCCCTCCGACATGCCCGATGCCGATAAAGATGACGCGGTCATCGTCGGCATCTCGGCGAGCGGGGACGTCTACCTCGGCAGCACCAAGTCGGACCTCACGCAGATTTCAGATCAGGTGAAAGACCGCATCGCCAACAAACTGGACAAGACCGTGTTCGTCAAGAGCGACGGTCGCGCCAAGTACGGCGATGTGGTCAAGGTAGTGGATGAGATTCGCTCCGCGGGCGTCGATAACGTCGGCCTGATCACCGATCGGGCCGAGCAAAAGGGACGCACCGCTCCTCCACCGCCGCCGGCTGGTTAAATTCAACTGGGAAGCGAGGAAATGCTCCTCGCTTCCCCGTTTTCTTTTTGGCGAATCTTCCGTTCCGGTGGTGACATCGGAACGCGGAACTGGAAACAGGAGCCACGACTATGGGAATGGATGTTGGAAAACAGGGCGGATCGATGGCGACAATGAACGTCGTTCCCCTGATCGATATTCTTCTGGTGCTGATCATCATTTTCATGGTGATCACGCCGCTGACCCCGAAAGGGCTGGACGCGCTGGTGCCGCAGCCCGCGCCGCCCAACCAGAATCAACAGCAGCAGATCGAGCAGAAGACGATTGTCGTGCAGATTCTCGACACCGGAAAATTGAAGATTAACGATGAGGACGCGACTTGGGATACGCTCGGGCCGCGCCTCACGGACGTCTTCAAGGAGCGCGCCGAGAAAGTCGCGTTCGTCAAGGGCGATGACGCGGTGCGCTTTGCCGATGTTGCGAAGGCGATCGACATCATGCGGGGTTCCGGGATCGACAAGGTTGGATTGATCACCGCCAATCTTGAAGCCGGGAAGTAGTTTGACGTCCGCAGCCAGCCCGGCCCGCGAATTGTGTGGGCCGGTTTTTTTTGCCCGCAAAGAATAATGTTGCTTTGTTCCAGGGCTTTGCTGGTGTAGAGTGTGCGGCTGTGGCCCGTGTGTGGAACAGGTTGTGTGTCGCGGGGATTGGGATGTGGGCTCCGCGCTTGCGCTGAACGTGCCAGTGAGGTACGCACCAGCGGGAACGAGCCGGATGAAAAAGCCCGGTTTTAAGCATCGCAAGATGGCCGGTCAAGCATCGGAAACTTCATTGCCCTCTCGGGGGAAAACAAAATAATCGCGGGGACGGATTGTTTGCCATGAATCCTTTTGCGCATTTTCGGCACTCCAAAAATAAAAATTCCATGGCCCTTTTTGCCGTGGCCATGATAGCGGTCGGCTTTGGCGCGTCGGGATGCGCCAAGCTGAGAGCACGCGACGAGCTGAACAAGGGCGTCGCCGCCTATCGCGATGGCAAGTATGACGCCGCCATCGAGTTCTTCAAGGACGCGAAGGACAACGATCCCACGCTGACCAACGCGCGCCTGTATCTGGCCACGGCCTACGCCACGCAATACATTCCCGGCGCGCCGTCGGATGAAAATGTCCGCATGGGCCAGGCGGCGGTCCAGGAATTCCAGGACGTGCTCACCGCCGATCCCAACAACATTTCGGCAATCGACGGCATCGGCTCCATCCTGTTCAACATGGCCGGGACGCCTTACACGCCGGAACGCTTCCTGGAATCGAAGAAATACCACATGAGGCACATCACGCTGAAACCGGAGGATCCCGAGCCCTACTACTGGATCGGCGTGATCGACTGGACACTTACTTACCGTTCCAACCTCGTGATGCGCGGCGACTGGCGCCTCGCGCATCCCGGCAAGCCGCTCAAGGATGACGACCCGCTGCCGCCCGATGTTCGCCAAGACTATATCAAGGAAAATGGCGAGAAGATCGATGAGGGCATCGCCGACCTGAAGAAGGCCATCGAGCTGCGCCCGGATTACGACGATGCCATGGCATATTTGAACCTTCTGCTGCGCCGCAAGGCGGACGAGGCGGCTACTCCGGCGGAACGCGCCGACTTGCTGAAGCAAGCCGACGACCTCGTCGAGAAGGCCAAGGAAATCAAGCAGAAGAAGATGGAGACGCCGGCTAAGCCGTAGGCTTGGCGTGTTCCTTCCAATTTCGCAAACGAAGCGGCCCGGAAACGGGCCGCTTTTTTTGTATTGCGCGCTTTAGCCTGTCGGTTTTGATCTTGCCGCCGTTACGAAAACCGACAGACTGAAGTCCGTCCTACACACGCCGAACTCTTTTCTCACCTTGGGGCATCAAATAGACTTAAAATACAGGGACATGTCCTCGCTCGAAAAGCCGGTTGGGCTGTCTTCGCTGGTCGGCGTTGGCGCCAAGACGGAACGGACGACACGGGCGCTGCAGGTGCGCTTCCTCGAGCTGGTGGAAAAGGCGCGGCAAACGCGGCCGGCGAGCGACATTGAGCTGTTGCGCCGGGCATTTGATTTTGCCGCCGCGCAGCACAGCGGGCAACTACGCAAGTCGGGCGACCCTTACCTTTCGCATCCCCTCGAGGTAGCGCACATCCTGGCGGACATGAAACTGGACATCACGACACTGTGCGCCGCGCTGCTGCACGATGTGGTGGAAGACACGCGCGTCTCGACGCAGCGCATCGCCGAGCGATTTGGGCCGGACATCGCGACGCTCGTCGAGGGCGTCACGAAGATCAACCGGCTGGACTTGCTCGCTCCCGAAGCGCGCCAGGCAGAGAACGTAAGAAAAATGTTGCTGGCCATGGTGAACGACGTGCGCGTGGTGGTGGTGAAGCTGGCGGACCGGTTGCACAACATGCGCACGCTCAATTATCTTGGGCCCGAGAAGCAGCAGCGCATTGCACGCGAAACGCTGGACATCTATTCGCCGATCGCGCACCGCCTGGGAATGGGTTTGATCCGCGGTGAGCTTGAGGATATTTCCTTCAGCTACCTTGAGCCTGAGGCGTTTCAGCAACTGCAAAATACCGTCGTTGCCAAAAGAAAAGAATTCGAGGCGTTTCTTGCGGAATTGAAGGATACGGCGCGGAAGCGGCTCGAGGAAAACGGAATTACCGCCGAAGTCGACGGCCGCGTGAAGCGCCTGTATTCCATTCACCAGAAAAGTTTACGGCAGCACCGCACCGTCGATCAGATTTACGATTTGCTCGCCGTGCGCATCATCACGGACACGATTCGCAATTGCTACGCGGCGCTGGGCGTGATCCACCAGGCGTGGCGGCCCGTGCCAGGGCGCTTCAAGGATTACATCGCCATGCCGCGGCCGAACCTCTACCAATCCCTGCACACGACGGTGATTTACTCGGGGCAAACTTTCGAGGTGCAAATCCGCACCCAAGAAATGCATCGCATCGCCGAGCAAGGCGTGGCCGCGCACTGGCGGTACAAGGACGGCAAGGACGTTTCCGACGCGGACGATCAGCGCATTCTGTGGATGCGCCAACTGATCGAATGGGTGAAGGAGATGCAGGAGCCTTCGGAATTCATGTCCACGTTGAAAGTGGATTTGTATCCAGAGGAAGTGTACGCGTTCACGCCGAAAGGAAAAGTGCTTGCGCTGCCGCGCGGCGCGACTCCCGTGGATTTTGCATACGCCGTGCACACGGAGGTTGGCAATCAATGCATCGGCGCAAAAGTGAACGGGCAAATCGTGCCCCTGCGGCACGCCCTGGCCAACGGCGACGTGGTTGAAGTCCTGACGCAGAAGGGCCACGTCCCGAGCCGCGACTGGCTGAATTTCGTGCGCACGTCGCGCGCGCGCAGCAAAATCAGGCACCACATCACTTCGATCGAACGCAGCCAGGCCACGGAAGTGGGACGGCGATTGCTCGAGCGCGAGGCGCGGCAAGTGGGCCGCAGCCTGAAAAAAATTCCAGAAGCAGAGCTGACGCGCGTGGCCACCGAATACGGTTGCGCGAAGCTCGAGGATTTGTTCGCCGATTTGGGCTACGGAAAATTTTCAGCGCGGCAAATCATTTCCAATGCGCTGGGCGAGCCCCGCCGAAGGATGATCCTTCGACGCGTCTGGTCTCGACCGTCCGGCGAATGCTGGGCGTGGGAGACACGACGCTGCGCGTCGGCGGCCAGAGCGACCTGATGGTGTTTCGCGCGAAGTGTTGCAACCCGATCCCCGGCGACGAAATCGTGGGCTATGTGACGCGCGGCCGCGGCGTTGCCGTCCACGCCAATTCCTGCCCCAACGTTCAGAATTTGCTTTACCAGGTGGAACGCCGCATCGATGTGGAATGGGGTGGCGCGACCGGATCGACTTATCCGGTCACTCTGCTTATTCGCGCGCAGGACCGGCCCGGGATGCTCGCCGACATTACGACCGTGATCAGCGAGACCGGCTCGAATATTCGCACCCTCGGCAGCCACCCCGATAACCTGCACGCCCGCATCGACCTCACGCTGGAAATCACCGACCGCAAGCAGCTCGAACGCATCATCGCCAATATCCGCAAAATCTCCGGCGTGTTCGGAGTCGAGCGCCTCTACAACGTATGAAGCCTGGGAACGCCAATCTCCCGATTGGCGTTCCCAGGGAAATTCACGACATTTTTTTCTTGGGAGTCTGGCGCTCGTATGGGGCAAGTTCAAGGAGAGCGACGGCGGCCAGCACGGCGAGCGCCGCGAGGCCTGCCACGATATAGGCTGCGCGAGCAGGCAAGTGGCTGATGGCCAACGCCAGCAGGCCAAAGACAGCCCCGAGTGAGTACATGACGAGCACTGCGGTTCGCTGGCTTTGAAAAAGATTGGCGAGGCGGTGCGCGGTGTGATCCTTCCCCGGAGTGGTGAAGGGGATAAATCCGCGACGGGAGCGGGAAATAGAAATCAGCGTCGTATCAAAAATCGTGGCGCCCAGAATGAAAACGGGGACGAGCCACGCGGCGTTATGATTGCCGGACATCGTCGGCCGCAATTTGAGCGCGAGAGTAGCCATCAGGAAGCCGAGGAACATCGCACCGCCATCGCCCATAAAAATTTTCGCGGGCTTGAAATTCCAGCGGAGGAATCCGGCGGCCGCTCCGAGGACCGCCGCGGCCATCGTGCTCACCAGGAGCTGACCGTTGGCGAGCGCGAAAATCGCGAAGAAGAGAGAAGCCATGGCGGCAACTCCCGCGCAAAGCCCGTCCATGTGATCCAGGATGCTGAAGGAGGCGGTGATTCCGACGACCCAGACCAGAGTGAGCGCCGTGTCCGCCCAAATGCCCGGAGCGCCTGGCCAAATATTTGAGAACACCTGCGCACGTATACCCGAAATGAGCAGGATGACCGCCGCAAGCGGCATGGCTCCAAAGAGTTTGATTTGATGATGGAGCAGACCGCGATCGTCCAGTATTCCCACTACAGCGACAAGTGTCGCACCCGCGTAGATGCCAATGACTTGCATCAGGGCGGAGCCGTTCATTGTCACGAGCAGCGCGATCAGCACGCCCAGATAAATTGCCAAGCCTCCGAGCAGCGGCATCGGCTGGACGTGGACTTTGCGGGGGCCCGGATGATCCACCATTCCGACGCGGAGCGCAAGCTGCCGCACGGGTACGGTGAGTCCCATGGAAGCAATTAAGCCAACGGCAAATGCGATCAGGCTTGTATTCATCGTTTGCCCTAATTTGGAAATAGCCGCGGTGGTTTCGTGATTCAGGAAGTCGGGGCTTTAGCCCCGACGTTCGGCGTCGCTGCCCGAGGACTTAGCCCTGAAGCTTCAGGGCCTAAAGGCCACGCATGCGCGACGTGAATCGTCCGGCCTAATGGCCGGACCTCGTTCACGGCGACTTCCGGTTTTAAAAACTCAAGCTGATTTTGAAACCCCAAGAGATCTTGAAGATCGCTTCTTTATGCGCAAAGCCTCTACCTTTGGAATTGCAGTCGAAAGCTCGATTCAAGCGATCGTGGATCGCGACTTCCCGCCTAATAGCGTTGTTTCGCGAGCTGTTTCCTCGAGCGCCTCTGAGAGAATCGCTAGCTGCTTCACTCTATCATAGGAAAAAGAAATTTCCCTGGCCCGGCGCGCCATCGTTTGCAAATGTTCCGAGTCGTGCAATACGCCGCCAATGGCTTCGGCGACGCTCGCCGGATCGTCGGGATTGGCGGCAATACCGCACCCGCTGCGGCGAATGATGCGCACCACGTCGCTTTCCTCGGGAGCGACTCCCAGGATAGGGCGCCCGGCGGCGAGCGTGGGATATAGCTTGCTTGGCACCACAACGCCTTCGAGGCCTCGCTTGACTGTGACGACGTGCATGTCACCCGAGGAAAGCACCAGCGGAATTTCGCTGGCTGGACGAAACGGCCGGAAGCGAACGGCGCGGCATCCCGCTGCCATGGCTTCGATCTGCGGCTTCATCGCTCCCTCGCCTATGAAGACCAAGCCGACTCCTTCGCTTTCCTGCAGGCGAACCGCCGAGATCAGCGTTTGCCACGCTCCATAAAAGCCCAGGTTTCCCGCATGGACCAGCGCGAAGCGGAAATCGCCGCGAATCTCGCGCGCTACAGGATTGTCCGGCGAGGGAAGGGAATCAGGAATGAGGATTCCATCGCGCGAGATGACTACGCGTGATGGATCGACTCCCTTTGCGACGATGCGATCACGCATGTCCTCGCCGAGGACAATCACTCGCGCCGCTGTGCGCAGCGCCCAGCGGTGCATGGCTTCCCAACGCGCCGTAAAGCTGCCGGGGCGGACGATCGAGCCGCCGACGGCCATGTCCGGATACATGTCGCGAATGTTGTACACAAATGGACGGCCGGACAGGCGGGCTACGAGAGCGCCCGCGATGCCTTCGATGGGCGGGTCAGTCATGGCCAGCACGATGTCCGAAGGAATGGTGAGGGCCCTTGGGACGGCCAGCGCAAGGTACGAAAGATAATTCGCAACGCGGCGGCGCATCTGGAAACGCGGATAAGCGGTTGAGCCGACGCGCTCGACTGTCAGGTTGCCGCGGACTTCGCGGCGCAAGAGGTAATGCGGATGCCGCTCGGATGGATCGTAGCTCGGACGGCCTGCCAGCACTGTCACGCGGTGGTTCACGGCGAGGGCTTCGGCAACTTGGGCGGCGGCCTTGGCCGTGGCGCTTGTGTCCGGTGGGAAATATTCGTTCAGGAGTAGTATGTGCACGAGGGTTTACGTAGCACAGGCACTCTTGCCTGTGCGGGTTTGGCGACCTGGGAACGCCAATCTCCCGATTGGCGTTCCCAAGCCGATCGCGCTCCCGACGCGCGAATGCCCGGAAAACCGCACAGGCAAGAGTGCCTGTGCTACGTTGCGCATCAGCATTGC
>Ga0302325_10019178_pt1 | contig 14394 bp, 10 predicted proteins | sample Palsa_T0_2_FD_201948 | JGI IMG/M metagenome (GOLD analysis project Ga0302325, IMG submission 201948) | Peat permafrost microbial communities from Stordalen Mire near Abisko, Sweden - Palsa_T0_2 | ecosystem: Environmental > Terrestrial > Soil > Palsa > Peat permafrost | place: Sweden: Abisko... | reverse complement strand
CGCGCACCCGGGTGGGTTCGTGCCGGGAGGACTCAACCAGCGACAAACCTTTGATAAACAGGACTGGGAAGACGCACGGCATGAGATTGAGAATCACGCCTCCGAGGAAGGCCAAAGCCGCAAAGCGCAGAAGCTTGAGTCCGCTGGCAGCGCTTGCTTCGGTGCTCGGTGAGGGCACCGCCCCTGGGGCGGCGTGGATCTCGTACGCTGTGCCGTCACCCAGCACGAGCACTCCGTTCAGCTGGGCCAACTGGGCCCGGAAGTTCTCATCCCGGGCAAGAGAGATTTCCAGCCCGTCGTCAATTCCGTGCACGGGTTGGGGCGCGGCATTCTTGATCTGGCTTTGTTCCAGGGGAAAGAACTCTACCCCGGCGGCCGGGTGGCCCTTGAGGGCAAGCGTGAAGCCTCCCGAGGTTGGCGCAAACAAGGCCTGAGAGGAAGACGGTAGCGGCTGGGGTAAGCGGCTGCGGAAGCGATCGAAGAGCGCCAGCCGCGCAGGATCCGTGGTCCCCTTCTGCGCCGCGATCTGCAGCGGAAGAGCCAGGTCAGCCTTGCCGGGGATGCAGACTTCACGGCAAACCAGCCAATTCACGTGCGCAGCCAGCTGAGCGGTGGAAGGCGCCTTGAGCGTCGATGCCGCGGTCAGGGTCATGGGGAACAGCACTTCATCCTCATAACCAAAGTCCATCAGCGGACCCAGAGGCAGGCGGCGGGGAGCAGGAAATTGCATAGCGCCGGCCGTGATGCCGGCAGGCAGGGTCCACTTGATGCTCGGCGGCTCCCCTGAATCGCCGGCGTTGACCCAATAAACGTGCCAACCCTTATCCAGCGTGAAGTGCAGGCCGACGGAAGTGCTGCCGCCCGGCTGGATCGAATTGTCAAGCGGCAGTAACTCGACGGTAAGGTGCTGGGCGCGCACTGATTCCGGCGCATTCGAGGCGGCCGCGGCCGCGCCCGCGCCCGCGGCTAGCAGAAACGCACAGAACAGCAGGAGGTATTGGCGAAAACTTGGCATATAGGGAGCCCAGACACTCCCCCATCATTTTAGACGTATTAGATTAGGCGTGAGTCAACCGCGCATGATCCTTATAAATACAGCGGTCCATCACCACCAGGACGCCATCCCCTTCAGCCCAGCGGACCGCTTCCTCGTGGCAAACGCCCTCCTGGAGCCACAGGTAAGGGATCTTGAGACGCATCACGTCCTTCACGATTTCTGGCACGTGCTCCGAAGCGCGAAATACGTCCACCAGATCGATTTTCCCCTCCGCTGCATAAGCATCGTCGAGCGTTGGGTACGCTTTCTGTCCTAAAGCCTGGGTGACCGTAGGATGGACCGGAATGATTCGGTAGCCTTCCTGTTGCATGTATTTGGAAACACGAAACGAAGGCCGGTCGGGTTTATCGGAAAGCCCTACCACGGCTATGGTCTTGGTGTTTTCCAGGATGGTGCGGATGGTTTCAGGCTCGTTCATCTGTCCATTTGATGCTCAATCCACGCTGGCCGGTTCTTCCATGGGAGGCGGCTCCCCACCCTGCCGCCGCATGATCAAATATCCGCGAATGAACGGTTCCAGGTCGCCGTCGAGCACCCCGTCTACGTCGCCGACCTCGACCCGGGTGCGCAGATCCTTGGCAATCCGATAAGGCTGCAGCACATAAGACCGAATTTGTGACCCGAAGTTGATGTCCAACTTGGAGTCTTCCAGCTTCTTGGAAATCTGCTTCTTTTTCTCCAGCTCGTACTCGTACAGCTTCGATCGCAGCATCTTCATCGCCTTTTCCTTGTTCTTATGCTGCGAGCGCTCGTTTTGGCATTGCACCACGATGTTGGTGGGCAGATGAGTGATACGCACCGCTGAGTCGGTGGTATTTACGTGCTGGCCGCCCTTTCCGCCGGAGCGGTAAGTGTCGATGCGCAGTTCGTCGGGCTTGATATCAATTTGGATCGAGTCGTCAATCTCCGGGGAGACAAAGACGCTGGCGAAGGAGGTATGGCGCCGCTTGGCCTGGTCAAAGGGCGATATGCGCACCAGCCGGTGGACTCCGGTTTCGCCCGCGAGCTGGCCGAAGGCAAACTCGCCCGTTACGGTAAACGTGGCCGATTTGATGCCCGCCTCTTCCCCGTCCTGGTAATCGTTCATCTCGGTCTTGAAGCCGTGCCGCTCTGCCCAGCGCAGGTACATGCGCATCAGCATTTCCGCCCAGTCCTGCGATTCCGTTCCCCCGGCGCCCGGGTGCACAGTCACGATTGCATTCAGGGGATCGGTTTCGCCGGAGAGCATGGTGCGGGTTTCGAGCTGCTCCACGAACTCGCTCAAGGACTTGATTTCGCGTTCCAGTTCGGGCTCGACCGGCTCCCCTTCGCGCCCCAGCTCGAAGTAGGCATCCACGTCGCCGGTGCGGCGCGCCAGCTCGTTTTCCATGGCGAGCTGGCCTTCCAGGCGCTTGCGTTCGCGCATCAGCACCTGCGATTCAGATGGGTTTGACCAGATGGCGGGATCGGAAAGCTTTGACTCTAGCGCAGCCAGTTCCTTATCGATGCGTGCGCGGTCAAAGATACTCCCGAAGGTCGCGAACCTTTTCGCGCACCGGAGTGTAGGAGAATTCGAGTTCGTTCAACATGATTCAGCGTTCCCATCGCCGCAGCAATAATGCACAGGCTGATTATCCCACATAGATAGGCGAAGACATCGCCGTGCAGAGTATAGAAGGTCATATCACTGCGGTACCCGTACCGGCCGGCCAACGTGGTAAGAACGTGGCGCGGTACAGCTGCGGTGATCCGCCCATAGGGATCGATGATGGTAGTGATGCCAGTGTTGGTGTCGCGCAACAGCCAGCGGCGATTTTCCACCGCACGCATGCGCGACATGTTGAGCGTTTGCCAGGGCGCGCAGGTGTCGCCGTACCAGCCGTCATTGGAGATGTTCACCAGCACCTGGGCCCCTTGCTTTACGAACAGCCGTATTTCGTCACCGAAGATCTCCTCGTAGCAAATGAAGACGCCAAAGCTCCGCCCTCCGGTGGAAAAAATGACACGCCGCCATCCATGGGTCATGTCCCCTGCTTCCTGCGTGAGGTTCTTGGCAAAGGAAAAAAACTGTTTGTAGGGGATGTACTCTCCCCACGGAACCAGGTGGATTTTGTCGTAGCGGCCCTGGACTGCACCCTCCGGCCCCACGAAGAGAGCGGAGTTATACATGTCGAAGCGGGCGCCGTGTGGATCGAGCGAGGTTGTGCCCACAATCACCGGCGCGTGCATGGAGAGCGCCAAGCTGCGCAAGCCATTCAGGAGGTGTGGATCCTTGTCTAGAAAGGGCGCGGGCGACTCCGGCCAGATAATAATGTCGGGGATCACCGGCTGCACGGGACAGTCCGGAGTAACAGGATAGGCATCGAGTTCGAGCATGCCGGCAAGAAAAGGTCCGCATGTACGGCTGCTGAGTTTGATGAACTGGCTGAGGTGTCTTTCATATTCGGGGCCGGGCCAGCTGTTATCTTGGTTGACGTTCAGATTTTGCTGCAAAAGCACGGCGTTTGCTGGAGCCACAGCAGCGGGAGGCGCGAAATGATCGCCGTTCTGCAACACCAGCATTGCAGCCAAACCGCTTATCACGATGGCCGTACGACGTTTGCTGGTGGATGCGAGTAATCCCCACGCGAGCAGCGCATTGCCGGCGATCAGCACAAAGGTAATCCCATACACTCCCGTATAAGGAGCCAGGCTGGTGAGAAGAAAATTACCGATCTGGGAGTAACCCAGCAAATCCCAGGGAACTTTGGTGAGGCGGGCGGACCACAGCTCCAGAGCTACCCAGAAAAAAGGCGCAGCCATCAGCGCGTAGTGGGGGCTGCGAAATGCTCTTGCCGTAGCGGTTAGCAGAAAGCCCAGGGCAGCGAAATAGAGTCCGAGCACCATGCTGTAGGCGACCAGAATGCCGGCGGAAATAAGCGGCGGCAGGCCGCCGAAGTACAACATGGTTTGGTAGATCCAGTAGCAATTGCCGGTAAACCAGAGGAAACCCGTGAGATAGGCGGCGAGGGTTGCGCGCAGCAGCCCCCGGGGATGGTTCAAGTTTGATTTCGACAACAGCCCGTAAAACAGGGGCACAAACGCTAACCAGGAAAAGAAGGTACGCCAGAAAGGTACGGGGCCGATGATCGAAAACGGCATCATCAGCAGCGCGGCGGAAACAATGCCGAGCAGCCAGGGTTGCCGTGCAAGTCTTGCCATGGCCGAGAGTCTACCATCCCTCCTTTACCACCTTTTGCATACTGCGCCCGCGGAAAGCGTTACAATCAATACCGATGCTAGTGGCCATAATTTTCATGCGGCTGTTTGAGATCATGTTCTTCAGCGGCGTCGCCGGATCCGCGGTCGTGGTGGTGATTAGTTTTATTGAAGACTTGCAGTTGCTCGTGGGCGAGTGAGGTCGTTGACGCTGAGCGGCAACCAACATAGACTCATCTCTGGCTTCGATCCTGACCGCGGCTCTCTCCGGTCGCGGGCCATGACAACGTAGCCTATATCGAATGGCTTCTGATCGAACAACCAGTGCACCCTCCATCCCCTCCAGCCGGGTAAAACTGGTCGTTGCCTCCTCGGTGATGCTCACCTTTATCTCGTTCTGGCGCGCCGCGGCGGTGGTGCTGAACGATCTTGGCTCTTCTGCTTTTTATGCCGGGGGTATCGCGGAAGAAGCGGTGGGCAAGTCGGCACCGTGGTTCATCCTCGGGGTAATGCTCTTCTCCTTTGCGGTGCGTGCCGTTTATGTGGAGAGTTGCTCGATGTTCACCCGCGGCGGCGTGTATCGCGTGGTGAAGGAAGTGCTGGGCGGAACCTTTGCCAAACTGAGCGTTTCTGCGCTCATGTTCGACTACATCTTGACCGGACCCATCTCGGGCGTCTCCGCCGGCCAATACATTACCAGTCTGCTCAACGAGTTGATGACGGTGGCCGCGGCGCATAGCTGGCTGCCCGCCGCCATGCTGAGCGGGCATCATCATATCGCCCCCCAGCTCCCCATGGACTTGACCGCCGCGGCCTTTGCCGCCATCGTCACCGTGTATTACTGGTGGCAGAATTTAAAAGGGATCGAGGAGTCCAGCGATAAAGCTCTCGAAGTCATGAAGATCACCACCGTGATGGTGGTGATCCTCCTGGCCTGGGGAATCTATTCCGCCTTACATTTGGGCGCCAAGCTACCGCCTTGGCCGACCCCTTCGAATCTGCACTTTAGCAAAGACGCCCTGGGCTTTCTGAGATACACCAAGTTGCCCGCGATGCTGGGCTTGTTCGGCATCATTATGGCCTTTGGCCATTCCGTGCTGGCCATGAGCGGTGAGGAGACGTTGGCCCAGGTCAACCGCGAGATTGAACACCCCAAGCTCAAGAACCTGAAGCGCGCCGCGATCGTCATCGCGATCTACAGCTTTCTGTTTACCGGGCTGGGTTCTTTGCTGGCGGTGATGCTGATTCCCGACTCGGTGCGGGTGCCGGTATACCGTGACAATCTCATCGCCGGGATGGCCATGTACATGGTCGGACCACAGGTCCTGCGGATTATTTTCCGCGTCTTTGTGGTGCTCGTCGGCTTCTTGATCCTATCCGGGGCCATAAATACCTCGATCATCGGCTCCACCGGCGTACTGATGCGCATTGCCGAGGACGGCGTGCTTACCGACTGGTTCCGGCGGCCGCATCGCAAATTCGGGACTAGCTACCGCATCGTGAACCTGGTGGCGGCGATGCAGCTGTTCACCATCGTGGCCAGCCGGGGCAATGTAATTGCCCTGGGCGAGGCGTATGCCTTCGGAGTGATCTGGAGTTTCACCTTCAACAGCTTGGCCATGCTGGTTCTGCGCTGGAAGTACAAGGGCGAGCGCGGCTGGAAGGTCCCGCCCAACTTGCGCATTGGCAAGCGGGAGGTCCCGATCGGCCTGATTTCGGTCTTCATGGTGCTGCTGACCACCGCGCTGGTAAACCTTTTCACCAAATCGGTGGCCACGGTAAGCGGCATTCTGTTCGCCTCCACGTTCTTTGTCATCTTCACCTTCTCGGAGCGTGACAATCGGCGCCGCAGGACCACCACCGAACTCCAGATGAAAGAGCATTTCCAGCTGGAGCACGAGGATGCGGTAGGGCGGGACGTGCTGCAGATCGATCCCGGCTGCGTAGTGGTCACCATGCGCGACGCCAACAACCCGTTCGCCCTCAAGTGGACCCTGGCGCGGACCAACACCAGCGATCAAGACGTGGTGGTATTGACAGCCCGCATGGTAGGTGCGGGCGGACCCGAACTGCTGGCCACCTCGGAACAGCTGTTCAGCGAATACGAGCAGATGCTGTTTACCAAGGCGGTTTCGGTGGCCGAGAGCTTTGGCAAGCACATCTCGCTGCTGGTAGTGCCGGCGGGAGACATTTTTGCCGCCCTGGTGCAGACCGCCAACTCGCTCGAAGCCGCCGCTGTGGTCTCAGGCCTTTCCAGCAAGATGACGGCCCACGAGCAAGCTTACCGGGTCGGTCAGGCCTGGGAAGCTTTGCCCGAGCCGAAGAAGCAGATCACCTTCTACGTCGTTTCCCCCAGCGGCGAGGCGGAGTCGTTCCACATCGGACCCCATGCACCGTCGCTGCAAGCGGATGACGTGGAACTGGTGCATCGCCTATGGTTGAACTTCCGCCGTGATCCGGAGATGCAGAACCTGCACCATAGCGATATCGTGACTCACGCGCTGACCCGGCTGGCCGCCGAATACGCCCGCGACAAGCAGGAAACCCTGCTGGGTCTCCGCCGCCGGGTGCAGGACGGCTCTCCAGCCCCCCGGCTGGGAGAAGTGCGCAACCCGGTAACCCAGCCCGGAGGCGATTACGCCGTCCGAGCCCCCAGGCCGGACGACGAAGAGGCGTAGCGAGGTTCGTTCCGGTGGAACCGGAAAAAGAAGTCACGCAGACTCTAAAGGCCATACATTCAGGTCATTAAGGGGAGACGGCTGTACAGGCTGCGGAAAAACTCCTGCTTTCGCCTAGGTGGACCACCCCTATCTGTAACTGTAATGCTCACACCCTGCGGCCCGGCAGCTCCACTCCCAACCGGTTGAACATCTCCTCCGGCGAACTCAACTCCCGAGTCACTGAATATCCTTCTGCTTTCCAGCTGGCGAAGCCGCCCTCCAGGACCCAGACATTCGTAACTCCTTTGCGTTGCAGCTCAACCGCGACGCGGGCGCTGATAATTGTATTGCGGGATGAACAATAGAGCACCACCTCCACGTCTTCCGGAACCTTGAACTTCGCATACGAGCTGAGGCGTACCGGATCGGCGCGCACGGCTCCGGGAATGCCCTCGCGTTCGCGTTCTTCCGCCTCAAAGCTAGCCAGATCGATGACCGCCACCTTGTCCCCCGCGCGCAATTTCCTACCCAGGAGGGCCGAGCTGATACGGCGTAAGCGTAGCTTACCCACCATGCGAATCAGGATAAAGGCGCGCCACAGCACATAAAGCAGAAGAGGAATAACGATAAGTAAGGCGATCGCGGTTCCAAAGCGCTCTGCCCAGGCCATGGCTTGGCCCAGCCGGTCGGCAAAGCCGTATCCCAGGGCGGTGTACGCGGATGACCAGAGAAGTGCGCCGCAGGCGTCGAACAACAAAAACGAGGCCACAGAGGTGCCTTCCGCGCCCGCCAGTGGTGGAGTCACACCGTCAAGTCCCGGGATGAATTTGGCGACCAGCAGGACCCGTAAACCCCAGCGACGGAACACCTCATGCGCGCGCTGCGAAGAGGCGCGTGGGTTCCTGCTGAAACTGCAAACGATGCGCAGGACGTGCGAGCCCCAGCGCCGTCCGATCTGAAACCAGACGAAATCCCCTCCCATGCACCCGAGAACCGCCGCTCCCAGCACCAGGCTCAGGTTGAGTTGTCCGTGGGAGGCCAGGGTGCCGGCAACAATAAGAAAAAGAAGCGCCGGCACCGGAAGGCACAGCTGGCGGGCAAACACCGCCAGAAAAACCCCTGGATATGTGAGGTGGGAGACCGCCGTCATGGATTGGTTTGCAGGGTCATAGGCACACAGTCTATATATGATCCCCTTTTTTGAAAATCGATCCGCCCTATGCTCAAAAATTGAAGGACATTTGCAAGTCGATGCTGCGATTGGAGGAAGGCGAGGAAAAGAACCCACCGGCCAACGCATTCGACTTTCCAAAGAGCGGAGATTGCAAGACCCCAACCGGCGGAGCAAGGTTTACGTTGTTGAAGATATTCCGGCCCATGGCGGTGAAGCTCAGAGAATAGCGCCGGGGCACCTGCTGATCAAGCGTCGGAGGCCTTCCTCCTGAGCTGCTGAGTCCGCCGGGCCCAAGGCCACTTCCTCCAGGCCCACCTCCTCCGGGCCCACGACCGCCCCCACCAGGACCCCCTCCATTAAAGCCGCCGCCCGCCGCGCGCTCCGAGCGCGGCCCGATCCCTATGGACTTACTGACGCGCAAGTTGGTGCTGAACTGTCCCGGACCGGTCACGAAGTTATAGGGAATGCGCGCCGCGTCCGCCGCGGGATCCAGATCGAAGCTCCCATATTTCGTGTTGAGCACATCGGTGCTGGCAGACGTGGCGAACGCCGGCCGATCGTTGAACTGGTTGTCGCCGTTCAGATCTTGCCCCACCGTGATGTTGAAGGGAGTACCTGAATTCAACACCAGAAAGGGGCTGATCGAAAAACCCAAGGGAGCCAGGTAATTGCCACCCACCAGGAACCGTTGACGAACATCAAAGGTGGATCTGCCGTAGTCCGCGCGTGGATCGAACTGATTGGACGGAAAGTACGTCGCTCCGGAAGTGTCTGCCTTGGCTGAATTAACGACGTAGAAGCCAAACAGCGAAAGCTTGCGTGCGCGAATGCTGAAGTTGGTGATCAACTGGTTCTGGTGGTAAATACCGCCCGACTGGTATTGATACAAATTCTCATTCTGGCCGTTGGGACGCACGCCGGTTCCGGTCGTGATGTCATAAGTCCCGGGCAAAAATGCGTTGATGTTGTCGCTATAGAGTTGATGCAGCCCACGGGAGTTGATGTAAGTACTGGAGACGGTGATGTTTTTGCCGAACTTATGTTCTATCCCGATGGCTGCCTGCATATTCACCGGAGCCGTAAGGTTGGGCGATATGGAGTAAGTGGTGGGCGCCGCGTCACTTGCCGTGGGTAGCGTGGTCACGAGCGGAGCGGGGTTTTTCACCACAAACTGCTGTTGATTGATGCCGTTTTGACGAACGGCCTGCAACACGTTGCTCAACGCAAACCGGTCAAAGAACCAGCCGTAGCCGCCCCGGACCACGGTTTTCGCCGGTGCGCTCCCACCGCCGAGAGCCCAGGCGAAGGAGACGCGCGGTCCAAAGTCGGCATGATCGCTGATGCGATTTTGCCCCTCATAGCGCAGACCATAGCTCAGAGTAAAATCCTTCCGCACCGGCCAATCATCCTGGAAGAACACGCCCGCGTCGAACAGAACCACCTGTGCTGCCGGCGTGCCGACCGTCACCTGGTACTGCGATGGCTGTCCGGCGGCATAGCTTTGCAACGACGCGTAGGTGAAGCTTCCGTTGAAGCCCGCAGTCGAGCTGTTGGCGTCGCGCACCACTCTAAACCGGCCACCGAAGCGGATCGCATGCGCTCCCAGCGTCGCTGTGGTGTAGTTCTGCAGCTCATAGTGATCTTGCGCATCGCGAATGGTCCCCTCGTTATTGCCGCCTCCGGTAAAGGCCCCTTGTACGGTGATGGTCGGCGTAGTATTGAGCGCAATCTGGTTGTCGCGATCGCGAATATATTCAAACCGCAGTTCATTGATCACCCGGGCGGTGAGTATCTGCGTGTCACTTACCTGCAAGGTATTCTCCTGGTTCGTGGTGTCATAGCCTTGCGTCTGCAGCGCAAACTGCGAGACGCCATTATTCGTGCTCTTTTGCCGGTCATACATGTAGCGAACCGTGAGCGTGTTGTTGGGTGTGAGCTGCAGGTCGAGGCGAGGGCTCAGATCGAGCCGCGATTGCGGATTGGGAACCGCTGCGGCATAGTTGTAGCTGCCGCCGGTGGTATCGAGCAACTGTGCATTGATGATGGAATTTGCATTGTTGTCGCGCCGGAAGCCGCTGAGAAACCATGATGCGTTCTTGCTCAGAGAGCCGCTCACATTGCCCAGAAAAAAGGTGGAGTAATACGGCGGTTCACTGCTCACAAAGGTGTTCAGCGAGTTAAACGCGGAGTCGTTGCCGCTGGCCATGATCATGCCGTGCAGGTGGTCTGTGCCTGGCTTGGTGAGAATCTCAATCCGGCCGTAACCGAGCTTGTCGAATTCCGCGGAAAAGGGATTCTGGTTGATCCGAATTTCACGGATGGATGATTTTGGCGGCAGCTGTCCCCCGGTAAAGCCGTCAATGTAGATCTCCCCTCCGTTCGGTCCCGCGGCAGGCCCGGCAAGCGCGTTGAGTTCATCCTGCAACTCATCGGGATCGTCAGAGAGCGCGTCCAGGTCCTTGCCTTTGATCACGATTGCACTCGCATTGTTATCGGGGCTGGTATCCAGTCCAGTTCCCTGTTCGCTGACCGTGACCTGTTGCTGATCGACTGCAATCAGGGCGAGGTTTTGCACGGTGGAGCGGCCGGCTGCAACCGTCACGCTCTGGGCTTGAGCCAACGCCAGACCCGGCGTGGTCACGGTGATCACATAGATACCGGGCGCAAGTTGCGCAAACTGATACGAACCATCGGCCCCGCTCTGCACTGCCGTCGTGGTACCGTTCTCTGCCTGTACCGTCACGGTCGCCTTGACCACGCGGGCTCCCGAGGGGTCGGCAACCACTCCCTTCAATCCTCCAGTGACCGCACCGTCCTCTGGCAAGGCGAAGGACGGTCCGGCTGCGAAAAGGCTTAAACACACAACGAGGGCGGCTGCGAAAATTTTCATTGCATCATTCCTCAACATGTCCAGAAGACACCCGGCAGCCTCAGCCTGCGGTCACAATGAGTAACCATTGGTAACGGACCGTCACCGGGCAGGTGACAATTTGTTACACTTCCGAGGTCTTGCCGCCGCCCCTTCGGAGTACTCTCGGTAGTGGCGGAAAGCTGATGGAGCCGATTCTTCTCATCGACGACGACGTGGAACTGTGCTCCATGCTCAGCGACTATCTTCGCCGCCACGATTACCACGTCACGCTGGCGCATGACGGCAAAACAGGTCTGGAGAGGGCCCTGGGCGGAAGCTATTCCATCACTCTGCTCGACGTGATGTTGCCTGGGTTGGACGGTTTCGAAGTGCTTCGCCGTTTGCGCGCGGCGTCGTCGACCATGAGTGTTCTGCTGCTCACGGCCCGCGGCGATGACGTCGATCGCATTGTGGGTCTGGAGATCGGGGCCGACGACTATCTCCCAAAACCCTTTAACCCCCGTGAACTGCTGGCCAGAATCCGGGCTATCTTGCGCAGAAGCGGAAAGGCTGAGACCACCGGCGCCGGAGAGTTTCTCACCGTGATGGGACTGGAGATGGATACGGCGGCCCGCGTTACCCGCTGCCACGGGGTGGTGCTCGACCTGACCGACGTAGAATTCGGTTTGTTGCAAGCCTTGATGCGTTCTGCTGGAGAAGTCGTGACTCGAGAGCAGCTCGCGGAGACAGTTCTAGGGCGTAAATTTCATCCGTTCGATCGCAGCCTCGACATGCACATCAGCCGCTTGCGCCACAAATTGGACGGCGTGAACAACTCCGGAGATCAGGTCAAGACCATTCGAGGCGTCGGCTACCAGCTCGCCGTGCCGGCGCCGCGCAAACTCTCAGGAGACCGATAGGCAATGCGGGGATTGTTTACCAAGATCTTTCTCGGATTCTGGATCGCGCAAAGCCTCACCTTTTCTATCTCCACCATGCTGATACTGCGCCGCCGGTTTATGCGGCCCAACGAGATCATGGAAGTTCTCACCGCCACTCTCCCGATTGCGGCCAAGGCCGCAGTGAATACCTACGAGGATGGCGGATGTTCGGCTCTGCAACAGTTTGCCGGGTCGCTGCACCAGGAAGTCTACGTGGCCGATGCTTCACGCCATTTTCTTTGTGCCAGCCTGGCCTCGTCGGAGGCGGATGAAGCTTTGACCGCCGCAGCCGGCCGGCCCGGCGTGCATGCGAGCCTGGTTTACGACCGCTACTTGTGGAGCATGGCGACACAATCCATGGGCGGCCACCCTTACTTCTTTCTGCTCAGCCGCCCGCGTACAGCCAATACCTTCGGGCTGCGTGAGCTCCTGTTTTTCGCCAATCCCCAACTCCCGGTGGCGATTGTGGTTTTTGGCGCAACCACCTTCGTTCTGGTTCTGCTGCTGGTACGGCCGATCGGCAGGCTTCGCTCGGCCGCCCGCAAGCTGGCCAATGGGGAGCTGACCACGCGGGTCCCCGAACCCGACGGAGAGGAGCGTCTGTTTGGCGGCGACGAAATCCAGGGCCTGGTCCACGATTTTAATTACATGGCCGAACGACTCGAGCGGTTGGTAGGGGCGCAGAAGATATTGGTCCGCGATGTCTCTCATGAATTGCGATCGCCGTTGGCTCGCCTGAGTGTCGCCCTCGAACTGGCCCGCGAAGAAGCGCCCGAGGCCATGGCCGAGCACCTGCAACGCATTGAGCGTGAAGCGGGCCGCCTAAACCAGTTGATCGGTCAACTGCTTCGGTTATCGTCCATAGAATCGACCGGCGCTTCGACGCACACGGAGTTGTTCCAACTGCAGAGTCTGATTGACGACCTTCTGCCCGATGCGGAGTTCGAAGCGCAACAAAGAGCCTGTACGGTGCGCGTGTCGGGTGATTGTGAATGTATGGTTCGGGGGAATCCGGAGCTGATCTATCGCGCCATTGAGAATGTGCTTCGCAATGCCATTCGCTACAGCGTGCGTGAGTCGGTTGTGGAGTTGACGATGCATTGCGAAGAACGTGCCGGGGGGCGCGTGGTGACGCTCGACATTAGCGATTGCGGGCCGGGGGTTCCGGAGTCGGAGCTCCAACATATATTCCGCCCGTTCTACCGGCTCGACAATGCGAGGGAGCGTGACACCGGGGGGTTTGGCGTGGGCCTGGCGATTGCCGACCGCGCCGTGCGCCTGCATCACGGTGAAGTTCGGGCGTACAACCGGGCGGGGGGCGGCTTGGTCGTCAGCCTTCGCTTGCCCTGCGAAAAGTGATCGGCGCCTAAGAGTCTGATGCCGTTGAATATGCCAAGTGCATCTGGCGCAACTCTTCATTCTTAATCAAAAGTTCTGCGACTAATCGTTGCAGGCGCGCATTTTCTTTCTCCAGCCAGATAAGCTGCCTCAACTCGTCGTTTGTGATCGCCTGGGGATCCACAAAAACATCTCCATCGTTTGTGACTGCGGGTTGCAGATAAAAAGCGATGGGCCCCTTTGCGAGTGCTGCCAAAGGGGCCCATCGACCTTAGATTCTGTGTCGAACCTACTCGCCGAGTGTCGTGGTGCTCTCCACGGAGTGCTTTGGCTTTGCATCCAGATTCGGGGTGACAAGCGACTCATACCGAATCGTTCGCAACACATGGTTCGTTCCGGCTACATCGAATGTCAGGCTGACCTTGGCGTGCTTGGGATCGTTGTCTCCCGGCACCAGGATCCACGCGAACGGCTGGGCAGGCTTGCCGATTTCGCTTAGGGTCACCAGCGACCTTGTCCAGTCAACTGAGACGGCATACGACCCCGATTGATAAACGTGGTTCTTGGCCACAAAGCTGAACGGCACTTCCACCTTTTTCTGTTCGGCTGCGAAAGCTGCGGTGGCGCAAAGAGCGGTGGAGGCAAGAAGCAGGTTCCTGAAGCGAAGTAGCATGGTGTTGTCCTCTGAGAACCACGCTATATCCGCAGCTTAGCTCCAGGCGTCAAATTGCTGTCGAGTTTTCGTCTAACTTCTGTTGACGGTCCGTTCCGCCATCACTTCCGCGATCTGTTGGCGAATCTTCCTCTCCGCTGCCTCGCGCTCGGGTTCGCTCAGATTCTCCAGCAGCCGTAGCGCACGTTCCGTCAGTTGCACGCTCTCATCACGCGCTCCACGGCGCATAGCGCTACTCGCCGCCGTGCAGAGCGCCCGGGCTGCGCGCACCCACTCAGCGGCCGCCTCGAAGTGCATGGCTAGTTCGCTCGACACATCCAACTCGCGCCCGGCAAATAACTTCTCCAGCTTCTCCGCCACCCGCACATGCCGTCTGGCCCGGCGCGACGGCGATTGTCTGGCCCGCAGCACCTCGCGATATAACCCATGGGCAAACACGTAAAAGGCGGACTGGGTCCCGTCGGGCAATTCGTCGTGTCCCGCCGGATGCAGGAAGTGCAGCCGGCGCGTGAGCTGTTCATAA
>Ga0302325_10019177_pt1 | contig 14394 bp, 18 predicted proteins | sample Palsa_T0_2_FD_201948 | JGI IMG/M metagenome (GOLD analysis project Ga0302325, IMG submission 201948) | Peat permafrost microbial communities from Stordalen Mire near Abisko, Sweden - Palsa_T0_2 | ecosystem: Environmental > Terrestrial > Soil > Palsa > Peat permafrost | place: Sweden: Abisko... | reverse complement strand
ATCTTATATTAGATTGTGGCTGTGTTTTCTTGGAAGGTTGCGAGGCATTATCGTGACGAATAGTAGGGAGCCGTTGTGCTGTCTGTGTTCGTGCCAAGTCTTTAGAGGGTTAAGAGTCAAGGCCGCGTGGCATTCCTCAATCCATTCCCTCCATGTGTGACAACGTTTTTTGAGTGCTGGTCTAATTTTATATGAAATTGGCAAGGAGACAGGGAGTTACAGACTCAGTACGGTATCAGCCTTGCAGGAGCTGACAAGGCTGAGAACTCGCTAAATGTGGGGTGTCACTGGACCTCGAAATGTGACTCCTAGATATGCTTCATCAACTCATGATCTCTCTGGTATCACTTTTCACTTCTGAGAACATGTTGTAGTAGGTCATTCAGTGAGCCTTATTGAGCAAGAGATCATCCCCGCCGCCCCCACCTGATTCACCGAGCCTTGCTGCTCCCATCACCCAGGCTGCGAAGCTACAGTCTCACGAGGCTCCCGTTCCACGATACCTTTCTCATGCTTCGAAGAACACACCTCCTTTCTAAGCAAATATTCCTTCACTCATACACCACAAAGATCGCCAGGATGTCTACCTTCACGCTACCAAATACAGAGATTTTAGTCAAACTAGTCGATGACCTCACCAAAGAGCAACTGCTCGAGTTTCCCGCCTTCAAGGTACCTTTTCCTCCACAGCCTTATCTCATACAGCCTCATTCTCCCCTTTCATACAAACGTCAAAGCTGACATAACCTAGAACTGGATCAAAACTCTCCAATCCAACCTCGCCCTTCAGCAAACCAACCCAGCCCACGAGTTTCACAAATCGCCCTACTCCCTCAAGCACATCCGGATCCAAGCAATAGACCGTTTCGGCGCGCGCATCGGCTTTTTGAAGCTTCATGCCACGGTGACGAACGGAGAGGGCGAGTTCTTACCTGGTGCTATCTTCCTCCGCGGCGCGAGTGTTGGAATGCTAGTCGTCCTCCAGCCCGATGACCTCCCTGCTGAAAGCCAAGAAGAGAAGCACGTGCTGTTGACAGTGCAGCCTAGGATTGCGGCTGGGGGCTTGGGGTTTGTGGAGTTGCCGGCGGGGATGGTGGATAAGGGCACCTTTGGGGGGACCGCTGCGCGTGAGATCAAAGAAGAGCTTGGTTTAGATATTCCGGAGGACGAGTTGACGAATTTGACAGAGTTAGCGATTGCGGAGAGCGGAGAGGATGGAGAAAGGTTTCCCAGGGCGATGTTTCCGAGTGCGGGTGGCTGTGACGAGTATATTCCAATCTTTTTACACCAGAAGAAGGTGCCGAGAAACCAGTTGACGGAGTGGACTGGAAAGCTCACAGGACTGAGGGATGACGGGGAGAAGATCACGTTGAAGTTAGTTAAGCTTGAAGATTTGTGGGTGGAGGGGGCTAGAGATGCAAAGGCGTTGGCGGCGTGTGCTCTTTACGACGGGTTGAAGAGGAGTGGAAAGTTGTAGAATTAATACAAGCTGTTTTGGTATCCGTGCCACTCTATTGCTTTGTCATTTCTTGTCTATAACTTCCATTGTTTTGCAATCTCGATACCCTCTCCTAGTGTGGCAACCCTGGCATCTATTGCAAATCCTTCCTGCTCTAGTTTCTTGCACTCCGCATACAAGTCCGTCAATCGAATTGTGAACACCTCGATGAACTCGCTGTCTTCTAATTCGGGCTTTGGATTTTGGTTTTCGGGCTTGGATATATCGACCGTAACGTGGATCATTCGAAGGTTTGTGTTGCAGAATCCGGGATCTGTAAAGACCTTTCATCAGCACCGCTCTGAATATATGAAGAAGGGGGCCACACCATTAAACATAACCGGACTTGTCTCGCTCACAACCCCAATATATCCCGTCTCCTCCTTCAACTAGCCCAATAAATTAGCACTGTAAATTCCAGGAAAGAGAGAGGGAGCTGGGAGCTTCGGAGCTGTTTTGCTCTTAAGACACAAGGACAAACGGATCATGCGGGCTCAGGAGACAGCTCCTAGGCTCTTTGCCCCCATACAAAAAAACAACAAATTAGTACGAAAATAATGTTACCTCCCTGACAGCAGCCTGCTCTGCCGTCTCTCCCGCATCTACCAATCCAGCAGGCACCTCAATTGTGACTTTCGCAACCGGTGGCCGGAATTGCTTCTGCAGAATGATTTCTGGTCCTGTTGCCTATTTCAGCGACTTCCTACAGACGCAATTGAACGGGTGACGCACCTCCAGGCTTTTCTAGAATAGCAACAATTCCTACACCGTCGATATCAGAATCCTTTGGTCGCGTAGGACGCTCGGCGTGCTCCCATGTCCGCTCCTTGCCAAGGGGATCTTGGTAGGTTGTTCTGGGGAACCGTGTCAGCCTCGTTGTTCGAGCAGGTGCTGGGAGATTTTAGGAGGGTTTCGTACAGTATCAGCTTCGTCCACCTCGCGTCTCTGTCCTTCTGCACCGTAAAACTGAGGTTAGCTCTCTGCTATCGAACAAGGGACTTGACAAGGCTACATTGCTGGGTCAGGACGAAGGCAGAGTGCAAACGGACCAGAGGCTCTGTCTTTAAGATTTTTGAGTCCGCAGAAGACATTTTGGAGATTATGTAGCTTGCTTTGAGGAGATTGAAGGGAGATCTGCTCAACGAGCCAAATGTTGAACGATCGGCGAGTATTTGTACATTGTGGGAAGTCGCGTGCACGTTTGGTTGCTTCGCGGGATTCCAATTGACGCCAAGCGAGCGAGCTTTAGTCTCAGCCTTTCCTTCCCTCTTTTGCTCACCGTCTTTTATATTCTGTAAGAATGTCTCACTCGTGACCGAACATTAGAAACACGAAGAGCTGGCCGCTTTGCAGAAGATCTTGTTGTATCCTTGACACGTATCAAGAGGCCGTTTGTTCGAGCACTGAGTGCTGACGACTGCAGACCCGGAACCTTCATCAAGCACTTAGGCAGCGTTGTTAAAAGGGGGTTGAAGACGAGAAGTCTCAAATTTTTGGTCATTTATTGACTGATGCTGAAGAGTTTAGCTGCCCGCATGATTTGAGACTGGGTTTCTTCTTAGATGTGCTGGAAGCCCCATCCAGGCCAACACAGCCTCGCTCTAGTGAGCCCGAACAAGTCACCGCTGGGAGAGGACATCAATCTCTACCACCCACATTCATTCCCAATCATCACAAGAATCAATTTGCAGCATCCTATTGATCGATTATTTAGCCCAGCTGAGGCGAAGAGCTGCAGTCCAAACCTGTTAGTCCCATGGACCCAACACCGCTCCAGATGGACCAACATCTCCGTGATAACCCAGAACCACAATCACCTAAGACCTAGACTAGATAAGGTTAATCGAAGAGAAAATTATCTGAGCTCGGCGAAGGAAAGTCTATCGCAAGCCATTGCAAGCAGTCACACCGCGTCGATCTATATACAGACGACTATCCACCCTTTCTCCATAGCCAAAGCTTTGCTAAAAATGCCAAAATATCGACTTCCAGGTCCTTTTTGATACTCCAAATACAACCCCCTTACCAAAAGGGTTGCTGGGCTAGGCACTGGGAGATATTTTAAGTAGCAGTGGATGTTCACTATGCCGTCTGTTCGCCACTGTTAGGCTCTCGGGGTACTTAGTGGAGTTTGAACATGGTTTTCATTTACTTTTGTTCCCAACATTCGCACTTCTCGGGGAGAATAGAGTAGAGAATCGTCCGTCGGGCGTTGGTTTGCGTGTTGCTGTTGGTTTTCACCTGCGCAACGAACTTAGATCTTGGGAGTGGAGCAAGCGCATCGAACTTAACTTCATCGTACCAGATATCCAAGGTTATTATCAACAAATTCCTCGATCCATATGCGAGGGCTACCAGATCAATGCAAAATCTGTCATTTATGGCCGTATACAAGATTGGTTGGGCCAATGTCAGAATCTGCACTTCAAAACCTGCAGGTTAAAAGATATCTACATGCCTATGCAACTAAAGTGCATCAATTGTGTCATCAGAGAGATATTCTCTTTCGAACAGGGGAACAAGTACTTTTGCTTTAGCTATGTCTGTAAGTATACGCGAATTTCTCGTGATTCTTTACCTTAGCTGTCTCATCAGCTGGCCTTAAATGTGATACTCCCTTCGTTAACTTCGCAGGCTGTTAAAATATCTACTTAGTGTTATAGGAATATGCTAAATTTTACGTCATTTAGGGGGACCCTAAGCTTAAAGTCCTAAGACAAAGCGGAAGACGACCAAGGCAGATTGCCCTCGATCGGCGTTTCGCAAGTCATTGAGGATGTAATGGTAATCATTAAAGCACTCGGAAAGCAACCCTTTTGGATGGATAGATATTTTATCGATCAGCAGGATCATGACAGCAAAGCTCTCCAGATCCGGAACAGGGACAGCATTTACGAAGGCCCCTATGCAACAATTGTTAAATGTGCTAGTTCAAACGCCGACTCCGGGCTTCCTGATGTGGGCCGCACAAATAGGAGATGTCAGCCATCAGCCGTGGTAGGGGACCAGGTCCGTGTTTCCACCCTGCCTCCACTTGCGTGTGCATTGAAAATGGGAAAGCGATACGGTTATTGCCGCCTGCTCATTTTCTAATACAGCCTTCTAAATTAATCATTCATACTCTAGGAGCCATCTCATGATCCCGGCTTTCACCAAGGCACAGCCCTCGGGCCCTGCACATCCCTCCACTGCCCATCTTTCCTCACACCCTCCCTCCTCACCTCCCTCTCCCTCTCGGCCCCCATCTCAACACTCTCCCCAACCCCCATCCTCCTAAATCCCCACTTGCCCAAAGCCCACACCATCCCAATCCCCACAGTCCCCAAAATCCCCGGCGGCGCAAGAATCCACCCAACCCCACTAACCACGCCCCCAAACGCTGTAGCTCCCAGGGCCGCAACTACACTGCCTACAAGTGCGTACTTCGCATACCTAACTATACGCCAGAAAACGAAAATCCCGATGTAGCGTAAGGAACGCAGCAGGGCGCGGGTTCGAAGATGTGCTGGACGCGGGGAGTTGGGAGAGTTGGGCGCGAAGAGGAAATGCAGGTTTCGTTTCGCGGAGTGTAGGGCGGAGGAGGAGCGGATGTTTGCGCGTGTTTCGGTGGCTTTTTCTGAGCTTGAGGAGAGATCTTCTTCTGAGTTGGAGGTGGAGGTGGGGGGGCCTCTGGATGGTGACATTGTTTTCCTCTCCCATTAACCAAACGAGAAGAATGTATTGTTGTAAAAAAAAAAAAAAAATGTTTGTGGTGATGTTGAAGTGGTTCAGGAACAGCTACGTCATGATCCAAGTTACTGTACTCGTCGTAGTTCAGCCGTTTAACCGATCGACTCCCCTTTTTCACCACATCCGCCTCCAAATCATCACCAAGGTCAGCCCCACAAACACCCCCTCCGCCGTTGCGGAATTGGCACACATTCCCTTATCCCCACCCCCCTCCTTTCCCCAAAAAGCGAACACCCGACAATATCTCCAGATCTCAATGAATATCGCGCCCGCGGCCCACGCTAATATGGCATCGAATTGCCCCAATCGTATCGGTCGCGTCAGGAAGATGAGGAGCGGGATACCGAGCGCGAAAAACCAGGGGTAGAGGATGGTTGTTAGAGCTTGAAGGTTGAAGGTTCGTTGGATGTCGGCGGGGAAGGGGAGAGGGATGTCGAGGACGTGGAACCAGAGGAGGAGGTGTGCTGCTGACCAGAGGAGAAGAGGTTTTTCCATTTTTTTTTGGGTGAGTTGATTGATGAGTTTTTGATATGGAAATAGTTTAAATGGGATCAGAGTCAGCTTGGGCGTGGTGGATGTTCAAATATCGGTGTGTTCTGCTTGGCTTGCCGCGCGCTTAGTGGTGATGTGAGTTTGAAACGAGGGGAAGTTCAATCAAACCGAGCTTTTCGAGGGCCCTGAACCTGGTAAGAGGTGAATGTACTGATCTGAGTGGCCTTTCAATTTGTTTCAAACGGTACAGGCTGGCTGCAGCCCACTGTTGCATCATACGGCGAGAGGATCGGATTCTCAATAGATCAAGTTCAAGAGCACATGCATGGCCTTGCTCCAGGACGAACCTGGTATCTTTTTAAATGTTTCCATTTTTATCTTCCCTTGTTTATTTTAAGACAGCTATTCCCTGCTGTCATGGTACCGCTCTCATCCGCATCTCATGAACCCATCCACGTTCACCATCTTTATAAACATACACAAGGATGCCATTCCGTCCATACTCTTCACATCCACAGCTTTCCTCGTCTCATCTGTTTTCATCTCGTCTTATCCGTTCCATGTTTGGTACTAAGCATCGCTCAAGCTCAGAAACCAGCACACGCCATACGTACAGCAAAGAAAAGATGTATGCCAGTCGAAAACCCCATGCATGCAATGTATATCAAGACCAGCCAACCGACCAAACAAGCCTTGCCCACGCAAAGAGAAAGAGAAAATCAGAAACCCAGCCCAAACCAGACCGCTTGCAAATGCATCAAAAAAACAAACAACCTATTCATCTGTTCGAAGGAGACGCATCATATCTCTTCGACTCTCTCGTGATTGACGAGAGTGTTGGTCATCAAAGCATTCAAATAAAGGAAATCTATGCAATCGTAGACCCACCATGTCTATGCCATGATTTTCTCTTTTCGCCATTTCTCCTCTTTTCTTATCAAACACTCCAGAGATCAAATGTGCCGGTTGAACACATCAAATGAACGCCACTTAGATGCAAAGCCACTGAATCTGTCTGGCACTAAAGATTTGTGTCGTTGTCAAAGCCGCTGGTGAGCTGGCATATACATGCTTGGGATTCAACAGCTGCTCTCTGTTGCTATTGCGGATACGGCCTCGGACACGACTTTGATCGAAAAAACCTTGCTGTGTCTCGAGGCCCATATTGCCTCCAGTGTATTGTCCTCGGTCACTCATCCACCCTTTCGTTCCGAATCATTGCTTGGAAGCTTCTCGCTAAAAGGCTGTCCGTTTGCAGTAGTCTTCGTATCTGTACCAGCACCTTTCTTTTTGTTCTTGGGAATTTTCTGCCAATTAGCCGGCGCAGCACTCTCACTCTTCGATGACCTCGTGTGCCCATTAGATTTTGTCGTTGCTGGAGTCTGCTTGGGTGGGTTGTTCGACGGTGGGCCTAACTTCTGGGCTGCCTTGAGATTTTCCTGCTTCTCTTCAGTTGACTTCGAGGCAAATCCATTAGCTTTTCGGTCCATTCCAGGCTCAAATTTACGATTGGCCGTTGGGGAGGGGGTGCGAGTTTCGTACACAGGAGATAAATGGGGCAAATCATCTCGGAAATTCTCGTTTTGACCAACACTAATATCAAGAGGAGACATGCCCCCATTCTGAGCCTGACGTGCCATTCGATTTCGAGTATTAGGCGAGAGACCAAGTGGACCATTCAGTTGCTCTGCAGGCAACAGGCCGTTGGGTACATTGGCTGAATGTGGCAGTACACCATTTGACGTAGATGAGTTGGCCAATGCGGTCGAGTCATTCATCGATGTTGAACCATTCACCACCATGGGTGTATCATTTCGGAAATCCCTTGGCGTCTGCTGGCCTGCAGGGTCGTGCTCGCCAGCTATTTCACTCCCTGTAGCAGAAACTTGTGAAGTCGAGTCCATAGAGCCAACGACCATGTCATTACTTCGTTCATCGGATGGTGAGCTCTCGCTAACGGCAGCTTGCCAATTTGGGATTGAAACCGGCACCGGATTAGAGCCATTCACGACCAACGGTGCTTGATTGTTTAGTGCCCGAAGATTAGAGCTCGAGACTCCTTGTTGCGAAGGAACTGCCGTAAGCGGTGCAGAGTGTGTGCCAGTAGAATACGATCGGTCATGCCCAAGAGGCGAAGGTGATCGAGAAGGTCGCTTCAGCCTATCCAGAATGGACTGGGGCAGCTGATCTGTCGACAAACGACGTCTCGTCTGACCAATATCACCAAAAGCTGGGATTGATGGGATGGGCATCGACATGGGCAGCGCCTTTCTCATAGGACTTGGAGCGTGGTCATTAACATAGTACCCAACGTATTCCTTAGGTATTGTGTCTTCAGGTGGGGTTATAATAGAACCTGAACCGGACTCGAAACCTGATTCCAAATTCTCATCGGCGATGAAATTGGGAATTGGGGCCCCATGAGCCTGCCGTAATGACTGGTATATCCCAAGTCCTGGATTTGCCATTCCACCTCCTTGCAAGGCGAGTGGTGATGGAGCTGATCGTGCAGCAGGCTGAGAATGTGATCGTAACGAACTGTTGGGCGGGCCCCCTCCACCTCCTGAACCATTAGTGACGCTCGATCTGTGCATGCTTCGTCTCAATTCGGGAACAGCATGACTTGGGGAAGGCGATGAAGGATTCGTGCTCGGCGTTTGGAATCCATACATTGGTGCTCCCTGGTATTGCAGTGGATAGAAGTACATATCTGGACGAATGGGGGCTGTGAGCGGGGGCTGGTCGAAGGAATTGGTTCGATTCCGATCAGTAGCTTGCTGTTTGATCGGACCGCCATTGCCTTGGCCTTGAGCTTGGGCGTAAGCCTGACTTTGTTGCACCTGGAGGGACTGGTTATATAATTGCAGTCGTAGACTATTCTCTTGCGCTTGTAGGACTGAATAGGTTGCGTAGAGATCATTGTGTAATTGTGCTTGCGCTTGCCGTTGGAGCCAAGCCTCCTGTGGAGACATATTTTGTGGCAGACCTGGAATGTAGGAAGGGTTGTGGTCGAACGCCCCGCTGGAAGCTCTGCGATTGCTGTTTCCGTTGCGATTACTGTGATTGTTGCGTCCTCCCCCACGATGCGTACCACCGCGCCCTCTATTTGACTGAGATGTACTTCGTAGAACAGGCTTCGGCTTTTGTGGAGGTCTCTCCCACACTCGTTCTTCTTCCTTAGGAAAGGAATATTGCTCGCAGCACTCTTCAAGTTTGGCCTGTGATACCAAGTCGAAAGCTCGTCGCAGCTCCATATGTAGGCCTCGGAAAGAGGTGTCATCCGCTGTATTTCCAAGATTCCGCCCAATGTTGAAAGGCTCTTCGACACAAAGTCTATTGTTGTTGGTCAAGTGCCATTTCTTCTCAACTTTTGAGACCTGCTTGCCACTTCGAACCGAAATCACCAGTTTGTCATAATCGAACTCATGCCCATAGAATCGAAAGAACTGGAAGAGAAGTTCCCCCAGCGTTTCTTTACTTTTCTTCCCAAAGTTTTTCAGTGCATCAAGGTCATCTGCAAATGTGTTTTCAACGCCGTCCTTGTTCGGTAGCTTCATGTGCGGTGGTTGATGAAGTGCTGGAAGAAGAGGAGGGTTTCGACTTTGTAGGAAGTTGATAATCATGCATATCCAGGTATACGAGCTGAGAGTCCCGCCAAAAGCTAGCAAATGTTAGAGATGAAACGCGAGATTACCTAGATGCACTCACCTGCATCATTTACTATCCTTCTCTTTGTCCAATGCTTAATTATCATAGCCAAGGGCCGTACTCGAGGATCGATCTGGACGTATGTCTTAATCATTCGTGTGTTCTCTAGAGCGAGAGTATTATTGACGTTCATATCGCACGCAAGTTGCAGCTCTGGATCCCATATCTTGACAATTGGAACCTTTGCAGTCGAGACACATATTACCCTTTCCATCCCATCTGACACGGTGTTAGTGCGGTACTTGAACGTTTTCAAATTGCTCACTCTTAGCCAGTAGATCTGCAATAATGCAGACGCCCTCCATCTCCTTCCAATCCGTAGTTATGCAGATATCGACTGAACACATATTAGCACAAATCCCCCCGTCTCTCCTTTATACTAAACTAACCATCTGATTCATCTGTACAAAGTAGATTGCCAGATGATCCAAACACATGCACCCGTATGTTATGGCCTGGCCACTCATCATTGAACAACTTCTCCAGCTTTTGAACAAGCTTCTCCCTCTTCGCCTCACTTTCTGGAGTCGGTAATAATCGATCGTAGAGCTCGCGCATATCCGTTGATAGTTTTCTTTCTTCATCCTCCGAAAGTTTGCTCTTTATCTCTGCGGCGGCCAACTTTTCTAACTTCTCTCCCCCAATGCTATAAGGCATTCGCCTCTTTGTATGGGCCATGGCAGTCTCATAGCGACATCCTCCTCGCGGTATTAGGACCGGTCTCGAAGAGGGGAGTGTGATATTGGATTCAGAGTAGGCAGAACGAGGGGAATGATTGTTTGTGGCGTTCGGCGATGGCTCTCTAGACTCGAACGAGAATTTCCGAGCGTGTTGATGTGGTGTGGAAGGTACTGAGCTTGATTGTTGAGTAGTCGTGGTATTTGGATGTTGTGCACGGGGTCGAGTCGGCAGCTGGTTCGACAACTCCAACTTCTTGGACGGCATCGTAGCAGCTTTTTCCTTCTCTGTTATGAGCGCGCGCTCGCCTTTACTAGATTTACGTGACTCCTTATTCCCATGACCGCCCCGAGACGAAGCCTTGTTATTCCTTGCCGTGTTGCCACTACTTGAGCTGGATCGTGATCCAGGCACAGCCTGGATATGTTGTGCAGAGAGCAGAGGGGGGAGCGGCGAGGACTGAAGTCGTGTTGCTCTGCCCGACGTAATGAGTCGGTTGTACTGAGCAAGTTGTGCCTGGTGGTAAGACGAGTGTTGTGGCAGTAAGATTGGGAGCAGGTCCAACGGTACGGAAAGCTGAGGTGATCCAGCAAGACTCGGCGAGATGTTAGGGACAGTGTCTGCAAGCGTATTACGCCGCACGAGTCGCGACCACTGAGCTGACTGATATTGATACTGAGAATTACCAGCAGAGGACTGGCCCTCCATCAACTTTCACGACCACGGAACGTCGTGATTGTCGGTCAAGGCGACTCGGGGAAGATGTTGTGTTTCGTTGAACAGAAACGCCGATCTACGCGGCTGCTAGGATCCAGATCGAAGGGTAGGGCTGTCTGCAACTGTGGAAACGAGTGAATTTCTGGTCGTCGAAGGTGTTCGGAGACTGTGAAGAGCTGAAGAGCGTGATGTCTTAAGTAGCAACCCCCTTCTGGAGCGAACGGGCGTCTGGCGAGGGGCTGTAGGGAAAACCGACGGTGTGCAGAGGGAGACGTGCAAGAGAGGGAATGTGTATATCTACAGACTCGCTGGTAAGCAGGGTAATCCGCACATGGACAGTCGACGAGATTGGGCAGTGTGGAGGTGAGGTGGATTTGCTTTGTCCAAAGGTACCACTGCCAATACAGACGTGAATAATAAGTGAGGGCTCTTAGCGCGATTTTAATCGAGGCGTCGGAAGTAGCGCTGCACTGCACTCTCTCGTGTCCGAAAGGGAAGGGGCCAGGGAGAAGAGACGTGAAAGATTTCGAGCAGCAACCTGCAGCACCTGCAGCCCTCGACCACGCAAAATCTACGATACCGGTATCTGATGATGCGCTTGGGGCCGGGGCCGAATATCCATCTACAAAGGCCTCGAGATGTCAAAGATAAAAGAAAGACACACGTTTGTCCACAACGTCGATGGCCAGCATTTTGGAATTTGTCCGTCAAGAGTAAAGTAGCACGAGTTCCTTTGTAGCATGGGCTGGGCAGCCAATACAACCTCGATCGACGCTCCTCGAAAGTACGGGTAGAGTCGTGATCCTGGTGGTCCTTTGTGACGAGGATAACCGCCAGCCCACGACAAACAACAGCCATGCCTCGGCCAGCAGATATCCATCCCATCTTCAGCTCTTCTAAACCCACAGCAGCCAGAATGAAAGTTCAGCTGGTCACCACACACTCTGACAGTCAGAAAAACATCTGATCTGACTGCATGCTTGCAACCCAGCTGCCTCTGTGCAAGCCTGGATGCGAGATCCTTCACTGCACAAATACCAGCAAACCATTCTATATTTAATCTCTTTCTCCATTCGGGTCGACACCGCTTCTCCTCGATCCTTAATTCCAAGTCAATCCAAGTCTGAGACGAAACCGTTTCGAGCTTAGGCAAGCACCCGCGATTTGGCGACAGTAATGAACGTTATATGAAGACATTATTAAATTTATACAGGATCGCCGTCCGCATTTGGAATGCCGAGATCTGGCCCGTTGGGAAATAATCCGAACGACGACGAGCTGATTCCTGGGGGCCGCATCTCGTGCGGCCACAGCCATTCGGGTTGCTTCTTGCTGACCCGGAACTGTGCCTGGGCTGGGGACTCGGGAGCGGCCCTGGACGACCAAAGTTTTTCTTTTCTTTTCTCTCTCTATGGTACCTTACGAACTCAAGGTCGTGACTCGTGACGGCCGCTCTTTGCATTGCATTGCAAATCTGGGGAAGGCCATTGAAATGAGGGCCGCTGTCGCTAAATGAGGCCCCAGCCTACGCCACAGCCGTCGTCAAAGGCGAGAAAGGCTTGGCTCTTGTTCTTTGAACCTTGACCTTTGGGGCAGAAACCGGCACAACCATACTTCCTTCGTACATCTGTGTCCCTTGGAGCTAGTGTCATCAGAGTTAGGGCTTGACTTTCCAAGCAGCTCTCCCATGAGTGTTCGAACTTCGCAAGGCCATCCTGATCAAACAGCTGTGCTTCAGCCTTCCAGTGTGGAATTTGCCTTGATCCATGGGGTTTTCAAGCTTACTTTCACTGGTTCGTACTCTGCCGAGTGTGATAAGCGGTGGATGTCGTACAGCAGAGACGGCACACCGATGGATTTTGAGACTTGGTTGCGGGAGAATTGGTTTTGGAGAAAAGTCAACTGGAAAGATATGAGACCTGAGCATCTGAGATCTGATGGATATAGCTGATGGTCCAACACTTGACGTGTTCGAATCTCACTAGGAGTTCTCACCAGGAGTTCCCTTCACACGGAGTCCGGGCAGAGACGCCATGGGATGCTTCAAGCTTGGACACCATCGATCGTCATACTCGTACTGTATCACCACCGCACGTAAAGACCTCGGCCTTAGCAGGCTCTCTCTGTACTGTGGGTTGCGCAGGGCGATCTCGAGATCTGACTCCCACGGCCGCTTTCAGCCTCACCGGCACTTGATCAAGGATTTCCATCCCATACGAGTACTTCTCCTACACCCACCAATCGTGGGTACCTCCGCTCAAAGTCCGACGCTCTTCCTCCAATCGCCGTTCTCACTACGATATCACTAAGCCAAAGCCGTCATCGAAACAGCAAAAAGCTCTTCTTGCCTCATCACGTAGCCTCGCGCCCGGCTTGCTCGGAAGGCGCTACATGCAATGTTGCTGACAGCGCTCCACACTCTAGCCTCGTCTAATTACCGAACGTCATCGGGTGCTCTCATCACCACTTAGAAATCAACAAACCCCATATTTACCTCTAAATTTCCCTTCGCTCTCCCCAAATTCTCACCAGATGAATGACTGTTTGACTTATGCAGGATTAAGTGATCTGTTTGCATTGAATCTGTGGTTTTTATTTTGTAGTTTTGGGAGGGAAATAGTTCGATATCGCTGGAACGATACACCGCAGACCCGGAAGCCTCGGATACTCCGTTACCGATCATAGCAGAGCTATATAGCTGTGAAACTGCTACGTCCAACACAAAGCCCCAGCTCCTATATCCCTCGGGACCACAGAATGGGGCTTACACGGTCACGGTTCGTCTTTCCGTTCCTTTCATTTCCCCAAAGTCAAAAGATTGAATGGAACTGATGCAGTACGTAAATAGGACAGTCACCCTAGTGGTAGCAGTCGCAACACTCACAAGCAACGTCCTCTCCTCGCTATTATTCCACCAATTGCCAGATGATCCATACCATCTCGCCAGTAACTTTAACTGGTATCTGCATTTCGCAAATGTGCTAAGTGTGTTCGGCTTCATTGGTGCACTGAGAGTACGTCGCTTGCTCTTGTCCCCTACCACCATGCTTTTCATTTCCTATATATTAACACAATTCCCCGTAGCAACATGCCCTTAGCATAACCCTGTTCGCAAACTACCTCATCCTCGACACAATCCTCTGCGCCATTCCACGCTTTCTCGTCGTATGCCTTCTGCAAGAACTCTGCTCCAACCTTTGCACTCCCTCCACTCCCTCCTTCCCCTACACTTCCCCAACCTCTCAATACCTCTCCCTCCCCAATACCCCCGCCAACGAGTTTTCTTCCCAGCCAAGCACACTTTCCTCCTGGGGTCTTGGCAATGATTGGAGTCAAGAAGGATGTTACAGGATGGTGGCACTAGCGCAGTTGACAATGGCAGCGGGAGTCGTTGCCGTGGCTCTGCTGCAGTTCGTGGGTGCGTTGGCGGTCAGGGAGTACGCGAAGGCGCTGTGGTTGAGAGAGATGAGGGAGGAGATCAGGGCTGTTGCTGCTGTGGAACGAGCAAGCCTCTGCGAAGAAAGACGACTGCCAGTTATTTTCGAGGACGAGGAGTTTTTGGAGGTGGGGGA